>Ga0214921_10001094_pt1 | contig 47031 bp, 40 predicted proteins | sample LL1505_MetaG_FD_177992 | JGI IMG/M metagenome (GOLD analysis project Ga0214921, IMG submission 177992) | Freshwater microbial communities from Lake Lanier, Atlanta, Georgia, United States - LL-1505 | ecosystem: Environmental > Aquatic > Freshwater > Lake | place: USA: Georgia | collected... | reverse complement strand
TTTATTGAATTTTTTGATGAAAATCATATATTAACCCATATAATTTTAGTCACTAATTCACAAGCTAATAAAATAATAAATTATGCAAAAGAAAAAAAAAAAACAATAAATACAATTTATCCATCAGGTGAAATATATTATTCAAATGCTATTGAAAAAACCTATCCATCAAATTACAATTATTTAAAATTATTCTTATTATGTATACTTGATAATAATAAAGTAAATGATTTAGATTATTATAATTTACTTGATATATTATATGAATCAACAAATACTGTATTATTAAAAAAAATAAAAAAAAATACAATATTTTTATCAAATATCATTGGTAAAATAAAAAAAAATGAATTATTAAAAATTATATTAATATGTAAAATTATAATTGAAAATGAAGAAATAACAGACATATATAATCTATCAAATATTGAACAATTATTTAATTTTGTAAATACATTAACAATAGATAAAAAAGATTTGTTTATTGAAGAAAATATTGAAAACTTAAAAACATTTATAAATTTATGTTTTATAAAATCAACACAAACTAAAGAAAGTATCAAAAATATATTATTAAAAAATAAAAGTAAAATATATAGATTTATTGAATTATCAAAATATATAAAAAACTAATTTTTATTATTATAATATGAATAATAATAAAAAAGAACCAGTTTATGATAATTTTTCTGATGATGAAAATGAAAATTTAGATTCAATATTAAAAAAATTTAATAAAAATATAGAAAAACAAGATGAAATGCAAAAAATGTTTTTTGATTTAAAAAATACTATTGAAATAATAACAAAAAAAATTGATTACACTAAAATTGTTGAAATAAATGAAAAAATTACTGATCCACAGTACTTAAAATATAGTCAAGTTGAAAAAATTATTGATCGTGATTATTTCAATATAAATGATAAATATTCAAATGCATTAGATATACTTGCTAGTTATTTGAAAGGTCAAAAAATAATCTATATTGAATCGAGAGATTATTGTGATTTTTTCTTAAATTGTTTAATGGGACCTTCAATATTATTATCTACAATTGCAACAGTTTTAGCTTCATTTATAAATAATTATTCTTGGGGTAATATATTGATTGCCGGGGTAAATGGTTCAATTGCTTTCCTTTTGGCTTTAGTTAATTATTTTAAATTGGATGCAAAATCTGAAGCACATAAAATAGCAGCTCATCGTTATGATAAATTACAAAGTACCGTTGAATTTAAATCTGGGACTTTATTTTTATTTAGAGATCCAGACATAGAACTATTTGATAATAAATATATTCCTGATAATATATCAGATGAGCCTGATAAATATAATGATATAATAATCAAAATACAAAAAGAAGTTAATGATAAATTAATTGAAGTTGAAAAAAATATAGCAGAAATAAAAGAAACTAATCAGTTTCCAATTCCTAGAACAGTTAGAAACAGATATTCAACAATTTATAATACAAATATTTTTGCAATTATAAAAAAAATAGAAGATCATAAAAAAAGAGCTGTAACATTACTTTTAGATGTTAAAAATGAAATTATTTGGCTTGATAATATTAAACAAAGAATAGCATGCAAAATAGCATATTATAATAAATCAGATGTTAATATTATACATAAATTAGAATCAGAACATCAAATTATTACTAGTAAAATAAATGAATTATATTCTTGTAAAAACAAAGCATTAAATCAAATTATAATTTTAAAATCAGCATATTCAGTTATTGATCAAATGTTTGAACAAGAAATAATTAATGCTGAAAAATCGAGAAATAATTGGTTTAAAAATAAAATATGTTTTTATAGTTTATTAAAAAATAAAAATATAAAACCTAGAGAGCTAAATAATTTTATTTCTTTAATAAATGATCCATTAAATAATGATATTTATAAAACAAAAATTTTACAATACACAAAAGATATTGAATCAAAAGTATATGATAATAATAAAAATTTTTATACATTTGAATTAAATTAATTTTTATTAGTTAAACGATATATTACCTTTGGATTTTTATGAACTATATAAGTAAATAAAATACCAATATATAATATTATAATAGAATTATAATATGGATTACACATTATAATTTAAGTAGATTTTTTTTTAAGAATTTAATTTAAAAAATAGATTTGTATTTAATCATATGGAAATTAGTATCAAAAACTTTTATAATCTTAAAGATAGTTCTCAAAATAAAGAACTAGATTTAAATACCATTAATTTTATTTTAGATTCTTTTGATAATAATGATAATAAAAAATCAAAAAAATTTTCATCATATAAAAAAAATAGTATTATACAAAAAAATAGTAAAGTTAAAATAGTAAAAGACAAAATATCAAATAAAGTTAAACTTATTTTAAATAAATTATCACAAAACAATGTCAATAATTTAATTTTAGAATTTATACAGAATATTAAAATTAATTCAATTGAAGAATATAATGAATTTCTTAAAACAATTTATTTAAAAATATTATCTGAAATAAATTTTGTTAAAATATATCTTACATTTTTGCTTAATATTGCATGTACTTATAATAAATTATTAAATTATGATATTAGTTATTTTGTTGAATTAGTTGAAAATAAATTTATGTCTGATTATTTTAATATAAATAATAATGATTATTTAGATGATAATAATGAAGATAATCGTATTAATAATTTAAAACTAATAAGAGAAATGATTGCTATGGATTTTTTTGATAATAACATTGAACAATATGTTAATAATAAAATTTTAACCCAAAATAATTATTTATCAGATATTTATTATTGGTTTAAAGATGTTCAATTAGAATCAGAAACTGTTTTAATAATAAAAAATTTATTAAATACGCAAAATGATATTGAAATTCGTGATAAAATTCTTTTACAAAATATTATATCACCATATGAAACTGAACCTATAAAAAAAAGTAAGTTAATTTTTAAAAAAAAGAAAACAAATAATTCATCATTTGATGATAATGTTGTTGAATTAATAAATGATTATCTTATTAATGATAATTATATTATAATAAAATCTTTTATTGAATCAAGATGTAAAGAAATACCTGAAAAAAATAATTTTTGTGAAGTAATGCTAAATATGTATTTAACAAATAATTATAAATGTATTTTAGATTTAATTGAAGAATTAATTAATAATCAAGTTTTATTTAAAAGTAATATTAGTAAAGGTCTTATTAATATTTATAATAATAATGATTTACTTAAAAATAATAAAAATGAAAAAGATTTGGTAAATAAACTAAAAATATTAGGTATAACTAAAAACTTAGAATTTATTATGGAAAAATATAAAAATGAATTATCTGTTTAATATTTAACCAAATAATAGTTACTTAAAAATTATCTAAGAGCATATGGTGTTTGTGGTAGTGATAATATTGATGCTTTTTCAAATGAGTTTTTATTATATTCACTACCTTTATACAATAAATTAGCCTAAATATAAATAAATTTTTGATATACATCCAATTAATTGTAATAAAGTATCATTACCACCATTTACTCTAATATAACTTAAACTAATTATTTCGTATATTTTTAAAATAGTTTCATCATTTAAATTTACTATTTTTTTTTCTATTAAACATTTCATAAAAGTAAGTAAAATATCATTTGGTGTATATCCTTTATAGTATAGATCTTTAATTGTATTAATTGATTCAAATAAATTACCGTTAATACAATTTAAAAGTATTTTTTCAATATAAATTGGTTTTGGTTGGTCAACAATCTTATTTATATTTTCGATTGTTAATTTTTTATAAGAATGATAAATACATTCTAAATTATTTATTATTTGTCTAATATCATAATCAGATAAAAATAATAGTTCATTTATAGCATCATCAATATATTCAACTTTTTCAATTTCACAAATAGATTTTATTTTATTAAATAAATTTTCTTTACTTAATCTACCATATTTAATAATCATACACCTGGATTGAATAGATTCTGTTATTTGCGAGCAATCATTACATATAAAAACAAATCTTGTATTTTTCCTATATTCAGCAATTATATTTGATAGTAAATTTTGAGCTTTTGTTGTTATAGAGTCAGCTTCATCTAAAATAACTAGTTTATGTAAATTTTTATTTATTTTTTTTTTACAAAAAGGTAAAATAGTATTATTAATAATAGATAAACCTCTATCATCTGATGCATTTAATTCTAAAACACTTTCATTTATATTTTTCTCACCATATATTTGTTTTGCTAAACAAATTATTGTCGAGGTTTTACCAGTACCAGGTTCACCAGTTATTATCATGTTTGGTATTGATTTATTTTTAACAATATTATCAATTTTTTCTTTTATAAAAGGATCTAGTAAAATATCTTCAGAAGTTTTCGGTCTATATTTTTCAACCCAAGGTGTTTTAATATGCAATGATGAAACATTATCATTTATTGATTTTTTATTTGTAGTATAAAAACTTATTGATGTATTCATTAATATTTAATTAATTAAATCTTTATTTAATTTTTCTTCAATAAAATTAAAACTTAATCTATTTGAATTATATTCTTTTTTATTATTTTTATTATATTCATCATTTAATAATTTAAGTTCATGGACTTCGGGAGAAATCTCTATTAAACTTTCATAATCTTCTTTAGACAAATGAAACCATGGTTTATGAACACCAAATGATTCTGAATTATATATTGATTCTACGGAAAAAAATTTTGCATATTCAATTTTTGGGACATTTAATTTAATATTATCATATTTACGAGTAAAAAAATAATCTTCAGGTAAATGTTTACAATTATCAAAATAAAAGTTTTTTTTTATTATTTCCAACATTTTACTTTTCTTTCGTAATGATAACCCGCCATTACCAACATTGTTTGCATCATGTTTATTAAATGTTTTAAATGGATCTAACCATGGTGCACCAACATAGTCAAAGATTAAAAATGAATTAATGAAATACTTAAATCTTTTCCTAATTATTGTATCTGTTTGAAATATTAAAAAATATTCAGTATTAATTAAATCATAGAATTTCTCATCATATAATAAAAAACAATATTGTATTATTGATAAATTATCTATTTGTAAATTAATTAATTTAATTCTATCTATCATATGTAAAAAATTTTCTTTAATAATTTTATATAAACAATCTTTATTTTTGTTACCATAAAATATTATAAATGACCAATCATTATCTAAATTAGTAAAAAAATTATTTAAAACAAATTGTAATGCATTATGAATCCTAGGCTCAATAATTATAGCTGTATATTTCATTAAATATAGATTATATTATTTATATTTAATAAACAAAAATAATATTTAATAAACTAAAGAATAATTTAATACTTCTTTTATATTTGATACTGAATATATTTTAAAATTATCATCAATTAATTCTAATTCTTCTTTTAATAATATATCAACATCTTCTTGGTTTTCTTCTGGATATAAAGCAATATTGACTCCTGCTTTTTTTGCACCATTAAGTTTATATTTTAAACCACCAATTGCAGTAATATTACCAAGTAAATCAATTTCTCCAGTTAATGCAATTTTATTATTAACTGGTATATCTGATAATAGAGAATATAATGCTAATGTAATTGCAGCACCTGCACTAGGTCCATCTTTTTTTACAGAACCTTCAGGACAATGTAAATGAATACCAAACGGATTTTTTTTTATTTCATCTTTTATATTTTGTGATAATAAATTGAGTGCTATTTTTAAAGAATATTGTATTGATTCTTTCATTACATCACCTAATGAACCTGTTAAATTCAATTCTAATGATTTTTCAGAAGGGAATTTAATTGCTTGTATTGTAGTAATTCCTCCTAATCCTGCTGAATTTGCATATAGACCATTTACAACTCCAATTGTTGCCTTATCAATAATTTTTTTTATTTTTATTTTTGGTTTTAATTCAAATATTTTTTCACAAAATTCTTTTTTTATAATAAAAGGGAAAATAATTGTATCATCATAAAATCTTTGTAAATTAATTTCTCTTATTAGTTCAACTATTTTTTCTTTTAATTTTCTTACTCCTGCTTCCAATGTATATGTTTCAATTATATATTTGATTATACTTTCATTAAAAATTATTTCATTTGTTGAAAAACCTACATCTCTACAAACTTCTGGTAACATATAATTATTGACTATTTCTATTTTTTCAAAAATACTCAATGGTTTTGTTTCAATTATAGTTATTCTATCTTTTAATATTGGATCAATTAAATCAACATCGTTAAATGAAAAAACAATTAATACTCTTGATAAATCTAATTTAACACCAGAAAAAAATTTATCTTCAAAATCATCATTTTGTGTTGCATCAGTTAGATGTGTTAATATTGATATTATTTCTTTACCATTTTCAGTTGTTGATACTTTATCTAATTCATCAATAAAAATAATAGGATTCATACACTTTGTTGTTATTAAAATATCAACAATTTTACCCCAAGTTGAACCTACATATGTATAATTATGACCTATTAATGTTGATCCATTTACAGCTCCACCTATTGCTAAAAATGAAAATGGTCTGGGTTTCCCATTTTTATCTTTTAAACATTTAGATAGTCCATTTTTTGCTAATGAAGTTTTACCTGTACCTGGAGGTCCTAATAAACCAAGTACTGCACCTTTTTCTTCTCCATTAATCCATTGTGCAAAAATTCTTTCTAATTGTTTTTTAGCTTCTTTATGACCGTAAACTGAATCATCTAATATTTTTCTTACTTCTTTTAAATATTTTTTTTTGGTATTTTTAAAATTAGTCCATTCATTTAATAAATCAGAACTATTATTTTTAAAAAAAGTATCTATTTCATAATCTGAATATATTTTTACTGGTAGTTTATCAATAAATTTTTTTTTAAAAGTCATAATTTCATTTTCATTATATTGATTAAATGGTATTTTTAATAAACCATCTAACCAAGCTTGTGCTTTTGAATCACCTTGTATATTATTTTTAATTAATTTTAATTTTTCAATAGCTTTTACTTTTGTAGATTTATCAGAATTTAATAATTGTATCTTTTTTTCATAAGATATGTCTGATTCTGATATCTCTAATAATTCTTTCTCTTCTGTTTCTGATTTTATTTTTGCAATATCTAATCTTTTTCTTATTGAATGATGTAAAGAATTATAAATTTCAATTGCAATATTTTTTTTATCCTTCATTTTAAAAATATCAAATAAAATATATGCTAACTTTTGATCTTCGTCATTACTTATTAAAAATAATGTTAACATATCTATCTTTCGATATTTAGATCCAAGTATAAATTCATTTATTAATAACATTATTGGTTTTCCTTGAATATTTTTAAAGTCATTATATTTCTTTTTGATTTCATTCATTATTTCTTTTGGTTCTAAAATTATTTTATCTCTTAAATTGAAAACTTCAAAATAATTATATTTAAATTGTGTTGGTATATTTGTTAAATCTCTTAATAAATAATCATTATGATTTGCTAATATATTTTTAATAAATTTATAATTTAAACTTAAATTGAATAAATCATCAATAAATATGCCTTGGAAAACAATTATAGTTTCACCTAATTTAACATATATAGTTATACCTACTTTACTTTCAATTAAATTATTAGCTTTTTTATTTTTTTGTAAAAGTATATTTTTATCTCCTAATTCTTTTTTTATTTCATTTTTTGTAAATAAATTTATAATATTATTTTGTTCATAATCATTATCAATAAATGTTTCTTGAACATTTTCTTGTTGATTAATTATTGAATTTATAAACATAGTTTTAAAAAAATCATTACTGTTATTAAATGTATTATTGTTTGGTATTAGTATTATTTTATTTTTTCTATTTTTATATTCATCTTCACTTTCTTCTGAGTGAATATTATTTATCCAAATGGATGTTATTCTTACAAAATCATTAATAAATTTTATAACCTCTAGATCATTCTTAGTAAAATAATTTTCATATAGACAATCTATAAAAAATAAGTTATTTTTTATTCTTTTTACTGATAATAAATTAGAATAAAATATTAAATCTTTTTTTAATTTTATTATTTTAAATGTTTTTGATGTAATATCATTCAAATCAAATGAATGTTTAAGATTTTCAAAAATTTTTAATATATTTATATAATGGGTATTTGATTCTTTAAAATAATTTATATTGTTTAATTCTATTAAATTTAATACTTGTTTATTAAAAAAAGATTTTAATATTTCAAATTCAATTTTGTTTTTTTTTATATTTTTTATTTTAAATAATGATTTTAATATAAATTTTTTTAATATATTTGAAATATTTTCATTCATATATATTTAATATATAATTTATTAATTTTTACATTAAACCAATTATTTATTCCTTATCTGATTCATCATCTTCATTTTCGTCTTCATCAATATATTCAAAATCATCATCAATAAAATCTAGCTCATTTTCATCTTCTATTGAATCTATTTTAATTTCTATTATAATTTCTTTTTTTTCTTCGACTAAATCATGTAATTTATTAACAAGATTTGTATCTTCTTTTTTATCTACTTCTATCAATTCTTGTGTTAAATTATCAATATTACTATCATCGTCATCTAATATAAAATTTAAAATATCATTATTATTTTCCATAATAATATTATAATTTAAATTAGAATTTATTTTATTATTTATTATTCGTTTTATTATATCTATTATTAGTTTTATTATATCTATTATTTTTTATTGATATCAAAATAATAAAAATGAATTCATTTTACACTCATCTAATTTTATACTCATCTAATTTTTATTCCTTTTTAAGTAATAAAAATTGAATTCATTTTATACTCATCTAATTTTTATTCCTTTTTAAGTAATAAAAATTGAATTCATTTTATACTCATCTAATTTTTATTCCTTTTTAAGTAATAAAAATTGAATTCATTTTATACTTATCTAATTTTTATTCCTTTTTAAGTAATAAAAATTGAATTTATTATTTAAATATGTGTAATCAATAATATTATGAATTTGAATTATCAACCTAATATAAATATTGGTACACTTGGTAGTGTATCCGATGGTAAGTCTACAATGATTTATCAGTTAACTGGTATAAAAACACAAAAACATAGTTCAGAAAAACAAAGAAATATTACAATAAAACCTGGTTATGCAAATTTAAAAATATGGTATTGTGATTCTTGTGAAGAGTACGATTCATCATCTTCAGAAAAAAATGATTTTTTATGCAGATTTTGTAATTCAAATTGTATATTAGCAAATCATATTTCTTTTGTTGATTGTCCTGGTCACGCAGAATTAATTTTAACAATGATGGGATCATTAAGTTTAATGAAAGGTTCAGTTGTTGTTATTTCTGCGGCAGAACCAATAAATAAAAAACCACAACTAAGACAACATTTAATTGCATCAAAAATGGCAAATATAGATAAATTAATTATATGTTTTAATAAATTAGATTTAATTTCAAAGGAAGTTGCTATTGAAAGAAAAAAAGAACTCGATGAATTATTAACTGAATTAGAAATTAAACCATATATAATTATTCCAACATCCTTTAATAAAAAATTAGGTTTAAATTACTTATTAAAAGCAATGATGGATGTTTTTTCACCTCAAGAAAATACTTCTAAAAAGGAATCCTTTTTTAGAATAACAAGATCATTTGATATAAATAAACCTGGTACTAATTGGGATGATGTTAAAGGTGGTGTTATTGGTGGAAGTTTAATAAGTGGTGAACTTAATATAGATGATACTGTTGAAATTAAACCTGGAATTATATCTAAAGGTAAGGATGGTAAATTTATATGTCAGTCAATTATTACAAAAATAAAATCACTTGAAACAGATGGTAATATTATTGAGAAAGTTATACCTGGAGGTTTGATTGGTATAGGAACAGAAATTGATCCATATTATTGTAAAAATGATATGTTAAGTGGTAGTGTAATGGGTAAACCAAATACATTGCCAGATGTTTATAGTGAAATAAAATTAAAATATAAAAAACTTGATGATTTTGACGGTAAATGGGATCCAAAAAATGGAGACACTGTATTTTTACAAATTGGTAATGTATCAGTTGAAAGTAGATTAGCAAAAGTAAATAAGGAAAATTTTATATTTTCCTTATTAAAACCTGCATGTATTGAAAATAATAGTAAAATATTAATTTGCAGAAAAGATGATGGTATTTTAAAAATTGTAGGTATTGGTAATTTTTAATATATTTATTTTATTTTCTTTTCTTTTATAATGAATAATTATTATAAAAGAAAATATTTAAAATATAAAAATAAATATTATAAACTTAAAGGCGGTGCATCCAATAATATTGTCAGTAAAGAATATACTATTTATACAACTGGTATTGCTGAATGGGGATATTTAGATAATATGTATAAATATTGGAATGAAACTTTATGTTCAAAAATATGTAACACTATCCCATCAACATTTAATATTATAAATATTATACATAGTGATACTTTTGCTGGTATGGATGAAAATGAAAAAAAAACAATTGAAGAAAATATTAATAAAGATCTATTGAATATTACAAATATTGACAAAAGAATTAAAACAATATTATTTCAAAAAGATCCACTTAATTTTACTGAAATTAAAAATCAAAAATTACCATATTTAATTGTTGATTTAGCTCATATATTTGCATATACAGGTATTACAAATAAAGATCCTTATGGATCAACAGAAGTTTATATATCTGGACATTATGGTGAAGAAAAAGGTGAAAATATTTTTTTAAACATATTTTATCCTGATTATGTTGGACAAGAGCAACCAGATTCTGATTTAAAAATTACATCAAGACAAATAATAGAAGGTAAAACTAATATTATTAGAATTGAAAGTGACGGTTATTTCCTTTCAATTATAAATATATTATCAAATAAAGAAAGATTTAAAGATTTTGATAATTATTATCCATTAACAAAAATTAAAAATATGATGAAAAAAATTAAATTAAAAATACAATCAAAATATAAAGAAAAATATCATGATTATGATAAATTTGATATAGAGTTTGGTATTGGTAACTCTTGTGATGAATATTGTCTTAATAGATATAAATATATTCTTGAATTAACAATAAATTATATTATGCAAACAGATTTGGAAGAAGAAAGTATTATTGAGTTGATATATATGCAGTATATGGATAATTTTGGTATATGATCTAAAATATATGATAAATTAGTAATTTATTGAAAAGTTTTATTTAATTTTCCATTTTTTGTTTAAGACTTAAATATTTATTTTTATATTTTAAATATTTTTGTTCAAATTTTTGTTTTGTACTAACAAATCTATTATTAATACTTATAGGTCTTGTTAAACTTTTATTATCTTGGGTTCTTTTATCAAATACAGAGCTTTTTGAATTATTTAATACTTCTTGTGTATTAAGTCCATCATTAAAATATGTGTATTGGTTATCATCAGTATCTGCTATAGGTATTTTTCTATTATATGGACCTCTTGAATTTGGACTTAATTTTTGACTTGAATTTGGACTTAATTTTTGACTTGAATTTGGACTTAATTTTTGACTTGAATTTGGACTTAATTTTTGACTTGAATTTGGACTTAATTTTTGACTTGATTTTTGACTTGAATTTTGACTTCCTACTCCTGAAATTGGTGCTTCAGTTTCAGTTGGTGATAAAATAGATGCTAAATCTATTTTATTTAAGTTGTCTTTAATACTATTAACACTATTAACAATAGAATTATATTCTACATCAGTCAATCTTTTACCAAGTTCTTGTTCTAATTCTTCTCTATCTGATTTTTTTATAGAATATGAAAAAATATTCATTATATAATAATTTAGATTTTTTTAATTAAATTTATAATAAAATTTTTTAGTACATATTAACTTATTTATTTCATAAAAATTGAAATAATAATACATAAAGAGATATAAATACATAAATTATGGCTAGCCCAATTATATATTTTAACACATTTATTAATGATTTAAAAAGTAAAAATCCCAATCTAACTGTGGATGATCTTAAAACTGAATTATATAAACATTCTATTATGACTAAAAATTATGAAGATGAAAAACTTTTGCTTGTTTATCATAAATATGATATGCCAATAAAAACTAAGCTTGAAAAAGTTTGTAGATCTCTAGTTATAGAAACAACTAATTTTAATGTTGTATCTTATACATGTACAAATCCTGTCTGTAATAAAGAAGCACAACAAATACTTATCAATAATAGTTCTAATAAACCAACGTTTTTTAGATGCTATGAAGGAAGTTTAATGTCATTATTTAATTATAATGATAAATGGTATCTTTCAACTAGAAGATGTTTAGATTCAACAGAATCTGTATGGAATGAAAAAACCCATAGAGATATGTTTTTAGATGTACTTGATAATGAGGGATTAACTTTTGAAAATTTTTGTTCACAATTAGATAAAAATAAAGGCTATTATTTTGTATTAATACACCATAATTTAGAAAATATTATCAAATATGAAACTATTTTTGGTGAAAATTATAAAAAATTATGTTTAGCATTTGTTAGAGATAATGAAACACAAGAAGAAGTATTGAATTATGAATTACCTGAATTCAAAAACATCTTTTTACCAGAACAAATTACTATGGAAGAATTTGATGAAGAAAATAAAACTATCCAATCTGATCTAATCAGTGAAGGTGTTGTAACAAAATTAATTGTTAATGATGAACATTATTTATTAAAATTGCAAAATCTTTCTTATCAATTTTCTAAAGCCATTGGTTCTGTCTCTAATATTTATAAAGGTTACATTTATTTGTACCAAACTGGTAATTTAAAAGGATACATTGTAAATCATAATAATCATAAAAATTTTGATAAAATAATTAATCCTTATAATCCTTCAGAACAATTTGATACAATTGGTGTAGTTGATGCTGTATTTAAAGTTTTAACTTCAGAATTATTTGAATTATTTAAAATGTTATGGAACTTGAAAACAAATGAGCATTTAAATCCTGCACTTTATCAAATTCTACCAAAAGAATATAAAGATGTGTTGTTTGCTCTTAGAGGAATTTATTTCCAAATGAGAAGTAAAAATGCGACTGAAACAGTAAAAATTATGTTTGGTATTAAAGATATTTACAATTATTTGAAATCTTTCGATGTTGATCATATTTGTGCATTATTAAGACAAAGAAAACTAATGTTTAATTGGATTATTAATAATGGTATTAATGATAATATAGAACTTAAAAATTTTAGAAAAATTTCTGATAAATGTGATGTAGTACATCTTAAACTAATTGCAATATATATAAACAAATTATTTCCAGAAATTTTAAATTCTGATTTACCATATATAAATATTCAACAAGAAACTATAAATAGTACAAATTAAAATAACGTAAAATATATATAGTACAATGTAAAATACAACTAATAATTACAAAATTTATTTTATAAAAAATTGAAAAATAATAATATATAAATTTATATTGAAACTAATGAATCCATATAATTTTATATTTGAAAAATTTACATATAATGTAAATACAATATCAATTAATAATTTTAATTTGAGTATAGGAAGTAAAACACTTTTTGAAAATTCATCACTTTCTTTGTCTTATGGTAATAGGTATTGTTTAATAGGGAAGAATGGTTATGGTAAAACATCATTATTAAAACAATTTAAATATTTATGTGATGATGAAAAATTAAGAATATTATATGTTGAACAAGAATTAATTTTAGATGAACGTAAACCATTACAATTTATTCTTGATTCAAATGTAAAACTTAAATTTTATCAAGATCGTGTTAATATGTTACAAGAAAAATTTGAATCAACTACTGATTTTAGTGAAGAACAATATAATGAATTAACAGAAGCACAAATATATTTAGATAGTTTCAATCCAGATAAAGAAGAAGCACTTGTTAATAAAATATTATTTGGTCTTGGATTTACAACTGATATGTTAGAAAAATCAAGTAATCATTTTAGTGGTGGATGGCAAATGAGATTATCATTAGCTAGATCATTATATTTAGAACCTGATTTATTATTACTAGATGAACCTACTAATCATTTAGATTTAGAAGCTATTATTTGGTTATCAGATTATTTACAATCATGGAAAAAAATAGCAGTAATTGTTTCTCATAATTTAGGTTTTATTAATAGTATTTGTACGCATATTTTAAATATTGAAAATAAAAAACTTATCAGTTATAAAGGTAACTACAATAAATTTAAATCTGCATATAATAAAAAACTTTTAGAGATGAAAAAAGAATATGATAAATATGATAAAAAATTAAAAGAACAAAAGAAAAAAGGATTAACTGGTGATAAACTTTCTGAATTTATTAAAAAAAATCAAGTTGAAAGACCTGAAAAAGATTATGATGTTATTATTAATTTTTTAGACACAAGAAAATATAATAATAATGTTATAAAGATTGAAAATGTTTCTTTTTCGTATGGGAATAACAACATACTCGATAATATTACATTAGGATTAAGTATGGAATCAAGAGTAACTCTTGTTGGATTAAATGGGTGTGGTAAATCTACATTAATAAAATTAATAAAAGGAGAAATACAACCTACATCTGGTGAAATTATCATTCAAAATGGTATAAAAATTGGTTATTATAATCAACATTTTGATCAACAATTACCATATGATAAAACACCAATTGAATTCTTATCTGATTATGCACCAACATCAGACGATATTGGTAAAGTAATGATTAAACATGAAATTGTTAGATCTTATTTAGGGAAAATTAAATTAGAAGCATCTGCGCATAATAAATTAATTGGTGAATTATCAGGAGGTCAAAAAGCACGTGTTGCTTTTGTTAAATTAATATTTGAAAAACCACAAATTCTATTACTTGATGAACCTACAAATCATTTAGATATTGAAACTGTTGAAACTCTAATTGAAAGTTTAGAAACATTTGAAGGTGGTATACTTCTAATCACACATGAACCAGAAATGATAGAAAGATTAAGTAATCAAATTTGGATGCTAGATAAAAATACACATAAAATTAATACAAAAATTGAAACATATGAAGAATATTGCAATATTGTGTTAAAAGATTAAAAATAAATTTATCTTCTTAGTTTTAATAAAGCTATATTTTTTTTAAAGTTATTTATTTCAGTTTGATTAGTTACTAAATTAGATGCTTGATTAGTTACTAAATTAGATACTTGATTAGATGTTTGATTAGATGTTTGATTAGTTTTAGCAATAATTGGTTTTTTAGCAATAATTGGTTTTTTAGATATAATTGGTTTTTTAGATATAATCGGAGCTTTTGTAACAGGTTTGTAATAAACTTGTTTAGTTTTATTTTGTTGAGTTACTTGTTGTTTATCATCATCTAAATTTGTATATATTGTTAATAAAGATTTATCTAGAGCTTTTTTATCTTCTTCAATAGTTGGTTTAGGTGGAGGTTTATTAACCCAATAATCAACATTATTTGTAGGATGATTAAAATATTTATGATTAACAACATATTCAAATGCTTTTTTCCCTTCTAATGGTGCTTCAATACTTGAATCAATAACTGTTGGAACAATAGTTATATTTTCTGGAATTGTTACAAGTGTATCAATATTAATAAATTTAAAAAAATCTGTTAAATTATTTGTATTTATGTATTCCAAAAGTTTTATGCAAAATTTACATTCTTCTGAATGAAATAGAATAATCATTATATATATATATATTTTTATTTATATTAAACTAACAATATTTTTATTTGTTATCAAATATATAATATTTATTTTTTCGTTAAATAAATTTTTTACCATTAAACATATTAGTTAAAAATATTACTATGTTTATGTAATTCTTCATTAAAATGATTTTTTTGATTCTTCTAATGACTGATATATCACACATCTGATATTCTATAAACCCTGTTTGTCAAAGTTTCTATTTTATTGGTAATGTAAATATACTCTTACAAAACCATTACTACCTGCTGCATTTTGTCCACCACCAAAACCACTCCATTGTCCTGGTGCACCATCAGCATGTGTTGCACCACCACCATAATTTCGTGTACCATTTCCACCATTACCTCCAGCATTACCATTACCTCCAGAAGTACCTGCATTACCTCCGCCTCCTCCATGACCACCTTCAGCAAAACAAATATGTGCTCCTCCAACATGTATATTTGAATCTCCTCCTTTTCCACCACCACCTGCATCACTACCCTTACCTCCATTACAATTATTAGCACTTCCGCCATTACCTGCTCCGCCGCCTCCATTTCCAACTGCTATATTTATTTGTTGACCTGGTTGTATTGGATATTTAGAAATAGCAAAATATCCACCAGTACCTCCAGAACCTCCGCCTGCTCCATTAGTAGTCCTATTTGAACCACAGCAACATTTTCTTCCATTGCCTCCATGACCACCTCCACCTCCTCCTCCTCCCCAACCAAATGCACTAATATGTTTATATCCTACAGGAAGACTTACAGTTCCTGAAGCATTAAAATCTTGATATCTAGATTTAGCTAAATCTGATATGTCTACATTTTTTATTTTTATTCCAAGTGGAAAATTTTTTTCAAATGGTGTTGGTCCACCCTCTACACTGATATTTGATATTTTAGTATTTCCTGGATGATATATATTTGTTATATCAATACCTTTATATTTTATTGGCATTAAATATAAATAGATTTTTTATTTATTTAAATATTTGTTTTAAATATATGTATAATAATAATGGACGATTATATCTATGTCAATAATTATTCTATTTCTAAAGAATTATGCTTTGATATTATAAAACTATTTGAGAACTCAGAAAATAAATATCCTGGAATAACTGCATCAGGATTAAATAAAGATATTAAAGATACCAATGATTTTATGATAAAACATACTGATAAAAAATGGGAAAAAATATACAAATTTTTACATAATGAAATAACAATAAATTTAAATAAATATTTTAAAAAATTAAATAGCATTGATGATTTTAATAATACTTATCAAAACACTAAATTTACTTTTCAACATTTTAATTCAAATAATTTTTACTATCCGTCAATTCAAATTCAAAAATATAAAAAAAATAATGGTAAATATATATATCATAATGATTCAGATATTGATTTAAAAGAAAATAAATACCGAATACTTACTTTTATTTGGTATTTAAATGATGTTCCCGAAGGTGGTGAAACTTTTTTTAATGGAAAAATATCAATTAAACCAGAAACTGGTAAATTAGTTTTTTTCCCTTCAACTTGGACATATCCTCATTGTGGTAAAATACCTTTATCAAATGATAAATATATTATGACTGGATGGATTTTTACTGATATTAATTAAATAATTTAAATTATTTAAAAGAATACAACATATTATTTATATGGAACCTTCTATATTAAAAATCAATATCAATGATGATGTTATAGATAAATTAGAAAATTATATAACTAATACAAACAATACAGATCTTTTTATACTTGATTTTAATAAAGTTAATTTTGACTTTATTGAAAAATTTGTTTATGATATAGCTTTATTTCATTTAAACAATTATAATATTGAATTAAATCATAATCATCAAATAGAATTTTGGATTAAAAATGGAAACGATTATGTTAATAGTTTACATTTTGATTGTGATGAAGTTTTAAGATCTGAAAATATTTTTGAATACCCACTATTGTCATGTGTAACTTATTTTGATGATTCTAATTATCCTTTTATTTTAACAGATATCGATGTTGAAAATTATAAATATAAAAATTTTAATGAATCTAAACAATTACACATATTATTTCCAAATAAATATACCCATGTTTCATTTGATCCAAAATATTATCATGGAGCTATTAATATTTTAGATGGAAACATTAATAAAAATAGATCATTATTAGCAAAAAATATTTGGGATAAAAAAAAAAATTTAAAAGAGTATAAGAGTATAGAATTTGAAAATATTTACACAAAAAAAGAATCAATTATTAAAATTCAAAATAATATTGAATTTAATAATTATATTTTAACTGAAAACATATTAGATTTTGATTTTTATGAAACATTATTATATAACACCTCATTTATTAAAAATATATTTCCAAATATAATTATTGAATATATCAGAGAAAAAATAAAAGAAAAACAATTAGCTTTTAAAATTATTAATCCTATTAAATTAAACGAAGTAAATATAGTAGAAGAAAAAACATCAATAGAAAATATAGATTTTGCTAAAAAACAAATTTATCAACTTGAAAGTTCAGAAAAAAATAATTTAGTATTCAATAGGTTTTTACAAAGATTTACTTTTGAAAATATTTATTCTCAGAATGTATGTAATTGGATTATAAATGAATCAGAATTATATGCATCACAAAATGGTGGTTGGTCAACTTTAAGACATAGAGAATATCCAACAACTGATATTCCTATTCAAAAAATACATAGTATATATAATTTTATAATTTCAACATTTGAAAATATATTTAATAAAATATCTAAAGCATATTGTTTACCAGATGATACTAATTATAATATTATTGATATGTTTATAGTTAAATATCATCATGAATATCAAAATCAACTAGAATTACATCATGATGGATCTTTTTTATCTTTAAACATTTTGTTAAATGATAATAAAGAATTTGAAGGAGGAGGTACATTTTTTTATGATGGAATTATATCATATCTTAATCAAGGAGAAATGATTGTTCATTCAGGGAAAATAAAACATGCTGGATTACCTATAACTAAAGGGATACGGTATATTTTAGTTGGATTTATATCAATTGATGATTTTTTTTAATATATAAATTATTTATGTTTTACATCTCCATTAATAGTTAAATTACCTTTAATTAAAAAATCACCATTATTATTGATTTCAAAACCTCTTCCAAAATCCCAATTATCTCTACCATTCCAAGGAGTAACATATAATATTTTACGTCCATCATCTGGTGTATGAAAAATCCATTTATTATCACCACCTAGTACCAAGTTTGAATCTGTTTGTAATTCTCCAGCAAAATAACCATAACCGTCCCTATTTATAAATGATTTTATTTGTTTCCCATCAGGACCACATGCAATTGTACCACTACCATAAATATCAAAAGTTCTTATACCACCGCCCCAACCATCTGGCATATTATCTGGATCAAATCCATTTGTTGATAATTTATTGGTTATTTTTAAACTATTTGGCATTTTTAAACTATTAGTAGTAATTAACTGAGTAGCAGTACTTGATAAGTTTCGTACAGCTTCAATATCAGCTTGATAAATTATATTAATTGTTCTTTTAACATCATAAATTGGTTTTTTAACATCATCAATACTTTGAAAATTTTCACTTTCTTTATTAAAAAATTTTAAATAAATTATAATTAATAATATAACTATAAAATATATTTCACTTCTACAAATATTCATTAATAAATAATTATAGAAAATAAAAAATCTTTATAATTATTTATTTATATTTATATCTCCATTAATAGTTAAATTGCCTTTAATTAAAAAATCACCATTATTATTAATTTCAACACCTCTTCCAAAATCCCAATTATCTCTACCATTCCAAGGACTAACATACATTATTTTACGTCCATCATCTGGTGTATGAAAAATCCATTTATTATCACCACCTAGTACCAAGTTTGAATCTGTTTGTAATTCTCCAGCAAAATAACCATAACCGTCTCTATTTATAAATGATTTTATTTGTTTCCCATCAGGACCACATGCAATTGTACCACTACCATAAATATCAAAACTTCTTATACCACCGCCCCAACCATCTGGCATATTATCTGGATCAAATCCATTTGTTGATAATTTATTGATTATTTTTAAACTACCAGGTAAAGTATTTTTACTATCTTTAGTTATTTGAGTAGCAATATCTGACAAGTTTCGTATGGCTTCAATATCAGCTTGATAAACCGTATTAATTGTTTTTTTAACATCATCAATACTTTGAAAATTTTCACTTTCTTTATAAAAAAAATTTAAATATACTATTATAAATAACAAAATTATAAAATATATATCACTTTTACAAATATTCATTAATAAATAATTATAGAAAATATTTGTTTTATTATATTTTTTATACCTTTTTTATGTAAAATGCTGATATCTTTTTAAACATGTAAAAATTATAAATAAATAAAGTATTCACTAGTCTCCGTAGCATTATTAATGATATTTAATACTCGATTTTTATTTTTATTTTCATTATGCCCTATATTTTTATGATAAAAAACAGGTTTTTTATATTTTACAACAAGAATATTAAATATACTTTGGTCTACGGTATGATGGTATGTTACTAAAGGATAATTAATCTCGTTGTCTGTATAACATGTAAAATATACCCAATCATTTATAAAACTATTATTTAAATCGCATTTTTTAAATAAAAACCATGAATTTAATACATGTAGTTTTCTTAAGCATTCATAATCGTTATTTTTAACACCATCTCCAATGCTACCTGCTACACACAATTGTTCATTTACAATTACACAATTTATCTATATTTTCATTAAATCTTGTTTTGAAATATTGAGAACTATCAACATAATATAAAATGTCATCATCCTTCATTTTATCATACACTTCTTTTGTTATTAATGCTTTCCAAGCATTATAATATCCATCTCTTCTACCATTTTTATTTATCGAAGATAAATCCTTTTTATAAGATTAAACCATTCATTTTGTTTAATTTTTTCTAAATTATAATCATGAATAATCACTTGTTTTTGTGTATATTTATGTATAGATTGTATTATGAGTCTCTTGGTTGTATCAAACGGTTCATTGTTAGAATATACTACCAAATGTATAGTCATTATATAGTAATATAATTTTTTAAACGATTATTTTATCATTTATACAAAGTAATAAAAAGGGTAATAAACATCATATACATATGAGTTATATTTATTTGTTATCAAATATATTATTTGGTAAAAAGTAATTACAATTACTATATATCCAATTCAAATGTACGGTGATGAAAATTATATAATCCTAAATCAATATATAATTCTTGATAAAAATCATAAAAGTATTTACATGTTTTATCATATTCTTTTAGAAATTTTGTTAAATAATCTTTTACTAAAAGTAATTGATGTTTTGCTATAAATTCTTTAGATTTTTCAATGACTTTTTCATCAAGTTTTGACATCAAAAGGTACTTTATTAAATTTATATCTTTTAATGTAATTGTATTCATTATTTTTTTATTATTTGCATAATACTTTATTAATTTTTTATCAGCTGGTTTAAAACCATATTTATGGTTTCCATACCATGTATCACCTGTTAATAGTGTTAACATTACAGATAATTCTATGTTTTTATTATTACATTTTTTTAAACTATTATCAGTTATTAAAATTTTTTTAATATCAAATTTATCTTTATATTTTTTTATCAGTTTTAGTGTTATTTTAAGTAGAGTAGAACCTACATTAATATTAATATTATCTAAACACGATGTATAATTACCAATACCATGAATTTCTGCTATTTTATTTTCTTTATCAATTATAATTGCAACACATTCAAATTCATCTTTTGAATATAAAACATAATAATTTTTATCAATTGCTTCATTAAATATATATTCATAGTCATTATATATTACTTTTAATTTTTTACCACCACCTATTTGATCAGATAAAAAATGAAGTAATTGTGTTTTATTTTGTCTAATTAATTCTGATTTTCTATAAATAAATAATTTTAATTTATTATTCATATATCAATATTAGAAATAAATAATTATTTGTATGTATTACACTAATCATTTGTATGTATTATACTAATCATTTGTATGTATTACACTAATCATTTGTATGTATTACACTAATCATTTGTATGTATTACACTAATCATTTGTATGTATTACACTAATCATTTGTATGTATTACACTAATCATTTGTATGTATTACACTAATCATTTTCATCTAAAAATCTAATCAAAAACCTATTACCACATTCTTTTTAGTAGATAAAATAAACTATTTTTTACTTTATGTAATCTTTATTTAGTTTTTGATCAGGATAAAATATGTTTTTCTTTATAATATTTTACAAATATGTATTTTTTATATCACAACAATAAATATATTTGGTATATGATTTAAAATGATTTTAATTTAAAAACTGAATCTGGACTAAATGATACCAAGAATTTTTTACATCCTTTATTAAAATTAATTGAAAGAAATATGATACATATACAATATTTAGTATAGTAGTTAAATTTAAAGAATTAGCATTTAATATAAAAATTACAGATTTTGATGTGTTTATTGTATTTAATAAAAATGAAGATGATTGTATTTTTACTTATCCAATTGAAAAGAATATTATAGAAAAAATAATTGAGTATTATAATCAAATTGTCAATACAAAAATTTTTTTTTTATAATATTAAAGTGTTTTCAAATTTTATTCAGTCTTATATACTAAAAATAATAGAAAATCAATTATACATTATCAATATAATTTGTAATATCATCTGTTAAAATAAATATGAAACTTTGAATATACTTATTCTTTTTATTAAAAGTTTTATTTTGAAATTTAAAATTAATATTATTTTCATTATTAGTATATTTCTCTAATCTAAAATAATTATCAAGTTCCACAGTATTAATATCTGCATTTATAATTAATTGCTGATTAAAATGTTCATTTTCTATTTGAAAATAAAAAAAATTTTCATTTTTTGAATATAATATAAAAAAGTCGACATTTTTAAATCTATTATTAGATCTATATTTAAAATATTTATTAAATAAATTTATATTGTTATTTATAAAATTTATATTATTGAATAAAGTAATATAATCATATTGTTTTGTTATACTTTTAAAATAACAATTATTAAATAAAGTTATATTTCTACATTTGTAAAAACACATCATATGACCTTCAATATTAATCATAATACCAATAGTATTTTCTATAGGAAATTTACAATCATTAAAAATATTAAATAATTTATAATTTATATTTTTTAAAGGGACATTTTCATTTAATAACCTGGAATATCTAATATATTGTCTAAATTTCTTGAAATTTATAATTTTTTTTAATATAAATATTCCTATTAACATACAAAAATTATAAATTTCAAATTCAAAACCACCAGCTTCGAAATCATTATATTCAACTATTTTTTTATTATAATTTACATTAAGAAAAGGTTCAAATATAATAGGACAAATTTCATGAAATGATGATTCAATATTTTTTTCAATATCTTCATCAATACCTTGAATTAAATCATATTTAGTAATATCAATAATATCAATATTAAAAAATTTTAAACGATTATTAATTTGTATTAAAAAATTTGTAATTATGTTTGGATTTAAATTAAATTTTATTTTATTTGTTATTAAATGTTGTTTTTTAAAAGTTTGTGCTATATATGGTTTGTTTTTATTTAATAATTTTTGGTAATCTTCATAGGATAAATTTATTATTGTATCTGGTTCATTTTTAATATATTTAATACTATTTAAATATAAATTAGATAAATAATCATTAATTTTATAAGTTTTTAAAAATTCATTTATACTTTCATAATTATCATTATAAGTTTTATTATTTGAAAAGTAATTATTAATATCTTCTCTTGTTGAATCACCTAATAAAAATATATTAATAATTGCTAAATTCCAACAAGAACCTATAAAATTTTTTATTGTGCTATTACATATATTATTTTTTTGAATAAAATCTAAATTTTCTATAGAAAAATTTATATATTTTAAATTTTCTAAATTAAGTAATTCATTTTTAAATATACCATCTACTCTAGTTTTTTCAAAATCTAATTCTATTAATTTTTTAAAATTTAATAATAATTCATTATTTCCTTCAATACTTGTATTAGAAATATTTAGATATTTTAAATTAGTAAGCATACTAATTTCTTGAATATTTCCAAAAATATTAGTATTATTACAAACATCTAAATATTCTAAATTAAAAAATTTTGATATTATTGATAAACTAAAATTTAAATAATTATTATGTAAATCTAAATTTATTAATTTTGTTAATACAGTTATTTTTTCTAAGTCCCCAATTAAATAATTATTTGATAAATTTAAATTTGTTAAATTACTTAAATTAAATATTGAATCAATATTTTCTAATTTATTATCTGATAAATTTAACTCATTTATATTTGTAAAACTATTAATCTCTTCTGGTAATTTATCTATTTTATTTCTACTTAAATTTAAACATAAATCAAAGTTATTTAAATTTTTAATATCTTTTATATTTTTTTTTTTACAATCTCCACCTATTTGAGTTAATAAATTTAAATATTTTTTTTTATATTTAATATATTTTAATTTATAATTTATATCATTTTTATACATATTCTATATATACAAGGTGTACAATAAAATAATTATATTTATAATTTTATATATTTAATCAATCTGAAAAATAATAAATATTTTTACTAATTTGATCTCTAGTTGAAATAATTATGTTTGTTTATATTGTCTTCGCTGATAGGTTAGAAGTTGACCTCTATTGTCAGCAGAATCTTGTAGTTCACGCCTAGGTTCTTATTGATATCATAAAAATTCAAATCGGCGATCGAGTATGGATATCTGCTCTCATTCATAGGTTAGATCATCAATCTGTGCCTAAGAGGAATCAGTTGATAAAACACCTACTTCGGACCGGTACGTTTATTTTCATAAGAGGTGCACTATAAGATAGAAACTCACTCGTCGCATGTTATTAAGAATGATGACCTATTGAATCACTCTGTCCTAGTACAATCCCGCATAATGCAAGATCACTTCCCGGCTCTTGATCGCTTACTTATTTATGTCTTTAAAGATGTTATGCGTATCTGTTAAGTGAACCCGCTAAGTAACAAGTTTCATCAGATGCTTCCTTCTGAAAGTGTTATCCTAACCTTATAGTCATAATTAGTTGTCCTTCATCCAACACCTAAATAGTATTTTTTAAGAACAATCATGCAGTTATTTTTTCAATTCTCATTTTAAATATATTCTATATAATAGATCACCCAAAATGGTTTTATATTTGGATTATAAAAAGAAAATTGATATAAATTATGTATTAAAGTTTATTGTTTTCATCACCTTTTACTAATTTCTTTATTTCTGCATTAGGATATTTATAATTAATATCTGGTTGATCTTCAAGACCTTTTCTTAATAATTTTGATTCACCTGTATATTTATTCAAATCGTATATATTAAAATTATCATCTAAATTAAAATCTTTTGTACGTGTAGCAAAATTTAAACTAATGCTACCTGTATTTCCGCTGATTATACGATGATAAACACCTGCAGGCCAAACAATCATTGCTGGACCATCATAATAAAGTTTATCATTTTTATAAATTTTATCAGGGCTTACAATAAAAGATGCGGATTTCATTGTTTTAGGCTCATAAATATCAATGTATCTTTCTCCTTGCAATACCATTAAATTATCATCTTGTCCAGAATGCATATACCAAGGTCTTTTTATATTATTAACTGGTCCTGGAGAGATACTATTTGGACCGTGTATTACTCTATCAATACCATCTATTTTCGGAATATCTGAAGGAACTATTTCGTCAAATTTTACTCCTTTTGTTCTTCTTAAAGTTCTTAAAGGAATTAGTCTATATAATAAAGTCATATACAAATAAATATGAAAATATTTTTTATATAGTTTAAGAATATTATAAAGCATATAATTCAAAAAAACTAACAAAATAAAAATATTCAAACAAACTATCAAAATAAAAATATACAAATAAATAAGAAATTAAAATTTAAAAAAATTGAATTAAAAAAAAAATAATAATAAATATATAATATAATGAACAAAATTCAAAATATAGACTATAATGTTGCAAGTTATGATAAAACATATGGTAATACAAGATTAGAAATAGATATTAAAGGTCCAAATATTGATTATGTTGTATTAAATACTTTAAGAAGAACAATTTTATCACATATACCAAATTATGCATTTACAGAATTTAATTTTAAAAAAAATAATACAATTTTTAATAATAATTACTTAAAATTAAGAATTTCTAATATTCCAGTATGGGGTATTGAAAATAATGTTGAAATTTTTGTTCCAAAAAAAAAATCAATAATTGAAGAAACAATATATGAAGAAGAAAATATAAATGATGATATTGATTTAAATCCTGAAGCTCAAAATTTAAATACCTCAACTTTAAAACAATTAACAATGTTTATTGATTATAAATCAAATGATAAAGATGTAATGACAGTAACAACTGATCATGCTAAATTTTATTATGCTGAAAAGAAAATAGATTCTCCTTATAAAAATCCAATACCAATTGTTAAATTACAACCAAATCAAACCATAACATTTTCTGTTATAACTAGTATAGGTACTGAACAACAAAATTCTATTTATTCTGTAGCATCTGTTTGTTTTTATAAAGAAATAAAAGAAAATGATTATCAATTTCTTCTAGAATCACGAGGTAGTATGACTGAAAAAAAAATAATTCATATTGCATTAATTAATATTATTGATAAACTTAAAAATATATTTAAAACAATTACAACTGATATTGATGATAAAAAAACAAAAGGAGAATTATTAATAATGAACGAAGATAACACTATGGGAAATTTAATATCACATGGTATGCAACAACATAAAGATATTAAATTTGCTGGTTATAATATTCCACATTTATTAGAAGATAAAGTATTAATACATTATGAATTAAATAAAGGAGGTAAAATAATTGATGTATTGAATGATGTAACAGATTATTATATAAAATTGTTTGATAAAATTTTAGAAAAAAACAAAAATATTAAATTATAATTATTTTATACAACTTTATTTTCACTATTTGTATTATTTTCAACATCATCTAAATTTATTAAATTTTCATCAATAGATTGAAAACGTTTAGGAACATCAATAAAACACATATAATGTTTATTTGTAACTATATCATCATATGTCTCTTTACATTCTGCATGAATAAAAACTTTTTTATCCCCTTTTAATGGAATCATAATACTTGGAACAATATTATTAAATGATGTTAGTGTACCTTTATAATGATATCCAGAATCACCAAAAATTTCAAAATCAATAATAAAATCTTTTTTTTCATTAGTAATTGGAATATTAATTGCTAAAAAATTATAAACAATAGATACTTTTTTATTTTTCCTATTCATATTTTTATCTAAGTACTCATGATTTTCTTTCATATTTCTTTGAGTAAAAAAGTAATCAATATTTTGATAATTTTTATCAATTGTATTAAAACAATTAAAAGCTTCATTTATATCAGCCATTTAATATAAAAATATATTAATTAATTTTTAAACCAATATATTTTTAATTTATAAAATTATAATTACATTCTAAAAAGTTACTGTTAGTAAAAATTTCAACATAAATATTTTCATTAATAAATGTGCAATATTTTTTTTCATGATCTAAATTAATATTAATAACTATTTCTTGAGTTGGATTATTAACGTCAATTGCTGTTAATGTTAATTCTTTAACTTCATCAAATAAAATATTATCATTTGCTGATATTATATTCCCTTTTTTATTTTTTTTTATTTTACGAATGATTTTATTCTTTTGATTAAATTTTTTTAAAACAATTTCAAAAACAAACATTTGATTTTCTGGTTCATTTAATTTATATGTATATTTACTTTGACTACTAGTTGTATAAACTTCTGTCATTATGTTAATAATATAAACTATATATTTTTTCTTAATTTGGTGGGGAAATACATAAACAATCAATATTTTTCTTTAAGAAGTAACATGTACAATCCGTGTGACCAAATGCATCTTGACTAAATTCAATAAATATATTATCATTTTTATCAACGTAGCTTGACATATTATTATTTATTTCTCCTTTTAATTTATATGAAATATCACCGTGATTAACATTAATTTCATATTTATCTAAATTATCAAATTCAATTTTATGTGATGTTTTTATTAGATTAGCATACTCTTTTGTATTATAACATAAAAAAGTTTTTTTTTCTTGATTATTTTTTGTTGTAATTTTTAGATCAAAACAATATAAATTATCAAAACTATCGTTTGATAAATTATAATTTGATATTTTTTTTGTAGAAATTGGCAGTGGTTCTGTTGATAATTTATTATTAATTAGTATAGAATTAGTTGGATAATTATTATTTAAACTATTAAATGAGTTTTGAAATGATAATATTTTAGACATTTATTTATATATAATTATAATAAAAAAAATGGAAAATTTTAATTATATTTGTCATATTATTAATTTAAATAATAAAGACAAAAAAAAATTTATTGATGAATTTCAATCAGATTTTAATATTATAGACTTAGATAAAATCAACAATATTGTTATTTCTGATGATAGACTTGATAAATTATATTTAAAATATGAAAAATTAAAAAATAGTAAAAATGATAAATTTAAAGAAATTGATAAACAAATAACACAATTTTGGGAAACACAATTTATTGAAAATATTATTTCAGCATCTTCAAAAAGTAAAAAAAATATTTTGATTGGGTTAAATTATCACTATAAAAATATATCAAAAAAAATTAATTTAAATACATCAAATAATTTTATTATCAATGTTAATTTGATTGAAGATGTTAAACTTACTATTGAAAATAATTTAAACCTAAATAAACAAAATATTATAAATGGTCTATATCCATTAGAATATATAAATTTTGAAAATATTAAAAAAAAAAAAGAAAATATAATTAACTCTTATATAAAAATAAATTATATTAGCAAATCATTTGATGAGATTGTTAATATATTAAAAACATCATCTAATATTAAAAATAATAATGGTTTGTGGATATGTTTAAGAGATCCCTATAATGTAGACTCTAAAATTTATCCACAAGATGCACCAATTATAGCATATAGTGAAAAAGAATTTGCATTAATTGATTCTTTTGATTTGAAAGAAAATGAAGTAGAAAAAATAATTTCTACTGAAAATGATACACCAACTATTTCTTTAAAAGAAATAAAAGAAAATAGTTTGAATAAACTAAAAAAAAAAAGATTTTTATATTATGTTGATAAAGATAATTTTTTACCATATGAAAATAATATAAATAAATATTTTACTAATACTCCTGTTAAAGTTAAACATGCAGAAAAAATAACTAATGTTTATGATTATTTAGCTATATAATTATACCCTTGAAGATTTAAAATGAGACAAAATTTTAATATATAAATATTTATATATTAAATGTCAAAACACAAAAGCAAAGACTATAAAATATCAGCAGTTAAATATTATCTTAATAATAATGTTGGTTTAGATGATGTATGTTATATAGATGGATTAAAAGATATGAAGAATTAGAAGAAATTGAAAGATTAAGTAAAAAACCGAAATCTTACAAAATAACTAAAGAATGAGTTAAATATGCCATACAAAAATTAAAAGAAAATGAACGTTAGAAAAACTACTTCATAAGAACAGATTACAATGGAAGAATTACATAAAATAGTTACGTTAGCAATTTCATCTATATTTTATACTAAAGTAAAAAAAGTTTTTAACAAAAATATAAACATAAAGTAAATAGGCTTTAACTTAGCCCATAATATCAAAAACTACAATAGAGATTTAACTAAAAGTCTACATCAATACTTGTTCTTCTTTCTTCTCTTGGTATCCTTAGCATTAGTAACAGACTTTTTGAAAGTCTTGTTATTTCTTTCATTGTTTTCCTTCGAGTACTCAACAGAACTATTCCATCTTGCCTTTTCTTCATCTTCATCTTCTTCATCTTCTTCATCTTCTTCATCTTCATCATCTTCATCATCTTCTTCATCTTCTTCTTCATCATCTTCATCATCTTCATCATCTTCATCATCTCTCTCTTCATTAATAAGTGGAACATGTTGTGATGTAGTATTTCTATCAAACTCAAAACCATATTCTTTATCTGACACTTCCATTTTTTCAGCTTTTTCCTCTTCAGAAATCAACTCAAGTTTTGTCATGTTCTTGATTTGATGAAAGTCTTGTAGTTCAAAAACTCTCATGAGAACATCATTCAACTCAAAACGGATTGAAGTCTGTGACTTAACTGGTAGTGATGCCACATTAAAAGTCTTAAACTTGATCAATCTCAAAGGGAGACCTAACTTTTTTTTGTTTTCGGTCTTGAACTTGTTAAACTGTTGATTAGTAATTGGACCAATCAAAATTGGATTATTTGCCTTAGATCCCGTTTTACCATCAGCTTGAGTATTTCTGCAAACAAAGACTTTCTGATCTCCACCAAAGACAACCTTTGTAAACTCCAAATCATAAGTTTCTGACTGCTTCTTGACTGGAGCTTTTATAAGATCGTTTTCTGGTTTATATCCAAAACCAAAATCAGAATCAGAATCAGAATCAGAATCAGAATCAGAATCAGAATCAGAATCAGAATCAGAATCAGAATCTTGTTTCACCAACTTTCTCTTATTGACTCGTACATTTACTTGTTTCTCAGGAGCCTTTACAAGTTTGTTGTCAAGCCATTGTCTAAAGCTAACTACAAACTCGTAAGTTTCAAAGTCAATATCAATCACGCTCTTTGAATAAGATTCGTTTAGCTTATTGAAAAGCTTCGCGATCAAATCCATATCAGCATCAGGCTTTACCATCTCATTAATAATACCAATAACTTGGATATTAAAAGGAGAACTTAGTACACAACCTAGATTTTTAATTGCCAAGAGATCGGTTGGATTAATCAACTTTGAAATAGACTTATTGATCGTCTGTCTGTGAGTTTTAAGTTGTCCAATGCTTAGAACCAACAAAGAAACAAACATAGTAACCTTTGATGTATTATTAAACTGCCATCCTTGACTAGAAGAAGCAATCATTTCATCAATACTATTACCAGTAAGATAGTAGTTGGTACTATAATACTTGTAGAGATTAGTACGGTTACCTAGATAATCTTCAAAGGAGATATCAACCTTAGGAACAATCTCACGATGCCATTCATTTGCTACAGCAGGGTCGATAAGGTATGTATCAAGATCAATACTTAGTTGCTTCTTGAGATACATGATAATATCGTTGAAGTTTGCTTCCTTCTTTTCCAACTTCATGAGATACTCATTTCTATAAACACTTTCAATCCATGAAGCAAATTGCAACTTGGAGTTTGTATTATAAGCAATCAAGAATTCATCAAAAACCTTAGGAGATTCATTAATGATCTTGATATGAGTACTATTAAGTTTTCCAGTAACTCTTTCATCATCCATCAACTTGATATCTAGGATAAAAGCAATATGATCAAGATACTCCTTTAATAGCTCGTTCTGTTGAGCTACTTTAGAATAATCAATAATCATACTTGACAAAGAATAAACACAGTTGCAGTCATCATCTGATGTAAATTCAGTATCGGTAAAGATAAGATCCCATTCAATTAGTTTCTTGTTGTAAATTGCCATGAATCTAGACCAATCTAGGTGCTTATTCATCGGATGCAAGTACAATGGCAAAACAGTGGTTTTGAAATATACATATTCCTTGAATGTGTGATCAAGCCAAAAGTTAATCTTATTTCTTCCTTCAGTATAAGTAGCACTAAGATATTCAGCCCAAACTTCAGGTGTCCATCCATGTTCTTTAGAAAAATCAGAACAGATATTATTATCATTCAAACCAATAGACTGTCTGATGTAACACATTGGAACACCATAAATTCCATTTTTATTTTGAACGAATGAATCTGTCTTTTCCCAAACAATTGTCTTTACATTCTTTCCTAGACTAAAGTTGAATCGAGTTTTCGACTTCTTAACAGGATTTCCTTCAGAATCAAAAACTTGTTGTTTTCCTCGTACAAGCATGTTATAATCCTCTGGAGAAGAAATCTTAGAAAGAGTAGCAAGATGCAACTCGTTCATTTCCTTCTGCCTTTGGAGTCTTAAAGCTTGTAAGTTTTCATGTAAAGCTAATTCAGTATGAAAGTTGAATTCAGAAACTTCGGGTAAACTCATAAAGTCACTTTCAGAAATATCTTGAACAACTTGAGTAATCTTGTTAGTTACTAGTTTATCTCTGTGAAGATGAACAATCTGTTGAGATTTAAGTCTCTGGATCTGTTCGGACAATCTCTTGATCTGAGTTTGTCTTTCTTTTGAGATTACTTTGAAACCATCTTCTGAATCCGAAGCTTTAAGTTTGTTAATTTCGTCTTGAAGTTCTGCAATTTTGTCAGAAGCATTTGGGTTGCAGTTGCAAGATCCTGTAAAAAGATCATTGTAACAAATTGCATCAATGCCGTGATGACCTTTCTTACAGTTGACACCATAATGACAAAACCTTCCATTCATATTATGCGAGCACTGTTTACTACGACGGAAAGTTTCATATAGCAAACTATAATCAAGTTGAGAAAGATGTCCTGAATAGATTAATGATACTTGTTTCCAATCACCATTTTCAATCAAGTTAAAAATCTTTGCAAGTTCAGTAATACTATTTCTACCATTAGGGAGAACAAAGTACTCGTACTCGAAGTATTTTGGACGATTTTTAATAATGTCAATAATCTTGACAAGCTGTACAAGATAAACTTTGTTAAGTTTCATGAGTAGTTCTGCTAGTGGAAGAAGCTTGTTATCTTTCATGAAATTAGAAAAAAGTCTATTCGTAATGTTACGTGGTTGATTTTGCATATTGTGAGACTTATTGCAAGAGCAACTTGTCTTATTGCAGATATTAAATCTACTTTCCAAATCAGATCCCTTGAATTTCTCAGTAGGACCGGATTGACCAACTTCACATTTCACTTCAGGTCTTGGTGCAGTTTCTTTAAGTGCAGAGTCAAGATATCTTCTAGATGGCTCACTTCCTCCCCCTGCTGCAGCAAATTCAGGAATATATACTTGTCTTGGCGCTTCTTCTGGTATATTATGAGACCTCGTGCAGTTTTCGTTGTAACAACAACCATACTTGAAATATACACAATAGTTCACACGACCTTTAGTACGTTCAATTTCAGCACGTGCTAAATCGTGTTTCCTTTTTAATTCTTTTTGATAAGCAACACGATTGAGATTATCATGTTTGCGATTGCACTTTTTATTAGTGCAATTCCCATAGTGAATGTAGAAAGCACATCCATTTGGGTACATATTTTTGATTTCTTGAATGAAATCGGTACTATTTTGTGTGGTTTTATTAATACCCCCACGACTAGGTTTAGATGTATTATTATTGCGTTGCATCGAAATTTTTCTTTCCTCATCAGATACACTTATTTTTTCAATTTTTTTCATCCCTCCCATTTTCTTGTTATTGCATTGACTAGTCTGTATTTTTACCTCTCTCGAGGGTGAAGCACGTACGACCGGACGTTACTTCATTTACTGCCATGTATAATTTCTTTCACGAGGCTCCCTTCTGGGGGACGTGGGCCACTTCTAAGGGTTCCTTATCCCTCTATCGTTTTCAGTGCGCCAAATCACAAAACTTCAACATTCCTTCGGATTCTAACCCGGGTAAATCAGTTGAAGAAAACCAAATTAATAGCCTTACCTTTATAGTCCGGTAAGGACTCTAATTTGACAGACAGACTTGTCTGCACCGTTTGCCATTTCTGACTAGTATTTATAAATTATAACTAAGTTATTCCTCAATCAACTTGTAAACTATTTTCTAAAACTAGGTCGATATTTTCAAAATGTTATGCCAAGCTAACAATACAAGTGGATAAATCCGTTTAACTTGTACCAAGGGGGCTGATATCCCAAGTAACACTCCTAATAGTATGAATTCATAAAAGATTTTCATAAACAAGCTAAATGATATTTCACAGAGCCATAATACATTTTCTTTTTTATAGCAACCGTATTATCTATTTTTTTTCAATTTTTTTATGAATAATAAGTATTATTCGTAAATAAGATTAAATTATTATATGACTTAATTCATCTAATACTATGTATTTTTTAATTTTTTCTTGTAACTATTTTTGATTAGGTGTATAAAATAACTTGTATTGTAAGTTATTTATTAGTATTTCAAATGTATTTATGATATTCATAGTCCATAAATTTTCACTAATTAGTGCAATGCGTATATTAAATGCAGATTTTTAAGATTTATAAATTTTAGATTTCCGATGTTTACTTGATTTTTTACTACCTTTCTTACCTTTATAAAAATTTTTGTTATAAGCATAAATAAAATAATTTTTATAATGATCTTTCTTAATATTTTTAATAGACTTCTTCAAATTTATAGTTAATTCATTATAATTTTTAGATTTATAAAGTTATAGAATTGAATGACTTAAATATTTATGTAGAGAAAAGAAAGACGAAAATATAAAAGTAGAAAAACCAAAAAAATCGTTTCTGATTTTTCAAAATCTAGTAATGACATAAAGGTTCAACAAAAGAAAATCAATAAATCAGTTAAGATTGTCTCCTTAACAAAGTCATAATTTACATGCTCTGCAACGGGCAAATCTTAAAGTTTTTTAACATTTATTTGTCTAATTTTAAATCTTCAGGGGTGTAAAGTAATATAAAAAGATACAATTAATATAAGTATTATGGAAGAAGAAATTATTAAAAATTTAAAAAACAGTATAGCAACTGATGGTAAAGAATTAAATTTTGAAAATAAAAATAATTTTAATTTTATTTTAATTAATATAAATAATCTTGAATCATTCAAATGGTCAGAACCTAATTATTTAGATAATATTTTAGGATTAGATATTTACAGTACAAATAATACTAATTCAGAGAATTTTTTAAATAATGTTATAGATGGATTAGATGTTAACACACATAATGAAAATTCAGATGCAATGATAGAAACACAAATAATAGCAGAATTTCCTGAATATATATTTGAAATGGTTTATATTAATAATGTTAAAAAAGAAGATAAATATAAAAATGATTTAGCTAGTTTATTAATTAGAAATGGTGAAACTATTTATGGTAATGCAATTATTTTTAAAACATCTTTACCTATTGATAATGAAAATAATTTATTTGTTGATATTAATAAAATAGATATAAAGTTTATTTTGGAAAATAGAATTAAAACAAAAGTAGTTATTTATGATGGTGAATGGAAGGAAATTGAAGTTATTGGTAATTTAGAAGATTATGCAAAAGAATTTTTTGATGATGTACATTTAAAATTTGAATCACCATTTCTAAAACATAATATAAATATATGGTATGAAAAACTTGATGGTGTTAATAGTTATGTTTGCGGAAAAATATTGAATAAACCTATATATAAATGTCTATGGTTTACAATGATTAGTGATGAATATAGAGGAAGTTTATCATTAAATGAGGTTAATACAATTATTAAACTTTCTAATCATCTAAATTTTCCATATGAACCTCCAAGTGAATGGTTAGTTGATGAAAAAGATGTTTATGGAAGAGACAAAATAAAAAATAAATATAGAATTTTAGAAAAAGCCCGTAAAAAATATTTAAATTAAACATAAAAAATCTAATCAATATATAATGGAAGAGTTTGATTTTGAAGAAACTGATATGAGTACTTCTATTGATAAATTAAGGAAAACAAAAACAGAATTAGATGACGAAAAACCATATAACGTTATAAGAAAAAATTTATATAATGAATTACAAAAAAAAGTAAAATCTGAAAATATTCCACAAAATATAATAAAAAAACAAACCATAAAAAAAAGTAAGAAAAATAGAAATAAAAAACAACAAAGTAATTATTATAATTTATTTATATTTGCAATTATATTTTTAGTTGTTAATAATTATGAATTAAATACATATTTAGTACAACATAGATATAGTTATTATACAATTGTTTTTATTAAATTAATACTTTTTATTATTATAAACTATTTATATAAATTTTTTGTTTCGAAATAAAATAAAAAAAATTGATAACTTTTTTAATTGACATCAATCTTTATTATATATGCCTAAAAATATCAAGGAAGTTAAAGATGAAACTGTTATAAAAGAAAGTAAAGGTAAAAAAACTGAAACAAAAAGTAAAAAAGTTGAACCTAAATCCGAATCTAAAAAAGCTGATCCTGAAACAAAAAAAGCTGATCCTGAAACAAAAAAAGCTGATCCTGAAACAAAAAAAGCTGATCCTGAAACAAAAAAAGCTGATCCTGAAACAAAAAAAGATGAACTACCTGTTAAAGAAGTAAAAACTAAAGGTAAAACCAAGAAAGTAAATGAATCTGAACTTAAAGAAAGTAAAAAAGATATGGATAACAAAAAAGATACTGATAACAAACTTAAAGAAACTAAAACCAAAAATAAAACCAAAAAAGAAGTTGTGTTAAAAGATGATTCAGATAGTGAAAATGAAAAAATACAAGTAACACAACAAAAAGTTTATGCTATTTCAAATCCAGAATTCCTTAAATTAAAAACTAAATGGCATGAACTTTCAAAAAAAATAGAAGAATTAAATTCTCAACGTGATAAACTTGAAGAAGAAAAAAATTCTTTTGTTACTGAAATGTGTAAAATTCTTGAAAATTATCAACCCAAAGTTGATAATTTAATTGAACAAAAATCTAATAACACAAATGCTATTGGAAAGGGTACAATTTCATCAAAAATTTTAGAAAATGATACTGAAGATAGTGATAGTTCTGATAGTGACGATGATTTACCAAAAAAAAAATCAATAACTTCTAAAAAAAAATGTTTAGAAGAATCTGAAGATGATGATTCAGATAGTGATTAATTAAAAAAAATTATTTTAAATTATTTTATATTATTTTATAATGGAAGAAGTAAGTTCTGGATTACAACTATATAGTACAATTAAAAATAGTTTTTTTTTAATTATTTTATGTTGTTGTTGTTTATCTTTAAGTTATTGTTATATTTATGCTTTAGGAAAAAATTATATATTATCAACTAATGCAAAAACTACTTTTAAATATTTTAGTAATAATGCACCTACTAATCAAGATTGTAGTTTAAATGCACCTGAACCAGATTGTTTTTATGTTAATGAATATGTTGATAATAAAAATAATGAATATAAAATACCATATCCAATAATTGATCCTAAAAAACCACCAAATATTGGATCAAACAATACTTATTTTGAAGAAAAGAATCCTAGAAATTATGTACAATCATTTGTACATCCTGCAAATGGTGTTTTAATTTTAGTTTGTATTGTAATCATATTATTAATAATTGCTTTAATAAATTTATATTTTATTAGGACAAATAAAGGATATGGTGCTGTTATAGGTGGTATTGAAGCAACAAATGATATTTATTCAATGTTTAAATCAAAATAAAAAAATGAATTTAATTTATAATAATACATATTCATATTAATTATGTTATGGACAGATAAAGCAAAAAAAATATTAAAAAAACATTTTAAATTTAATGATTTAAAAGATAAACAAATTGAAGTTATAAATTCTTTTTTAAATGGTTATGATGTTATAGGCTTACTACCAACTGGTTATGGTAAATCAATGACATATATATTACCGCCTCTATTAACTAAAAAAACTATGTTTATTATTTGTCCATTAATTTCTTTAATGGAAGATCAAAAAGATAATTTAGAAAAAGTAGGTATTAATGTTTCTACACTACATTGTAATAATGTAAATAAACAAGAAGAAATTTTTAAAATTATTGATGGTGATATTAAAATAGTTTATATGAGTCCAGAATTTTTAGTTGAAGGTGATGGTTTAGATTTGGCACGAGCATTAGTTGAAAAAAATTTATTAGGATTTATTTCAGTGGATGAAAGTCATTGTATAAGTAGTTGGGGTCATGATTTTAGACCAAATTATTTAAAATTAAAATTTATTCGTGATGAATTCCCACAAATACCTATTTTGGCATTAACAGCAACAGCAAAAAAACAAGTTATTAATGAAATACAAGAATTATTAAAACTTAATAATCCTGTTATTGTTAGTGCTAGTTTTGATAGACCTAATTTATTAATAAAGTGTAAAGAAATGGATAAAGAACAAAAATATAACAAAAATGGATATCCTATGAAAAATAAAGATGGTGAACATATTTATAAAAATGTTGAAAAATGGTTAATAGTTAAGGATTATATTGAAAAATATCAAAATGATAAAATAATTATATATGTTAATAGTAGGGTAGAAACTGAAGAATTATCAAAAGAAATTAATTTTAATATAAAAAAATGTTCTGTATCATATCATGCAGGTTTAAGTAAAAAAGTAAGAGAACAAGTACAATCTGATTTTAGTGATGGTAATGTTAAAGTTATTATTTCAACAATTGCATTTGGTATGGGTATTGATCAAGTAGTTAGGTGTGTTATTATATTTGGTTGTCCATCATCTATTGAAGAATATTATCAACAAATAGGTAGAGGTGGTAGAGATGGTAAACCATGTGAAACAGTTTTATATTTTGATATGTCAAATTTTATGAGAACTAAATCAATGTTAACTAGAGAAATAAAAAATCCAAAACTATTAAATACAAGATTAACCAATTTACAACAAGTTTGCTACTTTTTTAAAACACCTGATTGTAGACGTAAATATATATTAAATTATTTTGGTCAAAATTTAAATAACTTATGTAATAATTGTGATAATTGTATCAATAAAAAATCTAAAGATATTACACCTATACATAATGATGTTGATATATTTGATAAAGTTGAAGCTATTTATAAAAATATTCATTAAATAAAAAAATTGATTAATAAAATATTTAAAGGCATAGTTCATATATAATTATAGTAATACAGTAGTTATTACTATATAGTTCGTGTAGCTCAGTTGGTTAGAGCGTCGGTCTTATGTACCGAAGGTCGTGGGTTCGAACCCCATCATGAACATATACGTTATTATATGATGAAAATTATATCTTAACAAAAGAAGCCTTTTCATATTATTTTTTAAATAATTTAGAAATACACCGTCTGATATAAAATGATATCAGATTTATCATATAAAATGATACTCCATTAATATATAACGAAAGTTATATATTAATATTACTCTTATATCTACTTTTCATTTGCTTTTTTAAGCATTTAGAAATTCAAGTTTATAATAATACACTAATATTAGTGTATTATTATAAAAATTGATATTATTTTAGTTTCTTTAGTAATTGTATAATTTATGAATTTAACTAAAAAACAAGAAGAAGCATTAAATTCTATGAAAAATGGATTAAATATCTTTTTAACTGGTCCTGGTGGCACAGGAAAATCATTTTTAATAAAAAAATTTTTAGAAGATATGAATAATGATGAAACATTTGTTACAAGTACAACTGGTATTTCTTCATTATTAATTAATGGTACAACATTACATAGTTATGCAGGTATTGGATTAGGTGATAAATCCGAAGATTTTTATGTGGAAAAAATTTTAAAAAATCAAAAACTTAAAAAAAGATGGTTGACAACGAAGGTATTAATTATTGATGAAATATCAATGTTAGAACCTGATTTATTAGATAAGTTAGAATTAATTGCAAGAAAAGTTAGGAAAATAGATAAAAAATTTGGTGGTATTCAACTTATATTAAGTGGAGATTTTTTACAACTACCTCCTGTATCTTGTGAAAATTTTTGTTTTGAATCAAAATCATGGTCAAATTTAATTGATAAAATATTTTATTTCACTGAAATTATAAGACAAGATGATAAAATATTTCAAAATGTTTTAAATAAAATTAGATTAGGTATTATTGATGATGAAGTTAAATCAACACTAAGAATGTGTATTAATAAAAATACAGAAACATTATTAATTGAACCAACACATTTATATTCAAGAAGAGATATGGTTAAAACATATAACACTCAAAAATTAAATTTATTAAAACAAAATAATAAAATATATGTTTTCAAATCAACATTTGATTATCAAAATATTAAAGACGAATTTAAACAGCAATATGAAGATATGATTAATAAAGTTGTTGATATTAATGATGAAATTGAATTAACTATTGACACCCAAGTAATGTTAACTGTTAATGGTCTTGATGATAATTTAGCAAATGGAAGTGTTGGTAAAATAATAAAATTTGAAGATGAATATCCAATTGTTCAATTTAGCAATGGTATAGTAAAAAAAATTATTGAATTTAGCTGGTCATTAAATGACACAAAAGATAAAAAAGAACCAAATATTACTAAAAAACAATTACCGCTAATTTTAGCATGGGCTATTACAATACATCGTGCACAAGGTGCTACATTAGATTATGTATATACTGATATTGGTAATAGTATATTTGAATTTGGACAAGCTTATGTAACACTATCACGGGTTAAAACATTAGATGGATTATTTATTAAAAATATTAAATTTAAAAGAATAAAAGCTAATCCTAAAGTTATTGATTTTTATAAAAAAATTAATTAAAATATTTATTTATATTATACCGCTCTCTCTCTCCAAGTATAATAAAAGTGAATTCACTTTTTTCACTTTTTAAAAATAATATAAGAATAAAATCTTTTTATATATATAATGAGTGAAAAAGTGAATTATAAAAGTGAATTTAGATGTAATATTTGTAGTAAACATTATGCTAGTCGTAGTAGCTTATGTAATCACAACAAAAAATTTCATAATAATAATATTATAAAATGTAATACTAACGTAATAAAATGTAATACTAACGTAATAAAATGTAATACTAACGTAATAAAATGTAATACTAACGTAATAAAATGTAATACCGAGCGTAATACTAACGTAATAAAATGTAATACTAAAGAAAATAAACTATATTATTGTAGTAATTGTAATAAATCTTTTTTAATGAGACAATATAGATGGAAGCATGAACAAAAATGTAAAAATTTATTAAATAGTCAAGATAAAATAGATAAACTAGAACAAACAATTTATGATTTACAACAACAAATTGCTGAAATTATTAAAATAAAAGGAAGAGTACATCATAAAACACTTAAAAAATTTAATAATTATGTTGAAAATATTAATAATGGTAATATTGTTAATGGAAATATAATTAATAATACTTATGTTAAATTTGGTAATATTTGTTATGAGAAAATATTTAACAATCAAGAAATACTTTCTATTTTAAACAAACAATATTTGTCTCTAGAAGAAGGTATAAATAAAACACATTTTAACGAGAAAATCCCATCATATAGTAATATTTTTATAACAAATTTAAAAGATGATATTTCATATATATTTAATGGAATAAAATTTATTACTGTTAAAAAACATGAAATGTTAAATGAATTAATTAATACACATATTAATGAAATATATTTTTCATATGAAAAAAATAAAGATAAATTAAATGATAAATATGCAGATAGAATTGAAAAATTTTTAAATAAACTTAATGATAATGATACAAAGTATACAGATCCAGAAAATAATCGTGTATATGATAATTATAAAGCATATAAAATGGATGCTATCAAGCTAGCTATTTATAATAAATCTGATAAAAAAAACTTGAATCATTAAAAAACATAAAATTAATAGAAAAAATAGATGATGAATATGATAGTGATTGTGATGTTGATATCAAAATATAAAATTAATATTTGTTTTACTAAAAATAAATATATAAGTTATTAATAATGGACTTTAGCGATTTAATTAAAAAATCATTAGAATATTATGATAGTCAAAATGATAAAAATAAAAAATATATCGAAAATACAAAAATTATTTTTTCAGGTGAAGATAATCAAATATCTTTAATTGATAAAGATGAAAATATTTTATTAGATTGTAATTATGAAATTTTAGGTTTATTTGATAACCAAACAAATGTATGGTTATGGGCATGGTTATTACCTTTTTTAAATTCAAATGATACAATTATATCCAGAAAGTTATTAGATTACGCTTTAAAATTAGAACCACAAAGTAATTCATATGATCATTATTATATTAAATCACAATTATTAAATTCAAGAATAACAATAGAAGATTCAATTGAGCTTGATATTCATTTAGCACTTTCATCATATTTAATAAAAGATTTATTTTCATTTATTAAACCGTTAAGAATAAATTTAAACAAAGAACAAACAAAATTTAATACAATATATTATTTAATTAAATAATATAAAATATCTAAGTATTCATATTATGACTAATAAATGTTTAAATATGATTGCTTTAGTACTAATATTTTCAATACTAATATTATTAACTCCTGAAACTAAAAATAAAAAGGAACATTTTTCACCGAATCTATACAATTGGAGGGATATATATTATGGTAGATTCCCTAATTATTATTCAAGATTACCATTATTTAGATATTTAGAAAATAGAGATAGAAGTATTTTATATGATCCATTAGTTGCTCCAGAAAGACGTATTCAAACATATCAATATCCTTATCCATTAGTTGCAAATAACTTGATAAACTATCCAACACGTGGTTATCCTGAAAATTATCAACAATTAGGTATGGTAACAAGGAAATCCGATGAAAAAATATTACAACTATTTGGTAGACCAACATTTCCTAGATCAACACAATGGGAATATTATGTTAGAAGTGAAAAAGAAGGATATGTAAATAAAATACCAATACAATCAAAAAATCAAAGGGAATTAGAAGATGGTGATGAAGTAGTTGTACCTGGTATGAATGAACAAAATGGTAAATTTATTGTTAAATTATTTAACTATGATACTCCAAGATATAATCCATATATATTTTAAAAAAATTGATATATTATTAATTTATATTGATAATATAATTATTATGACTTTATTCTTAAATAACAAATTTAACATAATCCATAATATTGATAAAGAAATTGATTATGATTATAAATCACAAGTAATTAACTTTGTTGAAAATTATTTAGAATCTGAAATAAGTATTGTTCATCCTGATTATTTATATCAAATATGTGTAAATAATACTTATGAAAATATGGATAATCAAATTTTGGTGATTTTTAAAAATCATTTGAAAAAATTAAAAGTAAATGTTAAAAATGCAATCAAAAGAGATGATTTTAGTATTGAAAAAGGACTAAATAAATTAATTCAAAATTATATTCATAAAATATCATATCTTAATAATATTTTTAGAATTAATAAATCAGAATATTACAATTTATTTCATAATACAATAATTTCTGATCAAATTATAATAAATTTTATTGAAAATGAATTATCATGTTTATCAAATAATATAAACTCTGAAATAAAAACATTAATAAATAATATTAAAATTATTAATCAGTATAATACTGAAAATTATATTTGGTTTTTAAAATTAGTTGGAATAATAATTAAAAATAATATTCCAGAAATAAAAGAAATGATTTCTATTAAACAATTATATGAAATTAAACTAATAACTAATTACATTTCAAGTATTAAAAGCACATATAGTTTTATCAAAGAAGATACAGAACATATAATAGAACCAATAATTGAAATTTATATGGATAAAATAAAAACATTTATAACAACAGAAAATAATTTTGATGACTTTTATATATTTATTGAATTTTTTTGGAAAAATATACGTTCAGTTTTGTCTTTTGGTGAAAATATTAATACAATTAAAAATGATATTGCTATAAAAATACAAAAAAGAGTAAAACAAATATCTGATAATAATGATGATAGTTTTAAAATTATAAAACTAATTATTTTGTTAAATGATTATAAAATTGCTGAAAATCAATTATTTTTATTATTTAATAATGAAAAAATTAATAAAAATATAATTAAATTTATTAATAATAACATAAATAATAATATTGAATTATTAAATAGATTATTCTTATTATTAGGAAATTTAAAAGAAAAAGATGTTTTTATACAAAAATATCATAATGAATTAATTAAAAGATTACTATCAACTAAAACATCAATTAATGCAGAAAAAATATTATATAACACATTAGTTAAAGTATTTGGTGAAAAAGAAGTTAAAAAAATTAATAAATGCATTAATGATTATATTGATTCATCAAAATATTTAATTATGGTTGGACCTCAATCATTTACAACAACAATGATAACTACATCTTATGATTCATGGAATATTAACTATAATAATGGTTTTCTTGATAAATTTGATTATGAAATAAATTATTCAAATGGTTTATTAAATTTTATTGAAAACTATAATGAATTTTATAAAAAAGTTATAAATGATAAAAAAAAAATACTATGGTTGTTACAATATGGTGAAGTAGAAGTTGAATATAATAATTATATCCTTAAAATGCTACCAATACAATTATTAGTTTTAGAACTATTTAATTCTAATGATAACATGAATATCAAAGATATTTTAACAAATAAATTACTAAGTAATTATCAATCAGACTATTTAAATGATATTATCAAATCATTAGTTATTTCTGGTTTACTTAATAATAATAATAATATATTATCATTATCAACAAATGTAAATAATATAAATTTAATTAATTCATATTATAATTGTAATAATGGTATAAATACTGAAGATATACTTATTTCTGTTGATGAATTAATTATTCATAGTCGTAAAGATATTACATGTACATGGATTAATCATTTACTTAAAAAAGGTGATAAAACATTTGATGAACTATTTAACTTTATTAGTTGTGAAATTAAATTATTTCCACTAGATAAAATAATATTACAGGATGCAATTGATTATATGATAAAACTAGATTATATTAGAAAATCAAATGATCAATATATTAAAATTTACTATTAGAAAAATTTATTATTCAACAGTAACTACTTTTGCTAAATTTTTTGGTTTATCAGGATTTATATTTTTATTTATTGATAAATAATAAGATAATAATTGAATTGGTATTATTCCTAATAATGATGCAAAAGATTTATTCTCTGAAACAAAGATAATATCACAATTAATTTCATTTTTAATTGTATAATCATTTGTAATAAAAATAATTGGTGCATTTCTTGATTCTATTTCTTTATAACAATTAATTGTTTTTGTTTTATGTATTTGATCAAGATTAAAAATAATTACTGGGAAATTTTCATCTAATAATGCAAAGGGTCCATGTTTTAAAGAACTGGATGAGTAACCTTCTGCATGTATATATGATATTTCTTTTAGTTTTAATGAACCTTCTTTTGCGATAAATTCATCACTTCCTTTACCCAATAAAAACATATTATTAAAATTTAAATTATCACTTATTTCTTTTATTTTTTCATTACAATTATTTATTGTATTTTTTATATCATTTGATAAATTGTGTAAATCACTTATTATTTTAATACGTTTATTTTTATTTATATCATGTAATTGTGAAAACCATATTGCTGCTAAAGATAAACAAACAACTTGACTTGTAAATGATTTTGTTGATGCAACACCATGTTCTTTTCCTGCATTACAATATATTCCACAATCAACATCCCTTGCAATTAATGAATCAACAACATTTATTATACCAATAGTTATTATATTATTCTTTTTTGCTATATTTACACAATGATATAAATCTTTTGTTTCACCAGATTGTGATATTAATATAAATGCTGTTTCACCAATCTTTGGTATATCATTTTCATTAAATTCTGCACCATCATAAACTTGAACAGTATTAAAATTACAAATATTTTTAAAATAATACATACCATATAATCCAGAAAAATATGATGTCCCGCATCCTAACAATATTAAATTTTTAATATTTTTTAAAGAAGAAATATGCTGTTCTAATCCACCAAGTTTAACTTCTGAATTATTTTTAATTCTACCACCATTATTTATAGAATTTAATATTGTATTTGGTTGATCAAATATTTCTTTTATTGTCCAATGATTATATGGATATGGCGTTACTTCATAATTTATTTGTTGTGTATTTTTTTTTGAATATGTACAATTTGTTATCATTGAAATTTTATCATTGATTTTTTCAATTATACAAATATCATCATTATTCAAAATAATATAATTATTAATTAAATTACAAAATCCACTTTGTTCTGATGTAATTATTGCAATTTCTTCATCATAACCTACTAATAATGGAGAACCATTTCTTACACAAAATAATTTTGTTGGTTCATATAAACTTTGAATAATTAATCCATATGTTCCAGATAAATCACTTATTGTTTTTTTTATTGCATTTTCTGTGTTGTCAGTTATTGAATAATAATATTCTATTAAATTTACAATAATCTCAGTATCAGTTTGAGATAGAAAAGTAAATCCTTTATCAATTAACATAATTTTTAATTTATTATAATTTTCTATAATACCATTATGAACAACAATAAATTTTTTATTGTTTGATAAGTGTGGATGTGCATTAATATCGTTTTTTATTCCATGTGTAGCCCATCTATTATGCCCTAGACCAATATTTGATATTTTATTTTGACATTTTTCAATAATTAGTTTATCAAGTTTATCTATAGCATTAATTTCATTAGTTGATGCAAATTTATATACATCAAAATCATTATTATATAAGACTGATAAACCGCATGAATCATACCCTCTATTTTGAAGCTGTATTAATCCATTAATAATTAATTTATAAATATTATTATTTTTAACATTAATAATTCCAAAAATACCACACATATATAATAATATTATAAAATAATATTTTAATTTGGATTCATTAGTATAATTTCATCTAATTTTTTACTAAAAAATTGAATTCATTAGTATAATTTCATCTAATTTTTTACTAAAAAATTGAATTCATTAGTATAATTTCATCTAATTTTTTACTAAAAAATTGAATTCATTAGTATAATTTCATCTAATTTTTTACTAAAAAATT
>Ga0214921_10001093_pt1 | contig 47087 bp, 44 predicted proteins | sample LL1505_MetaG_FD_177992 | JGI IMG/M metagenome (GOLD analysis project Ga0214921, IMG submission 177992) | Freshwater microbial communities from Lake Lanier, Atlanta, Georgia, United States - LL-1505 | ecosystem: Environmental > Aquatic > Freshwater > Lake | place: USA: Georgia | collected... | reverse complement strand
TGGCGCGTATTTTCGCAGGGATTGGGCCTGTTTAGGCCGTGACCCTGGCTAAAACCCGCAAATCTTTACCGATTAATTGTGTTTCTGTGAATTCGAGGGACAAGCCTTGTGACAAGTCTTGCAAAGGCCCCCAGTTTGACATGCCCTGACCGATGCCCAAAAGCTTGGGGGCCAGGTAGACCAAGAACTCGTCAACGCATTCTTCGCGTATGAGCGAGCCATTGAGTTTATGGCCGGCTTCTACATGCAATTCGTTCACTTCGCGCTTTGCCAAATCGGTCATGAGGGCTGACAGATCGACTTTGCCATTTTCATTGGGCAGCACGGTAATGTGGACACCTTGCGCTTCTAAGGCTGATCTTTTATCAGGATGGTCTTTGGACGCGTAAATCCAAACTTGTCTGGGCGTGAGTGCGCCAGGCTGGCTGTGTTGAAACAACTTAGCCGATGGGGGTGTATCTAGATTGCTGTCCACAATGACCAAATGCGGCATGCGAGGCGCAGCACCTAAGTTGGCGCAAAGCCGAATATCTAAAAGGGGATCGTCTTCTAGAACAGTGCCGATGCCTGTGAGGATGGCGCAGGCACGGGCGCGCCAGGCATGGCCATCAGCCCGAGCTTCTGGGCCCGTGATCCATTGGCTTTGGCCATTTTGAAGGGCGGTTTGGCCATCCAGAGAAGCGGCCATTTTGAGGCGCACCCAAGGTTTGTGGCGTCTCATGCGACTCAAAAAACCAAGATTTTGTTGTTCAGCCAAATGCGCACCATCGCCGACTTCAACCACAATTCCCGCAGCTTTCAAGCGATCAATGCCTTGGCCTGCCACCAAGGGGTTAGGGTCAGACAGGGCTGCCACCACTTTGCCAATTTTGGCCTTGATCAAGGCGTCGCAACAGGGGTCTGTTCGGCCATGGTGTGCGCAGGGTTCCAGCGTGACGTAGGCAGTAGCGCCTTCAACGCTATTGCCTTGGTCGGCAGCATCTTGTAAGGCCACCCTCTCGGCATGCAAGCCGCCCGCTTTCTGCGTATGCCCTTGACCCAGAATTTTCCCTTGGCCGTTCACAATGACGCAGCCCACCCTTGGATTGGGCGATGTCATACGCATGGCCAGTGAGGCGATGTTCAGCGCTTTCAGCATAAAGGGGCTGGCTGTCATGGGGTGCAATGATTGAGATCGGAGGATGCCAAGGATACGACATGTTAAAGGCCAACCCAATGGGGGGTGCTGGCGCGTCTTATTTGCCATCTCAATTCGGTGCTGCCATTGGGCTTGTCTGGGCTTGGCCATTTCACTGAAATATTTAAATTTTGAAGCAGATTGGGATCTGAGCCTTGGGTGGAAATGGCCGTGGTGTTCCATCTTCTTTCAAATTGAACGCCGGCTTCGGTGCTCAGTGCGCCCGTATTTTGCAAGTTCTGAAATTGCGCTGTGCAAAATGCGCTTGGCACTTGCCAGCATTCGGCAAGGTCTTGAGCCAAGCCACTGGCAAGGTCCAAATTTCTTTGAGATTGATTGGCCGACATGCTGGCCAAGCTGAGTTGGAAGGACCCAAAGAGACCTAGCGCTAAAACGGCACTGGCAAACAAGGCCTCTAGAACGGTGAAGCCAAATTGAGAGCGCGCCTCCAAATGATGGATTGACATTTCTAAAACCCTGCGTTTTTCCAAGAGCCAGAAACTCGCTGCACCCTTGATGTGTCGATGCCAATGGGCCAGTCAAAGTGGTAGGCCTCAGGGTTCAGGGTTTGAAGCGCTACAGGGTTTTGGCATGCGTTGGCACTTTGAAAATAAACCATGCCATTGATGGCGGCTTGGCTTGCTATTTGCGGGCATTGAAGGGCGCAAGCAATGTCTGAAAAAATCAGAACAACAGGTGCACTGTGGGTGCCCAAACTTTGGGTCCACGTGAGTGGGCTGTCTATCCAATACACAGTTCGGCTGGGTTTTGAAAGTGAGCTTAGGCCGTTTTGCAATTGGGCTGTCGAAATGGCTTTGAGCTGAGCGGGCGTGATGTTGCCAAACTGTTTGTGCCATTCGATGGGTGTGCAGTCAGCGGGCGCTGGCCGAGGCGCAGGTTCTAAATCGGGGGGCGTCCAAGGAGCGCTGATGGGGATGTACAGGCTTTGCTGAACCGTGGCCCGACTGCCCACGCCAGGCTGCTCAAAATTCAAGCTAATGTGGGCCGTTATTTTGATTTTGTGAGGTGCCATTTGGACATCGCGTACAAAAAGCACAAAAGAGTTTGTGGCGTCGATTGATTCTGGCCAGGCCAATGCAGAAATGCGTGGATCAAATGTGCCAACTGCCGATGCTGTCCACTTTAAACATTGCCATTGAGGAGATGCCAAGGTGGTGGGACATTGGTTGTTGCTTGCGTTGCGCCAAAATGCGGCGTCAATGGCAATGTCCTGACCTGAATAAACGCTGTCAATTTGCGCGATGGCGGTCTCTAAAAGAGACTCACTGCTGGCCAAGGCTTGAGCCGCAAACAATTGCTGCTGACTTCTTTGAGTTTCTGCCATGACTGAGCGCAGTGTGATCCAGCCAAGCAAACTGGTGATGAAGATCAGACAGATTGCGCTTCAAAGGTTGGCCATGCCGCTGTGTTGATTCATGTGGCAGTGTCTGTGCAATTGGATGCGGCATTGCGCAAGTGAGTGCCCGAATTGCGCAGCCTGACCCCACGCCGCCAAGTCAGAGGCATCTTTTCAGCAGAAATTTGACTGCGAATTTCAATCAACAACAATTCGCCTAGGATGGACGAAGACTTATTGCATTGCAAACGCAACTCAAGCGACAGTATTTCTAAATGTTTGGGTTGTGTCAGAGATGTCCAAACTACTGGTTGGCAGGAAGTTTTGGTTTGAATTTGATTGCCATTCAAACGAAAACCACTGCACTCATTGTTTTCTTTCAGACCATTTTCATTGCGATCAATGCTGAACAAAACTTGTTGAGGCGTGAGATAGAAGTCTTCTGACGCGCCGCAAAACGCAATGGGACAAACAGGGTCTTGGGGGTAGATGGGTGTAATGGCCACACTGTAAAAATTAGCCCGCCGTATGTCGTGCACCAAAGTGTCCATCAAGGCCCGTGTTTCTTGTTGAGCATGGCTTCTTTCTAAAATTTGCCGATCGTGGGTCCATTGAAAATGAACCCAAAAAACTGCGGCACTCAGCACACTCAAACCCATCGCCATACCCACCAAAAGATTCACCATTTCCAGCAAGCCTCGGCATCGTTCAGTAGCGATGCGTTACTGGTTGCGAGCACACGGGCGTTTTCTGAAATGCGCAGGCTCATGCTGCTGCAAGTGGTATCGCGGCTTTGCAAGCCAACTGGCGTGGCGTGCAGAATGTAGCCGTGTACGTTGCTACTTTGGAGACTCAAATGGTAGTGCTTTGAAATCGAGTGTGTGCCTGCCCAATTGAGCTCGCTCAAAGTGCTTGCATATTGGGCATGTAAGCCGCGCCATTGCAATTGCCGAAGATGTAATTGCATCAGTGAATTTTGAGCATCTTGACGCCTTATTTTTTGCCAATCCAATTCAAGCCTAGGCAAGGCAATGCCCATCAGTGCGCCAATGATCGCCATGCAAACAAGAGACTCAATGAGTGTAAAACCTGCTGCACGGCGGCGTGTTACTTGAAGTGATGCTGGAGGTCTCATGAGCAGAGCATGCGCTGCTAGCAAGTTGCGCCATTGGCATTGACTTGCAGCGCTTTTGAATTGGCACTGAATGCAAGTGCTTTCATGCGCCATGCATGGAAGCTCCAAGCATGAAGTGCACTTTAAAAGTTGATGGCTACAGTTTGATCGAAATGCTGTTCATGCTTTTTATCGTGGGTGTACTGTGCAGCACGGTGGCACTGTCTTTTAAGGGATTGCAAAGCAGGGTTCACATTCAAGCGGCTTCTCAAGCCTTGCTGAGCGATGTTCTTAGCGCCAGAGCCCAGGCCTTGCGCCGAGAACGACGCGTCACGCTGTGTGCGGCTGCAGTCGACGCAAGCTTGCAACCCGCATTGCCAACAGCCTGTGCTTCCAGCGGCAGTTCAGTAGCCTGGCACCAGGGATGGCTAATGTTTGAAGACGCCAACAGCAATGGTCTATGGGACGAAGGAGAGCCTCTTCTGGAGCAAAGATCGCGCATGAACCCCCAAGTTTCTGCAACAGGCAATACCACTGTTAGCCTGTATGTTTCTTTTGGCGCAAGTGGTCGTAGCTTGTTGTTGAATGGTGCTTTTCAAGCGGGCACCATCACCTTTTGTGAGAGCGGTTCGAATGCCAAGGAGGGGTGGTTGTTGGTGGTCAATGCGGTGGGTCGTGCCCGCTTAGACAAAGGGCAGATTGCCATCTGCCCTTGAGTCTATTTGCTCACTTCGTCTACCAGCAACTTGAAGTCGTCTATGTCTTCAAAGCTGCGGTAAACACTGGCAAAGCGAACGTAGGCCACTTTATCGAGCTTCTTTAATTCGCGCATCACCAACTCGCCAATTTTGTTGGAGGCTACTTCGCGTTGTGCCAAGTTCAATAACTTTTCTTCAATGCGCTCAATGGCTGAATCTACTTGCTCAATGCTGACGGGTCGTTTGCGCAGTGCCAAGTTCATGCTGGCGCGCAACTTCACGCGCTCGTACTCGATGCGTCTGCCATCTTTTTTCACGATGGCCGGAAAGTTCACTTCTGGCCGCTCGTAGGTGGTAAAACGTTTTTCACACGCTGCACATTGACGGCGACGGCGAATGAGGTCGCCGTCTTCAGCCAGGCGTGTTTCTACCACTTGGGTGTCATTGTGGCTGCAGAACGGACATTTCATTTGTAAACAGGGAAACGCGCGGTCAAGGCGTTGACCTTGATGCGCACAGCTTCAATGTTGGCAGGATCGCGTGGGTTGTCGAGGACATCGGCAATGAGGTTGGCTGTGATGCGCGCCTCTTCGTCTTTGAAGCCGCGGGTGGTCATGGCGGGTGTGCCAATGCGCACGCCACTGGTGACCATGGGTTTTTCTGGGTCGTTGGGGATGGCGTTTTTGTTGATGGTCATGTGCGCCTGGCCCAAGACCGCTTCAGCTTCTTTGCCAGTAATGCCCTTAGGTCGCAAATCAACCAACATGACGTGACTTTGGGTGCCACCGCTCACAATGCGCAGACCGCGTTGTGTGAGCGTTTCGGCCACGATTTGGGCGTTCTTGATGACCTGCTGTTGGTAGGCCTTGAAACCAGGAGCCATGGCTTCTTTGAAGGCAACAGCCTTGGCAGCAATGACGTGCATGAGCGGGCCGCCTTGCAGGCCAGGGAAGATAGCGCTGTTGATGGCTTTTTCGTGCTCGGCTTTCATCAAGATGATGCCGCCGCGAGGTCCGCGCAAGCTCTTGTGCGTGGTCGATGTCACTACGTCGGCGTAAGGCACGGGGTTGGGATAAACACCTGCCGCAATAAGACCTGCATAGTGCGCCATATCAACCAGAAAAATGGCGCCGACATCTTTAGCCACTTTGGCAAAGCGTGCAAAGTCAATGTGCAAACTGTAGGCCGATGCGCCAGCAATGATGAGCTTGGGTTTGGTTTCGTGCGCTTTCTTCTCCATGGCATCGTAGTCAATGACTTCGTTGGCATCGAGGCCATAGCTGACCACGTTGAACCATTTTCCACTGATGTTCAAGGGCATACCGTGTGTGAGGTGGCCGCCTTCAGCCAAGCTCATGCCCATGATGGTGTCGCCGGGTTTTAAGAAAGCCAAAAACACAGCCTCATTGGCCGATGCGCCGCAATGCGGTTGCACATTGGCAGCGTCAGCGCCAAAGATTTGTTTGACGCGGTCAATGGCCAATTGCTCTGATATGTCGACAAATTCGCAACCACCGTAGTAGCGTTTGCCGGGGTAGCCTTCGGCGTACTTGTTGGTGAGTTGTGAGCCTTGAGCCGCCATGACGGCAGGGGAGGCGTAGTTTTCGCTGGCAATCAACTCAATGTGATGCTCTTGACGAGCGTTTTCAGCCTGAATGGCAGCAAAAATCTCGGGATCGGTTTGTTCAATCAGAATATTTCTTGAATACATGGCAGGCCTTCAAAGGATGGTTCCTTGCTCAGGTGAAGTGTTAAAAACTTCAAAATGGCAAGGGCTGCCCAGGCGAACGGCTGAAACCTTGTGCCCTCAAAAGACTTGGACAAGGTGCACGCTCCCCAGTGGTTGTAGGCGGATCTAGGCCCTCCAATTTCCACGTCAGAAACCAGCCAGCCAGTGTTAGCAGGGGCCAGGATCCTATCGCCAGTTGCGCACACACCGAGTGTAGCCGAGGTGGTGCCTAGATGCATCTGAAAAGCTTAAATTTGGCCGCCTGATTTTTGAGGACAAGCCGCTGCAGATCACTTTTTCGGGCTGAGGTTCGAGCTGGGGTTAGCTTTGGCACCGGCATCTTTTGAATTTTTGAGGATGGCTTGATTGAGTCGTTCTTGTTCACCGATCACCCTAGAGATGTACTCAGTTTCTTGAGAAATAGACTCTTCACCGGCCTTGTAGAGTCGAAGACCTTCCTCCAAACTGCCTGTCGAATTGATGCATTCTTTGAGGATTTTGACACCAATGCGGAGGTTTGTTTTGGGGTCAAAAATGGCCATGGTCCCGCCGTAGGGGGTGAATTGCTCGAAATGGATCTCGGGTATCACCTGCATCAGGCCTTTTGCGCCCGTAGGGCTGTTGGCAAAAGGGTTGTAGTTAGATTCAACCCCAATCACAGCCAGAATGAGGGTGGCTTCTAGGGCTGACCGATCTGCCAAGTCAAATACCTCCAAAATCAAGGCATTCAAGGGTTCTGGCGCAATTTTGTATTTGCCTCTCACGGCTTGAACCAAAGTCAATTGAAGCGGTGTCAGGTCAGTTGCGGGCGCTGCAAAGCTTCTTAGCAATACTTGATGCTGTTCATCTTCAGCTTCTGAAATCTGCAGTCGGGTAAACAGCCAGCCCTGCACGCTTTGGACAGTCAGGGTGCGCACTTCAGGCCGTGCCAAAGCCAGCATGCTGAGGATCAATGCAAGCAGGCCCAACATTGCAAAACTGTGGTGTGAAATGTTCACAAAGCCGCGCCCAATATCGCCCCCAAAGGTCAACAGTCCGCGCCAAAAGCGAAGAGGCCATTGCGCGGCTAATTCCTGAAAAGCGGGTTGAGTCACAAGTTGATTTGAATGAAGGAAACCGCTAATTATAAAAAAAATCGAAAATAGATGCTTTCAGCATATCGAGGACTGCCTTCCTCGGTGAAAATAGCTTCTTTATCTTTTTGTGTTGTGACTGTGACTTCTTCCTCTCCTAAGACCCCAGACTTGCAAGCCCTAGACAACTTAACCGGGGGTGCCTTTACCGCACAAACATCCGGTGAGCGCGCAGCCAAGTTGCGTGATTGGCTTATCACAGAGCCATCTCACGAAGTTTTACAAAATGTGTACAAAGAAGTTTCCACGCGTGACAAAGGCGCTGCCAAAGTGCTTCGTGAAAAGCTAGATGAGTTAAAGCGCTTGCATGGCCAAGATGTCTTGGCGGCCGAATGGACTGAACGCGCCAATGCCATGCTAACTTCTTCGCGTTTGAACATTGCCGATGCCATGGCATGGCAAAGAGATGCTGCCAAAGCAGGTGCGCCGCTGTCGCGCGAGCCGCTGGCCAGCCTCAAGCTTCAGTTGAATGAAAAAATCAAAGCGGTTGAAGATTTGCAGCACCAAGTCATGGTGCAGCGCGAAACAGCTGTGCTTTTGGCGCAGCGCATTGAGGTTCTTTCTACCAAAAGTTTGAAAGAAGCAGGCGCTGCCAATGAACTGTTGCAGTCCGATGTGGCGCACTGGCACCAACAAGCCCATGCCATCACAGAAGATCCTTCTTGGCACAGCGTTGATTTGAAATTTCCACCCCAACTTGATGCGTCCCGTCATCAGTTAAGCAGTGTTTGGGAAGCCTTTAAAGCTGCGTTGTTTCAGGCCAAAGCGGCTAGAGATGACGCCAACGAAGCTTTGCCACCCGTGCCAGTTTGGGCCGAAGAAATTCGCGTTTCAAGAGGAGGGCAAGCAAGTCTTGGTGGGCATGCCAACGTTCATGCAGTCAAAGAAGCCCCCAATTCCGATCATTCAGCCGTTTCAAATGCGGTGCAAGCTAGCGTTGAAGAATCAACGGTTGAGACGGAGGGCAAGCCAGCTAAAACGCCCAAAGTCAGCAATACCAAAATGGATCCTGCTCAGAGGTTGGCCTTGCGCGAAGCCGCCAATCAAGCGGTCGCTGGGGCCATGACGGTCTTGGCGGCTGAGAACAGTGAAGCCAACTTGTTGGTACTCAAGCAAGTGCTAAAGGACCATGGGCGCAACATGGACACCAACATGGACTTGAAAGTTCATGACGCACTCATCGCTGCAGGTGATGCAGAAGGTTGGCAAAGACATGTTGCTGATCAATTGCGATTGGCATTGGTTTTGAAGGCGGAAGGCCTGTTCAAAAAAGTACCCGTTAAAACCCAAGACGCCCCAGCGGCCGACGGTGGCGCACAAGAAGTTTCAAAAGAGGATGCCGAGAAAGCGGTCGAGCCTGAAGTTGGTAAGGAAGAGTTTCACCTTGAGCCCACCGTAGGCGGTCGAAAAATGCAAGACGCTTTGCGTCAGTTGCGTGAAGAATGGAAAAAAGCTGATCAGGGTGGCTTGCCAAACCATGCTTTGTGGAAGCGTTTCGATGCTGCATGCAACAACGCCTACAAAGTGGTTCAAACTTGGTTGGACAAAATCAAACACGAAGCCAGTGAACATCGCGCTCAACGCTTGGCATTGATTGAAGAGGTCAAGGCTTGGGGTGAGGCCAATGCACAAAATGCAGATTGGCGCGCGCACTTGCGGTCTTTGCATCAGTTTGGCGATCGCTGGCGTTCGGCGGGTCACTTGAGTGAGAAAGCCTTTGCAGAACTGCAACCCCTTTGGAAGCAGGCCCTGCACAATGCCGCGGCACCTTTGGAAGCCGCTCAGAAAGCCAGTACTGCTAGGCGTCAAGCTTTGATTGCAGAAGCCGAACAGCTTGGCGAAGCGCCTGTCTTGAGAGTTGATGCGGTCAAGGCCTTGCAGCAAAATTGGCAAACAGAAGCTCAAAGCGTTCCAATGGATCGCCGCATTGAACAAAAAATGTGGGAGGCATTTCGCAAACCCATTGATGAGGCTTTCAGTCGCAAGACCAACTCGCGTGAGCACGTTTCAAATGCCCCGATGTCGGCCCACGACCGCATGGTGCTCGATGCGTCCAATGACTTAAAAGCTGCTAACGCTTCCGGTGATGTCCAAAAAATCAAGGCGGCCATGGCTGCCTTGGACGCTGCTTTGAAAGGGCAAGCCAAGGCCAATGCCGAAGTCATTGTTGCGCCAAAGGCTGTGGAAATTAGCGCGCCAGATGCGGCACAAGCTGCCCCAGAGTCGGCTACAGCTGAAACGGATTCAGATGAAACAACCGCAGCAGAATCCAATGCAGTTGAAACTGATTCTCCCTCGGTAGAAACCGCAGAGCCTGTCAAGCCTGTTGAAGCACCGAAACCCGTTCGCCCCTTGGTAGCCATGCGCGGTGATGACCGACCCGGCCAAAAGAAATCAGTTCCCGCTCCCGCAGGTCGGAGCGGTCCTGGTGATCGCAGAGACGGCAAAGGTGCGGCGCGTTCTGACAAAGGTGGTTTTGGCGATAAGAGCGGGGGTCGTTTTGACCGGGGAGATCGAGGTGATCGCCCTGAGCGTGACGAGCGTGGTCCTCGCCTTGGTGATGCTGCATTCAGAGCCCAACGCGATGCCATGGAACACGCCGAAATGGCCTTGCGAAAGCTGGCTGCTCAGGCCCACGGCGAATCCTTGACGCACTTGCTTGCTGCATGGGAAACGCGCCAAGCCGACTTGGTGCCCACGGCACAAGATTTGGGTCGCAATGTGAACGCTGCTGCAAGGGCAGCATGGTCACAAGCAGTCAGCCAGGCACCTGCAGCAACTGCCGGCGAAGCAATTTTGCGCCTAGAAATGGCTGCAGAAGTGCCAACGCCTGCAGAGAATTTGAACGAGCGGCGTGCATTACAACTTCAATTGCTCACTCGCAAAAACCAACCTGGCCCTGAGCAAACTTGGGCCTTGGATGTCACAGCAGTTTTGTCTTCAACGCACGACCCTAAGGTGGCGCGGCGTTTGCAAAATGCTTTGAAAAACTTGTTGCGCAGCTGAATGAAGCAAGGGCTTAAGCAAAGGCTGAAAAGCCAATGCTCAAGCTCAGCATAGCAAGTTGATTCGTTCAACTTGCCCCTCTAAATGCCAGCGCAATACTTCGGCGCGCGGCCTTGCTGCCGCAGTATCCCAGTCACTTAAAACGTAACGTTGCATCGGCGGATCTTGCCCTAGGCTGTGAAGTGCAGGCCGATGGGTGTGACCATGAACAAGGCAAGTGGCGCCAGCTTGTTGAAGCAAGGGATTGGACCATTCATCTGCCACATCGGCATAGACCGCACTTGAATCTTTTTTCAGCAATTCGCTTTGTGCTCGAAGTTGTCTGGCAATGCGCTCTCTCTCGGTGAGAGGTTTGGCCAAGAAGTCATTTTGCCAACTTGGTTTTCTAACCATCTGTCGAAAGGCTTGGTAGTCTGTGTCGCCTAAACAACCGGCATCACCATGCGAGAGTAGCCATTTTTGAGATGCAAAGTTAAGCACAGTGGGGTCTTGCAGATCAAGGACATGGCATGCATTGAGGAACACAGTGCCGACCAAGAAATCACGGTTGCCCCGCATAAAGGCCACCTGTCTTTTTGTTGCACAGGCTTTTAAAACAGAGGCGCATTTCTGAAGAAAATAGTGCTGTTCAGCGGCGTCGTCGCCGACCCAAACCTCGAACAGGTCGCCCAAAATAAAGACCGCATCCGCGGTCGTATTTTCCATATAGGCTTGCCACACATCAAACGTGGCAATTTCTTTTTCTTGCAAATGCAAGTCAGAAATGAAATCAACCGTGCGCCAAGTTTCAGGTGCTTCAAACACCTGAAGCGGCAACACGCTTGCAGTCATGGAAAAGGATGATTGCGAAAATTAAAGCGCAACAGCCTTTTCAATGATGACGGGTTCATTGGGCACGTCGTCATGGAAGCCATTGCGGCCAGTTTTAACGCCTTCAATGTCATCCACAATGTCGTTGCCCGACACCACATGAGCAAACACTGCGTAGCCCCAGCCTTGCAGTGATGGTGCTGTGTGGTTCAAAAATTCGTTGTCGGCTGTGTTGATGAAGAACTGTGCAGTGGCAGAGTGGGGCGCTTGCGTGCGTGCCATGGCCAAGCTGTACTTTGTGTTCTTCAAACCGTTGTTGCCTTCATTTTGAATGGCCGCATCGGTATGCTTTTGTTCCATGTTGGGCTCAAAGCCGCCGCCTTGAACCATGAAGCCAGGAATCACGCGGTGAAAAATGGTGTTGTCATAGTGACCCTTGTTCACGTAGTGCAGAAAGTTCTCAGCGCTCAAGGGCGCTTTTTCGGCGTCGAGTTCAATGAGGATGACGCCTTTGCCGGCGATGTGAAGTTCGACTTGAGGATTGCTCATGGTTATTGCACCAAAGTGATTGAAAGAATGACAACAGGCGTTTTTGGAACATCGGTTCTAAAGGGGCCGCCCATGCCTGTTGGGGTAGCTCTTATTTTATCCACGACATCCATTCCGGAGGTGACTTTGCCAAAAACCGTATAACCGAAAAGTTGTAGGGCATTGAGCAAGTTCTCGCGCGGCACGTTTTCGTAGACCTGCCCTCTGTATTCAAAGCGTTTGATGGGATCGCCATCGGGGATGGGGGTGGGGTCTAGAAAAGCGTTTTCAGCGGTATTAATGAAAAACTGCGCAGTGGCTGATTGTGGGTCGTTGGTTCTGGCCATGGCCAAAAAACCGGGCTGATTTTTCAAGCCAGCGACCATGGCCTGGCGGCCCTCGTGCTGAACGGGTGCTCTGGTTGCGCGTTCTTTGTATTGGGCATCATAGCCGCCGCCCTGAACCATGAAGTTGGCGATGACCCTGTGGAAAATGGTGCCGTTGTAGTGCTTGTCTTTGACGTACTGAAGAAAGTTGGCCACTGTTTTGGGGGCTTTGTCAGGATAGAGCTCCACCATGATTTCGCCCATGTTGGTGGTAATTTTGACTTTGGGTGCTTCTTGAGCCTGACTCTGCAAAGGGGTCATGGCCATGCCCAAAGTCAGCGCCAATGCACTGAAAAGGGCCACTGTGTTTCGGCGAAAAAGGTTTGGAGTCATGTCAATTAACGCAAGGTCTGTGTGTTGGTTGTGTTGGTGGTGACCGCCGAAGGCCCTGGCAAGGGCAGCAGGTTGGGGCCTTCTTTGGCGTTTTTGGCTTGGTTGTAGGCTCGTTGGGCCATGGCGGTATACAAGTCGCCTAAATTTTGAAGTGCAATTTTGTAATGGGGCCGCGCTTGAATGGCCGACGTGAGTGCCGACAAGGCCTCATCGTATTGCCCCTGAGCTGCTAACAGCACGCCTAAGTTGTTATAGGGTTCTGGGAGTTCAGGGAATTCTTGAATGAGGGCTTGAAGTTCTTGTACAGACTTGGCAACTTGTCCTTGTCCCGCCAAAATTTGACTGTTCATGAACCTAAACTGTGGCGAGAGGGGTGTGCTTGCCGTTGGGGGAGTTTGCTTGATGGCCAACTGAAGCTTTTGCTGAGCTTGTGGCCATTGCTTGTTTCGAATGAGTTCTTCAATTTCTTCGCTGCCATTGGCCCATGTCAGGCTGCTGCCAAAACAGAGCAGGATGGGGAAAACACGCGATAGAACCCAATGGGAAGACATATGGATGGATTTTGAAATGTGAAATACAGGCTATGTGGCTCAATAGGGGCGAGACTGGTTCGAAATTTTGACTTTGTCAGCGACTTATTTGGGCCTTATACTGACGCAAATTGTAACGGAGGCCTGTGTTTTGGTCTGCCATTGCAACAACTAGGGGGCTGCGGCCCCTTTTTGCACCCTTACAAGAAAAATACAGTCTTTCATGAGCTTGCGCATTTACAACACGCTGTCCCGAGCGGTTGAAAAATTTACTCCCTTAGAAGCGGGTCACGTTCGCATGTACGTCTGCGGCATGACGGTATTTGATTTTTGCCATGTGGGCCATGCAAGGTCCAATGTGGCCTTTGATGTGGTTCAGCGGTGGCTCAAGGTCATTGGCTACAAAGTCACTCACATTCGAAACATCACCGACATTGACGACAAAATCATCAAGCGTGCTGTTGAAAACGGCGAATCCATCCGAGCCCTGACAAATCGCATGGTTGACGCCATGCACGAAGACTTTGATGCCCTGGGCATAGCCCGCCCTACAGCCGAGCCTCGTGCTACAGAGTTTGTGCCGCAAATGCTTCACATGATTGGCGTCCTTGAAGAAAAGGGCTTGGCTTACCGAACCCCCCAAGGCGATGTGAATTATGCGGTGCGCAAGTTTCCTGGTTATGGCAAGTTGTCTGGTAAATCACTTGACGAGTTGCACGCAGGTGAACGCGTGGCAGTTTTAGATGGCAAGGAAGACCCGCTAGATTTTGTGCTGTGGAAGGGGGCCAAAACCTCAGAACCCGCCGACGTCAAATGGGACAGCATATTTGGCCCTGGCCGCCCAGGCTGGCACATTGAGTGCTCGGCCATGGCTTGCCAAATGCTGGGCAACAGTTTTGACATTCACGCAGGCGGTGCTGACTTGCAGTTTCCGCACCATGAAAACGAAATTGCCCAGAGCGAAGGCGCAACCGGGCAGCAATTTGCTCAGTATTGGATGCACAACGGTTTCATCAACATTGACAATGAAAAAATGTCCAAAAGCCTGGGCAACTTTTTCACAATTCGCGATGTCCTAAAGTCATTCGATGCCGAAACCGTGCGCTTCTATCTGGTCAGAAGCCATTACAGAACTTCTTTGAATTACTCTGATCAAAATTTGAACGATGCGCGCAGTGGCCTGAAGCGCCTCTACACAGCCTTGCAGGCGGCCGTGCCTTCTAGTGTCCAAATTGATTGGGCCAATCCCTATGCCGCGCGATTCAAAGCTGCCATGGACGAAGACTTTGGTACCCCCGAGGCTGTGGCAGTTTTGTTTGATTTGGCGGGCGAAGTCAACCGCAATAAGTCTGCCGATCAAGCCGGCTTGTTGAAAGCTCTTGGCGATATTTTGGGCATTTTGCAAAACGATCCGGTTGCCTACTTACAGGCTGGTGCTGGTTTGGATGAAGCCGCTATTCAGGCGTACATTCAAGCACGCTCAGACGCCAAGGCGGCCAAGAATTTTGCCGAAGCCGACCGCATTCGCAAGCACTTACTAGAGCAGGGCATTGAGCTTAAAGATTCAACTGCAGGCACCACTTGGGAGGCAGCTCAATGAGTCATTCTGAAAATGTCATCACACCAGAGTATTGGGCTGCTGCTTGCGCGCATCTGTCAAAAAAAGACAGGGTCATGAAGCGCCTAATTCCTCAATTTGGCGATGCCTGTTTGGTGTCGCGCGGAGATGCTTTTGTCACTTTGGCGCGCAGCATTGTGGGCCAGCAAATTTCAGTCAAAGCCGCTCAGTCGGTTTGGAATAAATTTTCTGCCTTGAGCAAAAAAATCACACCCGCTGGCGTATTGAAATTGAAAGTAGATGACATGCGCGCGGCCGGTTTGTCAGCGCGCAAAGTTGAATACCTGGTTGACTTGGCGCTTAATTTCCATGGCAAAAATGTCAGCGTCAAGGAATGGCAACTCATGGAAGATGATGCCATCATTGATGAATTGGTGGCCATTCGGGGCATAGGCCGATGGACGGCTGAGATGTTTTTGATCTTTCACCTCATGCGTCCCAACGTCTTGCCTTTAGATGATGTGGGCCTGATCAATGGCATCAGCAAGAACTATTTCTCAGGCGAACCCGTAAGCCGCAGCGATGCTCGCGAGGTCGCGCAAGCGTGGCAACCTTACAGCACGGTTGCAACTTGGTATATTTGGCGGTCTCTCGACCCCGTACCGGTCGAGTATTGAGCTAGATAAAGGAGGCCCATTTTGGCCAAGCGCACATTCCTAGACTTTGAGCAGCCGGTGGCTGAACTTGAAGGCAAAATTGAAGAACTTCGCTATGTGCAAAGCGAATCAGCCGTTGACATTTCAGAAGAAATTGATCAGCTCAGTAAAAAGAGCCAACAGCTGACCAAAGACATTTACTCAGACTTGACGGCCTGGCAAATTACCAAAATCGCCCGTCATCCTGAGCGTCCTTACACACTGGATTACATCCGCGAAATTTTCACGGATTTTGTAGAGATGCACGGCGACCGACACTTTGCTGACGACTTGTCAATTGTGGGGGGCTTGGCCCGCTTCAATGGATCGCCCTGCATGGTGCTCGGTCATCAAAAGGGCCGTGATACCAAAGAACGCACGCAGCGAAACTTTGGCATGAGCAAGCCAGAAGGCTATCGCAAAGCTTTGCGCCTCATGAAAACAGCCGAGAAATTCAAACTGCCCGTATTCACCTTTGTTGACACGCCTGGCGCATACCCAGGCATAGATGCCGAAGAGCGTAGCCAGTCAGAGGCCATCGGTCGCAACATTTTTGAAATGGCGCAACTGGAAGTGCCCATCATCACCACCATCATTGGTGAAGGTGGCTCCGGTGGCGCATTGGCCATCTCTGTGGCCGATTCAGTGCTGATGCTTCAGTACTCTGTTTATTCCGTCATCAGCCCAGAAGGGTGTGCCTCCATTTTGTGGAAAACCTCCGACAAAGCAGAAGAAGCAGCTGAGGCGCTAGGCATTACCGCCCACCGTTTAAAAGCTTTGAACCTGGTCGACAAAATTGTGAACGAGCCGCTTGGAGGTGCGCATCGCGACCCTGCTCAAATGGCCGCATTTTTGAAGCGTGCTTTGGGAGACGCGTGGCGTCAAGTGACCGATTTGAAACCCAAAGAATTGGTCGACCGCCGCTACGAGCGTTTGCAAAGCTATGGCCGCTTCACAGACACCAAAGTCGGCAAATAATTCTGCAAATGCAGGTGCGGGCTTGCTTGCGCCCAGCTTTCAGCCTAAGCTTCCTTTGGCCATCGCCTTCAGCGGTGGTGCAGATTCCACCGCTCTGCTAGTGGCTTGTGTCAGCCAGTGGCCAGGGCAGGTAAGGGCCATACACATTCACCATGGTTTGCAAGCGGCGGCCGATGGCTTTGCTAGCCACTGCCAAGCTTTGTGTGAACAAATGCAAGTTCCCTTGGTGCTATGCAAAGTCAATGCCAAAAACGAAGCAGGTCAGAGCCCAGAAGACGCTGCCAGAAAGGCGCGCTATGCGGCTCTTAGTGAAGCTGTTCACGCGCATCCTTCATTGCAGGGGGTGAAAGACATCGCAGTGGCACAGCATGCTGATGATCAAGTCGAAACATTGTTGCTGGCGCTGTCGCGTGGTGCTGGCTTGCCGGGCTTGGCCAGCATGCCTTCTAAATGGATGCGAGATGGTTTGCAATGGCATCGGCCTTTGTTAAGTGTGCCTGGCTCAAAGTTGCGTGAGTACCTCACGCATGCTCAAGTGACGTGGGTAGAAGACCCCACCAACCAAGACGAGCAACTTACCCGCAACCGCATTCGTGCGCAACTGTTGCCTGCTTTGGAGCGAGCTTTTCCCCAATTCAGAGACACCTTTTCAAGGAGTGCTTCTCACGCAGCAGAAGCACAAGAAATTTTGAACGAGCTGGCTGTGGCCGATTTGTCTAGCCTGATGGCTTCAGGTGGGCTAAACATCAAGGCCCTGCAGCAACTTAGTTCTGCCAGGCAGTCTTTGGTGCTTCGGCATTGGCTGAAGGTGCACCACCAAACCACGCCCAGCGCCGTGCAAATGAGTGAGTTCTTGTCGCAAATTGCGGCCTGCACAACGCGGGGCCACCAGTTGCGATTGAAGGTGGGGCGGGGGTATGCGCTTAGAGAGGGTCAGGTTTTGACCTGGACCTGTTCTGATTAGCCGCTTCAATCTCTCCTAAGCTAGGGTTCTCCCGAGTACAATCGACAGGTTTTGCTGAAATTTCCCTTTTATAACTTCTAAAAATGGCACTGATCGTTCACAAATACGGCGGCACGTCGATGGGCTCAACAGAGCGCATTCGAAATGTGGCCAAACGCGTCGCCAAATGGGCCAGGGCTGGCCACCAAATGGTGGTGGTGCCAAGCGCCATGAGTGGCGAGACCAACCGCTTGCTGGGCTTGGCCAAAGAATTGGCGCCTGCCAAAACAGACACAGCCTATGACCGCGAACTCGACATGTTGGCTTCAACCGGTGAGCAAGCTTCTTCGGCATTGCTTGCCATCGCTTTGCAGTCTGAGGGCATGGAATCGGTCAGCTATGCCGGCTGGCAAGTGCCCATCAAGACCAACAGCGCTTTCACCAAGGCCCGCATTGAATCAATTGACGATGTGCGTGTTCGCAAAGACTTAGCGGCTGGCCGTGTGGTCATCGTGACGGGCTTCCAAGGTGTAGACCCAGATGGCCATATCACCACCTTGGGTCGTGGTGGTTCAGACACCTCTGCCGTCGCCGTAGCTGCCGCCATGAAAGCCGACGAGTGCCTGATTTACACCGACGTGGATGGCGTCTACACGACCGACCCCCGCGTGGTGCCTGAGGCCCGTCGCTTGAAAACAGTGAGCTTTGAAGAGATGCTGGAAATGGCATCCCTTGGTTCCAAAGTTTTGCAAATTCGGTCTGTTGAATTTGCGGGCAAATACAAAGTCCCTATGCGTGTGCTGTCTAGCTTCACACCTTGGGATATCGACATTCATGAAGAAGCCAAGTCTGGCACGCTGATCACTTTTGAGGAAGACGAAAAAATGGAACAAGCCGTAGTCTCCGGCATTGCGTTTAACCGCGATGAAGCCAAAATCTCTGTGTTGGGCGTGCCCGACAAACCTGGCATTGCATACCAAATTTTGGGAGCAGTGGCCGACGCCAACATTGAAGTTGACGTGATCATTCAAAACTTGAGCAAAGATGGCAAAACCGACTTCAGCTTCACAGTGCACCGCAATGATTTTGCGCGCACCATGGACCTTCTGAAGGAAAAAGTCTTGCCGTCTTTGGGCGCCAGCGAAGTCAGCGGCGATGCCAAAATTTGCAAAGTTTCTATTGTGGGCATTGGCATGCGAAGCCACGTGGGAATTGCCAGCAAAATGTTCAGAGCTTTGAGCGAAGAGGGCATCAACATTCAGATGATTTCTACGTCCGAAATTAAAACCTCTGTGGTAATTGACGAGAAATACATGGAATTGGCGGTGCGGGCCTTGCACAAAGCCTTTGATTTAGACCAAGCCTGATATAATTTTGAGTGCTGGAATCGTGACCGAGTGGCCGAAGGTGCTCCCCTGCTAAGGGAGTATAGGGTGTAGAGCCTTATCGAGAGTTCGAATCTCTCCGATTCCGCCAGCCAGTTTAAAAAGCCGTTGATCTTTGGGTCAGCGGCTTTTTTTTGGGACATTGCTGAGCTCGATGAGTGAGGATGGGGTGGGTGGGTTCCTAATGCCAGCGTAATAATCCGGGTGTAACATTTCAAAATGGCGATTAAATACGGCACCTCCGGCAACGACAAACTCCTCACGGGCACGTCAGGCAATGACACCATCTACGGCTTGGATGGCAACGACCGCATCATTACCGATGATGGCGATGACGTCGTGGATGCAGGTGATGGCGATGACGAGGTTAATGGCTACCAAGGCGTGGGAAGCGCCTACATCTTCTATCCCGCGACTGGCATTAAGAAAATACATGGTGGCAACGGCAATGACTTCATCGTTGGTGGATCTAGCAATGATGAACTTTTTGGCGATGCGGGTATCGATACACTCTACGGCCGAAATGGCAATGATATTTTGGATGGGGGTGAGGGCGCTGACTACATGAATGGCGGTTCTGGGAACGATATTTACTACGTGTCAGATATCTACGATTTGATTGATGACACAAGTGGCAACGACACAGCCTATGTGTCCACCAGCTTCGTCAAGATCCCAAGCTTTATTGAAAAAGTAATCTATACAAATGGCGCAATCGCCTTGCCATATTGGGTCGACGCTCTTCTGCCAAATGAAGCTTCTGGAAATTACTTCGACACATTGTTAGGTAGCTCAAACACCTTTTATTACAACTTCCCCATAGCCTTGCCGTCATACGATACCAATGCCTCGCATGGCTATGGTTTTAAAACGTTTAGCAGTGTTCAAATTGCCAGAACAGAAGCTGCACTCAATTACATTGCTTCTGTCATTGATGTTCAATTTAAAAAAACAATTTCTGCGAATGGCTTGAATACGTTTGTATTTGCAAACAACAACCAATCGTCATCTGCCGGCTCGGCAAACTATCCCAGCAATTCAATGATTGGTAGTGACATTTATTTTGACACTTCAGCCATCAATTCAAAATTTGCAGATGGCAGTTACGCCGCCCTGACGCTGATTCACGAAATTGGCCATGCCCTTGGGTTAGAGCATCCTTTTTCATACGCTCAAGCAGGGGGCGGAGGCTTGTCCGATCCGCCTTACTTGACGGGCGCAGAGGACTCTACAGCTTGGACGGTCATGAGCTATGAGGATACTTCTGCACAATATTATTTGAACTTTAGCCCTTTGGATACTGCGGCACTTCAGTACATTTATGGACCGAGTAAAACTGCACGTGCTGGCAATGACATCTATAAAGTATCTTCTTCTGCACCTAACTTTATTTGGGATGGTGCAGGTACGGACACGATTGATCTCTCTGCTGTGAATCAAGGAGCTACGATTTTTCTCACTCCTGGTTACTGGGGATTTGTAGGTAGTCAGCAGGCTGCCACTATCACATCTTCTGGTCAGGTTACAGTTAACTTTGGTTCAATCATTGAGAACCTAACGGGATCTTCTTTTGCCGACAAACTTTATGGTAACGATACCGACAACCTCATAGCAGGTGGCCTTGGTAACGATAGGTTAGATGGTTTGGCAGGCAATGACGTGCTGATAGGAGGTCTTGGCGATGATCAGTTAAATGGTGGCGTGGGCATAGACACTGCGCAGTTTGAAGGGTCTTATGACCGCTACAAAACCAGCAACAGCCAATCTGCATTTATTGTAACAGACAAGGAAAGCAATGGCGAGGGCATGGATGTGTTGATCAATGTGGAACGGTTGAAGTTTTTAGATAAATCGGTGGCCATAGATTTGGAGGGTCATGCAGGAAAAGCTGTCAAAGTGATAGGCGCAGTTCTTGGAAAAGACGCTGTCAAGAATCCTGGGTTTGTTGGAATTGGACTCAGTTATTTGGACAATGAATTAAGCTACTCCGACTTGGGTCTTCTGGCATTGACCGCTGTTGGCGCTACTTCTAACGATGCCATTGTTTCTAAGCTTTGGTTCAATTTGGTGGGTTCTGCAGCCTCTGCATCAGACAAGGCGCCATATATCAAGATGCTGGCCGATGGCATGAAACCTGGCGACTTGGTGGTAATGGCGGCTGATTTGCCTTTGAACACCTACAACATTGGTTTGGTTGGATTGATGCAAACCGGTGTTGAATTTGCCCTAGGCTAAATTCTTGATAGCAGCAAATATTAATGTTACTCTGACCCCAATTAATCATGAAGGGTGCGCGCATGAAGGTCTTGACGATGATGGTCGTTGCCCTGCTGGCATTGCAAGGCTGCTCGGTCGTTCAAACGGTTGAGCCGTGGCAGAAGGGCAACTTGGCAAAGCCAGAAATGACCTTTGATGACGATCCCCTAGAGCGAGGTTACCGAGAACACATTTACACCAGCAAGGAAGCATCGGCTGGTGGTTCGGGTTTAGGCGGAGGTGGTTGTGGTTGCAACTAAACATCACACTGAACTGGGCGCTGCGCTGCTCAGTGCCGCCATGGCTTTGCCTTGCGTTTTAAATTCAGCCCATGCTGAAAGTGCCCCTGAAAAAAGCACACTTAGTTTCAAATACTTGAACTACAAAGAAAGTCAGCAAACCTCCAATGACGCGCCAGGCGTGTATGGACGGGCTGACAGCAAGTCGGGCGCTTCAGCATATGACGAGCGAATTCTCGTCAAAGCCACTTCCAGTAGTTTGGTCGTGCCACTCAACTCCGAATGGTCAATGTCGGGTACGCTCATTACCGACGCCATTTCTGGCGCATCGCCGGCGTATCACACGCAGGCTTTGTCATATTTGAAAGATTTTCGTCGGGCAGTTGATACGTCAGTCACCCGCTATTTGCCAAACGGCACCTTCACGGTGGGCATGAGTCATTCTGGTGAAAACGATTACGTATCTCGCGCCGCTTCCTTGCTTGCCACGCGTTCCTCGGAGAATAAAAATACCACTTGGACAGCCGGCATTGCCATCAACCGCGATCAAATCAATCCAGCCAATCAACTTGTTTTGAATGAGACCAAGCGCAGCAGTGAGGTGTTGTTAGGGGTTACACAAGTGATCACCATGAACGACATTGTGCAATTCAACATGGGTTACTACAAAGGGCAGGGCTATTTTTCTGACCCCTATAAAATTTACGACGAACGGCCCAGAGATCGCACGCAACAAAAGTTTCAGACACGTTGGAACCACTACTTCAATGATTTGAACGCCACCTCTCGTTTGGCCTATCGTTACTACACCGACAGCTGGGGAATTAGATCGCACACCTTGGACGCTGAGTGGGTGCAGCAAATCGGAAATGGCTGGAGTGCTGCGCCTGCAGTGCGTTATTACTCTCAAACTGCGGCCAATTTTTATGTAGAGGTCGATCCTTCCATCTTGCCTTTTCCTCCAAGCCCGCCGGCCAATGCCAAATACTTTTCAGAAGATCAACGCATGAGTGCTTTTGGTGGTTTAACCTTGGGTATGAAACTCACCAAGCAACTTAACCTTGACACCAAGGTCGATGTGAAGTTAGAGCAATATGGCCAGAAGGGCATTTGGATTTTGTCGGGTAACGGCAGCAAAGGCTTGGCGCCGTTTTATGCGCGCAATCTTCAAGTGGGTATCACGCGCGCATTCTAATGGTGTCCAAAGCATTGCCATTGCAAATTCATCGCCTTCCTTTTAAGGCGATGGGCAGCGCTTGTGAAGTGGTATTGGCATCTCATACTCAAAACGAGGCCGAGTCGATGGCCAAGTTGGCCATTGATGAAGTACTGCGTATTGAACGCAAATATTCGCGCTACACCACCGATTCCATCATTGCGAAAATCAATCAACAGGCAGGGCGCGGTGCTTTGCAATGCGACGATGAAACTTGGGCTTTGTTTCAGTTTGCTACCCAGCTCTTTGATAAAAGCGATGGCTTGTTTGACATCACCTCGGGAGTACTCAGACAGGCGTGGGATTTTAAAAAGCCAGAAGTGCCGACTTCTCAAAAGTTAGAGGTTTTGTTACCGCTCGTTGGTTGGCAAAATGTGGTGTTGCAAGACCAGAGCATTGCCTTGCCTTTGGCTGGCATGGAAGTAGACTTGGGCGGCTTTGGCAAAGAGTATGCTGCCGATCGTGCAGCACAGGTTCTCAAAGAAAAAGGTGTGACCCATGGCTACGTGAATTTGGCTGGCGACATGCGCTTTCTCGGGCCAAAGCCTAATGGTGAGCCTTGGATGATTGGCATTCAAGATCCGCGTGTACCTGACCGGGTCGTGGCCACCCTGCCAATCACGCAGGGCGGCTTGGCCACCAGTGGCGATTACGAGCGCTATTTTGAATTGAATGGGCAGCGCTACTGTCATATTTTGAATCCCAAAACGGGTATGCCCGTCAGCTACTGGCGCTCAGTGAGTGTCACGTCGCCTGCAACGGTGGTGTCGGGTTGCACAACGACCATGGTGATGTTGAAGGAGACAGATGGCTTGGCGTTTTTACAAGCAACAGGCTTTGATTTTTTTGCCATTGATCACACAGGTCAACTGCATGTGCGACAAGAAACACAAGCTGCATTAAACTGATGAGTATGAAATTGAAGTCACTCCAACTCGTGTTAATCGCTTTGCTGATTCAGGTCAGTCCAGTTTGGGCAGTTGAGGCAGGAAAGCCTTTGCCAGATTTGGGTTTGGCTGAAGTTCAAAAAACCAAGGGCCAATACATTTACATCGACTACTGGGCATCGTGGTGTGGCCCTTGTCGCCAATCTTTTCCTTGGATGAATGCATTGCAGGCCAAGTTGGGACCAAAGGGTTTGAAAGTGGTGGCTGTGAACGTTGACGCTAAGCGCACGGATGCAGACAAGTTTTTGTCGCACACGCCCGCTCAGTTCACCATTGCCTATGACCCGCAAGGTGAGTCTGCAAAAAAGTTAGCCATTAAAACCATGCCGACTTCAATGTTGGTGAGTCCAGAGGGGCGTGTGTTGTTTGTGCATTCTGGATTTAGGGCTGAGGAGACGTTGCAGCTTGAGGCTAGGATTTCAGCGGCCATGGGCAATTGACCTTTGATTGCTTAGTCCATCAATTTTCGAAATACTGAGTTATGCGCAAATATTCCATGCTAGCTTGCTTGTTGTCAGCCGCTTTTTTAGCGTTGCCGACAAATGCGCAAACCACATCTCCTTATCGATTTGCTGGCGTCGATGTGCCCGCTCCCTTGCCAGTGCAGAACGTGCAAGATACTTACTGGGGCAAGACAGTCGATGATCCTTATCGTTTTCTGGAACAGGTTAAAGACCCTTCGGTCGTGACCTGGATGCGTGGACAGGCCGATGCAACCGATGCCATATTGAAACGTTTGCCAGGTCGCCAAACTTTACTGAATACCCTCAGGGAAAAAGATTTAATAGCTGGCACAGTTGTATCAAGCATTCAAAGAACGACTGGTAATCGTTGGTTTTATTTAAAGCGCTTACAGGGGCAATCGCAAGCTAAATTGGTGTGGCGCGATGGTGTGAACGGTGAAGAAAAGTTGTTGGTTGACCCTGAGGTGCTGACCAAAGAAGAAGGCAAGCCTTACGCCATCCAAAGTTTTCATCCCTCACCCGATGGTAAATTGATGGCCTACGGCATGCATGCATCAGGGTCTGAAATTGGCAGTATGTTTGTCATTGATGTAGCCACTGGGCAGTTGGTGGTGCCACCAATCGATCGCGTGCGATTTGCAGGCGCAAGTTGGCGTGAAAACAGTTCAGGCTTGTTTTTCTCGCGTTTGCGGCCTGGTTTTGAAAGTATGAAGTCTACTGAACGCTTTGCCGATACAGGGCGCTATTACTTGGACTTGAGGCAGCCTAATCCCGATCATTTGATTTTCAATGCATCGATGTATCCGCAATTGAAGTTACCGTCTTTTGCGACAGGTGCAATTGCGGAATTGCCGGGTTCTGACATGGCTGCGATGGTGGTTTACTTTGGTGTAGACCGTCGCCTGGCCATGTATGTGGCCAAGTTAGAAGACGTATTGGCCCAAAAAGCGCAATGGCGTGCAGTATTCAACCAATCTGCCGATGTACGGGAAGTAGATGTTGGGCATGGCTTTGTCTATTTAAGAAGTGCTTTGAATGCACCACGCTTTAAAATTTTGAAGCTGAAAGTACCTGAACTTGATTTGAGCACAGCTGAAACATTGCTGCCAGAATCTGAAGGTGTATTGCGTGCTATGAGCGTGACTCAAGATGCTTTGTATGTTACGCGCAGAGAGGGTGTGAATACATCGTTGTTAAGAATTCAGACAAGCAGTGCAAGTTCACCAGCAGTCCAAAAGTTAAGCTTGCCCCTAGATGGCAACGTCACAGTAGTGGGCAGCCCCGATCATTCAGAACTGGTTGTTGCCATCAGCAGTTGGACGCAGGCATTGCGACGCTATGTGTACTCAGCGGGCTCTGCTCAGTTTGTTCGTTTAAATTTGGCCCCGCCTGTGGAGCCAGTGCAAAAGGTGGAGATTGTGGCTCGAGAGGTTATGGTGCCCAGCCATGATGGTGTGAAGGTGCCAGTGTCCATCATCATGCGTTCCGATGTGGTGTTGAATGGACAGAATCCAACCATCTTGTATGGCTACGGGGCTTATGGCAACACCGAAGAACCAGGGCGAAGTTCGGGTGTGATCACGTGGGTTGAACGAGGCGGTATTTATGCCTTTGCACACGTGCGCGGTGGCGGTGCTTTAGGCAGTCAATGGCACGAGGCGGGACACAAGACGACCAAGTACAACACTTGGAAAGATGGTATTGCAGCAGCTGAGTGGTTGATTGCCAATGGCTATACACGCGCATCAAAGCTGGGTATTTATGGCGGTAGTGCTGGGGGAATTTTTGTCGGACGTGCCATCACGGAGCGCCCAGACTTGTTTGCAGTCGCGGTGCCCTCGGTTCCAGTTCTGGACATGGTGCGTTCTGAGCAACGTGCCAATGGCGTAGCGAATATTCCAGAATATGGCACGGTCAAAGTTGAGGCTGAGTTTCATGCTTTGCTGCGCAACAGTTCTTACCATTCGGTCAAGAACAGTGTGCGATATCCAGCTACCATGTTGATGCATGGTGTGAATGATTCGCGCGTTGATGTTTGGCAGAGTTTGAAGTTTGCATCTCGCTTGGCCGATGCGCAAAAGGGTGCTCAGCCTGTGTTGTTGCGCTTGGACTATGACGCGGGTCATGGATCAGGATCAAGCTCAGATCAGGGCATGCAAAGGACTGCTGATTTACAGGCTTTTATGCTTTGGCAAATGGGTGAGGCGGAGTTTCAACCTGTTGCGAAGTGATTTTTTGGCTGAGCTCGCTGTGTGAGGATGGGGTGGGTGGGTTCCTCATGCTGGAGTACCAGAAATCGTCACCCACCCACCCCATCCTCACACAGCTGCGAACAGCAGTGATGGCGCCCGAAAATTTCACGCGCTCCACAAGTTGAGCAGTCAGGCTGAAGGCGGCTGACGATTTCTGGTACCCCAGCATGAGGAAGCCGCCTTCAGCCTGACTGCTCAACGCTCTGTGCCAAAGAAGCGCAGACAAATTAATGTTGCTCTGACCCCAATTAATTGGTACTTGTATGATGTACCCTAGCATCGCTTTTCCAAATGGAGACCACTTTGAAACCTTCTAACATCCGCCGCAGCTTGATTCAAAAAGCCATTGCCTCCTTGAGTGTGTGCTTGGTAGGAATTACGGCGATACCTGTTTTGGCCCAAAGCTGGCCTACTAAGCCTGTGCGCATGGTGGTTCCTGCGCCTGCGGGCAGTTCCTTGGACGTCATTGTGCGAGCCATGGCCGATACGCTCAGAGCAGGCTGGGGTCAATCGCTGGTGGTTGAAAACAAGCCCGGCGCTGGTGGCACCATTGGCATGGACTTGGTTGCCAAGGCGGCCCCTGATGGCTATACCTTGGGCATCGGATTTAACGGGCCCATTGCCTTTGGCCCGTTCATGTTCAAGAAAATGCCTTACGACCCCGCCAAAGATTTGATCCCCATCATCTTGACGTCATCTCAGCCTAATGTGCTTGCAGTGCCTGCCAATCACCCGGCTTCTAACATGCGTGAATTCATTGCATGGTCCAAAACGCAGGGCGACAAATTGAGTTACGCCTCTGTGGGTCAGGGCAGTTCTTCACATCTGTCTATGGAGTTGCTCAAAGCCACGGCTGGATTTGAGGCAACGCACATTCCTTTCAATGGCTCGCCACCTGCAGCGCTTTCGGTTGCACAAAACGAAACCCAGGCCCTGCTGGCTGTTGAGCCTGCACTCTTATCCTTGGTGCAGGGCGGCCGCTTGAAGTTGCTGGGAGTGACCAGTCCACAGCGCTTGCCATCTAGGCCCGATTTGCAAACCGTGGCAGAGGCAGGTTTTCCTGGCTTTGACGCATTGGCATGGAACGGCATTTTTGCACCCGTAGGAACGCCTGCAGACATCATTGCTAGGCTCAATACCGACATCAATGCGGCCATGGCAGATACCGCCTTTAGGCAAAACATGTTGAAGCAGGGTTTGATCATTGGCGGTGGTAGCCCCGCACAATTCAAGTCATTCATTGAAAGTGAAACGCGCAAATGGGGTGCCATCATTACCAAAGTTGGAATCAAGCTGGATTGAGTTTGATTTTTTTGCGCGTTGTTTGGTTGCAGTTGTGCTGAGCTCGCTGTGTGAGGATGGGGTGGGTGGGCTCCTCATACTGGAGTACCAGAAATCGTCACCTACCCACCCCATCCTCACACAGTTGCGAACAGCAGTGATGGCGCCCGAAAACTTCACGCACACCATAAGTTGAGCAGTCAGGCTGAAGGCGGCTGACGATTTCTGGTACCCCAGCATGAGGAAGCCGCCTTCAGCCTGACTGCTCAACGCTCTGTGCCAAAGAAATCCAGACAAATTAATGTTGCTCTGACCCCAGTTAACTGACCCCAATTAAAACTTCACAACTTGAAGAGCATTTGGAAGGCATGTGACTTGGATATGCGCTGCAAAACCCAGAGTCTCGCCATCAGCAGCAACCGGCACCAAGTTAGCATGGCCAATGGTGGCGTTTGAAAAGGCGTGGCATAGAATTCGCGGGTGGCCCAAATGTTTGCCAACTAACAATCGAGGCAACATCAAAAGAGTTTGCAAACGGTTGAATCTGCCACCCACCAGCAAATTGAGTCGACCATCGTTGATCAAAGCATGAGGTACAGCAGGCATGCCGCCGCCATACGTGGGTGTGTTGAGTGCAGAGGCCAGCAGCGTGGGGCCCTCGTATATCAAAAGACCATCAACTTCTACTTTTAAATACCAGTGTTTCAAATGAGCTAACTCACGCAAAGTAGCTAGCAAGTAGCGGGGTAGACCTCTCAAAAACTTGGGCCCAGTCAGTGCACGATGACCCACCGATGCATCAAAGCCAACAGCCATACTGGAATGAAAATAATGAACTGTCTTCTTGTCCAACTCTAAGCGACCCAGGTCAATGGTCCTCGATGTTGCATTCAGGGCATGAGCTAGGGCTTGTTGCCAAGACATGCGATTCAAACCCCAGGCGCGTGCGCAGTCGTTGCCACTGCCAAATGGCACCAATCCCACTTCATGTCCGCCATGCAAGAGTGCCGGCAGCATTTGATTCAGCGTGCCATCACCGCCGACCAACACCACGCGTGTACGAGGTGGCAAATCGGAAAGAAGAGAGAGGGCATTCTCAATGCTTTCAGGTGCGACTATTTGAGGTGGTGCGCTTTGAGCGGGCAGTGCTTCGCACCATGCCTGAATAGGGCCCTCCAGCTTCCGTGCTCGGCCACCTGCTGCATGGGGGTTGATCAGGATAAGCGGGGTCATCCTTGTATTTTCTAAGCTTGTCTGCCAATGTAAGACACGTGCAAACCCTGTTGTTTGAAAATTGGGCATTGACACAAGCCTTGATGATGTGTTTAATCTACACATCACAATGTGTAGGAGCTCACACATGGCTACTAACTTAGCACTGGACGATCAATTGATTGAAGAAGCAAGGGTTTTGGGTGGTCATCGCACCAAGCGTGAGGTGGTCACTCAAGCTTTGTTAGATTACGTTCAAAAAAAGAAACAACTTCAAATTTTGAACAGTTTTGGCACGATTGACTTTGACCTAAATTATGACGCTGCTGTGCAGCGAAAATTCAAACGCGGTGACTCAGTTGGTTTGAGAAAGCCAGACTCAAAACCGAAGAGAGCCGTATGAAGGTTCTCATTGATACTTCAGTTTGGTCGCAAGCATTGCGTCGACAATCTGCTGAAGCTTCTGGCACTGCTCAGGAGCGGGTTGTCGATGTGCTGAAGGAACTCATACACGATTCAAGAATTGCAATGCTTGGCCCTGTTCGTCAAGAGTTGTTGTCGGGTGTCAAAACGCCAAAACAATTTGAAACTTTGCAGCAAATTCTTAGCGTATTTTCAGATGAGCCTCTTCGCAGCCAAGACTACGAGCAGGCGGCAAAAAATTTCAACCAATGTCGACAAGGTGGGGTGCAAGGCTCCAACACTGATTTTTTAATTTGTGCGGTGTCAATGGCCAGAGGATGGCCTATTTACAGTCTTGATAAAGACTTTGAACACTATAAAAAGTATTTGCCCTTGAAACTCTACCTAGAGTGACCCCTCGCAATTACAAGTATTGGTGTTAACCCGAGTGCCCGAGAAATTAGAATTCAAGACATCTATCTGCCCTCTTTAATTCGGAACCCCCCATGGCTGTTCATGCTCTGAAATCACCTTGTTTCAAACTCTCTTTAATGTCTGTTGCATGCTTCAGCCTACTGGTTTGGAGTCCTTCGCATTCACAAACACCCCCGCCTTCACCCCCAGCGCCGGCAACTGCTCCCGCCAGCGCCACACCCCCTGCAACTCCCGCCACACCACCCGCTGCCCCCGGCGCGCTGCGCCCCATGAAAGACATTCTGAAAGACGCCAATTCGTCGCCTGGCTTTTTCACCTTGCATCAAAAAGACGAAAAGGTTTGGCTTGAGATATTACCCAGTCAATTGAACCAACCCTTCTTTTTCTCCTACAACATCCCTCGCTCGGTAGGCGAACGCGGTTTGTATGGCAGCCAGATGGGTGGCTCAAAGTTAGTTGAATTTAGAAAAATAGGAAATCAAATTCAACTGATTGCAAAGAACACCCAGTTCTTTGCCAAGGAGGGGACACCCCAGGCGCAGTTCGTTTCGGAGTCTTTTTCCGACAGCTTGATGAGCAGTGCCGCAGTGGTGTCTGCGCCGCATCCTGAAACAAAATCTATTTTGATTGAGGCCAACGCCTTGTTATTCTCAGACATTCCAGGTTATCAAACGCGCTTAGAAGGCGCGTTTCGCATGCCTTTCAGTTTAGACACGCGCAATACCTCTTTCTCTGCCACCAAGAACACAAACGCATTGACGGGGCTGGAGGTGAAAGCACACTTTGCTGTGCCCAAATTGTCAGCGCCTTCCATGACGCCCTCGCCAGTGCCCATGCCACCGCCGCCTACCGCTACGCCCGACCCTCGAAGTTTGTTTGTTTCGTTTTATTACAGCTTCATGCCTTTGCCTGAACCCATGCAAACACGCTTGGCCGATGAGCGCGTGGGCTTTTTCACGGTAGCCCGAACCGACTACACCACCGATCTCAACATCAAATCCAAAGCGCATTTGTTGAAGCGTTGGCGCTTGGAAAAGAAGGACGCCAATGCCGCGGTGTCTGAACCCAAACAGCCTATTGTTTATTGGCTAGACAAAAACATTCCAGAAAAATACCGCGCCAGTGTGGCGCAGGGTGTGTTGGAGTGGAACAAGGCTTTTGAAAAAGCAGGCTTCAAAAATGCCTTGGTGGTGAAGCAGCAAGAAGCCACTGACGACTTCAACACCATGGACGCCAAGCACACTTCCATTCGATGGTTCACAGGTGCCGATGTAGGCTTTGCCATTGGCCCTTCACAAGCCGATCCGCGTACCGGCGAAATTTTGGATGCCGACATTGGCATGTCGGATGTGTTTACACGCGGGGCACGTCGCACTGTCGTTGAAGACCTAGGCCGTGTCCGCGGTGCTGACGGCGAGTTGTGCGACCACGCAGAAGCTGCTGCTCAAGAATTGCATTACGCATTGGACTTGTTAGAAGCTCGCGGCCTAGAACTTGACACCCCTGAGGCTGAAGCTTTGGCGCAAGCTTATTTGAAAGACGTGATCATGCACGAGGTCGGTCACACCTTGGGCCTGCGGCACAATTTCCGCGCTTCCACGGTGTATGACTTGAAGCAAATTCAAGATCCTAACTTTACCAAGATCAATGGTGTAGCGACTTCTGTGATGGATTACACGCCCTTGAATATTTCTCCTAAAGGTGTGAAGCAGGGCGAGTACGTCATGTCCACAATTGGCGCCTACGACTATTGGGCCATTGAGTTTGGGTACAAACAATTTGCACCCGGCCAAGAAGCGCAGGGACTTGCGCAAATTTTGGCCAAGGCCAGCCAGCCCGAATTGCAATTTGACTCCGACGAAGACGCAGGCTTTGGCAGCATGGGCGGGGTGGACCCCATGGTCAATCGCTTTGACTTGGGTGCCGACCCGCTGGCCTATTACAAACAGCGCATGAAACTGTCGCGCGAATTATGGGATCGGTTGCAAAACATGAACTTGGCCACGGGTGAAAGTTATGAGCGCCTGACCCGCAGCTTCAGAAGTGGCTTTAATCAACTCAACCGTGTGGCGCCATTGGCCGCCAAATACATTGGCGGTGTGCACATTCGCCGTGAGCGTGCGGGCAGTAAGAACGCAGTGTTTGAACCTGTGAGTGCAGCCAAGCAAAAAGAAGCATTGGCTTTGATTACCAAAGATTTCTTTGGCACTGACAGTTTCAAGTTCAAGCCTGAGTTCATTGCCCGTTTGGCCACTGATCGATTTGAACGAACCATGAGCGATGGCAGCATGCAAACTTCGGTGGCACTTTTGGTAGCCGGTGTGCAAAAGGGAATCCTGGATCATGTGTATTCACCCGCGGTAGCCACCCGCTTGGCCGAAGTGGGCATGAAGGTAAACGATCCGAAAGAGACCTTGGGTTTGTCTGACGTATACGACACCATTCAAGATGCCATTTGGTCAGAAACAAAAACTGGCCAAGAAACCACCCTGATTCGGCGCAACTTGCAGCGGGAGCAACTGCGCCGCATGACCGATGTGTTGGTCAAACCTGCAGGCCCATGGCCTGCGGATGCACGCAGCATCATGCGTGAAAATGCGCGTCAGTTGACCGGTTCACTTGAAAAGGTCTTGGCCAAACCCGGCTTGAGCAAAACCACTCGTGCGCATTATGCAGACGCGTTAGACGCACTCAATGTCACATTAAAAGCGTCTGTGCAGCGGGCTTCGCCTTAAACAGTCAAGCGCAGCGGTAGCTCACTGCCCCGCAATCTAGGCAATGAAGTTCAAGGCCCAGGCCCTACCTTTACCTCGATTGCTTGACTGACTGCCAGCATGGCTGGCGCACCGTTGGAAACCTTTAGGCTGGATAAAGGCGTTCGTAAGCTAAAAAAGATGTTTGTTTCTGTATGATGAACAAACAGAAAATCTACTCAATGCACTCTGTGAAATTCTTCAAATAGATTATTTTAGTATTCAATTTTCGTTCACAAGTCTTACCTTTAGGAATGCCCATGTCGCGTCGCATCATTTTTACTTTTCTCCTTACTACTGGCTCAGTCCTCGCAGGGTTCATCTCGCCTGTGGCTTCTTTTGCTCAAAGCAAAGACCTGAAAATTGCCCACATATACAGCAAGACAGGCCCCTTGGAGGCTTATGGCAAGCAAACTCAAACAGGTTTGATGATGGGCTTGGACTACGCCACGGGTGGCACCATGCAAGTGGGTGGCCGCAAGTTGGTGGTCATTGAAAAAGACGACCAAGGCAAGCCTGATTTGGGCAAAAACCTCTTGGCAGCAGCTTATGGTGACGAGAAGGTTGAGATTGCGGTGGGGCCGACAGCATCACCTGTCGCATTGGCCATGTTGCCAGTCGCTGAGGAGTACAAAAAGATCTTGTTGGTCGAGCCTGCTGTGGCCGATTCCATCACAGGCGACAAGTGGAACAAGTATATTTTCCGCACGGGTCGCAATAGCAGCCAAGACGCTATCTCCAATGCCGTTGCATTGGACAAAGCCGGCTACACCATAGCCACCATGGCGCAAGATTCAGCCTTTGGCCGAGATGGCGTCAAGGCCTTCCGTGAATCTTTGAAAAATGCCAAGTTGGTTCACGAAGAATTTTTGCCGCCTGCAACAACCGACTTCACAGCCGGCGCACAGCACCTGATCGACAAGCTCAAATCACAACCTGGCCGCAAAATCATTTTCATCATTTGGGCTGGTGGTAACCCCTTCAAAATTGCCGATATGGACTTGAAGCGCTACGGCATTGAAATTGCCACAGGTGGCAACATTCTTCCTGCCATGGTGGCCTACAAGCAGTTTCCAGGCATGGAAGGCGCGGCTTACTATTACTTCGGTATGCCAAAGAACACGGTCAACGATGCCATGGTGGCACGCCATTACACGCAGTTCAAATCGCCACCAGATTTCTTCACCGCTGGTGGCTTTGCTTCTGCCATGGCACTGGTGACAGCTTTGAAGAAAACAAACGGTAATACAGATGCCAACACCCTCATTACAGCCATGGAAGGCATGAGCTTTGACACACCCAAAGGCAAGATGACTTTCCGCAAGGAAGATCACCAAGCCATGCAAAGCATGTACCATTTCAAAATCAAAGTCGACCCTGCATTTGCATGGGGTGTGCCAGAGTTGGTTCGCGAAATCAAACCTGAAGAAATGAACGTGCCGATCCGCAACAAGCGCTAGGTTCGTACTTTGGGCGTGCTGCAAACGCAGGACCTCACAGTTCGCTTTGGTGGACATGTGGCGGTCAGTGCTGTCTCTTGTCGGTTTGAGCCTGGCAGCTTAACGGCCATCGTTGGCCCTAATGGTGCAGGCAAGACCACCTATTTCAATCTGATCTCGGGTCAATTGCCTGCCAGTGAAGGACGAGTTTATTTGGATGGCCAAGAACTCACTGGCATGAGTGCCTCTGCCAGAACGCGTGCAGGCTTGGGCCGTGCGTTTCAACTGACCAACTTGTTTCCCAATTTAACGGTGCTTGAGAATGTTCGATTGGCTGTTCAAGCCACTGAAGAAGGTGCTCATTTGCGCGGCCTTAACCTGTGGTCTATTTGGCAAGATCATGCGAAGCTCACGCAACAAGCTCAAGATATCTTGCAGCAAGTTGCCATGCTGCCTCAGGCCCACGCCACTGTGGCCAGTTTGCCACACGGCGATCAACGCAAGCTGGAAGTGGCTTTGCTCATGGCGCTTAAGCCTTCGGTGTACATGTTTGACGAGCCCACTGCCGGCATGAGCCAAGATGAAGCGCCTGTTATTTTGAATCTCATTCGCCAATTGAAAAGCGACAAAACCAAAACCATTTTGCTGGTAGAACACAAAATGGATGTGGTGCGTGAATTGGCAGATCGCATCATTGTGTTGCACAACGGTCAGCTGGTAGCCGATGGCGAGCCTGCCAAGGTCATGGCTTCTGCTGTGGTGCTAGAAGCTTATTTGGGCGTCAAACCGGACGCTATCGCTGCCTTTGAAGGTTTGAAGTCAAAGGTGATGCATTCAGAGGATGACGTTTGATGTCTGCTTCTGCATTGCTCGAATTGAAAGATGTGCACACGCACATTGGCGCGTACCACATCTTGCACGGCGTGAATTTGCAAGTGCCGCGTGGCGAGCTCACCCTGTTGTTGGGCCGCAATGGCGCAGGTAAAACCACGACCCTTCGAACTATCATGGGCTTGTGGCAAGCTTCCCAAGGTACTTTGAATTTCAATGGGCATGACATCACGCACATGACTACGCCCGACATTGCCTCACTCAACATTGCGTATGTGCCCGAAAACATGGGCATATTTCTAGACCTCACGGTAGAAGAAAATATGTTGTTGGCCGCCCGCAAAGCAGCACGGTCAAACCAAATGGACGCAGCCCGTTTGGCTTGGATTTACGCCATGTTTCCTGCGGTCGAAAAATTTTGGCATCATCCCGCAGGCAAATTGTCAGGTGGTCAAAAACAAATGCTGGCGGTGGCACGCGCCATGGTCGAGCCGCGCGATTTGCTCATTGTGGACGAACCCAGCAAAGGCTTGGCGCCGGCCATTGTGCAAAACATGATGGAGGCATTTCAAAAAATGAAAGCCAGTGGCGTGACTATTTTGTTGGTAGAGCAAAACATTCATTTTGCGCAGCAACTGGGCGATAGCGTGGCCGTGATGGACAACGGCTGTGTCATTCATGCGGGCAGCATGGCTGAGCTCAGTGCAGACCCCGAATTGCTGCAATCTTTGCTGGGCTTGGCACTGTGATGATCCACCTCAAAACCAATTTAGATCTCAAGCCTTTGTTGCTGGTGCCGGTCATTGCCCTGTTGGCTTTGCCGCTTGTAGACTCCTTTGATACTTGGCTCACCTTGAGTGTTGCTGGATTGGCCATGGGCATGATCATCTTCATGATGGCTTCGGGCTTAACCTTGGTCTTTGGCTTGATGGATGTGCTCAATTTTGGGCACGGTGTGTTCATCGCGCTAGGTGCGTTTGTAGCCACCAGCGTGTTGTCGGGTATGGTCGATTGGACGCAGTCACAAGAACTCTGGCGCAACTTGGTGGCGGTAGGCGTTGCCATGATGGTGGCCATGGTCGCTTCGGCTTTCATAGGTTTGGCGTTTGAGCGATTCATTGTTCGGCCCGTGTATGGTCAGCACCTGAAACAAATTTTGATCACCATGGGCGGCATGATCATTGGTGAAGAAATCATCAAGGTCATTTGGGGGCCTTTGCAAATCGCTTTGCCCTTACCCGAAGCCATGCGCGGTTCCTTGCTGTGGGGCGATGCGTCCCTTGAAAAATACCGACTTATGGCCGTGGTGGTAGGACTGATTGTGTTTGCGCTTCAAGCTTGGACTTTGAGTCAAACCAAGGTGGGTTTGCTCATTCGCGCGGGTGTGCAAGACCGTGAAATGGTGGAAGCATTGGGCTACAAAATTCGCCGGCTGTTTGTGGGTGTGTTTGTGGTGGGCAGCGGCTTGGCAGGTTTGGGCGGCGTGATGTGGGGTTTGTATCAGCAAAACGTGGTGCCCCAAATTGGCGCGCAAGTGAACGTGCTTATTTTCAGTGTCATCATCATGGGTGGTCTAGGTTCTACCGGTGGCGCACTCATTGGCGCTTTGATGGTGGGCCTCATGGCCAATTACACCGGCTTCTTATTGCCCAAGTTGGCTTTGTTTTCCAACATCGCGCTCATGGCGGCTATTTTGTTGTGGCGGCCACAAGGGGTGTACCCCGTGGCCAACCGCTGACGCCAAAGGACAAACATGTTGAAACGCTTGTTGTCAAATGATTTGCCTCGCAGCACTTGGTTGGCTTGGTTACTGGCGGCGGTGCTCTTGGGATTGGCATTCGCACCCTTTTTATTTCCAGGTGTTAAAGCGCTGTCTGTGGCGGCCAAGATCTTGGTTTTCATCGTCTTGGTGGCAAGCTTTGATTTATTGTTGGGCTACACCGGCATTGTCAGTTTTGCCCACACCATGTTTTTTGGCATTGGTGCCTATGGTGTGGCGATGTCGTCCAATCATTGGGGTGCCACTTGGGCTTCGTTGAGCTTGGGTGTCATTTTGGCGCTCTCGCTGACCTTGATTTTGGCCTTGCTCATCGGCTTGTTTTCTTTGCGGGTGCGAGCCATCTTTTTTGCCATGATTACTTTGGCGGTAGCAGCCGCTTTTCAAACCCTGGCATCACAATTGTCTGAATGGACGGGGGGTGAAGATGGCTTGAGTTTCAAGTTGCCCGCCTTGCTGTTGTCAAGCACCGAGTTCAGCGATACGCCTTTCTGGGGTGTCAATTTGGATGGTCGCTTGCTTTGCTATTACGTGTTGTTTGCAGCCGCCCTCATTCAGTTTCTCATGCTGCTGCGCATTGTGAATTCGCCGTTTGGGCGCGTGCTACAAGCCATTCGTGAAAACGAATTCAGGGCCGAATCCATTGGCTATCGCGTGGTCGTGTATCGCACGCTGTCCAGTGTACTGTCGGCTTTGTTCGCATGCATGGCCGGTGTGATGTTGGCCCTTTGGCTGCGCTACAACGGCCCTGATACGTCTCTGAGCTTCGAAATCATGATGGACGTTTTGCTGATCGTCGTGATCGGCGGTATGGGCACCGTTTATGGCGCAGCCATTGGCGCAGTCTTATTCTTGTGGGCTCAAAGTTATTTACAAGATTTGCTAAGGTGGGCCAGTGAGGCGGCGTCTGCTTGGCCCCTACTGGCAGCGTTGCTGTCACCCGATCGTTGGCTGCTTTGGTTGGGCTTGCTGTTTGTGTTGTCGGTTTATTACTTTCCTACGGGTATCGTGGGTCGATTGCGTGCCAAAGCCAGTGTGTGATTTGGGTCAATGGCGGTTCATTTTCAGTTCAAATGAGTGCTTTCCCTCTTGTTGAGGACATGACTTTTGAGCATGATATTGCCACTTGAATCAAAGAGTACTTCCAATGAAATTCACACCATTTTCTCGTCGTATCCAGTTTGGTATTTTGTTCGCCGCTGTTAGTTCTATAGCCAGTCCATTGACCTATGCACAATCTACGGAAGTGAATGTCATTTGCTCTGCGCAAGCGGCATGGTGCAGCATGATTGCTGTGACCTTTGAAAAGAGCCAAGGCGTCAAGGTCAACTTGACCATGAAAGGGTCTGGCGAAGCCATTGCCCAAATCATGGCCGAAAAAGCCAATCCCAAAACCGATGTGTGGTTTGGCGGCACAGGCGATCCACATTTACAAGCAGCTGAACAAAACCTGTCGCTTGAATACAAATCACCGACCTTGCCTAAATTGCACGATTGGGCGCAGCAGCAAGCCAAGCAATCAGGCTACAAAACGGTGGGCATTTACTCCGGCCCCTTGGGCTTTGGTTACAACACCGAATTGTTGGCCAAGAAAAAACTACCCATTCCCAAAACTTGGAACGACTTGCTCAAACCTGAGTACAAAGGCGAAATTCAATCTGCCAATCCAGCCTCCAGCGGTACGGCCTACACCATGATTGCGACTTTGGTGCAACTCATGGGTGAAGATCAGGCTTACGAATACTTGAAAAAGCTGCACAAAAACATCAGCACCTACACGCGATCAGGCACTGGTCCCATCAAGGCAGTCGCACGCGGTGAAACCACTGTGTCCATCAGTTTTGTACACGACGGACCTGGTGAGAAGGCCCAAGGCTTTCCCATTGAAACCATCACGCCTTTCGATGGCACAGGCGCTGAAATTGGCTCCATGTCCATCATGAGAGGTGCGCGCAATTTGGCAGCAGCCAAGCAGTTTTATGAGTGGGCTTTAACGCCGTCTGCTCAGGCTTTGGGTGCGGCAACTTTGCAATTCCAATTGCCCTCACACAAAGAAACCAAAGTCGACCCCCGTGTCCCTGATTTCAAGAAAATCAAACTCATCAACTACGACTACGCCAAGTATGGTCAAACTGCAGAGCGCAGGCGTTTGATCCAACGTTGGGAAAAAGAAGTTAACAGCCTGCCGCAATAATGAATTCAGCGCTGCGCACCCAGCGAGCCTTAACCCTGTGGGCCCTTTTGGGCCTGCTTAGTTTTGTTTTACTGCCTTGGTATTTTCTCCAGCAGGGCTCCCTTTGGTCGGCCTTGCCTCACATCTGGGGTGGATCAGAAACTGCCAGTGCGCTCTTGCAAGTTTTGCAGCACAAGCGTCATTGGTTGTGGTTTGGGTTTGCAGGGCTCTTAATTTGTTTGACCGCACTCACCATGCCATTTTTAGCGGACCCTAAGCGCCAAGGTGTTTTTTTGGTGGCCGGCGCCTTGTTGGGACTGATGGGTTTGGTCGTCAGTGGTTTTGCCATTGGCGCAGTGGGTTGGTCATTTGAATTTTTAGAACATTGGGCTGGTCCTTTGTCATCAGGCCAATACGGCATGGGATGGGGCGCTGCAGGCGTCTTGTTGTCACTCACCATTTTGTTGGGTGCAGGCTTGGCCCGCTTAGGTTATTGCAGAGGCGATGTGTTCATCGCCAGTGCGGTGGTGGTATGTGTTGCATTGCTCTCTTTGTTTGTGGTTTATCCCGTTAGTCGTTCTTTGGTGTCGGCCTTTTATGCCGAAACGGGTGAACTCAGCCTGTTGGCCCTATGGGATCGCATTGCTACCCCACGTATTTGGAGTCTTGGGTGTTTAAGTACTGGCCGTCAATGTGGTGTGGCCTGGAATACCTTGGGCTTGGCCCTGGCCACAGCCACCGGCACCACCATTTTAGGAACACTGATTGCCCTGTGGGCAGAACGCAGTGGCACTCGCTTTGGCAAACCCCTGAACGCCTTGGCGCTCATGCCCATCATCACGCCGCCATTTGTGGTGGGCTTAGGTTTGATCTTGTTGTTTGGGCGATCTGGCTTGGTCAATCAAGCCTTGGAATCGGCTTTTGGCATCCCTGCGACACGTTGGTTCTACGGCGTCTTTGGCGTTTGGTTGGCACAAATGTTTGCCTTCACGCCCATCGCTTTCATGATCATGCGCGGAGTTGTTCAGGGCGTCAGCCCTTCCTTGGAAGAGGCCTCGCAAACATTGCGTGCCACGCGCATGCAAACTTTTTGGTACATCACTTTGCCACTGCTCAAGCCAGGCTTGGCCAACGCTTTCTTGGTGGGCTTCATTGAAAGCATGGCTGACTTTGGCAACCCCATTATTTTGGGCGGTCAGTTCTCGGTCTTGTCCACCGAGATTTTCTTTGCCATCGTAGGCGCGGCCATTGACCCTGGCATGGCTGCGGCCTTGTCCTTGGTACTCACCGTATTTGCTTTGGCGGTTTTTGTCTTGCAGCAGCAAGTGCTCAGGGGTGCTCAATTCACCACCGTCTCGGGCAAAGGCGATGCAGGTGTTCCGTTGAACTTACCGCCAGCTGTCTTGAATGTTTGCACAGGTGTGGCGGGTCCTTGGTTGATCTTCACCTTGGTGGTTTATGTGTTTGCATTTGCTGGCGGTTTTGTTCAAACGTGGGGGCGCGATTACACATTCACCTTGAATCATTTCAAGACAGCCTTTGATGTGCAATGGGGTGACTTTGGCTGGGTATGGGCGGGCACGGCGTGGCACTCGCTCTTCAACACTTTGAGTTTGTCGGCCATGGCAGCGCCAGTGTGTGCAGGCCTTGGCTTGTTGATAGCGTGGCTGTTGGCGCGCACAGATTTCAAAGGCAAAAATGCATTTGAGTTTGCAGCGCTTCTGACATTTGCCATTCCAGGTACTGTGTTGGGTGTCAGTTATATTTTGGCTTTCAATGTGCCACCCGTCGAACTGACCGGCACTGGCTTGGTCATTGTGTTGTGTTTTATTTTTCGCAATTTACCAGTGGGTGTTCGGGCGGGAACTGCTGCTTTCAAACAACTCGATCGTTCGCTGGATGAGGCTTCCGTCATGCTGCGTGCCAGCACGCTCACCACCCTTCGCGAAATCATTTTGCCCTTGTTAAAGCCTGCCTTGGTAGCCGCTTTAATTTACAGCTTTGTCCGTTCAATGACCACGGTATCTGCTGTCATTTTCTTGGTCACCGCCAAGTACGAATTGGCCACCACTTACATCATTGGCCGTGTTGGCAACGGGGATTATGGCGTAGCCTTGGCTTATTGCACGGTCTTGATGGCTCTGATGGGGTGCATCACGGTGGGCATTCAACGTTGGGTTGGAACTCGTGAGTTGGGTCGACGAGAAATGAGAGTATGAACATGAACGCTGCTTCTAAATCAAATGTCACGGGCATTGAGTTTCGACAAGTCTCTAAACGCTATGGCGAGGGCGATGCACCTTTGGTGGTGAAAGGGATTGATTTTGTGGTTCCAAAGGGCACGCTTAGCACGCTGCTTGGACCTTCAGGCTGCGGCAAAACCACCACCTTGCGCATGATTGCCGGTTTAGAAACTGTCAGCGGTGGACACATATTCATCGACGGTCAAGAGGTGACCAACTTGGGGCCTACAGAACGAAACGTCAGCATGGTCTTTCAAAGTTATGCCTTGTTTCCCCACATGTCCGTCATTGACAATGTTCGATATGGCTTGAAGGTCAGTGGGGTATCTATCGCTGAGGCAACTGAGCGTGCGCATGTTGCGCTTGAAAACGTAAGCCTGAAAGATTTTGACAATCGGCTTCCAAGTGAATTATCGGGCGGCCAACAGCAACGGGTGGCCGTTGCACGTGCATTGGTGCTTGAGCCATCGGTCTTGTTGTTTGATGAGCCGCTTTCTAATTTAGATGCGCGACTCAGGCGTTCTATGCGAGACGAAATTCGCGGTTTGCAACAGCGCCTAGGTTTGACAGTGGCCTATGTCACACACGATCAAAGCGAAGCCTTGGCCGTCAGCGACCAAATTATTGTGATGGATGGGGGCACCATAGCGCAGGCAGGTACGCCTGAAGACTTGTACGAACGCCCTGTTTCAGAATTTGTAGCTGGCTTCATGGGAGAGGCTATGTTGTTCAACGGTGTGGCCAATGCACAAGGGCAAGTTACTTTGGGGCCACTTAGCTTTCAATCGCGGCAGCGTGTGAAGGAGGGCGCCATTACAGCGGCCATTCGACCTGAAGCTTGGACAGTCGTATCCCCTGAAGGTGCGCACTTAACCGGCCTATTGCGAAAAAAAGCTTATCTAGGCAGCACCCTTGAGTTGACATTTGAAACCGAGTTGGGTTCACTCTTTGTTGTTACAACTGAGCACCTACAAGATTGGGACATAGGCGCGTCAGTGGGCTTGACTCTCTCGGGTCGAGGTGTTTCCGTGGTCGAGCGCAATTAACTTGAAAGTTGATTCAAGAGACCCTATTCGTTCATTCTCTTGCTTCATTTGCTAACTCTTGGCCCCTAAGGCGATGGCCAATTCTCGACCGTTGGCAAGAACAGCAGCGCTGGCTTGTGTGGCCTGAAGGGTGGTAGGCCAGCCTTGCATGTGTTGTTCACTGATGGCTGCTAGCGCATCTATCCACATGGGCTCGTCGTTCATGCAAGGAATGTAGTTGAAGGTCTTGCCACCGGCATGTAAAAACGCTTCGCGGCCTTCCATGCTAATTTCTTCCAATGTCTCTAGGCAGTCACCGGTAAAGCCTGGGCAAACCACATCGACACTTTGGGTGCCTGCTTGGGCCATGGCAATCAGCGTTGGCTCGGTGTAGGGCTCTAACCACTTAGCCTTGCCAAATCGAGATTGGAATGTGACTTTGTATTGTTCCTTGGTCAGGCCTAATTTTTCGGCCAAGAGGCGGCCTGTTTTGTAGCACTCGCAATGATAGGGATCGCCCAATTGCAGCGTCCGTTCAGGCACACCATGAAAGCTCATGACCAGTTGTTCTGCGCGGCCATGTGTTGCCCAATTTTTTTGAATGCCTGCAGCCAAAGCTTGAATGTAGCCATCGTGGTCGTGATAGTGATTCACAAAGCGAAACTCTGGCAAGTTTCGAGTTTTTAAACTCCAGCGATAGACGGCGTCAAAAACGGGTGCCGTGGTTGTGGCGCTGTACTGAGGGTAGGCGGTCATGACCAAAATACGCGTCACACCGTCATCCTTGAATGCGGTCAACTGTGATTCGATGCTGGGTTGGCCATAGGTCATGGCGTACTTGACGGCCACTTCATGGCCATCTGATTTTAATTTTTCCGCCAAACCCAAAGCTTGTTTTTCGGTCCATACCCGCAATGGCGAGCCTTCTGCTGTCCAAATGCTGGCGTATTTGGCGGCAGATTTGGCAGGCCGAATCCGCAAAATAATGCCATGCAGAATGAGCCACCAAATAATTTTGGGAATTTCGACCACGCGCGAATCACCCAGAAACTGGGCCAAATATTGGCGCAACGCGGATGCTGTGGGCTCTTTGGGGGTGCCTAGGTTGCAATACAGGACGGCTGTCTTTGCAGCTTGCCCATGTTGGTAAGGGGGTTCTTTTTGAAATGCCATGCGTTATTCTCTCCCACCATGATCAACTTTTCAAAAATTAAAGCCATCTCCCTCGATTTAGATGACACTTTGTGGCCCGTTTGGCCCACGATTGGTCGTGCCGAGGAAACCTTAGCGCTCTGGTTGGCTGAAAAAGCTCCCGGAACAGTGCCCTTGTCCGCTATTCCGGGATATCAACGCCAAATTCGCGAAGCCATGCCGGCGCTGCGCCCAGATTTAGGCAATGATTTATCTGCATTAAGGCGTGAAGCCATCCGGGTGTTGCTCGAAAGAGCAGGGGAGGATCCCGGTTTAGCCGAGCCAGCCTTTGAGGTGTTTTTTGAGGCCCGACAAAAGGTCATTTTTTTTGAAGATGCGCTTTCGACCTTGGACTTTCTCAAATCCAGATACCCCATGGTGGCGCTCTCAAATGGCAACGCAGATATTCAGAAAGTTGGGTTGAACGGCTACTTTGTGGCAGCTTTTAACCCCATCAACTTGGGTGTGGGAAAGCCTGACCCCAAAATGTTTCAGGCGGGTGCTCAAGCCCTGGGTGTGTTGCCCGAAGAAATCTTGCACATAGGCGATGACCCCCATCTGGATGTGGTGGCGGCGCAGCGTGCTGGTTTGCAAGCCGTTTGGCTGAACCGCGAAGAAAAACTGTGGACCCATGAAGATCACCCAGCCCCTTTCACGGTGAGCAGCCTGAAAGTACTTTGTGATGCATGGCCTCATTGATTTGAGCAGAGAAAATGACTTTGAAAATGGACGTCATCGGTGCATTTTGCAAGCTTCGAGATCAAAATCAAGGCACTGCTTGAATGCCTGAAATGACGGCGCCTTCCAGAGTTGCAGGGTAAGGCCCTTCAACATAGTCGCCACACACCGTGATCCCTTGGCAAGGTCTTGCGCTGGGTCTTTTTAAATTGGGTGTGCATGCAAAAGTCGCTCTTTTCTCAACCACGGTTTGAATGACTTTGAAGGCTTCGATGCGCAAAGCGTCTTGACCCAGCTGAATCAAAAGAGCGCTCAATTGCCCCATCACTTGATGCGTCACATCTTCTTTGCTTAGCTTGTTGGCACTGACCACGAAGGCCAGTAAACCGGGTGTGCTGGCTTCTGTGTAAATTTGACCGCGGTCAAAAGCAAACTGAGCAGGAGAGCCTTGAGTGGTTCTGAGTGCCAACATCGGCTGTGGTAATTTGAAATCCAAGGGTCCTTGAACATAGACCGTGGCAATGGTTTCATGCTTCAGCTGCTGAGCTGTTGTTGCCCATGCTGAGTTGAATTTTTCAAGCAAATGAGCGGCATCCCATGCAGGCGTTGCAATCACCAGATGGTCAAATTTGTGATCGCCGAGTTGCCAACGAGGGGCCTTAGTGGAATTGATGCCTGAGTCAACAATGCTGTCGATCCTTTGACCAGATTGGCAAGAGGCCCCATTTTTTTCAAGCCACTTGATGGCCGCGTTTGGAAAAATTTGCCCCAGGTCAAGTCTGGGTAGCAACAAATCGGAACTTCCCGCAGGTCCAAAGAGCGCGTCTTTCATGATGCGCAAAAAAACCTTGCCGCTGGCTTCGTGTGCAGGGGTATTGAGTGCTGAGACGCACAGTGGCTCCATTAAATCTTGCCAAACTGTGGGCGTCATGTTCTGGCAAAGATCGGCCACCGTCAGATGCTCTGCACATTCAAAGTTCATGGCTTGCCATTGCCATGCAGTTTTCATAAGCTGCCACTTGTCAGCAACGCGCCAACAAGGATTTAAGACAATGCCCTGCAACAGATTGATGGGAAAAGACTTGTTGGGAAGCGACAGTCCTGAGCCATCGGCATATCTTAAATCGAGGGGTTTTCGCCAAAATGCTTTTTCTAAATGGATGCCCACGATTTGCATCACTGACAAGGTCTGTTGATAAGCACCAATCAGGATGTGTTGCCCATTGTCCAAGGCGGGGTAGTTTTCAAAATGTGTTTGAATTGAACGCGCACGTCCGCCCCAAAATTTGCTGGCTTCTAGCAAAGTCACTTGATGGCCCTTTTGCGTGGCTGTCATGGCTGCAGCCAAACCGGCCCAGCCTGCACCCACGATGGCAATTTGTAAACGCTGGCTCAAAGTCGTCCAAGCGCTTGCACTTTCCATGCAAGCCATAACTTACGCAACGGTGTGAGCGCGATGCGTTGGTGCAAGACTTGAAAATTGTCAGCCTCTATTTCACGCAACAGGGTTCGGTAAATGCTGGCCATCATCAGGCCCGGTTTTTGGGTTTGTCTGTCTGCCGCTGGCAGCATGGCAAAGGCTTCTTCATACAAGCCGTGCGCGCGGGCCGCCTGAAATGTCATGAGCGCTGTAAAGCGATCGGAGTATTGCCTTTGCATCAAATCTTGTACTTTGACATCAAATTGTTTCAGCTCATCCATGGGCAAGTAGATGCGGCCACGCAGGGCATCTTCACCCACATCGCGCAAAATATTGGTGAGCTGAAAAGCCAAACCAAGCTTGTGGGCATACTGCGTTGTGGCAGTGTCTGTTTGGCCAAAAATTTGGGCGGCCACTTCTCCGACCACGCCCGCCACCAAATGGCAATACCTTTGCAAACCAGCGTAGTCTAAGTAACGGGTCTGAGTCAGGTCCATTTGGCAACCTTCAATGACCGACAACAAATGATGCGTTTCAATGCCGTAATCTTTCACGTGCGGCATCAGGGCTAGCATGACGGGGTGAGTGGCTTGGCCGTCAAAAGCTTGAATGACTTCTTTCTCCCACCAAGCCAATTTGCTTTGAGCCACACTCGGATCCGAGATTTCATCGACCACATCATCCACTTCACGGCAAAACGCATAAAAAGAAGTGATGGCGGCGCGTCTGTTGGCCGGTAGAAAAAGGAATGCGTAATAAAAGCTGCTGCCAGAACTGGCCGCTTTTTGTTGGACGTACTCTTGAGGTGTCATGGTGCCAGATTCTCCCACTGTCTGGAGCGCATCCAAAGAGCACGCCACACCATCAGGGGAAAGTCCCAAGGGCGCAGGCGAGGCCGCTTGCTTAAAACTTCGGGTCCGAGCGCTCTGACTTTTTCCAAAATTCGCAAACCGCCTTGAACCACCAAGCGCAATTCCCAGCCGGCACGGCCCGGTACTTGATGCACCAGGGGAGCGCCCTGCACCATCAGCTCATAGGCATGTGCACAGAGTGTTTCAATCAGAAGAGGCGTCTCTTGGTGCGTTTGGTCTTGTGGTAAATAAAATCTGCCTCGTGGGATGTCTTCACTCAAGTCTTGCCAAAAATTGATCAACTGCAGTGCGCTGCAAATGGCATCACTTCTTTGTAAGGCCTGTGTATCTTTCACGCCATAGAGGTGCAACAACAGGCGTCCCACAGGATTGGCGGAAAGCTGGCAGTAGCTTAACAATGCTGAAAAGTTAGGGTAGGTCGCGCCTTGCGCTGTGGCTTTGACATCTTGTTCAAAGGCTTTCAACAAATCATCTAGTAAAGAAACGGGCAATGTGAATTGCTCAATCACCTGGTGCAAGGGTAAAAAGATATCAGCTTGAGCACCTGATGCCTCCTTTGTGGCCAGCAACTCATGCCGAAAGGCCATCAATGATTTCAAACGCTCTTCGGTGCTGAGGAGGCCTTCATCGGCAATGTCGTCGGCAGCACGGGCGAAGGCGTAAATGGCGGCGATGGCCGGCCGCAGGTGTGGCGGACACAAAATAGAAGCCACCGGAAAATTTTCAGGGTGGGTGATGGGAAGGGCTTGTACTTCCTGAGAGTTTGCTTGTTTGGTCAGCATGGTTTCTTGTATTTTCGCTTGACAAGCATCATGGATTACCCTAGATTACTAACCAGTCAGTCATTAATTCGGATTCTCCAATGTCACAGCATGCCCCACGCCTAACGTCTCTGCCCATTTTGTTTTTTGCTCTGATTTTGGGCCTTGCGGCTTGTTCTCCCAAACAAGAGACGCCAGAACCCGTCCGCTCCGTGAAATTACTGACAGTGGGTTCATCTGAATTGAACGTCCAGGGGGAGTACGCTGCAGAGGTGCGAGCGCGAATAGAAAGCCGATTGGGTTTTCGGGTGGGCGGAAAGATTTTAGTGCGTCAAGCTGAAGCGGGTCAACGCGTTCGAGCCGGAGAGGTTTTGGCGGAAGTGGATGTTCAAGACTACGCGCTTGCGGCACAAGCTGCTCAGGCTCAGGCGATTGGGGCGCGCGCTCAGCGTGATTTGGCCGCATCAGACTACAAACGCTACGAGGCGCTGCTGGCACAAAACTTCATCAGTGCCGCTGAACTGGAAAGACGCTCCGCCAGCCTGAAGGCTGCGCAATCTCTCCTAGATCAAGCCCTTTCACAAGCCCAATCGCAAGCCAATCAAGCGGGTTATGCCAAATTGCTGGCCACCACTTCTGGTGTGGTCACGGGCGTAGAAGCCGAGCCTGGGCAGGTGGTTTCCGCGGGGCAATCAGTGCTTCGATTTGCCCACGATGGGCCTCGCGATGCCGTGTTTGCGGTGCCTGAGCATGTGGTGGGACGCCTCAAATTGGGTCAAAAAATGTCGGTCACGGTGGGCAGCACAACACAAAGCTTTCAGGGACGTGTGCGAGAAATCGGTGCCAGTGCCGATCCTGCC
>Ga0214921_10001092_pt1 | contig 47117 bp, 42 predicted proteins | sample LL1505_MetaG_FD_177992 | JGI IMG/M metagenome (GOLD analysis project Ga0214921, IMG submission 177992) | Freshwater microbial communities from Lake Lanier, Atlanta, Georgia, United States - LL-1505 | ecosystem: Environmental > Aquatic > Freshwater > Lake | place: USA: Georgia | collected... | reverse complement strand
TTTGCTTGGCTGCAGCACTTTCGTCGTGTTGAAACTCGTTACGAGTATCACGATGAAAACTATCTCGCGTTCGTTCAACTAGCTGCTACGATTATCTGTTTGAGGCGCTTTTGAGACCGGTTCTAGTACCAGCCCTGATTAGATTGACCTGATATTTTTCCTTCCCAACATATTTATCCCTTGATGTCTTGTAGTCCCTCGGAGTGGTTGAGATCCCGAGGCGGTGATGTTTGTCTTGGGTGGGTCAGTTAATTGGGTGATAAGAGGGATGATGCTAGCGATGGTTGTCCTGCGAGAGTGTTTCGCCCTACAGGGGAGCACCAGAAGGCCCCTAAGCTCCGCCTCCTTGATGACGGAACGGGAGACGTGTAGCTCATAAGCTCCTATCCCTCCTCTAGCATGTCCTTTTTGAGCGAGTCTCGCAGACTACAAACGTCGATCTGGGGCGGCCGCCATCAAATTTCGCCCACCTTAGGACCTTTCTTCCCCCTCCGAAACAGCAGATCAGCCACTTACAAAATGTGAATTGATGTTCCTACTCTTAACTCCGATTACGCTTCGAGTATGATTGTTGTACTCTCTCTGCATGCGTGACGACATCTTCGCAAAGTATGCCGCATGGTTTGAGGCCATCTCGGGATTATTAGGTACTTGGTGGATTGGTGCCATCGTAGCTATCACGCTCGCAAGTCCCCTGCTTGCGTTCTTTAAAGCCCGGTCAATCAAAACTGCGCTTCCGATCGCTGTATTGGGTGTGGCTACCTCCTTAATTATTTTTGGCTGCTATATTCTTGAGAGAGGCAGCGCCCTCGCAGTAACGTCTGTATTCTTGGGTGGTCTGTTGCTGTTTGTCTACGCGTGTGTATTTGGTCTTCACAAGCCGCCTCCATCACCTTCGAGGTTCCGAGCTGACGTTGTAGCTGGATGTCTCATTGTATTGGTGACCATTGTTAAGTGTACGCAACTCGAGGAATGGCCACCATTGTTAACCGACTATGCGGCGATGACGGGTGTATCTGCTGTTCTGCAGTATCTGCCGGACTCAGAGGTGCGCATGGACCCCTCGCTTCGCGGTTATCTTGATAGAGGAGGGGCTTCCCCTCTTCATGCTCCTCTGCTTCATGGATTATTTCAGGTCTTTGGTTACTCCTCCTTCGCGGTTCGTAGCGCGGAGGTCATCGGTTCTACAGCCACCCTTATATTTCTCTGGATGTGGCTTCGTCTCTTTGTCTCGGCCCGTTGGGGGCTTGTCGCGTTAGGATTGTTCTCACTCTCCTCAGAGCATCTCTCTCAATCGCGTATGGGAACAATTTTTTCAATATCCCAAGCTCTAACGGTCTGCACCCTGTGGATGTGGACGGTATTGCGCCAAGGTGCCGCATTAAAAGCCCCTTACGCTGTCGGTCTCGCCGTATCGTGTATTGCCATCAATTACTGCTACCTTCCTGCCAAAGCGGCATGGGGCTTTTCCATCGGTATGCTTCTCCTGAGCGTGGGGGACAGATACCTCTCTAGAAAAAAAATGGCTCTGGCCGCCTTCTTGGCTGTTTTAGTGGGGATATCAGTTTATTCGGCACTCTATGTGTGGGGACCTTTCCTAAGCTTTGTTTTCATTCCACCCCAGCTGGCGACCGATACCCCGGTCTGGCTAAAAACCGCAGACGGCGCTCTCTCCCGACTCGTGCAATCGCCGTGGACCGTTCTCGTGAATATTGTTCAAAATATGTATCTCATACTTGCGGAAGCCGCCAGTTTCTCTCGGGTTGTGGAGCCCATCTATGTATTCTTCGGTTCACTACTGCTGCCGTTGTGCATCATTGGATTATGGTCGCCTCGTTGGCGTTTCATTTCGAGCTTTGTGCTTTGTGGTGTGCTGCCCAGTCTTTTAGCTTTTCCAATCAACCGCCGCAGCTTAATGGCTCGGCCATTCGTGAGCATACTACTGGCGTTGTTTGCCTTCGAGTATATCACGGCTCTTCGCGCGACCATGTCGCCGAGGTTGCGAGGCGCGGCGACAGCGATCCTACTTTCTCTCCTCGCAGCACTTCCCCTTCATGGGCTTTACCTTTTCGCTCGTTACAATGGCCCCATAGGGGTAGGGCCATCATTTGGGCCGGAATACGCGTACGATATGATCAAACACTTAAAGATTCTCTCGAAAGATCATTCGATTGTACTGATGAATCCAGACCGCGGATTGATTAAATACGAAATGGCATTCGCGCGCGAGCTTTACATCGAAAAGCCACGACTCTACAATCTCACCGCATGCTCCGTGGTGCCTACGGATACCCAAGACGCTCTTCCAAAGACGACCCCTCCCACTGTGTATGCGGTTCTTAATGAAGATAGCCGCACATGGATAGTACCTTGGCTTCAATCGAAAGTTGCCGGAGTCAACATTCGATCATACGAGCGGGACGGCCGCACTCTGTATTGGCTAGGAACGGTAAACGAATCTCAGCGCTAACGAGCGCCTTGGGGCGTTTCGTTGTGGCTTATGGTATACCCTGAGCAGCTCTTGACTAAGAGCTAAGGGGAGTGCTCTCATCTCGCATGTATGGCTGATAGTCGAATACCTGATGTCAGTTTTATTATACCGGTCTTGGGCGACGCTCCATTTGTGTGGGAGGCGATCTCATCGGCGCTCGAGGTGTCGCCGTCTCGCACCGAAGTGATAGTGGTCCTCGACGGATCTGAATCTCCTTCCTCTACGCTCGTGGGCCGCCTGAAAAGCGGGTACCCTGGGGTGACGATTCTTTCCCGGCCTCATGCGGGTGCAGGGGCGGCTCGAAATCACGGTCTCACTGCAGCGCGTGGTGAATTCGTTTCCTTTGTCGACGCGGATGACCTTATTGAGAGCGAGTCAATGAGGCGCCTCTTGATGGCGGCGCGTGCCTACAACTCCGATGTTATATGTGGATTGTTAGAGTGTTTTTGTCATGAAAAACGATGGATCGCGCGCTCCTGGAAGAGCCTTTGCACCCTTTCAGCGATAAACACGTCGTGTGTAGAACATCCTGAGGCGCTGAGACACAATTCTGCCTGCGGCAAGCTCTACCGACGAGCGTTTCTTCAGACGCACTCAATCGCCTTCCCAACTGACGTACATCGGGGTGAAGATTGGCAGTTTAGTCTTTCTGTTATCAGGCAAAGCGCCCACCTTACACTGGTGCCCGAGGTCGTTTATCGATATCGGAAATATAATGAATTGTTCTACACACCATCGTCGAGCCCTTGCCCTAAATTGCTCGGCGATCTCTTGATAGTGCGCGATAGACTGAACGCTCTTTATGAAGGTTTTGACACTCCTCAGATGCGACTCACGCGTGATACTCACTTCACTGAGTCGATCGGCACGCACCTCTGGCGGCTTTCGAATAAAAGTGAATCCCATGGGGATCTCCTTCCCGTCTTAAGCCATCTCAGCCGGGCGCTCTCGACAATGAGTCCAGCAACTCTTGAGAGGCAGGCTTATCGAGAGAGACTTGGATTTGAGTTGATTCGAGTAGGTGCGCTTCTCGGCGGGTTGGCTCTTTTCGGCAAGCGGAGCATCCCAGCAATTCAACAGCTCCGTCGGTTTCCTGAGGTCTCTCATGACGCTCGCGCGCTACTGGCCACCAAGGAGTTCTCCGGGAGGTATGGATGGACCCTGAAGGCTTTGCGAGTGCTGATCAAATATCTCAGAGAGAGAATTCGTCCCCTTACGGATGACATTTCGTGCTTAGGTCCACTTCTGCGCGGCAAAGCCCTCTCAGCGCGTATGATGAGGCGATTCCGACCGAACGGTTCCGCGCCTTGGGTTCTGGGGGAACGAGGGGGATATATAGCGTATGATTCAAGTTTTTATTTTTTTCAGTGGATGCGAACCCATCATCCATCAGTGCCATGCTATTTCGTGGTCGAACCCCGTCAGGTAGAGGCTGTTCCCGTGGAGCTCCGACCATGGGTTCTGCACCGCGGAACGTGGGCCCACTACCGACGCCTCTATCAAGCGAGTGTTTTAGTGTTTAACTTCTCTGGAGTAGACCTCTGCCGTGATTGGCGACTTCTTGGGATGCTCGGCCATCTTCCCAAACCCACGGTGCGGGTATTCCTTAACCATGGGATCACCTCGATACACAAAGTCAACGGCCTCTGGCATCACGACCAGATGGCCAAGCGGCACGATGAGTGTGACATCTTCACTGTGAGCTCTTCGCGCGAGCGGTCCTTTCTGATTCGTGACATGGGACACTCGGACAACCACGTATTCGTCACTGGGCTTACACGTTTGGATGGATTGGCGCCGAGAAAGCGTTCGGCCGCCGGTCAACGAAGGCTCCTTTATATTCCGACTTGGAGGCCCTGGCTGCGCTATGGGACGAAAGAAGCTTTCATAGGTTCGCGGTTTTACGCTGAAGTAGCTGTGTTCATGAGCTCTCCGGAGCTGCAAGATTTTCTCAATCAGGCGGACGCGGAATTGATAGTTCTTGCGCATCATGTATTCAAGCCCTTTATGTCTCAGTTCAAGGTGCTCTCGCGTGGTCGCGTGGTTGTTCGGGATATGAACACCGAAAACACGCAGGCCCTTCTCGCAAGCGCGGACCTCGTTATTACTGATTACTCCTCCGCTTCGTTTGATTGCGTGTATATGGAGATCCCCGTGGTGTATTTTCAATTCGACCAAGAACATTTCTACCAGGAACGGGGTGGTTTTTTTGTCGACCCTATTCGAGAATTACCGGGCAAGGTAGTGAAAACCAGAGAAGAGCTTCTGACGGAGCTATTCTGCGTTGCCAAGAGAGATTGGCTACCGGTTCCTGAGTTCGCATCTCGAGCTACGTTATTTTTTGACCATCGAGACGGGAAAAACTGCGCCCGTCTCTACGACGTGATTCAGACTAAACTTTCGCGCGCCTTGCACTCTACCGGCAAGGTGTGAGGTGTGGTTATGTGACCTGCACCAAGCGGGTATAGGGCTGGCGATTAGTGTGCTTATTTGTGTCTCTTCACCACAGTTTGTTGCGGTTTCAAGCTAGGCAGGATTTGACGATCTCGTTAACGATCACGTCCTACAACTCGCCGGAGGTGTGCCATCCCTCGAGCGCTCGGGAATCTACGAATCTCGAGCATCCTTCCAACTTGTTCCCCAGGGTTCGCCTCACCGGTGCATGAGATAAAATAGGGATTGAACGAGGAGATCACGCGAACCACCGTCTCGTTTCGTAACAATGCGCGATTTCCAAATGGCGGCGCGCATCCTTCAAGTCGCTGGCCGAGCAGGGTCTTTAAACCTGCATGACATCCAACCAGTTCCTCCGTGATTATTTCAGCGGGAAGTCGGTGGAGAGGGTAGTGATTGTATGAATGAGACCCCCACGTGATGAGAGGATGATCCCTAAGCGTACGTATATCGTCTTCAGTCATGAAAAGGTCGGAGGGCGGCGCATCCTTAAAATGCTGAGCGTAGTGGGCGTCAATCGTGCGTGGAGTTTCGGGAAAACGAAACTTATGAATGTACGCGTTGACCCCACGCTCAGATCCTGACGCAGGTTTTTCTCCAAGCGCTTCACGGTAGAGTGTCGCGAGTTGGAAGGCACTGAGCGAGCGAAGAAGTCGATTTAATTGATTGAGCCATGGAACACCGCTGACCAATGCTCCGTAATTGAGAAAAATGGAGAATGGCATCTGAAATTCCTGAAAGAGGGGTAGCGCTTCCCGCAAGACGCTCCGGTACCCATCATCAAAGGTAACTGCAACGAGTTTCTTAGATTGAGGGGTCGCGGCAAGCTCATGAAGAGGCACCACCTCAAAGTATTTTCTTAGAAAAAAGAGGTCCTCTTCGAGCTCTCGACGCGAGATTGTTATTCCGAGGTTATCTGTGAATTCAGTATGTGTTTCTCCTACGTGGTGGTAGCAAAGAACCACTGCGCCAGATGAGGTGGAACTTAACGTGGCAAACCGAGGACTCCTCAACATGCGGGAGAATAACGTTTTTAACATAGAATAAGCCCTCTTTTAGAGATTGAAATATCTTGCCACTGCCAGCTCCTTTTTACGGATTGGCTCTTATCGTTTGTATCCACACTCTAATGCTAGTACTGTACGACAAGAGCTCTTGTTTTAGTCAAGAGTGCGACGCAAGTTTCGTAAACGCATTGAAATTTGAGCTCCACGGAAGTTCTTTGAGTTTTCTGTGGCTGTGTTATCGTGTCCTCAGCCCAGATGAGGTCGGCCATGTCTTTCGTTCCAACCCTAGAGATTCTTACAAAGCGCTCCCTTGAAGGGTTTGCGGAGAAGATAGCACGAGGTCTCGATACGGGAGTGGTCGCTATTGATAGGAGTCGTGCCCATAAGCTTGCGGCGAATCCTAACGCACTTCCAGAGGACGCTCTGCTAATTGTGGCTCGAGGGCTCAACAAAGAGTGCGTCGGCTACGTCGGTCTGATGCCTCTATCCCTTTGCCTAGGTGACGGAGAAGAGAGGATCGCTTTTACCTCCACCGGTTTTACCAGTCCACGCGCCCGCAGCAGTGGTGTCAGCGAGCTTGGGATGGATGAAGCGGAGCGGCGATACTCGACAGTAGTAGCAACTGGAAATAGTCCTGCTGCCACTGTGTTTTTTAGAAAACGAGGGTACACCGAGAGGGAGTCGTCGGACGTGGTTGAGATCGATAGTCAGCGATCTCAAGTGTCGCTAAAAGCCCTCGCCAAGACTCTTCATCCTCATGAGGGAGAGATCCGAGAACATCACTGGCGAGGTTTATCTTGCGCGGAACGGAAGGAGATACTTTGTATTTTGAGCCGCAGGGAGCCTTTCAGCGTGGTGAGGGATCCAGAGCTGATCGCTTGGATGCTCGATAATCCCTGGTTCCCACCATCGCCTAAACCGAATTGCATTGAGAAGGCTTACTGGTTCCGTAATGGCGCGCGCTCGGTTCATTACAGGATTTTGGAAGTCGCATCTCATCGAAGGAACGAACGGGCGCTTGCTATTGTGGCATTCATTAAGAATGGGCGCGGTGTCACCTTAAAAGTTCTCGATTACGGGGCAACCCATCATTACAGAGAGGTAGAGCTCGCAGCTACTCTCTTCATGTATTACGCTCGCAATAGTTCGAGAATTGACAGGTATGTGTATCCGGCGCGGCTGGGAGAACACCGGATATGCCGTGAAATTTCGTCTCTTTCCAGTATTATTAGGCAGCCGTACTTCGTCAGGAGCTCATCCCCCCGTGTTATCCAACATCTAAACGACATTCGATTCTGTACTACTGATGGGGATGCCGCATTTTGGTAGCTGTTAGGATTTACCTTGATAACTCCACGACCTACATGTCTTCGTCGTCACAAAGAACTGGTCTCGACGGAATAGTAGCCCTATGACCATCGCCACCGTCTCCAGTAGACAAATCACCGGCACCAAAGATATTCCTACAGCCACTGTTATCGCTTGCAAAACCGGACTCATCGTTTTCTCGTTCTGAATGTTGCGTATGAGCCCGACGAGTACGTTCGTGCCGACGACCATCATGCTCAGCTGCCATAGTACATGTACGGCTGGAGAGCAGGGAATCGCACACAAAAGGATAGTTAGAGCGAAAACCGAAACTATGGTAGTTCGCAAAATCGCGAGATATCCAAAGAGTACCAATCGGTTTAGCAAGGAGAAGCGAGTATCGCCACACACATTTAAAAGGCCGTGAATCCAGCGAGAGCGCTGATTCAAGAAGTTTCGTAAATCCTGAGGAGACTGCTCACGGACGTGTCCGTGAATCCACCTATAAGGCACCGCAAGCTCACGCAGCCGAAAGGCGAAATATATATCCTCAGTTATTGATCCGCGCGGACCGAAATCGAACTGGATGTCGCTCTCAAGCTTAGCGGGGACCACAAAGAATGACCCATGCACTCCGGTGATGGCAGCCTGTTTACTGAGGAACTGCAGCCGAAACCTTCCCAGATCCTCCCCTGTTCTATGACAATCGATAATACTGAATATATTTTGAAGTCCAAAAATCTGCGCGTTGTATTTAATTTCGCCGGCACCACATATGTGGGAGCTACGGGGGTGTCGCAGGAATTCAGCGATGCCAGCAATCGAAGTATCAGTGATGACAGTATCTTCATCGCAATGGAGCACCCAGGCGGATTCCAGTGATCCTATTCTCTCCGCACGGGTGCTCGCGGCATAACAGAGGGAACGAGCCTTAAAGCAAGAACCATGGGGAGTCTTAAATGACCTCGGAACATTCACGATCTGACATCCCTCGAGCCCGAAAAAGGGATCCGTCAGCGGGACGGTGTCGACCACGATTTCGATCTCGTAGGTAACATTGAGGCGCTTAGCGACTTCGATCGCGGCTTTCACCGAGTGGGCCAGCACCTCCTGCTGGATGCCTTGGGACACATAACAGAGCACAAGACGCTTATCGTTATCCCATCCGTGTTCACGCAACACGGTAAGATTTCTTCGGTCATGTTCCCGTGGGGATCCATATCTAAGGATTCCAACAAGGGTTACCCCGTATTGAATAGCCAGGCATAGTACCAGCCAGAAAACCCCGAGCGCCACGGCGAGCGAATGAAACGCAAACGCCGTAGTGACGCCTGAAAAGCCGTTCAAGGTGAGCACGGTCACGAATAGGATCGTTGGAGCAACAGCGGCGAGATAATAAGGGATATCTAGTCCAGCTGCTATGTTCGAGTTCTTCTGGGTTTGCATCGACAGCTCTTCGGTTGCGGAGGCCCAAGAGGTAAACATACCAAGCCAAGTCGTACAGGTGTCGTAGATTGAGGTGTAGCCTGGCGCTAAGAGGATAGCAGAGGAAGTGGATGTTCACCATATTCGATGGATAAGGAGGATAGTATGCTCAGCTCTTTTTAGTGATAGGGACGTCGATCGCTTTTTGTAAGGGGCTGATGTGCGTTGAGCGACCAATCGGGGTTGTTCCCCAGCGTGTTTGGATTAGGGTCGAAATTCGTACTCGCTTGCTCCAGCATAGGGTTTCAATTGCTAGTTGCTATGTAGACCCCTAAAGGAATCCCTCTCCGCCCGTAAGTAATCGAAGTGATTGGAATGAGTAATTACTTTGAGAGGAGAGGGATATGGGAACACCCAGTTACGAAGGTAAGCAGGTGTATATGGGGTTGGATGTTCATCGGGAGTTTTTCGTTGCAAGTTGCATCTGTGACGGGGTTGTCGTTAAGCGGTGCCGAATGCCTGGGACAGCCGAGGCTGTTATCTCGCTGGTGTCCAAGGAGTTTAGTGGGGGAAGCGTTCGCGCGGCGTACGAGGCAGGGTATAGTGGTTTTTGGCTGTACCGAAAGCTTGTGGCGGCAGGGATTGACTGCATAGTGGTACACTCTGCGTCGATAGAGGTGTCAGCGCGTGACACCGTTAAGACGGAGAAGCGGGACTCGTTGAAGATAGCGCAGCAGTTTGCGGCTGGCCGGTTGCGGGGCGTGAGGGGTCCGACTGAAGAGGCGGAACAGCGACGACGACTGACCCGAACTCGTGAGCAGCTCATGAACAAGAAGCGCCGAGTGATGGTTCAGATACGGATGCGGTTACATTATTTCGGGCGGTTCCCTGAGAGTATTCAGCGACGAATAAAGCTCCAAGATGTTGAGGATATTTTAGTCGGGCTTGAGGGGGGGGGCAGCGCACCATTGGGATGCTGCGTGACGAGTGGGTTGAGCTCGCAAAGATGGTGCACTATCAAAACAAAGTGCAGAGATAATAGAGCCAATCAAAGGGTTTGCACTGCTTTCTATTATGGAACTATCGTCAATGAAACTTGCGGGACTGATGTAACAACTGTCCTTAACAAGATTGGATCGAGAAGCCGCAGGAAACCTATGTTTCAAGAGTTTACGATAACCTGTCCAAGTGGGTGGGCAGCTTATGCGCTTTGGCAAGGTTTCATTGTTGTAAAGTAGCTCGACAGTAATAGGGATTGCTTGTTCAAGCTCCGTCGACGGGGCTTCGTTAATGGCGGAAAGTTAAACGGCTCTAAATGGGCATCTGTATATCTCACCCTCAGCTGGCATTGGTTTGGCTGAGTGCGGTTCATTTAATTCGCTTGCACTTGCTTCCGCAGGCTCGGCGAAGCTTCTTTTCTAAGGCAACTTGCCGATTGTAGGCGGTGTCGCATGCCGTAATACCAGAGTAGCCGCCGTATATTAATACTTCGGCAAAGGCCCCATAGGCTTGGACCAATTGCTCTCTGGTGGCTGTTGCTGGTGTTGTCCAAGAGTAAATTTTGTCGGAAGCAGCGTAGCAATCAACACTATAGCCTGTGTTAGTTACGAACCAATCTCTCTCCGCGTCCGTTACGTAGCATCCATAAGGCACTACCTCGGCTGCTGCAGAGTTGATCAATGATACGACCCCAAAAACCATTGCCAGATTTCTTTTCATGTTGATTGCCTCCGTTGAATGGCTACTTTCCTTCGGCAACGTCTAGGTCAATAAGCCCAGCTAATCAAATAAGTGAAATTGTTAGGTTCAAAGAGCTTAAGGTTCTCATAGTTTCGTAGTGTTGCGTGCGCCAACTACGTGTGATCAATCCGCTTGACCAGCCGAGGAATTGAATCAAGTTCTTGTCAATTCAGGCACCTAGTCTTGGACGGGGATTTAAATTAATTTACTGGGTGATCTACCTGAGCTTATAGAACTCCTATTGCCGACGGGTGGGGGGCCTCAGTTCGATCGATCCCGTACTTCGTCGCCCACTCCTCAACCGTCAAGGGCTTGCTGGAAACCACAGCTCTCACACTGGTGTCTATTTTCTGATCGACCGTGGCCAGCTTGGGAGCAAAGTAAGGTGCTACGGCATTGGAGTCGCATATGGAGCGAACTCTTGAGACGAGTTGATACTAGAAAGCTGTCTAAATGCAAATATTTATTGAGTTTTGAGACGCGGTGAGAAGAGGTGGGAAGTAAAGATAATTGGGGGGAACTGATTTCGAATCAGGCACCTTCAGCCACTCGGTCACCTCTCCATTGGTCAGACGTGTTGGGGACTCCGACCAGCACAGGTGGGGTATGTAGCGGGGAGGGAAAAGTCAATTGATGGGGGCGCTCTTGAGACCTCTTCCTGTTCCATAACTCCTCGAAATGACAACCAGTGTGGAGCTCGTGTCCGCCATGAGCTTCCCGTGCGCGGTTATTGTCAGGCCCAAATGGGCTATCTTGGGAACAAGCCCCAAGGTCGTCCCTCAGGGAGGCGGTGCCTGGACGCATCTTTGTGGAGGCTCGACCGAATGAAGTAGGTGCTCTGGAACGGTGGCTGGTAAGCTCGATCGCTTGTGCGTGATAAGACCCCAATCGTAGTGGGCATGCGATGTGTATTTTAACGATTCGGAAAGTAATAGTCGTTAAAAAATAACAAAAAACGTGCTTTTTAACGTTTAAAGCCACTATAATCGTTAATTAATGCCGTAGAGGTCCGATGACAGCACTCCCAAAACAAGTAGCTCAGATAGCTGCGCTCCGTAGGCGGTTCTTCGCCGTCAAGCCCGGCAAGGAGCAGCTCCTCACCATCCTCGACCAAGCCGAGGTGAGCGAACATGTCTATAACTCCAACGCAATTGAGAACAGCACCCTCTCCCTTGAGGAAACGGAGAAGATCTTACGGCAGATCGCCCTCGAACGATTCATTACGGAGCGAGAGATCTTTGAGGCGAAAAATCTAGCCCGAGTCGTTGAGTACATCGCTCGCAAGGCTTCAGAGCGAGAGCTTGATCGAGAGATGATCCTCCTTCTTCACAAGATGCTTATCTTAAACATACGAGATGAAATCGCTGGCCGCTTTCGGGAGCTCAGTGAGTGGGTGCGGGTAGGGAGTCATGTGGGGAGCCCACCAGCAGAAATTGAGGGAAGGGTAAGCGGGGCGTTGACGCATTATTACTCTGATCCAACAGAGTCTATCGTGCTACGAGTCGCTCGATTTCACCTCGAGTTTGAGTCGATTCATCCCTTCGTGGATGGAAACGGAAGGATCGGGCGTGTCCTCGTCAATTACCTGCTGATACGAGAGGGGTATGTGCCAATCAACATCGCGTTTGTTGATCGCGCGAAATATTACGACGCGTTTAGTGAGTATCATAAAGGACAACGCACGAGGACGATGGAGGAGATCGTTTTTCGTAGCCTGACGAATAGCTACCACAAAAGATTGGCGTACATGGAGGGAAGGACGATCCTCACCCTGAATGCCTACGCCAAAAAATACAGACTTTCACACTCAAATCTCATCAATAAAGCGAAACGACAAACCATAGAGGCGTTTCTTGAGCATGGCGAGTGGAAGATAGGGGAGTGAGGTGAGGCTCGCCGCTACTTTCGCAGCGAGCTAAAGAATTCCTTGAGGAGAGCCTGACACTCTGCTGCTTTGATATTGCGAATAACGCGCGGTGGCGTGCCGAGGCGATCATCGAGACTTAAGTCGTAGAGAGAGCCAACGGCGCCTTGCGCGGAGTCTCCCGCACCGAAGATGATGACCGGAATGCGCGCGAGTCGGATCGCTCCGAGGCACATCGTGCACGGCTCAAGCGTTACACACATGATGCAGTCATTGAGTCTCCATGAGCTGAGTTTTTTCGATGCCTCTTGAATGGCGTGTATCTCAGCGTGCGCGATGACCGATTGATCTTCCTCAGTGGTGTTGCGTCCGATTCCGATGATCGTGTTGTTATGTGCGATAACGGCACCGACGGGAACTTCACCGGCTTGGGCTGCACTCTTCGCATGACCGATCGCTTCGGTCATGAGGTGGTCGATGAATTCAGGGGTGGGTGGGGTGTCCATGGTAATTTCAGCGAGAATTTACGCTCGGCACGACGGGAGGGCGACCATTCCTGGTCGCCGAAATATTTCGTATCGTGACCACCCTTCGCTTGGCGCAGCACGGCGGTCAGGAATGACCGCCCTCCCGAGTGCAGGGGCGGACGGAAAACTGCCCATAAAAAGGTGGCGGGGAAAAAATGGCGGAGAGAGGGGGATTCTCGATCTTGCCCGTTCGGCCTCCGGCCTCACAGGTTCGAATCCCCAACAGGATCCGTCAAATAAAAAAATGGCGGAGAGAGGGGGATTCGAACCCCCGATAGGGGATTAGCCTATACACGCTTTCCAAGCGTGCGCCTTCAGCCACTCGGCCATCTCTCCGCACGGGTACCACACAAATTTTTTTACCACGAACCTCCCGATGTGGCTTGGGATGTTCCCACCTCTATACCCTCCGAGGAGAGATAGCTGTGGCGGAAGGGAAGGGATTCGAACCCCCGATACCCTTTCAGGTATTCCGGTTTTCAAGACCGGCGCCATCAACCACTCGGCCACCCTTCCGCTTGGCGAGGCAGTAAGGTAGCTCGGATCTTTCCTAATAATCAATGGGCTCAACGAGTTGTTTTGAGAGCTGCGGGGCGTCACCTGTCGCCAACAGTTGTTATAAGGGGTTACGGTCTTACTTTAACCTCCGCTTTACTTGAAAAAGTTTCCAGATTTGCTACCTTGCTCCGTCTTGTGCGCGCTCTTAGCTCAGCTGGATAGAGCATCTGACTACGAATCAGAAGGCCGGTGGTTCGAATCCTCCAGAGCGCACCATCTTTTCCCTTTAAAACCCAAACTTAATCTGTCGTCCGCGATTGTTTTAGGTGAAAGTTTGGTTTTCGGGTAAGGATGGAGCATAGTTGGTTCCCAACCCGCGGAGAGATGGCCGAGTGGCTGAAGGCGGCGGTTTGCTAAATCGTTATACGGCCCAAAAGCTGTATCGGGGGTTCGAATCCCCCTCTCTCCGCCATTCCCGCTCGGCGCTCGGGCCCTTCGCAGCATTCCCGCTCGGCGCTCGGGCCCTTCGCAGCATTCCCGCTCGGCGCTCGGGCCCTTCGCAGCATTCCCGCTCGGCGCTCGGGCCCTTCGCAGGGTGCTATTCCTCGCGTTGCTCGGGCACCGGCGAACCAGGGGCAGGCCCCTGGACCCGTTACAATTCCTATCTTGGTGGTTGGGCCGAATTCGTAGCCGCGGCCTCGTCTTTCGCCAATCGCGCTCTCCGCAACCTGCGCCGCACAACTCCATACGTCACGCAAAATCCAACAGCCGCGCCGCCGATATGAGCCGTTGAGCTCACTTCAGGCACCATCATGTCGAACACAGCTTGCAACACTACGATCTGAGTCATGGTGCTCAACTGCGCCTTTGCGACCAGGCTACCGGTATATCGATAGGCGAGAAGGGAGATGGCGGCTTGGGTTCCTACCAGTCCCATAACGCTCGCGGATGCGCCAAGTAGAATGACCGGATCCGCGTCGGGTGCGAGACGATACACTGTCCACGCGATCAGCATTCCGCCGGCGCCGCAAAGGAGGTAGAGGGCGATATATCGCCAGAAACCGAGCATCGCCTCAACGGTGCGCCCCAGGATCCATAACCCCATCATGTTGAAGGAGAGGTGGAGGCCCCCCCAATGTAGGAACTGAGCGGTGAATATCCTCCACCACTCGCCCTCGGCGAGGAGCGGGGTGTAGACGGCGCCCATCTCAACCAGTTCGGCGGCGTCGTCTGTCGCGCCTCGAAGCACTTGAAACAGAAAAACGACCACGTTGATAGCGATTAGCAACTTTGTGGCGAGGCTCGGAAGGTTAGGCGCCGGAGCATGCTTTCGTCCGTAACTCTTGATGGATATGACGTAGACCGCGAGGATCGTGATCGCCACGTATCCGCATCTGTCGGGCATGAAGAGCCATGCGCTGCTGCACCCGACTAGTCCGCAGAGGTTGGCCCACGTGATCCATGTCGGGAGGCGATCTCTAAACCTGATAATATTGATGAGATCTGCTGAGAGGTTCAGTACCGCGACGAGGAGAAGGACGAAGTTGATATCCATGATATGCCGGTAAACACTACTCCTGCGGGATTGTTCAGGCAATGACGGTGATTGATGTAAAATCGCATAAAATCGTTGTGCGATTGGGGTCCAGCCGTGTAAAAAAAGAGGGCTGTTGTCCCCGGTGCCGCGTGGCGCCTCGAGTAAACGCTGGGACGCTCCTTCATCAGGTGATTCATGACTCAAAATCCTTTTAACGCTCGCAAAGAATTCACGACCGGCTCCGGTAAGACCGCGCACTACTTCTCCATCCCCGAATTGGAGAAGGCAGGTCTGGGAAAAATATCCCGCCTGCCCGTGTCAATTCGGATCGTCCTTGAATCGGTGCTTCGAAATTGTGACGGCGCTCGAGTCGAGGAGCGAAACGTTCGCGAGCTCGCCGCCTGGCAACCAAACGGAGAGAGGACCTCCGAGGTTCCCTTCGTTGTGGCACGCGTGCTGCTTCAAGATTTCACAGGCGTCCCGCTCGGTGTCGATCTCGCCGCGATGCGGTCAGCGGTGAAGAGCCTTCAGAAATCTCCAGGAATGATCGAGCCGCTTGTGCCCGTTGACCTTGTCATCGACCACTCGGTGCAAGTTGATTTCAATAATCGAAATAACGCACTGCAGCTTAACATGGAGACCGAGTTCGAGCGTAATGAGTCTCGCTACCAGTTCTTGAAGTGGTGTAAGCAGGCGTTCAAATCGTTCAGCGTTGTTCCTCCGGGGTTCGGTATCTGTCACCAGGTCAATCTTGAGTATCTCGCACAGGGAACGCTAGAACGCGATGGGGTGTACTTCCCAGATACGCTCGTGGGAACCGACTCACACACGACGATGATTAACGGTCTCGGTGTTGTGGGGTGGGGCGTTGGAGGAATCGAGGCGGAAGCAGCGATGCTTGGCCAGCCTGTGTATTTCCTTACGCCTGATGTTGTTGGATTCCATCTCCACGGCAAACTCTCACCGGGAGTTACCGCGACCGATCTCGTTCTCCACATCACCAACGTGCTTCGTAAAGCGAAGGTAGTTGGTAAGTTCGTCGAGTTCTTTGGAGATGGTGCTGAGAACATTCCGGTTACCGATCGCGCGACTATCGCAAATATGGCTCCTGAGTACGGCGCGACGATGGGCTTCTTCCCCGTTGATGAGCGCACCTGTGAGTACCTTCTCGCAACGGGACGTTCGCCGGAGCGCGTTGAAACCTTCCGGAACTACTACAAGGCGCAGGGGCTCTTTGGTATTCCCAAAAAAGGAGATTGTGATTACTCACAGCTCTTGGACCTCGATATCTCAACCGTTCAACCGAGCGTCGCTGGGCCGAAGCGCCCACAGGATAAGATCACGTTGGGCGATGTGAAGAGGGCGTTCAGCGATCTTCTCGTTCAAGGACTTGCTGACGGTGGATATGGAAAGACCCCAGCGGACCTGACGAAAAAGGTTTCGGTAACGGTTCCAGCGACCGGCGTAGGAAGCGTCGATGGCGCAACCATCAATACCGATGTTGGAAATGGCGAGGTTTTCATCGCCTCGATCACGTCGTGTACGAACACCTCAAATCCGAGCGTGATGCTCGCGGCTGGACTTCTCGCCAAGAAAGCCGTTGAGAAGGGGCTCACGGTTAAGCCGTTCGTGAAGACATCGCTTGCGCCCGGATCGCGCGCTGTTTCCGAGTATCTCGCGAAGGCTGGCTTACAGAGCTACCTCGATAAGCTTGGATTCCAAGTTGTAGGATACGGTTGTACGACCTGTATCGGAAACTCAGGCCCCCTCGATAGTAAGGTTGAGGAGTGTATCCTCAAGAACGACCTGGTCGGCGCCGCGGTACTTTCTGGAAACAGAAACTTCGAGGCTCGCGTTCACCAGAACATTAAGGCGAACTTCCTCATGAGCCCACCGCTCGTTGTGGCGTTTGCGCTCGCTGGTACGGTGAATATCGATCTTACCAATGACGCTATCGGGACTGATTCTTCAGGAAAGCCAGTGCACCTCAAGGATATCTGGCCATCGACCGAGGAGATCAGCGCGCTTATGCCACAGGCGTTTAATCCAGAGATGTATCAGCGCCTCTACCGCGATGTGACCGCCGAGAATCCGCTCTGGGACAAGGTTCCAACAAGCACCGGTGTCGTGTACGAGTGGGATAAGAGCTCTACATACATTCAGGAGCCTCCATATTTCGAAGGCTTCTCGCTTACCCCAACCGGAGGAGGGCAGATCGCAAAGGCTCGAGCGCTCGCAATCTTTGGTGACTCCGTAACGACCGACCACATCAGTCCAGCGGGTTCTATCAAGAAGGATTCCCCCGCTGGGAAGTACCTCATCAGCCGCGGCGTTGATGTGAAGGACTTCAATAGCTACGGCGCCCGTCGTGGTACGCACGACGTCATGGTTCGTGGAACGTTTGCGAACGTTCGTATCAAGAACTTGATGGTGCCTGGTGTTGAGGGTGGCGTTACGAAGTTTCAACCAAGTGGCGAGACGATGCCGATCTTCGATGCCGCAATGAAGTACGCTGAGAGCGGAACGCCGTTGATCGTGTTCGCTGGTCAGGAGTACGGAACTGGAAGCTCACGTGACTGGGCCGCTAAGGGAGCGCGTCTCCTTGGAATCAAGGCGGTCGTCGCTGAGAGCTTCGAGCGAATTCACCGTAGCAACCTGATCGGTATGGGTGTGCTTCCGTTCCAGTTCGTGAACGGACAGACCGCAAAGTCGATCGGACTTACTGGAACTGAGGAGTTCTCGATCCGAGGTCTTGAGACCGCTGAAAGTATCCGTCCAGGCAAAGATGTAACCCTCGTTGTGACCCGTGCTGATGGCTCAACCCTTGATGTGCCGGTTCGGCTCCGAATCGATACGAACATCGAGGTCGAGTACTACAAGCACGGGGGCATCCTGCCGTACGTGTTGCGGCAGTTGGTTGCGAGGAGTTAGGAGGCGCTTCGCGCCAGTCGTTCGACCCTTAATCCGGAGGGCCCGTCTCCCGACGGGCCGGGTATGTATCCGAGCGTCAAATTGCATCGCGATAGAGGTGCGATATGCAAGTTCGTCCGCCATACCGGCCCGTGAGGACACGGGCCCTCCGGGTGAACCGCTTGATTTTCCAGGCATATTTGAGAGTCTCTCCCCCCCCATTCCCCGTCAAGTTTCCCCCATATTCTGCCGACTAACTGATTGGGATCACACGGTGTGGCCCGGCGATTATCCGGAAGGGACTTATGGAGACGCTCCTCGTTATCGAAGACGACGCCTCGTTGCGTGATGTACTGTGCACGGTACTGCAGACGGCCGGGTTCTCGGTGGTGAGCGCGGCGAGCGCCGAGGAGTCGCTCCCCATCTTTTCATCAAAGCACATCGACTGCGTGCTCGCTGACTTTAAGCTTCCACAGATGAACGGAATCGATCTTCTTCGAAAGGTTCGTGAGTTCCTGCCGCACGTTCCGTATGTCTTGATGACGGCGTTCGGCTCTGTAGCGGTCGCTGTTGAGGCGATGAAGTGTGGCGCCACCGATTATATCGCTAAGCCGTTTGAACCCGCGTCTCTCGCAAGCATGTTGCAGGATGTCATCAAACACAATCGCATCCTCGATCGAGACGCCGCTGAGCGAGCAAAGAAGCAGCGCGCGTTCCTGACAACATCTCCCCAGATGGAGACGATTCTGGCCCAGGCCCGACATGTCGCAAAAGTTGATAGCTCCGTTCTCATTCTTGGAGAGAGTGGTACGGGTAAAGAGGTTCTCGCGCGATACCTGCATGATCATAGCCCGCGACACGACAAGCCGTTTATCGCGGTGAACTGCGCCGCGATTCCACCTGATCTTCTTGAGAGTGAGTTCTTTGGTCACGAAGCAGGCGCCTTTACCGGCGCCACGCAAGCGCGAATGGGAGTTCTGGAGCTCGCGTCAGTGGGCACGGTATTTCTCGATGAAGTCGGTGATATGCCACCACTCTTGCAGGTCAAGTTACTGCGGGCACTTCAGGAGCACGAAATTCGTCGGGTGGGTGGAAATAAGCAGATTCGCGTGAATCCCCGTGTAATAGCCGCCACAAACCGTGATGTCGAGGCGGAGATGATCTCGGGTGAGATGCGAGATGACTTCTACTATCGATTGGCGGTCATTACCTTTAACCTTCCACCGCTCCGTGAGAGAAAGGAGGACATCATGCCCCTCGTTGAACGAAGCGTTAAGCACTTCGCCGCGCTCATGGGGAAAGAGGGTGTTACGATTGACCCTGTAGCGCAGGATATGTTGATGGCCTACGCATGGCCTGGAAACGTACGAGAGCTTGAGAACGTCGTTGAGCGCGCGGTGCTGATGTGCGACCAAGAGGTCCGACCTGAACACCTCGGTATCTACGTGCGCCTTGACCTCGCGGCGATTGAGGAGTCGATCCGAACGCTTCCTGAGATCACATCTCAGGCTGTGCGAAAAGCGGAGGTAGAGGCCATTGAGAGGGCTCTACACGTTACCGGTGGAAATAAGTCAAAGGCCGCAGATATCCTGGGGGTGAGCTATAAGACGCTTCTCAATAAGGTTAAGGAGTATTCTATCTCGTGTGGAGAACACCACGAGCGCAAAGATGAGGACGTAGTCGCTTAAGCGCCCCTTAAAAAGTCCGCGATCAGTGCTCGTAATCGAGACCACTCCGCTGAGCCCAGCGACGCTTCATCGATAATCAGATGCTCTTTGAGGGGGAATAGCGATTCCGTTGGCTGCACCATCTCAATTCGCCATGACGGGCTAAGCCGATGATGCTCAATCCATCGAACTGTTCCCTCCGGAGAAACGATCTCATCTGCTTCGTTGAGAACTACCATGGTAGGGATCGTACCGAGACGCTCGATATCTTGAAGGTCGTCAACGTTGCGATAGAGAGCGAGCGTGTTCGAGTACCAGAAGAGAGGCGTGTAGTCGTATCGGCGGTACTCCTTCGGCGCTAGATTTGGAAGAGCCCAGGTGAATGGCGGTGGAATGTGAAGGGCTGAGAGCACATCGATTGCGCCTCTGAGAGAGATAGCCGGTGCTAATAGGATCATCCCTCGTGGATACTGAGCTGGGGGAAGTGATTCGAGCATCGTCATGACCGTGAGACCTCCGAGGGAGTATCCCAGGACATAGGTTGGAAGCTCCGGAAAACGGGAACGAATCTCTTGGTACGATTGAGTGACCTCGTTGAGCCATACCGTCTCATCGAATATCTGAGGGGTTCTGCCGTTGTGTCCATGCAGGGTTATCCGATGAACGAGATAGCCGTTTGACGCGAGTGTCTCCGCAAGTGGATCCATCGCGCTCGGTCGTAGGTTGAGTCCGTGCACTATGAGGAATACACCTTTCGGTGGATGTTGGTTCGCGATGAACCAGCGAGAAGATTCCTGTAGCGTCGGAGGGCTCTTCGGAAGTGTAGCGCTGCACCCGCTCACTACGAGACTAACCAACACTATGAGAGCTAATCGCATGGACGTAATTTGAGCACACGTGGTTCGATTAAGCGAGTGAGTGCGTGTCTGTAGAGCTCGGTAATGAAGAGCGTGAATTTCTTAGGCGAGATCTCGGAGCACTGACACCGCGACCTGTTCCCGATCTGGCTTGTACGTTCCGCTCTTCACCTGTTGTTTGAGCTGATCAACTTTTGCCGCACGAGCGGACTCTGCGTCCTGGAGCGGAACTCGATTAGATGCTTGGAGATTTCTTGAGACGATGACGGCGTCTGAGGATCCTTGAGCGGCGTTTTGAGCAGGAGTGGATTGCGGCGTCACAGCCTTGGACGGGTTAACCGCCGGCACCGCGTCCACGTTAGCGGCGAAGAGATTGCTAATCTTTGAAATTCCCATGTTCCTCTTCCATGACTCATACGACAGATGGAACTGCAACCAACGACGCTCACCGTGAGTGCCTTGGTCTTGAGCTCGCCATCCATGGCCGAAGGAGACACAGAGTCCTTTCCGTACCCCCAATGGGTCGACCGGTTCCCGCAAAAACTTTATAGGAATTTCAAAAAATTAAAGCGAGCAAAAACAGATGGTTGTGGTCATAAGGTGGCGATGAGCTGCGCTCACCCGTGTAGCCGCAGCCATTTCAACGGTTTGTGATATAGAGATGCGACACAAAGAGGTGGTCGGGCGATATGAAGATAGTGGTTCTCAGCGTTGGAAGGGTTCGTCAACGGTTCGTCCTGGACGCGGAAGGGGAGTACCTTCAGCGCATCAAGGGAAGCTTTCATGTCGAGCTCGTGGAGCTCGGCATGGAGTCTCCTGAATCGATGAAACCGGCGGAGGTTCAGGCGCGCGAAGCGGAGGAGGTCTTAAAGAAGACAAAGAGCTACGATTATCTTGTCGTGCTTGATGAACGAGGGAAGGAGATGACCTCAAAGGCGCTTAGTGAGTTCGTTCAAGCTCGTATGAATTCCGGAATTAAGAGTGTGTGTTTCGTAATTGGCGGTGCATACGGTTTCGCGGAAAAGGTTAGACAGGAAGCGGACCTTATCTTATCGTTATCGGCGCTCACATTTCCCCATCAACTAACGAGGATGCTTCTCGTGGAGCAGCTCTATAGAGCTCACACCTTGATCAAGGGAATTAGCTATCACAAGTAACGACGGTGCGTTCATGGGTAAGATTAAAAAGTTTGCCGAGCTCAACATTCGAAAGATTACCGGCGGTAAAGACCCGGTGCGTGTCGTTGAGGACTTTCTCTCTCGCAAAGGTTTTGACCTTGAGAAGTGCCAACGCGAAAAGACCCCCGATCTCGTTCGATGGATGGTTCAGGTAAAAGGGGAGGAGGAGCTTGAGATCCTCCTTGAGGGAATACGAAAGCCCGCAGACTCAACGCTCTACATGGGGCTAAATATTATCACCGTTCCAATTCGCGGCGCGTTCGACATGCTCGCTGCGGCGCTTGAGATAGCGGATGGTCTCGTTGGTATCAAGGTGAGTCTCGTTGGCCACTATCTCGTCTTGAGTTCGAGCTTGAGCGCAAGTGGATTGACCCCTGAGGAGGTGGATTACAACTACCGCTTGATCGAGGTTCAAGAGGGCTGGTTCAGGGAGACCCTCGCCTCCGAACTACAGTGGGAAGACGTTGTAGTGGAGTGAGGAGTCGTGGAGGGGCGGGCTACGACCGCCCGTACGATTCGCCCCTCCTGATGAAAACTGTATTTCACCAAGGTCGTTCAGCCTTACGGGCGGTCGTAGCCCGCCCCTCCAATTCAAATTGATCATCGAGGATGTTTAATGGTGCGGTCAGGGAGGTGCGTGTTCTATCGCCGAGGGCCTTCTTCGGCCTGCGCCTCAAGCACATCGCTGAAATCGGAAACCGATTGCCCCTTCACGGCGGCGATCGACACGTAGAGTTTCTTGGCGTCCTCTACGTCACGAATCAGGTAACGGTAGACAGGGCCGTACTCGGGATCATTCACTGCCCGTATATCGGTAGCGGAGATAGTTACCTCCTTGGTGAGCGAGGTTGGAGAGCTACCGTATCGAATGATGAATCCATCGACCGGCTCACTCGGTGTTTCCCACGTAACTTCAATTCCCTGCTTGGGCGCTTCAGGCGCGTTTTGCGCCTCAACGAGTGCCTTCTCCTGAAGAAGCTTGGAGGCGTCCGAACTCTGAGGCGATGATTGAAACAGGGAGCATCCGGAAGCGAACAGGAGGCACACCGAGAGGGCTAGGGAGGAAAGGGTTTTTGTCATGTTCGGTCCGTGAGCTAACTGGATAGGGCACATGTGCTCTGGGAGAGCTTCCCAGAAGATCGGTCGTAACGCCAGCCGCTAGGAACAGCCGACGAGGCCGCCCTTTGTGCTGTCCCACGTGCAGGTCTTAGCTGCTTTGTAGTGGCGAGCAGTGGCCACGAATCCGCCTGGGCTTACCTGCATGGTTAGGGAGACCCCTTTCGATAGGTTCGTTACGCCGGGGAGGTCCTTTATTTCGCACTTAACGGCGCCGTCAACTTTGGCACACTGTTCGATCGCCTTGTAGGATTGATGATCAGCGAAGTATGACTCCTGAGCGGCGGCTATATTCTTCAGGTCGCTGATAGCGCTCTGGTTATAAGCTCTCTCTCGGTAACTGGAGTACTGCGGAACAGCTATCGCCGCCAGGATGCCGAGGATCGCTAGGACCACTGAGAACTCGATAAAGGTGAAGCCGGCGGAGTGTTTCATGTTGTGTCTAGTATGTGATGCTCGCGCCCTATGGGATGAGTGCGGCAATCGCGTGTTTTAAAGTAAAAAAGTGTGGTCCAGAGGAGCGGGAGCAGTTTCCTCATCAGCTCCCTTTCCGCGCTGTTCGGAGTCTATGCAAGTGAGATGCCAGGGAGTTAGCTCATAAGTGGTGCCAGTGGGCCTATGAAAACAGTGGGTTATAGAGGGGAGGGAGCTAGCTGTGTGAGTAAAAAGTGCCCCCTAGAGGGGGCCTTTAGGAAAAGAGCTCCCCCATCGAGAAGATCGGAAGATACATCGCGATTACGAGCGTTCCTACTACCGATCCGATGATGAGTACGAGCACGGGTTCAGCCAGTCCCACAAGGATGTCAAGGGATCGTGAGACCTCCTCCTCAAGGTGCTCCGCGATATTCTCCAACATAGTGACTACGGAGCCGGTTCGTTCACCTATTTCGAGCATCTCTATACTGGTTGATGAAAAGAGTTTTGAAGCGTTGAGAGAGTGAGAGATACTGGAGCCCTCAGCGATAGCCGCACGAACCTTCACAAATGTTTGTTGAATGACACGGTTACCTGCCGCCTGAGCGCTAGCCTCAAGAGCGGATAAGACAGGCATCCCCGCGTCCAGGGTAGTGCTGAAGGTTCGGCACAATCGGGCAAGCGCGGATTTGTTAGTAACATCGCCGATGAGTGGGATTCGGAGTAGGTGGCGATCAAAGACCTCTCTACCCCTGGTAGTGGCGAAAAAGCGAGACATCATGAAGCAGAGCAACGAAAGAACGCACAGGAAGAACGGCGCCCATCTGAGACTTGTCTCGGATATCGAAATGACAACGCGGGTGAGCCATGGCAGAGGGGTTTCTAGATCCGAGAAGAGCTCCTTAAAAGATGGGATTATAAAGATGACCAAGAGACTGCTTACCAATGCAGCCGTTGAAATAACGCACAACGGATAGATCATCGCAGCTGTCAGTTTGCGACGAAGTGCGCGCGCTCGTTCGAGGTGTATCTTTATCCGATTGAGCGCATCTGGCAGCCGCCCGCTCATCTCGCCAGCGTGCACTAAGCTGATGTAGAGCGCGCCGAAGGATGCGGGAGAGCAACTCATTCCTTCCGATAGTGAGCCTCCATTCTCAATCGTGCAGACGATTCGTTCGTTCGCATCGCGGAGTGCCTTGCTGCCAGCCATCTTTTGGAGCACTCGAATGAGGCTCTGTGTTGAGAGGCCAGCTTCCATCATACGGGCGAGGAACCCGATCATCTGAGAGAGCTCGTGAGGTGGGATTTTTCGAGGATGATTTTTCATGGCGCACTGAAGGTGTGTTCGGTGCGTTCCGAAAAAAGTTGCGTTGTTTGAGCTAGGCGCTCTTTTTAAGCGCTGGGATCTCAGCGAGGTTCGAACGGATTCCGAGAGCTCGCGCGTTGCGCGGGTCGCTCAGGTCAAAATTGGATTCCTTGCTCAACGCGACGATCATCTGTAATACCTTGGGCGCGCTTGGGGAACGTGACGAACTGGAATCAAGAACCGCGTCCCGAACAGCTACTGGATCTTCTTGCTTGAGGTATCCGTAACGGATCCTCTCCTCAAGGGCCTTGAGATTTCCATGAGCCTCCGTGGCCCATCCTTGCGTGCTGGCCTGAGCGGCTTGCCGCTTAAGTTCAGGAAACCGTCGCTCTAACGCGACGCGAGCCTCAGCGGCGGCGCCCTGAATGGCCATTACCTGTCGTTGGGCATCCAATACCACGGTTGTGTTCGTTCCTTCCTGTACGTGATTCATGAGTGGATCGATAGAGGGGGCGATGGCGCGCAGGGCCTCTATCATCGTCTCGTCAACGTTGACGGACGTCTGTGCTCCTGAAAGCGCGGGGCGGAGCGGAGATATTTGAACAGCCGAACTCATAACTACTGGTACATTCTCAACAGAGAGGCTGATCAGTCTAGCCAAGCAAGCTGAGCGAAAACAAGGGTTGTAGAACGTTTTTTGCAGACTCTGCGCCTCTTCGTGCACGGAGTCTTTAAGAGCCACTAGCTTACACATCTTTGCCTGGGAGGCGAGTCTAATCAAATTAATCTGAATTCCTGTCCGACGTTTACCCGCCTTTGGAATATAAGACGCTGAAAACGCAGGATTATTCAAGCAGCTTCGAGGTGGATGCAGGGTATTGTGTTCCAGATTTGGTGTGCGATCCCCTCAATGGATCTATGGTCCCCCGGTAGTGTAGACTTGAGGGGCTCGCTCAAAGCGTAAAGGATATTTGTAACTTGTCGAAATCACGATCAAAGAAGGCCCCTGTACAGCCACATACCGAACCCTCTGATGGGGAGTCGATCGAGGTTCTTGAGGCTGAGGTGTTGCCTGCTGAGCCCGCAGAAGCGCGGGACGAGGGCGATGAACTCCCCGAGGTTATCGATCTCTCCGAGGAGGGGGCCGCGGAAGGGACTGACTCCGCCACGGACGACGAGGCTCGATCCGACTCGCTCGTTCCCTACAGCGCACTGGATGCTTACTTAGCCGAAATTCGTCGAGTAGCGCCCCTCTCCCGTGAGGAAGAGCATGCGGCTGCTGTTGAGTATCAGAGGACTAAAAACCCGGATGCCGCCAAGAAATTGGTGTTTGGGTCGTTGTGGCTTGTAGTGAAGATCGCGCGTGACTACGAGAAGGTAGCGCGCAACGTTCTCGATCTAATTCAAGAGGGAAATATCGGGCTTATGGAGGCGGTCCAGAACTTCGATCCCTATCGCGGAGTTCGCTTTCCATCGTACGCCGTGTGGTGGATTCGAGCCTATATTATTCGCTATATCATCGCGAATTGGCGGCTCGTGAAGATCGGGACGACGCAGGCACAGCGTAAGCTTTTCTTCAATTTGAAGAAGGAGAGTGAGCGAATTGAGCGAGAGGGGATTTATCCCTCCACAAAACTTTTAGCTGACCGATTGCAAGTCCGTGAAGGCGATGTGATTGAGATGTCGCAGCGATTAGGCGGACCGGATATGAGCGTCGACGCGCCGCTCCAGGATGAATCCGAGGGGAATCTCCTCTCTCTTCTACCGAGCGGCGAGGAGTCCGCTGAGGAGACGCTTGCGAAGCGAGAGCTGCACCAGGCGCTGCGGGGGGCTATTGGCGCCTTCAAAGATACTCTCAATCCGAAGGAGGATCGCATCTTCCAAGGTCGGGTGCTCGATGAGGAGCGGGTAACCCTTCAAGATCTCTCCGATGAACTTTCGATCAGCAAAGAGCGGGTCCGCCAAATTGAGAATAGGCTGCGTGACAAGCTCAAGGATTTCGTTTCGAGCCGGCTCGGGCCTGAGCTCAAGGAGTGGGTCAGCCCGGGGGACGTGGATTAAAAGTCACAAAGATTTCAGCCCCTCTCCCCAGGCCCGGTGATTCCGCCCAGTTCGATGGCTAAACCGGGATCCCTAGTATATAGTTCCCACCGGCGAAGTTTGAGTTTCTATTCGTATGGGCAAAGTATTTATTAGCCTCGTTATTGCGTTCATCGTGTGTGGCGGAGCTCTCGTGTATCAAGCTACGAGGGGTACGAGCTCCCTTGTGCTCACCCCCTCTGAGGTCCTCTCAAAGGGGACCTCACGCGATCTCAAGCGTATCCGAGTGGGTGGTCGAGTTGTTGATCCGATCACGTATCAGACCGAGCCTGCCATGGTTCTCTCATTTAGTGTGAAGAATCCCGCCGGAGGCGAGGAGGCTGTTCCAGTTGTGTATCGTGGTTTGAAGCCCGATATGTTCGCGGCTGGTCGTGATGTTTTGATCGACGGTGACTACATCGGCGGTACTATTCAGGCAGCTAAGCTTCAAACTCAGTGCCCTTCGAAGTATGAGCCAGTTGTTCCAGGAGCGGCTCCCACAGGGGGAGCTCAACCTGCTAACATGATGGGTCGGTAATGTCCGGTCCCGTTTAGTAAAGGAGTTCGCGTGATCGAATTTGGTCAATTTGCGTTGTGCATGGCGTGGCTACTGTCCCTTGGTGTTGTGGTCGGTGGCGCGTTTGTTGGTTCCGGTGCGCGAGCGTTGCCGTCACGTCTTGAAGCTCTTCGTCGAGGCACTCTTCTGATTGCGATCACCCTCGGTCTCGCTCTCGTCGCCCTCGGATACGGGTTCGTCACAAACGACTACACCGTTCAGTACGTTTGGCAGTACTCGAATCGAGACATGCCGTGGATCTACAAGATCACTGCCATTTGGGGCGGAATGGACGGCTCGATGTTGTTGTGGTGCTTCTTGGTGGCGTTCTTTTCCGCGTGCGTGGCGCTTCGATCCGTAGTGTATCCCCGACCGCTCGTCGCGTGGCTCTTTAGTTTCTTGAGCTCCTCCACGCTCTTCTTCACGACAATAACGCTCTTCCTCACGAACCCTTTCAGATACCTTAAATCACCGGTCGCGATGCCAGACGGTAACGGGCTTAATCCGCTCCTGCAGAATGAATACATGGCGATCCATCCGCCGATGCTCTACCTAGGCTTCACCGGACTCGCGGTCCCCTACGCCTTCTGTATGGCAGCGCTCGCATCGGGCCAACTATCGAATGAATGGATCCGTCTCACTCGGCGCTGGACCTTGATCGGATGGACCTTCCTCACCGCGGGAATCGTACTTGGAGGACACTGGGCCTACCTTGAACTTGGGTGGGGTGGTTTCTGGGCGTGGGATCCGGTCGAGAACGCATCGTTTCTTCCGTGGCTTACCGCGACCGCATTCCTTCACTCTGTGATGGTTCAGGAGCGCAAGGGGATGTTGAAGATCTGGAACGTCTTCTTGGTGGTGCTTACCTATGCCCTTACCGTATTCGGAACCTTCCTAACCCGTTCCGGTATCGTTCAGAGCGTGCACGCGTTCGCGTCCACTGATATCGGGTGGACCTTCCTCATGTATCTATCCACGATCATCCTCGTGGCGGTTGGGCTATCACTATACCGTCGAGCCGAACTGCGACCGGACCGAGCTATCGAGAGCTTCTTTTCCCGAGAGGCGATCTTTTTGCTCAATAACCTGGTCCTTCTGAGTATCTGTTTCGCGGTATTGTGGGGCGTTATGTTCCCGGTATTTTCCGAGGCTGTAACGGGTGTAAAGCAAACGGTCGGCATTCCATTCTTCAACGCTGTGAACGTTCCGCTCTTCTTGGCGCTGATCTTCCTTATGGGGGTGGGGCCATCGATTGCGTGGAAGCGCGCCTCGGTGTCGCACCTCGCGCGACTCTTCGCTTTTCCTTTCGTCTCAGCGTTTGTCGTCGCTGTCGCGCTCGTCTTCGCCGGTATTGTGGAGTTCTATCCGGTTTTGGCCTATTCGCTCTGCTTCTTTGGCGTGATGACGATCCTTGGAGAGGTTCAACGTGGACTCGCTGCGCAGAAGAGCATTACCCACGCTACGACCTGGTCACCCTCAAATATCACAACCCTGTGGCGTAGACAGCGCATTAAGTACGGTGCGCACGTGATCCACTTCGGTGTGCTTGTCATGACGGTAGCTATTACGGCATCGATGGCGCACAAAATTGAGCGTGAGTTTACCCTCGCTCCAGGTGAGCGCTTCACTGTTGGTCGATTCTCGCTTGAGCTGAACGAGTTCCACGAGGAGCGACAGGCGAACTACGACGCGATTCAAGCGCACGTCACCCTTCGCGCGCTGAACGACGAGAAAGCTCTGGGCGTGCTTGCTCCAGAGCTCCGCTTCTACCGCAAAAATAAGGAGACCACGACCGAGGTCGCTCTGCGAATGGGACAGCGCGAGGATGTGTACCTCGTCCTTGCCGGTATCGATGAAACGGGAGCGAAGGCCTCGATGAAGATATTTGTTAATCCGTTTCAGGTATGGCTCTGGTATGGGGCTATCATAATGGTTATCGGCGGTGTAATCGTTGCGATACCGGTCCCCCGCGGGGCTCGGGTACGTGATTCTCAAACTACCAAGGTCGCGCAGTCTGTATGAGCATCGGCATAATTGCATCCCTTATCCTCTCGCTCTTCGTGGTGTGGTACGTGTTGAGTCCGCTCTTTGAGACCGCCCGTGCGCAGTATGGCACCGCGGTGCAGCCAGGTGCGCTCGGCCCCCTACTTGACGCCAAGGAGCGAGCCTTGAGGGCAATTAAGGACCTTGAGATGGATCTCTCGATGGGGAAGCTCTCGCAGGATGATTTCGAGCAATCAAAACGCAGCCTCACGACTGAGGTCGCCGCGATCCTCGCTGAGATTCGAAAGCATGGAGGCGAGGCGTAGGGTGCTTGAGGTTAAGGACGTTACGAAGACGTTCGGGGCGCTCCCGGTCCTTAAGCGGCTCTCCCTCTCATGTGGTCCCGGTGAGGTAGCTCTTCTTGTGGGCGCAAACGGCGCCGGCAAATCAACCCTTCTGCGAATCGTAGCCGGACTCGCTCGGCCTGACTCCGGTACCGTAGTCCGTTCGACCGATCGGATCGGGTTTCTCTCGCATCACCTCTTCCTCTATGGACGCCTCTCGGTAAGGGAGAACCTTGAGCTGTTCGCTTCGGTCCTGGGGATGGCGCTCTCACAGGAGTTAGTTGATCGACTCGAGCTCTCAAAGGTTATTGACCGTCCGCTGTCTGAGCTCTCGAAGGGGATGCAAGCGCGCGTGGGAATCGCGCGTGCGTTCCTCGGGCATCCCGATGTGGTGTTGCTCGACGAGCCGACCAGTAACCTTGATGAGAAGGGGACCGCGTTCTTGTTGGCGGAGATTCAACGCCGTCAGTTTGAGACCGATGGCAGAAGCACATTCCTTATCGCGACCCACGATCTTCACCGCATGGCATCGATCGCTAATAGGGTGGTGGTGCTTTCGGATGGGGTGGTTTTCTCGGATTCAGGACCTGCTGCTTCGCGCGAAACGATCGTGCACACCATTGAGCGGTATCGGGAGGTGAATCGATGATTCGCTGGCTCAAAACCCTGGCAGTCTTGATCTACAAGGAGTGGCGCCTGGAGTGGCGAAGTAAGGAGCTCTTTACCCTGCTAGCGTGCAACGCAGTGCTCCTATCCGTGTTGGTCGGGGCTGGTGTGAGCTCAGCGGTACTCGACGCCACCACAGCTGAGAAGATCTATCCGATGTTGTTGTGGATAGTCTTCATGCTCTCAACCACAACCTCGGTAACCCGTTTCAATGAGCAGGAGCTCGAAGGGAGGGGCTTCGAAGGGTTGCTCTTGAGCGGCGTGACGGGTGCGCAGATGTACCTCTCCAAAGTTATTGTCATGACCCTCTTCTTCTCTGTGAGCTTTGTTTTTCTAGCGATTCTCCTTGCGCTCAGCCTCGATAGGGATCTTTCTGGAATCCTAAATTGGTTGTGCCTCGTAGGCATCGGTGCCTCAAGCGCGCTCGCGGCGCTTTTGGCGCTTCTCGCCGCGGTCGCGAGTACGTCAAAGCTAAGGGGCATTCTTCTTCCTATAATTTCTATCCCCGTTCTCTTTCCCGTTTTTCTATGCGGCATGGAGATGACAACCGAGCTTGTCCTGAACGGTGCTCTCGTTGAAGGTTCGCCATGGCCTCTCGTGCTCCTATGCGCTGAGACCCTCTATCTCGTCGCCGGGATTAATCTCTTTGAGATGGCGATACGGGAGTAGGACACTACCGCTTCATAGATGGCTCGCTTCAGAAAAACATTACTCCGCGAGGGAGGCTGTGGTCTCATCCCTAACGGCCCGCCGCGCTTGGGCTCCACACGCCGAACGATCTTCCCTCTCTCGCTGAATCGTACATCTCAGGGCGTACTAACTGCACGATCCGAGCATCGGGGGTGTTGTGCGCGATAAGTTTAAAATCCACGCCATCTGACCAATAGAAGTATTGCTCGTTCATCGCGGCGTGATTTCGAGGGTCTCTAGGAAGCTTATCAATGTACTTTGGGGCGAGGCCGGGAATCCAATCCTCAGAGCTCTTGCCGTACGTAGTATAGAGACCATCCCACCGACCCTCGGTCGACGGATAGTAGCCATTATCCTTTTTGAATCTGAAAAGCGCTTCTTGGAGCTTCTCAATGTCCTTGATCCGCTGCATGGTCTCAGGTGCGATGCTCGCTGCAATCCAATTGCGGTAGTAGGTCTTCATTCCAAAGCCGGAAGTGATGGCTACCGCGACGACTAGCACCGCGAGGATAATCTTTTTCCGTAGACGAGCGGTGTCCATGCTCGTGCGACGCTCCCTTTTCAGGACTGAGCGCAGAAGCCGTAACGCTTGCCATGCGTTGTCGGAGAATATTTTGGCAGAGCTCGCGGTAGAGCATGTCTCGGCTGACATTCGTTGTAGATGCTCAACGACCTTCTCCATGTCGTTTTCCATGCGGACATTCGACGGTCGTTGTTGACGAAGCAGCTCGATGGCATCGCGGTGAGATGAAACAGACGGGGAGGAGTCAGTCGAAATGAGGAGGGCGAGCTCGCCGAGCGAACGCAAGAGGGGCTCGATCAGATACGCAATTCCGCCGAACATATGGTCTGTCCGAAGAAGCTCGAACGCGGCGTAGAGCTGCCGCGACTGGTGGAAGGCTGTGTCTATCTGCGAAATCCTCTCCGTCGCAGCCGAATCGTTTGCGGGTGATTCGCCCTGGGTTGCTGATGGCATGGTTACCGATTGCTCCATATACTTTGTCAGAAAGATATTCCTAAGCGGTCATTTGGGAAATCCCCCTTAACGGCGTATCGCCAGGAGTCGTAACGATATGAGGTCCTTGAGTCTCCCGGGGCGTGTAGTTGTCTCTAATCGCTAATGGTTGGTATAACGACGGAACGACTATGACCTCAAAACTCTTTTCACTCCTGTCGCTTGGAACCTTGGCAAGCCTTGCCGCTGCTCAGTATATGATCTTTATGGTCGTGCCAAATGAGCAGATCATGGGAGCTGTGCAGCGTGTGTTTTATTTTCATGTAGCCGCTGCGCTCGCGTGTTATGTGGCGTTCTTCGTTGTTTTTGTGGCGAGCATCAGCTACCTGACCTCACGCACGAGAAAGCACGACATCCTTTCGGTGGCGGCTGGAGAGGTCGGCTTCGTGTTGTGCACGATTGTGCTCATCACCGGCATGATCTGGGGGCATAGTGCATGGAATACCTGGTTTCGTTGGGAGGAACCGCGACTGGTTACCTTTCTCGTTCTCTGGTTGATATTTCTCTCGTTCACCGTATTGAGAAATTTTGGAGATCCAACCAAGACCGCTGTTCATGGATCTATTTTGGGGATTATCGGGGCCGCGTCAGTGCCCCTGGTCTATCTTTCCATTAAGCTTTTACCCCAGAGCGCGCGGCTTCACCCCGAGGTCGTTGAACACGGAGGTCTCCGAGACCCGTCCTACTGGCAAGCGTTCGGTATCTCGGTCGTTGGTATGTTGCTGCTCTGCGCTCTCTTGGTGTGGGTTAGGTACCGCATCGGATGCGCCGAGGATCGTGCGCGGCTTCGCGCTCTTGAGGAGATAAACTATGACGCCTGATACCTTTCCATCCCTGTTCTGGTCCTACACCGTGGTGTGGGGGATTTTAGCCGCGTACATCGTGACCCTCGGCGTTCGGCTTTCGCGGTTAGAGAAACGACTCTCAAGAGACGAGGATGTAACCGATGGGCGAGATTAGTGAGTCATTGCATATCAAGCATGCCGAGTTCCTCTTCGGCGCTCCAACGTTGTCCGCTATTCGGAAGCAGAGCGCGCCAGAAGTGGCTATTATCGGTCGGTCGAATGTAGGTAAATCAACCTTCGTAAACCGGCTCTGTCAGCGAAAGATCGCTCGTGTGAGCGGTAGGCCAGGGTGCACACAAGAGCTCAACTTCTATCATGTGGATGGAGTGGTCGAGGATGTTGCGTTCGATCTCAACCTTGTCGATATGCCTGGGTTTGGGTTCGCGCGCCTCTCGAAGGAGGAACGCGAGGATATCTCCCGTCTCACGGTCGACTTCCTTCGCAATCGAAAACAGCTGCGCACCGTTATTCTCTTGAACGATTGTCGACGCAGACCTGAGGTTGACGAGGTCGCCATACAACGGATCTGTATTGAAGCTGGTGTTCATTGTCTTATCGTCGCGACGAAGCTCGATAAGGAGAAACGCAGTCAGCATGAGCGGCTTCTCAAGGATGTCGCCAACGGCTTCGGACTTGAGCGTGGGGATATCCTTGGCACGGGCGAGGATATGTCGCCGGCCAAGATCTGGAGTCGTGTTGTTTCGCTCCTGTAGGAGAGGAAGGTATGTTTACGGGAATAGTTCAGGCGCAGGCGCAGGTCGCGAAGATTGAGCGCAAGACCGATATCGTTACGATACACGTGAGGTTTCCAGCCGAGTATCTGAACGGTATCACGGTAGGGGCGAGCGTCTCCGTTCATGGGTGTTGTTTGACGGTGACCTCCTTTGGCAAGGGTGAGGCAACTTTTGATATGGTGCCCGAGACTATCGCCCGAACCTCCTTTAAAAATCTCAAGGAGGGAGACCTTGTAAACGTTGAGCGGTCCTTGAAGTTCGGCGATGAGGTGGGAGGGCATATCCTCTCAGGGCACGTTGACACCGTTGCGACGATCGCTCATGTGGAGAGGTTCGACCATAGCCGAGTTCTCACATTTGAGCTTCCCGCTGAATGGACGAAGTATGTGTTTGAGAAGGGCTACGTGGCATTGAACGGTGCGAGTCTCACTATTACGCACGTTGATAGGGAGGGGGCTCGCTTCAAGGTTTCGCTCATTCCGGAGACCCTTGCAAAGACCACATTTGGAGCCGCCGGTGATGGAGAGCCGGTTAACGTCGAGATCGATCGTTCAACGCAAGCCATCGTAGATACCGTTGAGCGGGTACTGGCGCAGCGCTCTGCCGTTGGTAACGGCTGATTATATCTCTTCGAAGATAGGGATCGGTCGGTTGTTGCTATCGACCGCAACCATGACAACCTCTGCTGTTGTGACCCGCGACGTGTGTAACTGATCGATGCCTCTCGTCGCCTCAACTTCTACCTGAATGGTAATCGATGTGCGGCCGGTCTTCGTCGTGGTGCAATAGAAACTCACCGAGTCTCCCACGTATACCGGCGCAATAAACTGAACCTCTCGCATGATCTTGGTGACATATTTTTTAGGAGAGACCGAGCGCGCGTGTTGAGCGGCGGCTAAGTCGATAAGGCTCAAGATATGCCCTCCGAAGATGCTTCCCAACGCGTTGGTGTCGCGTGGCATCATGATGGCGCGGATTGCAGGGTTTCGGTCGGTGGACATTGTTGGGCCTGTGTTGCTTCAAATACTTGTTCTTTTGTAGCTGAGAAATGGGTTCCGGAAAACAGTGTAACAAGGTTTTCCTACCTGACTTTGCTTCCGTGTCCCCCTCCGCTATCCTCCCCCTATGACATCATCCACCGACACCGCCGCATATTGGGTTTCCGCGCTCTCACTTACCCCGCATCCTGAGGGAGGTTTCTTCAAGGAGACCTATCGGGCATTAGACTCTATTCCAGCTGGGGCTTTCGGCGATCGTTTTGACGGTCCTCGTAACGTTTCGACCGGAATCTACTATTTGCTCGAGGCCGGTGACTTCTCCGCCTTCCACCGAATTCGTTCCGATGAGATGTGGCACTTCTACGTCGGTGCCGCTCTTGAACTACACGTGCTTCATGAGGGCCGTCATCAAATAATCCGAATCGGTCGAGATGTTCATGCGGGTGAGACCCTGCAGTATGTGGTGCCCGCGGGCGCTTGGTTCGCTGCTACTCCCTCGGAGGGCGGAGCGTACTCCCTTCTTGGGTGTACGGTTAGCCCAGGCTTTGATTTCGCAGATTTTGAGATGGCGGACCCAACGACCTTGCGTCGTGAGTATCCCGCTTTCGCTCAGGTAATATCCCGCTTTTCCCGTTAGGCTCGCTGACTGAACCTCCGTGATACCGCTCATGGATACTCGCCGCGTCTCCGCGTTACGGTCGTCGCTACCGACTAGTTATATTCACGCAACGTGGTGAGGAGAGGCCCATGACACAGCAGAGCGAAATGAATCAACCAGAGAGCACGTCAACTATCGCGCAGGGGGACGAGGAGAGTTGCGCTGAGGCGAAGCGGAAGCAGGGGCGTCAGAGGTACGTCAATTCGGCGGTCGAGCACACCGGGACGTTGCTCCGCACCCTGAGTGAGAAGGTTCGCTCAGTCGCAGAGTCACTTCGGGAGGAGCAGGGGCCGCAAAAGAGGGTCGGTCGTACCGTGGAGCGAGTGGCCAAAAAGCTCGAATCGAGTGCCGATTATCTCTCGGGCACCTCTTCAACCGAGATACGAGATGACATGGCTGGCGTCATTAAGCGTTATCCGATCCGTTCTCTCGGATTGTTCTTCGGAGTGGGATTGTTACTGGGAACGGCGCTTCGTCGTCGAGGAGTGTAGCTATGATGGAGGATTTAAGACAGGAGTTTGAGTCAACCATGACCCCGCTCTTGCGTGGGATATTGGATGACACTCAGAAGCTTCTTCGTCAGGAGATAGCGCTTGCCCGCGTCGAGGTCACTGAGGACGCGATGCGCGCTCGGGACGCTGTTGTAGGCATCTCGGTTGGCGCGATGATGGGGTATATCGCGTTCATCTTTGTATGTTTTGCGGCGGTGTATCTCTTAGTGGCGAATGAGCCGAGGCTTCCAGTGTGGGGTGCCTACGGGATCGTAGCGGTTGTGCTCGCGGCTGTCAGTTGGATCTTCACCTCCCGCGGTGTTCGACGGGCGAGAGAGATCCGGGGGATTCCACAGCAAACGGTTGATACCATTCAGCAAGGATTTCAATGGATGCAGAGACGGGCATAGGAGGAGAGTCCTCTTCTGAGTTGCGAGACCAGATTCAACAAACGCAATTAGATTTAGGCTCCAAGATCGGAGCTTTAGAGGGTGAGGTTAGAAACGTGGCAACACAAGCACGAGAGAAAGTTCGCGAGAGAATAAACGCCGTTCAGGACGCAGTCGATGTGAGGCGGTACGTCGAGAGGAGGCCGGTACTGGCGATCGTCATCGCGCTCGGCGCTGGGGTAGCGCTTGGGATGAGGCGTCCTCGACGAGCGCGAGAGCATCGAGTCGGACGCGTGATTTCGGTAAGAGGTCCCCGAGGGGGTCGAATATGGAGCGCGCTCTCCCCTGAGGTCGCGACGCTGCGCGCCCTTCTCGTAGGGCGGGCGTTAGGCTTCGTGGGCGAGATGGTTCGGGACCGAATGAGAGGAGGATACTACCCCGAGGCCCGTCAGCCTGAGGCAGGCTCCTCAGCGCCGATCCAATAGAATTTTTAGGAAGTTATCGAGGCTCCTGAGAGCGGTGTGCTGTTCACCCGCTGTCAGGGGCCTTTTTGCGGCCGTGCGCCGAGCGCCACGAGCCGTCCAGGAGGGGAGCTAAACGGTAAAAAGGCTAGTGTTCCTCTGTTATTAAACGGCGCTTTGGCCTAATCTATCCTCGCTCTTTTTATCTCTTCGTGGAATAGTCTGAGCTTCTCACGTTGTACCCATGGGTGGTCATGATGCCGCCACGACGCCAAAGCGAACTATGTTAGTGTACCTCGCCAAAAAGATCTTCGGGACCCGAAACGACCGCATCCTCAAAGCTCTTCGTCCGGTCGTGATGAAGATTAACGACCTTGAGTTCCGTTACCAGGCGATGTCTGACGAAGAGCTTCGTGGGCAAACCGCGCTCTTCAAGGAACGAATCGCTCAGGGTGAGTCACTCGATAGTATCCTTCCAGAGGCGTTCGCTGTTGTTCGAGAAGCCAGCAAGCGCGTCGTCGGCATGCGACATTTCGATGTGCAGCTCATCGGTGGAGCGATCCTTCACAATAAGATGATCGCTGAGATGCGAACCGGAGAGGGAAAGACCCTTGTAGCGACCCTCCCATCATATTTGAACGCGCTCACCGGTAAGGGGGTCCACGTAGTAACCGTGAACGACTACCTCGCGCGACGTGACGCAGAGTGGATGGGGCGAATCCACACCTTCCTTGGGCTGTCAGTAGGCTGTGTGTATCACGGGGTGAGTGAAGAAGATCGTCGTGCGGCCTATCAGGCCGATATCACCTACGGCCAGAATAACGAATTCGGTTTTGACTATCTTCGCGACAACATGAAGTTCTCCGCGGGGGAGATGGTTCAGCGTGGGCATTATTTCGCGATCGTAGATGAGGTTGACTCGATCCTCATCGATGAGGCTCGAACGCCGCTTATCATCTCTGGACCGGCAGAGGAGTCGACGGACAAGTACCTCGTCATCAATAAGATCGTTCCGCACCTCCAAAAAGAGAAAGACTTTGAGGTTGATCTAAAATCGAAGCAACCGTCGCTCACGGAGTCTGGCATCAAGCGAGTCGAGTCGCTTCTCAACGTTGAGAACCTCTTCGACCCAAGCAACATCGAGCTCGTTCATCACGTGCAGCAAGCTCTTCGTGCCCACACGACCTTCGAGCGCGATGTTGATTATGTGGTTCAAAACGGCCAGGTCGTTATCGTTGACGAATTCACCGGTCGCCTTATGCCAGGACGTCGATGGTCGAACGGATTGCACCAGGCGATCGAAGCGAAGGAGGGTGTACCGGTCGCTCGCGAGAACCAAACACTCGCCTCGATTACCTTCCAGAACTATTTCCGCATGTACGACAAGCTTGGCGGAATGACCGGTACGGCCGACACTGAGGCTTCTGAGTTCAAGCAAATATACGGCCTTGAGGTCGCTCTGATCCCGACCAACAATCCGATGGTCCGTAAGGATAATGTCGATCTTGTGTATCGAACCCGTCGTGAGAAATACGATGCGGTAGTACGAGATATCGAGGAGATTCACGCCAAGGGGCAACCTGTTCTTGTCGGAACGATCAGTATCGACCAGAGTGAGCAGCTCTCCAGCATGCTTAAGAGCAAGGGCGTACCGCATAACGTCCTTAACGCTAAGCACCATGAACGTGAGGCGGAGATTATCGCTCAGGCAGGCCGCATGGGAGCCGTTACGATATCGACCAACATGGCGGGTCGTGGAACGGACATTTTGCTCGGAGGAAACGCGGAGTTTCTTGCTGCTGCTGAGGTCCAAACTCGAGATCCGCAGGATCCGAATTTCCAGGCCGCGCTGGCTACGTACAAAGCGGCCTGTGTGGAAGAGCATCGCAAGGTCGTTGAGGCCGGAGGTCTCTACGTCATGGGTACCGAGCGCCACGAGTCGCGTCGTATCGATAACCAGCTCCGAGGACGCGCGGGACGTCAGGGAGATCCAGGACAGTCGCGATTTTATATCTCCCTTGAGGATGACCTCATGGTTCGCTTCCAGGGCGAGCGCCTCCAAGTGATCATGCAGCGCATGGGGTGGGAAGAGGGTATGGCTCTCGACAACCCGATGATGAGCCGCACTATCGAGAGTGCCCAGAAGCGCGTTGAGGCGATGCACTTTGAGAGTCGCAAGCATGTCACCGAGTACGATGATGTGATGAACAAGCAGCGACAGGTTATCTACAATCTTCGCTCCCGAATCCTTCGAAATGAGCATATTCGTGCTGAGGCGTTCGATATCATAGATGACATCTTCGAATCCGCGGTGACAGCGGTGTGTGATGAGAAGGTTAAGCCTGTTGAGTGGGATCTTTCCAAGCTTGTTGAAAAGTTTACCTACATCACAGGGCGAGAGTTCTCGTTCCCTGAGAATATGCAGCTCGGTCATCAAGAGATCTTTGATGCGCTTCGGCATTCCGCTCGTGACATCTACACGGCGCACGCTGAGGAGCAGAGCGCTAAGCTGGTGGGGCTCAAGGAGATCGGCGTGTCCCCTCAACTTAATCGCGGGTTCGTCGGAGAGGGGGCTCCGGTTGGTTTCGAGTTGATCGAGCAGGATGCGATGCTTGAGGCGGTCGATTATTTCTGGCGCCATCACCTGCAAGAGATGGACTATCTGCGAGAGGGTATCAATTTGCGAGGATACGCTCAGAAGAATCCGCTCTATGAATACCAACGAGAGGGGTTCATCCTCTTTCAGCAGATGCTTGAGGAGATGAAGGAGAGCGTTCTCCGTCGTCTCTATTATCACGCCGTGCCGTCTCCGGAAGAGATTATTAAGCACATCGAAGAGGAGCGTCGTCGTCACGCGGAGCTTGAGCGTCAGATGCAGCTCACCCATGGTGAAGAGGTTGAGGGTGATTCAGAGCCAGTGGCTGCCGAAGATAAGAGCCTTGGGGATGAGCGGGCTCGTTTGGAAGCGCAGAAGAAGGCTCGTCGCAAAGCCGCGAAGCGATGACCCACACCGGCTTTGCGCTCTATCTCCACGTCCCATTTTGTGCGCAGAAGTGCCCATACTGTGATTTTAATACCTACGCGACCCCGAAGGTTCCGGAGTCCGATTATATTGAGTCTCTGATCAGAGATTTGCACTGGTACGGAACGGACCCGCGGTTCGTTGGTCGAAAGATATCCACCGTATTTTGGGGTGGCGGAACCCCCTCGTTACTCTCACCGGCCGCTATTTCAGCGGTGCATGATGAAGCGAGGCGGATCTTTGGCATTGAAGAGGGGGCTGAGGTTACCCTTGAGGCGAATCCGTCGGAGCCATCGAGGGAGCGGTACAAGGGCTACCGTGAGGCCGGTGTGAATCGCGTGAGTTTCGGGGTTCAATCCTTCTCGTCAAAGCGTCTTCAGTTGCTTGGCCGTGACCACTCAGGTGATGATGCGCGAAGAGCGGTCGATCTTTGTGTTGAGGCAAGTATTCCCAACGTAAGTCTCGACATCATCTTTGGTGTTGCAGAACAGACCCTCGCTGATCTTGAGTTTGATCTTGAGGTGGCGAGTTCCCTGCCGATAGCGCATATCTCGACGTACGCCTTAACGATCGAGCCAGGAACGCCCTTCTTTCAACGTCAGGAGCGAGGGTTGCTCTCGATGCCAACGGACGACCTCGTGGCTTCAATGCTTGAGTTCATCCCCGCCTATCTCTCGCAGAGCGGATTCTCTCGGTATGAGATTAGTAACTACGCGCGAGACGATCGTCGAAGTCGCCATAACGAAGCCTACTGGACCGGATTAGATTATCTTGGAATCGGCGCGGGTGCGCACAGCTATGTCGGGCGGTACGAGCAAGGGCGAAGGATCGGTGGGTGTCGTTGGAGTACCTTGGCACTTCCGACTTCTTATATGGAAGCAGCAGGTGCACCGAAATCGGTTTCGTGGCGGGAGGAGCTCTCCGCTGAGTCAGCGCACTTCGAGTTTTTCTACCTTGGGTTGCGGAGGATTGAGGGGGTTTCCTTGAACGATTTCGAGCAACTCTTTGGATGTTCGGCCAACTCTATTTATGGCGAAGCCCTTCGCGATCTCTCAGATGAGGGTTTCATCGGCGTTGATGGATCCCGTATCGCGCTGACGCAATCAGGGATCGCGCTCGCGGACTCTGTGTATGAACGATTCTTGCGATAGAGCATCTTGCCGACGCTAGGGAGAGGAGGCAAAACCTCGCTGACGCAAGGTTTTGCTAGAAACGGCGCGCACGCACCGCTCATTTGAGAGCTAAAAAACAGCACTTTTTGCGAGTGCTCTACGCAGGCCTTTCGGCTAAAGAACGCGAAAGCGTTGTTTAGCCTCGGTTCCCTAGTGTTTGCCCTCAGATGGAATGCAGGCGGAGAAAGTCAAGGGTGCGTAGCTCGGCCCACGTGCTTCGCAATGAGGGAGTATCCCAGAACCCAACATGTCCACCATACTTTGGTGTCTCAAGGTAAAGATGCGGATGGGTGCGCGCGATATCGTGCGGAAAGCATGAAGGGGAGAGAAAAGGATCGTCGAGTGCACTGAGCGCAAGTGTTGGGACCGAGATAGGGGTAAGGTAGCGAAGGGAACTACTCGAGCTCCAATACTCCTGAACTGAGCCGAAGCCATGGAATGGAGCGGTGAACCGCCGATCGAACTCGTGAAACGTTGATATCTGGGAGAGTCCCTGAATATTGAACTGAGCAGGGAAGCGTTCCTTCTTCTCCCGCATTCGACGTCGCAGAGGACGGAGGAGGTACTGCATATAGATCCTGTTAGCAGGTCTCGCTAGCGCATCGGCGGAGCCTTCCAGGTCCATGGGCACGGAGAGTACGACGGCGGAAGTGATCTTGCTCGGAACGTTGGTCGCTTCCTCTCCGAGATACTTGAGCGTGATGTTTCCACCAACGCTAAATCCGACGAGTGATAGTTGATCGTACGAGCGCGCGCGGGCGTACTCCACGACACGCCTGAGATCCTCGCTCTTTCCACTGTGATACCAGGTGACGAGGCGGTTCGGCATATCGCCACAACCGCGCATGTTCCAGGTGAGTACATCCCACCCGGATGAGAGGAGGCTCTTAACCATACCGCGGACGTAGGAGCTATCAAACGAACCTTCGAGCCCGTGCGAAACGATCGCGAGTCGTCCGTTGCCAGCTTGATACAGTCGATAGAGGATGATGTCGCCGTCCGATGTTTCGAGCGAGTGTGTCGCAGTGGTCATCACCGAGGACTTTCGAAAGAGCGCCGGTACGATCGTTTGCGTGTGCGGGGATCGGATGATGACCGGCGGTAAAAATGAGGAGGTGATGAGCGGCATGCGGGGGAAGTATGTAGGATTGACCTGTTGGTTGGCTACAGCGAGAACTCCTCGAACGTCAGGCGCATCGTGAAGGCCAGGTCGCAAAGGAGCGTGTAAGAACGCGTGCGGAGTCTGGCCAGTTCCCGATGATATCTGTCGCTACGTAGTAGGTAACGATGAAAGCAACGGCTGCCAGTATCATCTTTATCGCCGCGCCGAGGATGGCGATGGCGATCGATAGAAAAAAAGCCTGGATCAAACGGTCCATCGCGTAAGACAATGAATCGCTCCAAGAACTCCTTTGCGACAGGCCCGGGTACCATAGCGAATGGGTTGGAGGGTGTAATATAACGGAGGTTTGTTTTTTCGACTTGTGCCTGAAAACATTCATCTTATTTTTTGTCCGCCCGTTATGTCCGAGTGCTGAAGGTTTTATCTACCCGAAATCGTTAACTCCTTAGTTCGTACAAGACACCGTGCGCATCAGAGATACGGGGCTGCGATCCCCTTTCCGAATACGCCGTTATGAAATGGCTTGGGGAGGTGCGAGCTCACGTCCGTGCAATGTGTGAAGGGAAATGGGGGGTGGCGCCTCAAAAAGTCCTTCGGTACGTATGAGTTATGGACAGTTTAGTTTGAGAGTAGTGTAGCCGTGATTTCACTTGGTTTTCTCGATCTCCTTATTTGGCTCTTCGTTGTTCAGTCGCTGAGCTTCGCTGTTCTGCCGTTCACTGCGTGGATAGCACCTAACGCACCTGACAAGGGCTACTCCCTTTCGAAGGTAACCGGATTCTTTCTCTTTGCCGCTACGTGTTGGGTACTCACCGTATGCGGACTTATCACTGAGAGTGAGTTGATCATCAAAGTTGTCTACCTAGCGATCCTTTTGCTTGGATGGTGGGGCTATAGAAAGCTTTTCTCCTTCGCCGATCTTCGTGCGCTTCTCAAGAGGTACGCTTGGAGCGTTGAGGGGATCTTTCTGGGTTTGACCTTTTTCTACCTCGCTGTTCGGTTTCTCAATCCGGAGATCTACTGGGGAGAGAAGCCGATGGATCTTACCTTCCTCGGCTTCTTTGTTCGTAACCACGAACTGCCCCCGCAAGATCCATGGGCCGCAGGTAGTCCGATGTCGTACTACTATGTTGGTATCTACTACGTCGCTGCCGTTCTTAAATTGACCGGTATCCCCGTTCCTATAGGGTATAACATCGCTATCTCGATGGTGGCTGGTTGGATAGCTGTTTCCCTCTACGGGCTCCTCCTGTTGATAACCGGTCGCGTATGGTTTGCCGTGTCGGCTTCGGTTCTTCTTCTGTTCGCTAACGACCCTGAGCTGTTACGTCTTGTTTTTGTAGAGCGAAAGTTGGTTGACTTTAATACCTTCTGGGCGGCGACCCGAGTCTTTGTGACGCCAGGCTTCTTTGAGTACACCTCGTGGTCTCTACTGTTCGCGGATCTTCACGCTCATGTGGTAGCGATTCCCTTCACGATAGTGGTAACCACCCTGGCAGCTCTCATCTTTTTGGGGACGGGCGATCGATTCACGGCCCATGGAGCGGTTCTTAGAATATTGCTCGGCGCTATCCACGGCTCTCTCTTCGGGATTAACACATGGGACTTCATTACCTTCGGTGGGGTCGTTGGTCTTCTTATTCTTTTCGCCCGAGTCAAGCCATTCTGGGAGGCTCCTAAAAACGAGGATGGAAGCGATAACCTCGGAGAAGTTGTGCTCGTTACCGCATTTACCCGCTTTGTCGCATTTTCATGGGATGTGCTGCTCGTTGGCGCGAGTGCGGGTCTCATGGCATGGCTCTATCAGCGTGGTGTGAGCTTCAAGCAGGTGGCGGGATGGGGCTGGGTCTATGATCGTGAGTTCAACAAGACCCATATGTTCGTTCGAACCCTGGGCTACTGGATGATTCCCACCGTCGTATGTTTGGCTGTTCTCGGAGTTCGAAAGGTGCGCGCGCTTCGCGAACGCGCCGCCCTCGGTTTTGTGGCATCGATTGGCGTCGCGGCACTCGCAGCTACACCGTATCTCGCGAGCCTCGGGCAGGGAATTCATCGGCAACCGATCGGTCTGATGGTGTACTGCTGCCTTGTAGTAGGAGCGGCGTACTTCGTGTTGTGGTCGTGCAGAGAAACCCCCGAGCGTCGAATCTCAGCGCTCTTCATCGTGATGCCCGCATTCCTGATGATGATGGTAGAGCTCTTCTTCCTGATCGATCGCATGAACACGATCTTTAAGGGCTACATGGCTGTATGGATCCTGAGTGGGATCTCAACGATGCTTTTGCTCTTCTTCGTGGGACAGCTCGTATGGAATCTCAATAGTAGAAAGCTGCGTTTTGCGTTTGTTTCCGTCATCGCGGTCTTTGTTTCCCTTCAAATGGTTGGTACTGCGCTCAATTTATACGCGACTATCACGCTTCAACGAGTCCCGGTACGATTCTACACCCTCAACGGCACCGCGTTTCTCCCCGAGCTACCGCAAGCTCGTGAGGACGCTCAGGTGGTTGAGTGGTTGAACAAAAATGTATCGGGTATGGCGACGGTTCTTGAGGCACACGGGGACGCGTATCGCGAGTTCACCCGAATCTCCATGAACACCGGCATTCCAACGGTTTTGGGATGGGAGCATCACACTCGACAGCGCGGGTTGACCGATCAAGCGCTCCTCGATCGCAAAAAGGCTATTCGGGCGATCTATTCAAGTGACGACCTTGAGCTTACCAAGCAGCTTCTCGCTGCGTACAAGATCGACTTTATCGTCATCGGACAGCTTGAGAGGACGAATAATCGACCCTTCTATCCTGAAAAGTTTGACGGTCACCCAGAGCTCTTCACGAAGGTTGCGAGCTTTGGGAGTACTCATATTTACGTAACCTATTTTTCTAAATTCAATCCCAACTTTAAGGGTGGTTCGAAATCATGACACTCCTACTTTTAGTCGCTCTGCTTACGGTGGTGGGTACGGCTGTAACCGCGCCCCTCTTTGAGTTTGTATTTGGTGCCCTTCTTTTGATTCCGGTGGGACGATTCCTCCTCGGGTGGTGTCTTCTTCAGGTCGGATACGAGGCCTCAAATGGTATTGTATCGGCGTTACTCTATCTCCTCTCGTTTGGAGGTGTGCTGGGCCTTGCGTATAAGGTCTTCGGCAGGAGAACCGGCCGAGTGGAGAGGAGTGAGTTCTATCCTATCGGGTTCTTTGCGATTGCGTTCTCTATGGCGTACGGACTGTGCATGTTGTGGCCCGATTTCATCGATCTCGGTGAGCGTCTGCGCGACTACTCGATGCTGGCCTCTTCGATCGATTCCCCGGTTGTGCCAAAAGAGCCGTGGATGGAGGGAATCAAGCTTAATTACTACGTGTACTGGTATCGCTTCGGTAACCTATTGAGCACCGTGCTCGGGATGCAAGCTTTTGAGGCTTATCATGCGCTCGTGGCGTTCGCGATATCATTCTATGCCGCCGTTATGTTTCAGATCGTTCGGGTCATTCTTCGCGGAGGCGTCGGCGTCGCTACCTTGGCGGGCCTGTGTATCCCTTTCGGAGCGAATGTCGCCGGCGTCCTTTTTCTGAAACGTAAGGAGCAGGGATTCGGTTGGGAGCCTGACAACGGATGGTGGGGGCCTTCTCGAGTGCTACAGGGGGCGATCGATGAGTTCCCGGCGTGGTCATTCGTACTTGGTGACGCGCATCCGCACTTTCTCAACATTGCGGCCCTACCGTTTTTTGTGCTTATTTTATTTCGAATCCTGACCAGCGCTCGGGCGCCTCTATTTAGGATCTCCCAGGCTGTGCTTTTCGTTGTTGGCGCAGCGCTCTTCCTCAAGGCGAGCAACGCGTGGGAGGTGCCCATGTGGATCGGAACGGTTGGCTGCGTGACGGTCTTGGGGCTCTTCTTTTTCTTTCAACGACCGACAACCGGCGATTCCCGCTACCTGAAAGAGATGAAGCCGTTTGAGCTCTTCAAGGTAAGCCTCGGTTTCGTTGTATTGCTTGTTTCGCTCTGGGCTGCGTTCAGATATCACAATCCCGAGAGTCCACTGATCAGTGTGCTCGTATTCGGTGTCGGAGTGGGCTTCTTCGCCTTGAGCGTACCTCGCGTGGCGATTCCGGTTGGCGTTATGGGTCAGATCTCAAAGATCCGACCAAACTGGCTGTGGATTGCTTTTTGGGTAGTGCTCTTCGCTACACTTTGGCTCTCTGGACGACACATCGTTCCCCCAGAAAATATTCCCGCCCGCTTTGTACGACAGCCAACGCAGGTTACGACAACGGCAGAGCTTTTCATGCATTGGGGCTTTCAGCTTGGCTTCCTTGCTGTTGGATCGCTACTCTTATTGCGATTTTCAACACAGACCGTTGTTTTGGCGGGATTCCTGGGGCTTTCACTTCTCTATGATAAGGCAGCCCTCTTTATCTACTGTCTTATGGCTTTGCAGGTGGTGAGGTCTGTCGCCGAAAAGGAGAGCTCGAAGAACGTTGCGTGGGGAAGAGTTTTCGAGGATGCCCTGATCGTTTCGGGTTTGATCTTAATTCTCACGCCGGAGATCGTATTCCTTGATGACTCTTACGGCCCCGAGATCGACAGAATGAATACGATTTTTAAGCTGTACACGACCGCGTGGGGGCTGCTAGGGCTCGGTGGGGTGAGCGTTATGCTACGGGCACTTAAGAAATATGAGAGTTTTGTCGCGGACTACGGCAAGGCCTTCCCGATAGCGGTTGGCGGTGTCATTGCGGTCGGGTTGCTGTACAGCTTTAGCAAGTTCTATTTTCACATCGTTCCGATGCGGCGCAATGGTACGCTCGACCCGACGATTGAGGCGAGGCTTGAGGGCCTCGGTGAGGCTAATCGATGGCATCGTGGCTCGGCCGACGTCATCCGAGCGCTTCGCAAGCTTCCGAAGGGGCGCGTTCTTGAGGCTCAAGGAAGGGCGTACAGCTATACAGGATTCGTCGCAACGCTTTCCGCTCAACCGTGCTTTCTTGGATGGGCGAACCACATCAACCTTCTCAACAAGGTCTATGGGGAGGTTGGTCGTCGGGAGTCGGTCACTAAGGAGATCTACAATCAGAACGACTGCGTAGCTCGTAAGGAGATCGCGCGACGGGAGAAGATACGATATGTCGTTGTGGGCACGCTTGAGGAGAAGGCCTATCCCGGAGCCGGAGCTAAAGATTATTCCTGCTTCGCTCCCGTGATAAAGAGCGGTGATTATGCGCTCTATCAGATTCCGGTGTCTGAGTAAGAGCCATACGGCCCGCCAGGAGTCGGGCCCTCCATTGGTTGTTGTGGTGCAAGGGGTAGGGCCTGCGTCTCGCGGGCCATATCGTTTTGCCTGTCGATGAAGCCTCGATACCTCACGTAGCCATACGGCTCGCCAGGAGTCGGGCCCTCCTTAGTCGTTGTGGTGCAAGGGGTAGGGCCTGCGTCTCGCGGGCCATATCGTTTTGCCTGTCGATGAAGCCTCGATACCTCACGTAGTCATACGGCCCGCCAGGAGTCGGGCCCTCCTTAGTCGTTGTGGTGCAAGGGGTAGGGCCTGCGTCTCGCGGGCCATATCGTTTTGCCTGTCGATGAAGCCTCGATACCT
>Ga0214921_10001091_pt1 | contig 47129 bp, 51 predicted proteins | sample LL1505_MetaG_FD_177992 | JGI IMG/M metagenome (GOLD analysis project Ga0214921, IMG submission 177992) | Freshwater microbial communities from Lake Lanier, Atlanta, Georgia, United States - LL-1505 | ecosystem: Environmental > Aquatic > Freshwater > Lake | place: USA: Georgia | collected... | reverse complement strand
AATGGCCAACCGCTGACCCTTGTCAGTCCGACCATCAGACCGTCTCTAGGGCCACCTCCAAGGTTGGCTGAGATGTAAAGACCTGAACCTAAGGCAACGCAGGCTAATCCCAAACAAAGCCAAACGAGGTTCAAAAAGAGTGAGTCCAATTCGGGCATCAGAGGTTTGCTCAGATCGGCAAATGGGCCAATTGAGACCGCATTGACAACTGTTCCAACTCCGGGTTTTTGCTTAATAGGAATCCACAGCAACAGAACTATGGCACTAATGATCGTGGCAGCTATACCAAAACTCAATCCAGTTTGATGCTGCAATCCTTGAGTCAAAACATCCCAGGGTGGCACACCTAACCCCGTATGAATCATCATTGCTAAACCCAATCCCACCAGGTAAAGACCAGCGACAAGTCGGCCTAAAGCGTTAGTGGTGGCTATAGTCAAAGATGAGGACACGCCTTTAAGCCTATCCCCCAAGATATATTCATCAGCGCAGGAAGCACATGCAAAAACATCCTTACTTCAGTAGTACAAAGGTGCTTGTTTTAGCCCACCGTGGAGGAACTCTGCCAACTGAAAACACAATCCAAGCTTTTCGGATAGCAATTGATGCTGGCGCTGACATCATCGAAACCGACATCAGGGCAACTAAAGATGGGATTGCAGTTTTATTTCACGATGAACTTATCGAAAGAGTTGTCGACTGGGAGTTTGGAGGTCAGTACGAAGAAATCTTCGAAGAATCGGCACACAAGTGGGATGAAATGGCAAACGGAATGAATCCTCTTGGCAAGGCTAAAGGACCAGTGGTTCAAGAGTTCACCTTTGACCAACTGAAAGCCTTTCGTCTTCGAGGTGGAACAAGGGTGACTTCTCTGGAAGAGGCCCTGGTTGCATTTCCAAAAATGAAATTTAACATCGACATCAAAGCAAAATCTGCAATCCCCGATCTTGTAGCGACTATCGAAAAACTGAAAGCTCATGACCGGGTGCTGGTCTCAAGTTTCAGCAACAAAAGAAGATTGCTTGCACTGCGGCAGTTCACAAAACCTGTGGCAACTTCAGCGAGCGCATCCACGGTGATCAAGATTTGGTCCCTAGTTGCTCTTAGAGCGCCTCAGTCTTCTATAAACAAGGCTTTGCATAACATCGGAGCGCTTCAGATACCTAGGAAGCAGTTATTTCTAAAACTTGATTCCAAGCGTTTTATCCACAGTATCCTCTCCTCGGGAACTCAGATTCACTACTGGACCATAAACTCACCTGAAGAAATGTTAGAACTCACCAGGTTAGGTGCAAACGGAATCGTCACAGATGTGCCAGAGTTAGCAGTTCGAACCCTGAGAAAAGCCTGATTCTGGGAAGTTATTTTCCAAGGATTCGCTTTTGTAATTTGTAGCACAAAAAGTACCAACAAAATCTAAGGAATAAGACAATGGCACAGCAATCAATGCGCGGTATGCGTTTAGGCTCAGAAAGTTTTGAGAGCTCTAAAGGTGTCAACCTCTCCCCTAGAAACAAATACAACTATCGTTGCGCCAAAGATCATCTAACAGAGATTGTGTTCTCAGATGAAGCTGAAGTTCCAAATGCCTGGGCCTGCAAAGCATGCTCATTGGAAGCGGCCCTGCTCGATGCTGAAGGTAACCAGGCCTTTGCCACTGAAATTCCTAAAGCTCCGAGAACTCATTTCGAGATGCTCCTTGAGAGAAGAAGTCGCGAGGAATTGGAAGAAATTTTGACCGAGCGACTAGATGAATTGAAAGCCAGACGTAAGCGCGGCCAGGCCGACGCGACTAATAACTAACTACCTGCGCAGGAATATTCTTCGCAACCCAAACCTAGTCATAAGGAGCAATGCCTCGGTGACTATGTTTGTGCTCATTTTTGAAACGCCTATCTCCCGTTCAACAAATGTGATGGGAACTTCGCAAGCCTTTCCGCCCGCTCGTAAAGTTCTATAGGCCATCTCAATTTGGAATGAATAGCCACGAGCATTGATGCTGGCGAGATCCATTTGTCTTAGAAAACTTGCTCTGAAGACTCTGAAGCCAGCTGTCATGTCATTTAATTTAGATCCAAGCATTATTCGGGCATAGATATTTCCACCTCGCGAGAGCCACTGCCTATAGAAGGGCCAATTCATTGTTTTCCCACCGCGAATGTAACGTGAGCCGATAACTAAGTCGAAGTCGGAACAGACAGCTAAAAGTTTTGGTAAGTCTTCCGCACGATGGGAACCATCGGCATCCATTTCAACCAAGAAGTCGTAGCCACTTTCGAAAGCCCAACGAAAGCCCGCTATGTATGCTGCTCCTAAACCTTCTTTACCAGCTCGATGCAGGACATAGATTTTGCTATTTACCTTTGCTAAAGCATCCGCTAGTTGCCCCGTCCCATCTGGTGATGCATCATCTACAATTAGCAAGTCCACATTTGCGTTGTATTCGAATAGTGCTCTTACAGCGTTTACGATGTTGCCCGCCTCATTGTATGTGGGCATGATTACCAAAATCTTCAAGAGCTTTTCTTTCTTCTCTTCTGTCTGATCAAACCAACCACTGCTAGCGGGAAAAGTATGAGGGTTAGAAAAAATGAAACTGGTTCGACATATCTGCCATACCGGATAGCCGGTGTAATGTCATTTCTCAAGGCAATGTCGGAGACCATAGCACCTGGTTTGAACGTTTCTAGCTCTGCGATTACTTTGCCATCTGGCGAGTAGATTCCAGAAACTCCAACCGTTGAAATTGAAACAACGGTGCGGCCAGTTTCTATGGCGCGCATTTTAGAAATGGCAGCTAGCTGAACTCCCTGCTCGCTCTTTCCGAAATCGCTGCTATTTGTTTGAATCATGATAGCGGTAGCTCCGCTATTTACTAGGTCGTAACTCAAATCATCGATGGTAACTTCAAAACAAATCAGTGAGCCAATTTTTCCCTTGTTCGCGATTTCGAAAATTCCATCGCGTTTACCAGGGCTCATGTCCCAGCCGATTAAGCCAATCATCTCTGGTGCTAAAGACATAAAGAACTTTCGGTAAGGAACATACTCACCGAATGGAACGGGTCTTCTCTTGTCGTACCAGTCGTGTAAACCATTGTTGGGAGTCCACAGGTCGACTTCGTTGAAAAAATCCTTACCGCGAAATGTTTTATTGCCAAACAAAAGTGGAGCTTTGAGCTCTGTGTCAACAAATTTCGAAATTTTCTTGCCTGGTGCGTGCATCGTCACAGGATCTAGATCCGTTGAGTTCTCTGGCCAAACCATAAGGTCCACGCCTTTGGCCCTACCCGATCTGACCAGCTCTTTGGCGACAGTTAGATGTTTATCGAGAATTGAACCCGGTGGATTTATGGCGAATAGACCTGCATTGGCATTCCCCTGAACAGCTGCAACCTTCATGGTGCCAGCATTCGCTTCAGTCGGTATCACCATAAGAGCCGGAATCCCAAGAACCATAACCCAGGAAGCCAGTGTCGGAGTCCAACTTATGAAGCGAAGTCGCAGCCCCGAACCCGGTGCTAGAGGCCTAGTGAACTTGATTGCAGCCAGTGCACAAAGGAAGACAATTAGCCAAGATAATCCAGCAATATCAACAGCCCAAACTAACCTTGCAATCCAATTGTCTGCCTGACTCAGTCCCGCTCTGGCCCAAGGCAGCCCATCAAATGGGAAGTGTCCAGCCAAATATTCTCTTGCCGTATAGATGCTTGCGATAGCGAAAGCAATGACAAATGGCTGGGATTTACCAAGTTTTAGAGTTAGCAGCCATTTCCAAACCACCGCAATAACTGCAAAGGAAAGCCCAACCATCAATGCCTCGACAAAAGATAGTAGTAACCAAGGAATTGGGCCTAGGTATGTAGTGAGCCATTTGAGTACTAGTCCATAAAAAGCAAATCCAGCTAGAGTTCCAACAAAGAATGCCTTAAAGAAGCCCAGTTGTCTAACGGCAAGCAAGATTAGGGAAATTCCGACGAAGATTGCTGGCCATATGTTGAAGGCTGGGAAACTTAGGGCGATGCAAAAACCCCCGAGAATGCCTAACAGTGCTCTCCCCCAAAATGAGTTCGAATGCCTAATCCAGTTCAAGAAAGAGCTAATCATAACTCTCTAAGCGTAATAGGAATAGGCGACTATTCCTCGTTTGATTCTGTCTATAGCGGTCTGAGCGGTTATTGAGAGTTCATCTTGATCTACCTTGGAGATTTGTTCTAATAAATCAATTGTTTGCTTGCACCATCTGATGAAATCACCAGCGAGCATGCCAGTAGCCTTCAAGATGCTGTCTAAGCGTGTGTTGGTTGCCCAGCGATACATTTGTAAGGCCATAGTGGCATCAGGTTCGGTAGTCAGCGGAATCTGATTTCTTTTTGAAATCTCTTGTAGGTCGTCCCATATTCCAAGGGTTTCATCAAATACTGAAACAAAATCTCCCTTGGGAAGCTTTGGATTCAGATCTTCGTCATCTCGTCTAGCCTCATAAACGAGCGCGGCACCAATTGCTGCCAAAGTTTGTGCGTCGATACCATGCCATGCTTTTCGTCTTAGGCATTCGGCAACTAAGAGATCACGTTCACCGTATATTTTTGCCAACTTCTTCCCTGCCTCTGTGACTTCAAGATCATTTTCAGACACTTCCAAATATTCAAGTTCGACTAGCATCTGGCTGATGCGGTCGAAGGTCTTCGCAACTTGGTTGGTCCTAGATTCAATTTGCCTGATGATTGCTTGAGTTTCACGTTCTAGCTTGTACCAACGCTCACCCCAGCGAGCGTGTGCCTCCCGATCCGGACAAGAGTGACAGGAATGAGCACGAAGTTGCTTTTTCATCGTGGCTACCTTGAGTTCTTGAGATCGAACAGTTTTAGACTGGCGCAAATCATTGCGTTTAGCCTGTCGGCCTGTTTGAGCAATTTCTCTTTCGATATCGCTAATTTGCCTCCTCAAGCTCGCATACTCTCGGAAATCTCCAAGATGACAGCGCATTGATTCCTCATAACCATCTAGAGAAGCTTGCTTCTCTCTAATACCCCTGGCTAAACCAACCACAGATCTGTCAGCTTGAAATTGGGCAAAAGATGTTTCCAAAACTTCTCTGGATCGTCGCTGACCAAAAGCCTCAATTAAATTCACAGCCATGTTGAAAGTTGGCCTAAAAGAAGAGTTGAGCGGATATGTCCGCTTGGAGGCTAACGAAGCAACATAGGTCGGATCCAAGTTAGCCGCCCATTGAATGACGGAGTGCCCTTCAACATCGATACCCCGTCTACCTGCTCTTCCGGTAAGTTGCGTATATTCACCAGGGGTGATTTGAACTCGGCCTTCGCCGTTGAACTTATCTAGACGATCTAGAACAACAGTTCTTGCTGGCATGTTTATTCCAAGCGCTAAAGTTTCGGTAGCAAAGACAACCTTTACTAGTTTTCTCAGGAAAAGTTCTTCAACTACTTCCTTGAATGCTGGAAGCAGTCCAGCGTGGTGCGCGGCCACTCCTCGCTCTAATGCATTTAGCCATTCGAAGTAGCCAAGTGCGGCCAAATCCTCGTCGGCGATGTTGCCACACTTCTCTTCAGCAATTCTTCTGATGATTTGCTTATCTTCAGGTTTGGTGAGTCTAATTCCAGAGGCCAAGACAGATTGAACAGCAGCTTCACATCCAGCTCTAGAAAAGATGAAGAAGATTGCTGGTAGAAGATCAGCTTCATCAAGTAACTCGATAATTTCAGGTTTAGTCGCTTTATAAATACGTCCCATATTGCGATCAGGAAAACCAGCATGCCCTCTCCTACCGCGCATTGGCTTATTTATGGGCTGCCGCATCTTGTTTGCATGGCGTTGAACGAGATCAACATTGACCCTGAGTTCCTTATTCGAGTCATCGAAGAGCGGAATAAGTTCATCACCAAAAAGAACATGCTGATTTAGTGGAACTGGGCGGATTTCAGAAACCACGATAGCGGTGTCGCCACGAACTTCGTCAAGCCAAGCGCCGAATTCCTCAGCGTTAGATACCGTTGCGCTAAGAGAAACTACTTTCACATCCTTAGGTAGGTGAAGGATTACTTCTTCCCATACCGCTCCCCTGAACCGGTCAGCTAGGTAATGGACTTCATCCATCACTACGTAACCAAGACTAATCAGTGCGTTTGAATTGGCATAAATCATGTTGCGTAAAACTTCTGTGGTCATAACCAGAATCTGAGCATCTGAGTTGATGTTGGTGTCCCCAGTGAGCAAGCCAACCATTTCAGGGCCATATCTTGCTTGTAGTTCTGCAAACTTCTGATTGCTCAGTGCCTTGATAGGTGTCGTGTAAAAGACTTTCAGTGACCGTTCAACCGCAAGATGAATGGCAAACTCGCCAACGATGGTTTTACCGGCACCAGTTGGAGCAGCTACCAAGACACCATGCCCTTGGGTTAATGCACGACAGGCCTTTTCCTGAAAGTCATCAAGTGGAAATTTTAGAAGCTTCACAAAGCTTTCATAACTTGGATTTTGTTTACTCTGTTTAGCTTTGGCGTAGCGTTCTGCTGGCGATAGCTCTTCGCTCATCAATCGAGATTCTCTGAGACGTATACGGTAGCTATGTCTGAACCTTCAATCGCGTTTGATGTGCGCAACGCTCTCCTCTTATCGTTTAGATAAGCAAGAGCTGCTGAAAGATAATACAGAGCAAGCAACGGAATCATCAGCAGGAACATAGACATCGGATCTGAAACCGGAGTTGCTAGAGCGCCGATTACGGAGATTATGAAAATTGCTGGACGCCAACCCTTGAGAATGCTTTTAGCCGAGAGGGTTCCAATTGCATTTAAGAGCACAAGAATCACCGGTAAGACGAAGGCAATCCCAAACACTAAGAGCACACGCACAGTAAAAAGCACATACTCTGAGGCATTAATCACGTTTGCACTGCCTTGAGGAGTGAATGCTAAGAGGCTCTTTACAAATCCAGGAAAAAGCCACCAACCAAGATAAGCCCCACCTAAGAACAATGGTGTACTGGTAAGCGCAAATATAACTGAGTATTTACGTTCACGTTTTTTCAGCGCAGGAGATATAAATGCCCAAATCTGATAGAGCCAGATAGGGCTAGTCAGGAATAGTCCTATGAAGAATGAAATTTGGAGTCTAAGGTCAAATGCGGAAACAACAGAACCGAAGTTGATTTGAGCATTTACATTCGCGTCTTTTGCTAGTTCTAGAACTGGTTTTTGTAGTTGGGCAAACACATACTCAAAGGAATACCATCCAACTACGGTTCCTGCGATTATGGCAAAAGCAGAGCGAAACAGACGCTTTCTAAATTCACGAAGGTGTCCCGAGAGTTTCATCCTCTTATCGGGATTGCGGCGAGAAGCCATTAGTCTTCTTTAGGTTGTTCTTTCTCGGCACTCTTCTTCTTGTCTTCAGCGCGCTCGTCACCTAACTGCTTCATTTCCTTTCTGAAAATGCGCATAGATTGACCGAGACTCTTGGCAAAGCCAGGAAGCTTAGGTGCACCCCAAATGATAAGAACTACGAGCACGATGAAGATTATGTGCCAGCCTTCAAGACCTCTTGCAAACATTACAAGCCTTACTTTGTCGGTTTCTGGTGGTTTGAACCACTGCTATCTAGCCTACGCTGTCGTTCCAGCCTTGAACGCTTTAGAGCGCTCACTTCTAGCCTGAGATTGCTAATTTTTTGAGTTATTGGATCAATTGAGCGACTGATTCTCTTACTAGATGAAACCAGTTTGAATCCGGTTATGACAAAGGCAATTAAACCCAATATCCCGAGGGCAGAAAAGACATAAACAAAGACAGGATTCATGTCATTCGACGTTCTTTGGGGACTTTAGCGACCCTTGGCCAATGGCACTGAGGGCAAACTCTCGAACTGCTTGTCTTGCCGATTCTGGAGCGATTACCCTGGCAGCCCCGCCAAATCGAGCAATAATTCGACCCATGTTGCGAACATCACCAACTTTGATTTTGAACCGCTTTCTGAACGAGCTAAGGCTTTCTGGTTCCTCAACAGGTTTGAAATCGAAAATCAGCGAATAAGCTTCTGGATCGACTTCGATAGTAACTATGGTGTCTGATTCTGCAGGTGAGTAAATATCGTCGGATAATTCAGCCTCCCTGGCCTCTTTACTTATCGGGATTTCCGTTGAGTGAGTGTTACGCATCCGGTCAACTCTAAATGACTTCACTTCCAAACTCTCCGGGCACCAGCCTCGAAGATAAATAGTTTCGCCATGTGGATCGATTCTCAATGGTTCGATTAGTCGCCCCAATGTCGTAATACCGCGTTGATTTAGGTAATCGCAAGTTATAGCCACATTTTTTGAAATGGCTTCACGTATCTTAGCCAGATCCGCATCTCTTGAACCTGGTTTGATAATCATCTCCGGTGCAGCCCCACGTGAATCTCCGCTTGCTAAAATATTTTGCAACTCCTCTATTTCAGAGTTATCAACTAAGCCAGGTAGCGAAGAAAGATAAACCAAACCCGCTGCCAAGGCAGATGCTTGACGAGAGGAAAGCCGAGGTACCTCATCAACAGCATTGCTGAAGTCGTATCTTATTGAAACGTATCCATCTTCTAGGTCGTCATAGTCAACCAAGTAGTGTCCAAAATCGTTGAAGTTCATTAGATCGGTAAAACTTATCATCTTCACAGCTTTGATGATTTCACTCTTTGAAACACCGAAGTGTTTTACCAAATCCTTGATCTCGTATTCTTCACCTTGCACGAGTAGCCCCGTAAGAGCAAGCATTAGATTGAATCGATCTGAATCGTCTAGTTTTTGTTCATCAGGCATGCTGATTAGCCACCTTCTCAAATCCAGTGCGAATCAGATTAGCCAAACTCTCCGGTCCTAGCACTTCAATTTCATTTGCATATTCTCGCAACTGTTCAGCTAGAACATAGATGTCGTGATAGTGCAATTCAACTTCACCAGCTTTCTTACCACCAGTTAAGTCAAGTTGAAAACGAAACCATGCTTCAGTTTCCGGCTTTACCTTTACCAATGCTGTTTGTCTCTCAGCCAGTAAATCTAGATCGGCAACTGCCGCAGCAATAAGATCCGGAGAAGGTGCTGCAAAAGTCTTAGATTCCTTACCGACTTTAACCGGGGTGATTTTGCTCACAATTCTTCGAAGCATGAAATTTCTAGTGTCTTCTCGCAATTCATCAAAGCCCATAACCAGCCACTGGCCTGCGACTTGACGCAGTAACCAGGGTTGCAATGTTCTTGTCATAATCTCACCGCTTTGTGGATTACGGTAGTCAAACTGCACTACCTGGTAATCAGAAACCGCATTGTTCAAATCCCTGAATGATGGTTCGTGCGCTTGAATTCTTGGAGCGATGCCAACAATGTCTGAATCTTCGCCAACCGAACCCATAGCCCGAAGTTTAGTTATTCCCCTACTGGCTGCAGTTGAGAGTGATCCACCAGCCCAAGCTTCTGCGGCAAGGTTCAAAAGGGCTAGCTGCCTTGGAGTGAATTTCACATCTTTTGGCCAATAGAACGATTCACGTTTTATGAGATAGACAGTTGCCTGATTGTTTTCATCTTCATGGGCAGGTATGCGAGTTTCTAGTTGTATTCCGTTATGGCGAAGGCTCTCTTTGTCTCGCTCGAATTTACGTTCCAAGCTTGCATTGTCGCCACCTTCAACATATTCGGTGTCGTAGCCACGAACTGATCTTAGAATCTCTGCCTTAGTTAAACCCCGAGAGGTGTATAACAAGGCGCAAGTAAGACTGAATAAGCGCTCCGGCTTACCTACTTTGTATTCATTAGATGAATTCGTTGTCATTACCTCTAGTCAACCTATTTATTGATACCAAGAACATCAATTACGAAGACAAGAGTTGAGTTACCTGGAATGTTGGTATTTCCTTCGGCTCCGTATGCATCAGCCGGAGGCATCGATGCAATCACCTGAGAGCCAACTGTCACACCATCAAGAGCCTTTATAAAACCTGTGATTACTCCCCCAGGGTTTATCAAATTGAAAGTCGCAGGTGTTCCAGAAGTCCATGATGAATCAAATGGGCTGCCAAAGCTGTCTTTCCAAATCCAACCAACGTAATGAACTGTTACAGAATCTCCGGACTTTACAGTTTCACCTTTACCTTTGATCAGTACTGCTCGCTTAAATTCGGCTGGCGCTGAAAAAGATGGTTGCACTAAAGCAGGCTGACCTGTTTTAGGAGCCCGAACCACGGCAGGCAATCCTGATTCTGGTGCCTGAGCGTCACCATTGGCGTGAGGCAAATAAACCTTCTTTAGATCAATAACAAAAAGTGATCCTTCAGGTTCCTCTTCAGTTGCCGGAGTGGCAAATATCGCCAGAGATCCTTCCTTTACTCCTGATAGTGCCTGACAGTAAACCAGAGAATTAGTTGCATCAAAAACTTGCCCAGCTGGATCCGTGCCATTGAACTGAGATGATCCTAGAAGTTTGCCAGTTGTTGAAGAGAAGACTGCATATTCCAATATCGCTAGTTCGCCACCGGTAAAGGTCGGACCGTTTCCTTCTCTAATAACTTTGGTCTGGGTTGCTTTGATTGTTGACAATGGAGACTTGACTGATGAACCTGGTTGTTGAGTCACAAAATCGACTGTTGGAATTTTCTTGTCTGCCGCAGTCACTTTGACATTGTCGATTTCCGAGCCGCCTTTGAATGATTCACACGCCGGCGTCAAGCCTTCATAAGCTCGCAAAGTTGGAGTTGCCGGTGAAGTACAACCGGCTAATAAAGCAACGAGGCTGGCTGCGATGAATGAGACTTTTAGTTTCGACACTCTTACTACTTTCTATGGGATTTCATAAGTTTACTCTTGGTTCTCCTCTGTGCCCTCGAGCTTAGCCCCAGCAGCTCGTTGGGCTGATCTAAGCGACTTTCTTAGCTTCTTTTCGCTAACCCCTCGCTCCCCTAGATGGTCGGGATTCCAAACTGCTAGGTCCTCGTCATCAAACTCAGGTTTTGCTCTCCTGCTAAAGCTTGGAAGTACAGCGCCGGGGGCCAGCTTTCTGGCGGTTAGTAAGAATCCCGTGTGACCTCCCATACGATGCTCAGGGCGCACTGCTAGACCTTGCAGGTGCCAACCCCGAACAAGTGATTCAAAGGCTTCAGGTTCCGCATAATTACCAGTAGAGCGGATCTCTTCTGCCACTCTAGATAGCTGGGTCACAGTAGCCACGTAGCAAACTAAAACTCCTCCGGGAATAAGAATCTCAGAGACAGCATTGACACATTCCCAAGGAGCCAACATATCAAGCACTACTCGATCAATACTTCCGATCGGGATGTTTTTCGGAAGTTCGATTTCTAAACTCCCAATAATAACGTTCCAGTTATCAGGTGCAGCCCCAAATTGAGTTGCAACATTTGCCTTTGCTATTTCTGCAAATTCAGATCTTCTCTCAAACGAAGTGAGTTGACCGCTGTCCCCTACCGCTCTAAGCAAATACATGCTCAAAGCTCCCGAACCAACACCTGCTTCAACAACTTTTGCTCCAGGAAAAATATCTCCCATAGTGACAATGCTGGCAGCATCCTTTGGATAAACGATTGCCGCACCACGTGGCATGGAAAGCACGAAGTCGGTCAAAAGCGGCCGCAGAGCAAGGTACTCCACTCCAGTGCCATTTTTAATTACTGAGCCATCTGGTTGCCCAATGATGTCGTCGTGTTTTATGTCTCCGCGGTGGGTGCCAAAGGTAGCTCCGGTTACCAGTGTGATTGTGTTTAGTCTTCCCTTTGGTCCAGTTAGTTGGACTCTTTCACCCGGCACAAAGACTCCACGTTGTGCTTTATTCAGTTTTGCCACTAGATGAGTTTCCTTAGTTGTTTATAGGTGACTCCAACCAGTGTTGGCCAAAGTGTCCTTCCCTCATTTTCAGGGATTGGAATAACATGCGGTATACCAATAGCGAGAGTTCCAGCAGTCTCTGCTGATGTAAGGCCAGAAATCGAATCTTCAAAGGCAATACATCGGTTTGGCGCAAAGCCGAGCGCTTCAGCAGCTTTCTGGTAGGCCTCAGGGTGAGGTTTACCTCTTGTCACATCATCACCCGCGATGATGATGTTGAAGGCATCAAATTCAATTGCGTCAACAACCTGCTGAGCCATTCTGTGCATAGACATTGTGACTAATGCTGTCTTGACTCCGTGTTTTTTGAGATCCAGCAATAATTCCTTAGCGCCTGGACGCCAAGGAATCGCTTTAGCCAACTTTCCTTGAACCTCATTCGTGAGTCGGTCGACGATCTCTGTTGGTTCTAGGGGGATATTGGCTCGATCCTTCAGTAGTTTTGAGGAGAAATCTAGACTCATCCCGACGACGTCTAATCCATCCTGGTGAGTCCAATTTCCGTTATGTTCTTGGGCTAAGGCTTGCTCACTTTCCATCCAATATGGCTCGGAATCGATGAGTGTGCCGTCCATATCGAATAAGACGGCGAAGTTAGCTTTGCGACCAAACATTATGCCCAAAGTCTAATCTGGAGTTATGAAATAGAGTTCTATCTGAACCCTTGCACTGAAACGGTAGAACTGTGAACGCAACCTCCAACATCTTTAGCGGCCGAGTCCTGATAGTGGCTTTCGACGGCTGGACAGACGCCGGCTCTGCCGCAACTGGGTCTGCTAACTATATTCGCGAGAAGCTGGCAGCTGAGAGGCTGCTCGTCATAGACGACCAAGATTATTTCGATTTCCTTCGACAGAGACCAATCATTGTGCTTGATGAACATGGCGAACGTGAGTTTATTTGGCCCAACATAGAGTTCTGGGGTCCAGGATCTCAATCTGTTTTGAACACCAAAGACTTACAGTTGTATTTCCTTATCGGTCAAGAACCAGCTCTGCAGTGGCAATACCTTCGTGATGAGATTCTTGAATTAGTAGAAGATAGAGATATCAGTTCGGTCATCATGATTGGTTCATTGGCATCTGAAGCCCCGCACTCGAGGCCGATAAAGATTTATAAGAACAGTCAAACCGCGGCAGTTAGAAATGCCTTTGGAATTGAACGCAGTAACTATGACGGAAGAGCAGGATTTCTATCTGTTTTAGGTCATGCTTTTGAAAAAGCAGGTTTACCAACCATATCGGTTTGGGCAGAAGTTCCTCACTACGTAGCATCCATGCCAAGTCCTAAAGCAGCTTTGGCGCTAGTAAACGATCTTGAAATCATGTTGGGCTTCACGGTTGAACATAAAGAGATTTCTGAGGCTGCCTTTGAATGGGAAAGATCGGTTGATGATTTTGCTGAAGGTGACGAAGATCTGCTCAACTACATTGCTGGATTAGAAAAAGCTAGAGACGAATCAGAAGCGGAAGAAATGAACACTGATCAGCTCGCGCTGGAGTTCGAGAAGTTTCTAAGACAAAATGAAGGTGAAGCAGGCACTGCCGAAAATTAAGCTGCAACAAGCCCAAGGCTTAGCATTACCAGCAACGAGATACCTACAATCACTCGCCAAATTACAAACGGCATGAAAGAACCCTTGTTGAGGTATTTCAAAAGACCAGCAATCACTGCATAGCCCACTAGAAATGACGTGACAGTTGCTATCAGGGTACCTGTTAGAGCAGTCGAGTCTAGATTCTGGTAACTGTCTTTGAATTCGATTAGTCCACTTGCAAGTACGGCAGGTATTCCAATTAGGAAGCTAAACCGAGCTGCCGCTGCCCGGTTGAAGCCAGCTAACAAACCAAAGCTGATGCTAGCGCCTGATCTTGATACACCTGGAATCACTGAAAGCATCTGCCCTAGACCAAAACCTATAGCGGAGCCGAAGGTAAGTTCCTTTATTGCTTTTTGTTTTGAACCAAGGCGATCTGCCAACAAAAGAATTAGACCAAACAAAATCATCGTGAAAGCAATGACCCAGAGGGTTCGAACCGTTTCTTCAATGAAATGTTTCAGTAGTAGACCCGCGATGCCAACCGGAATGGATGCAATAATGACAAACCAAGACATTTTGTATGTATCTGTTGCTCTCGCCGACTTGTTGAAGAGCCCTTTGAACCAAGCCGTGACTAATCGAGATATGTCTTTAGCGAAGTAGATGAGAACTGCGGCTTCAGTTCCGAGTTGAATAGTTGCGATGAAAGCCGTTGTTGCAGAGTTTTTGTCCGATAGTCCTGGAACTTTCATCAGTTCAGATGCAATTTGAACGTGAGCGCTTGAAGATACTGGTAAAAATTCAGTTAATCCTTGGACAATACCAAGGATGATGGCCTGTAAAAAATTCATGACCAGTCTTCATCATCTTCGGCTAGTTCCATCGGCAAAATTTCACCGAATTGATCGGATAGACCTTCTTCGTAGTCAAGGAAAGCTGACTTCAAATGCTCGTAGGAAGCAATCACAGCTGGGTCATCACTTCCTCGACCTGCTGAGACTGCCTCGAAGTGTCTTTCGAGAGCAGCAACAAACATATTCAATGAACTTCTAGCTTCTTGTGCCATAAGCCAAAACTACTCCTGGTTGGTCCAAAATCAATACACATAAACCACGAAAGTTGTTTTCCTCGATTAGTAGTAAAATTAAGAACTGTTGCTCAAATCACCTTCAGTCCGGGTGGCGAAATGGTAGACGCGCTAGCTTGAGGTGTTAGTCCTCTCACGAGGGTAGGGGTTCAAGTCCCCTCTCGGACACGTAGTTTGAGACAGCTACCCAAAGCCCCGATATTTCATATCGGGGCTTTGTTACTACCTGGATCATGAAAGCGAATTACAGGTTACGGCTAACTAAATACGGCATAATCAAGACAATGAAGAAAATCTGGAGGGAAGATTATGCGTTTATTCAAAAAGTTCACAATCTTCAGCATTCTGCTTGGGCTTTCTAGTGTTGGGTTGGCGCAAGCTGCAACCGCAACAAGGCCCTATGTTTCTCTCCTCATTCAAGACACGGGTGGATACATAACATACGAATATGCCTTCTCCAGAACTCCATCTGTTCTATACAGCGATGGTCTTTTGATTGTTCCTAACAAAATTCAAACTTGGCAGAGCCCAGGTCAGTTTGTGCAGACCTTCATGCAAAAACGAGAGCTTGCAGCAGTTCCTCGAATCTTGGCTGCTGCTGAAAAGAGTCATTTGACGGATCCCAAATTCGATTGGGGCACACCTTGGATTGTTGACGTTCCTGACACCATGTTTGTAACGCAAATTTCACCTAGGGCGGCTCAGACTAAACTTTCGATTTATGCTCTCGGCTTTGATGCAGACCTGACACCTAAGTCAAAGGCTGATGCTCGTCGAGCGGCATCAGGTTTCCGAGACAAGATCGAATCATTTAGCTCTGAATTAATGTGGACAAAATCTAGACCAACTGTTTGGAAACCAACTAAGTGGGTATACATGGCAACCGAATCGCAGCCCGATGTCTTTACCAAGACACACAAGTGGTTTGGTTCGAAGGCACTCGAATTCACCTCATCTTGTCGGGAGATGACTTCTTCAGAGAACGCAAAGTTGAATGCTCTACTACCCAAGTTGAATTCTTCATCTAGGTTTAGTTCGAACGGAAAGATCTGGCGACTCACTGTTCGGCCGTTATTCCCGCACGAATCAGGCTGTCAGTCAATAATCAATTAGTCCAAGTTGTAAACTGCTCAATAATGTCCCAACTTGAAAATCCAGAACTGCCGCATGCTGCTCATTATTCAATCGAAGTGGCACGTGAGCGCATTGCTGGCAAAAAGCTCTTTGTTCTAACCGGAGCAGGCATAAGCACAGATTCTGGAATACCTGATTACAGAGGTCAAGGTCGAGTTGCTAGACACCCAATGACCTATGACACTTTTATGGCATCCTTTGAAGCTCAGCAACGTTACTGGGCTAGGAGTTTTGTTGGCTGGTCTAGAATCGCTCTAGCCAAACCTAATGCTGGACACTTCGCCATTGCTTCAGCACAGGCAAGCGGTTCGGTCACTGCTCTGGTTACTCAAAACGTTGATGGATTGCATCAGGCAGCAGGCAGCAAGAGCGTAATTGATCTGCACGGCAGATTAGATCGAGTTATTTGCCTGAGTTGTAAAAGCTCGATAGCAAGAACGGAAATGGATGAGTACCTGCAGGAACTCAATCCAAACATCACTAAAGATAATTCAGTCGAGTTCACTCCTGATGGTGATGCAGAGGTTGATGGCACGGAGAGCTTTATAGTTCCTAAATGTAAGAAATGTGATGGCGTCTATAAGCCTGATGTGGTCTTTTTTGGAGAATCAGTGCCAACCAGCCGTGTTGAATCAGCGCTAAATCAATTAGCCTCAGCAGATGCGTTACTAGTAGTTGGTTCATCTCTTACCGTGAATTCCGGGTTTCGTTTCGCCAGATTGGCGGCCCAGTCCTCTAAACCAATTGTGATAGTCAACATTGGCCCCACTCGCGCAGATGATCTTGCGATTGCAAAGATTGAAGCAAACTCCTCAATAGTTTTAGAAAGGCTATTAATTGACTGAAACTATTTTGGGATTACTTAGACATGGGCAAACAGACTGGAACATTGATTTAAGGCTCCAAGGCTCAAGCGATATTCCTCTGAACGAAACCGGGCGGAATCAAGCAGCAGCTGCCGGTGCGAAACTCTCTCGTGCTGACTGGGACGTAATCATTGCCTCTCCCCTTTCTAGAGCCAGTGACACTGCAAACATCATTGCGGAGCAACTGGGCATGCATGTTGTTATTGTTCCAGAACTTGTAGAGCGCTCATTCGGGGTTGCTGAAGGTATGAGCCATTCTGAATGGCGAAGGATGTTTGAATCCAATGAACACATTGAAGGACTCGAACCAATCGAAGACCTCAGAGCCAGAAGCGAAGCCTTGCTGCAATTAATTGCAACCGAGTATGACGGTCTTCGTGTCTTAGCTGTCTCACACGGAGCTTTCATTAGAAAGGTGCTACGAGTGGTCAGTGATAACAGTATTCCCAGAGAGGGCGACCGGTTGGGTAATGCTTCTTTGAATAAAGTAGTTCATTCAGATGGTTTCTGGGCTATCTCGGATTACAACCCAGATTCACTTGCTCTCTAATGATTGAAAGATTTTCAAGAGTTGATTTGCTGACTCATCCCAATCAAACTTTCCTACCTGGGCTATCGAGGCTTTAGAAGAATCTGACCAGTTAGATCCACTTGCCAGCTCTCTGACTCTTGCGGCTAGTTGTTTAGAGTCCTCAGCTTCGAAATAGGAGCCAGCATCTGAGGCCACCTCATGAAAGATTTCAAGGTTGGAGACCACAACTGGAGTTCCACGCTGCATCGCCTCAACTAAAGGAATTCCAAATCCCTCATCTTTACTCGCAGTTACCAGTGCGAATGCCTCGTCCAAAAGATCTAAATACTCTTTATCGCTCACGCCATTATGAAAAATTACTTTCGAACCTATGGCAGTGACCAACTTCTGCAGCTGGACCTTCCGACTCTCAGCAATCTTGCTCAGTAGGTGTAGCTCGAACTCAGGCAGCATGCCAACTGCTTCAACCAGTGTTTCAACATTTTTATATGGCATGAAAGAGCCGATGTATAGCAACTTCTTAGAAGTAGGTGCTGTTCGGGCTTTGCCGTTGTGGCTTGCTTCTGGTGCGTTATAGACAACTGATACTGGTCGTTTAGTTAGCTTGTGCTGCGCAATTAGCTTCTTTGTGGTTTCTGAAACTGTGACTACGGCATCAGCTCGGTTTAGTAGCCAACGTTGTGGCTGGTAGCTCAGGTGGTAAAGACGCCAAACTGCACGAACTAAGAGATTCAGATCTTGCGGTGGCTTTCTGTGTCGATAGTAGATCAAGTCATGCAAAGTTAGCACTAGTTGGTATTGTCGCCCAACTGTGCCCATTACCTGCATTGGTGAAAACAGATGAGACACGCCAACTTTGTTTAGTTTTCTGGCAATAAAGAATTCTGAGGGGGCTTGCGGATTGTTTACCAGCAGATACTTGATTCCTGCTGGAAGTGACTCAAGTTGACGTAAGTCGTAAATTAAAACAACAACGTCAATCTTCCTGCTCAAAGCCTTTACTAGTTCAGCCGAGAATCGACTTATTCCATCGTGATAACCAATTCTGACGAACCGAGCATCAAAATGAAGTGTTTGCACTAGTCGCTCTGCTTTGCGATGAATTCACTGATCACGTCTATTGTTTCTTGAGCTGCTTCATAATGAACCAAATGGCCGCAGTTCTTTATTTCATAGACCTTGGCGTCGTTCATTTTTTTTGACATCTCAATTACGGCAGATACCGGCGTGATCTCATCTAATTCTGCTGCTATCAGAAGTATGGGTTTCTGGATGAGTGGGACATATGGTGCCATGGTGTTATCTATAGAAGCGATGTATGACTGCCAAACAACTTGAGAATTAGCAAAACTATTGAAATGAGTCTTGTGTTGGTTCTTAATCCACTTTCGAAGTTGCTTGTCATTTGATTTAGTCGTGTAACTGCTCATCGAATTCACTAGCAAAGGAGTCTTGAGCATTATCATCCCGAGTCTTTCTGGAATAACGTGAGCAACCCAGTAATAACTTTTCACGACTTTCAACAAGAAACCTGAAAGACCCCCTGTAGACCCACCCGCAACTGGATTTATGCAGACCAAAGCCTTAAGTGGAGAGCTTTTAGCCTCCGTTGCTGAAACTATAAGAGTTCCAAATGAGTGTCCGATAGCAATTGGATTCTTTAGATCGATCCCCTTGAGAAACTTCTCAAACCAAATCACGTAATTAGCTAGAGTGTGCTCAACCTTCAACGCAGAAGAACTGCCGAAACCAGGAATATCAGGCGCATAGACATTGAAATCAGTTAGTCCCCCGGCGAATGCTTCTAAGCCGTGGTGGTCTCCCCTGTAACCGTGCACCAAGACCACATTTTGGGCTTTACGAGAGTCGGCAGTGCTGGCCGGATAGAACCAGTAGTCGGTGTTCACCGAGTCAATCTCAATAATCTTTTTGATGGCTCTGGCTTGACCCATGTCCATGAATTCCGCTGCTGATTTCAATTCGCACCTCCCAACTCAATTACTTAAAGTCTATCCAGCCGAAGTAAGCGGGTTGGTCCTAACCGGAGATGTCCGAGTCTGGAAGTAGTCTGAAGAAGTGAATGAATCCGTAGATAAGTTGCCACTTCCTAGCTGGCTAGAAACAATAGCCGTGTTCGATACTGAGACCACTGGTCTCAATCTGAGTGAAGACAGAATTATCACTGCCGCATTACATCGCATAAACGCTAATGGTGATCTTCAACCTGGCGGGTTCGATTGGGTTATCAACCCTGGCATCCCGATTCCAGAAGTTGCCAGCAGAGTCCACGGCTACTACGACAAGGATGTTGTCGATGCCACTTCTCCAGCCCAAGGGGTAGGTGAAATTGTTCAGGCTATTCAAGCTTGCTTTGATGAAGGTATTCCTGTTTTGGCTTACAACGCGGCATACGACTTTACGATTTTGCATTACGAGGCGATTCGTTACGAAGTTCCCGCTCTTAGGTTTGGAACAGTAATTGACCCGTTGATCATTGATAAAACTATTGATAAATACCGGAAAGGTAAACGAACTCTGATTGCTGCGGCAGAGCGCTACGGAGTCTCACTAGATAACGCGCACACTGCTAAAGACGATGCTGTTGCAGCTGGTCATGTTGGCCAAGCCATGCTTAGATACTTCCTCGCTCAAGATAAACCAGTGGTTCGATTTCCTGCCTCGCTTCAAGAACTCAATGACAATCAGGCCAGGTGGGCTGATGAGATCGAAGCAAGTTATGCCAAATGGCGTCAGCAAGATGTTCCTGACTACAAACCGCAATTCGGTTGGCCAGTCAAACAACTAGGTTAAAAAGAATGGACCCCGAAAAAGGGTCCATTACTTTTAGGAACAGAACTAGTTCTGTGTACCAAACTTCTTGTAACGCGCGTTGAAGCGCTCAACACGACCAGCTGAGTCGAGGATACGCTGCTTACCTGTGTAGAACGGGTGTGATGCTGAAGAGATTTCAACATCGAAAACTGGGTAGGAGTTTCCGTCTTCCCACTCGATGGTCTTATTGCTAGTCACGGTTGAACGTGTCAAGAATGCAACGCCAGAAGCAAGATCGCGGAAAACAATTGCTTCATACTTAGGGTGGATGTCAGCCTTCATAAGGAAATCTTTCAATTCAAATGGGATTCTGTGCTCTTAGTACCAGTTAGCCACTATACCAGAGCCTGGGGTTCTTATCCAGAGCCTATTTGGCTCTAACGGCAAATCTACCTGCTAACAGGACTACTTCAAGCCGCAATCCGTAGGCTTCGCTTAGCTTTTCGGTGGTTAAAGTTGAATTTATTGGTCCAGCAGCGATAATTTTTCCTTCGTTGAGAACTAATGCATGGGTGAAGCCAACCGGGATCTCCTCCAAGTGATGAGTAACCATAATGATTGCCGGCGCTCCGGGATGAGACGCATATCCCCCCAAAATCTTGATAGTTGCTTCCCTAGAGCCAATATCAAGGCTGGCAACAGGTTCATCTAGGAGCAATAGTTCTGGATCTGGCATTACTGCTCGGGCTATTTGAGTTCTTTTGCGCTCCCCATCGCTAAGCGTCCCAAAAGCTCTGTCTGCATATTCATCTAAATGCCACTCGGTGAGAACTCGTCTAGCACGGCGTTCATCAACGTCATCGTATTTCTCTTTGAAACGCCCGGTAATGGCATAGCTGGCAGTCATTACTGCATCTAAAACTGTTTCTGAATTGGGGATTCGGTTCGCGATTGCTGTCGATGCAAATCCCACTCTGGTTCTGATGTCAAAAACGTTAACCTCACCCAGCGCTTCGCCAAGAACACGTGCTTTCCCCGAACTCGGCTGTATTTGTGCCGCGGCTATTTTTAAAAGAGTAGTTTTACCTGCTCCATTAGGGCCGACTATTACCCAACGCTCGTTATCTTGAACCTTCCAGGTAATCTCATCAAGGATTTTTTTACCTGCTCGGCTCACCGAAACGTTTTCTAGCGATAGCACTTCATTCATAGATTTTCAGCCTAAGCGAATCTCTTTACCTAGTGCTGTTATGACACTCAAAGGGCATGTGTGCAGCTCGGGCAACGTTTAGGCAATAAAGTTTCCTTATGACCTCGACCAGCCTATGCCGCATGCTTGTGGTTTTCGATGTCGATTCAACTTTGATTCAGGACGAAGTTATTGAGCTTTTGGCCGATTGCGCCGGGAAGCGTGCTGAAGTGTCCGAAGTCACTGAACGGGCAATGCGAGGTGAGCTTGATTTCACGGGAAGTCTGAAAGCAAGAGTCATTTCTCTCAAAGGTTTACCTGACACAGTGATCCAGGACACTCTCGAGAAAATTACTATCACCAAAGGTGCGAAAGAGTTAATCCAAGCCATACACAGTGCAGGCGGTAAGGTCGCAGCAGTTTCAGGAGGTTTTACTCAACTACTCGAGCCCCTGGCTAGAGAACTTAATCTTGATTACTATCGTGCAAACCAACTCGAAATTCTGGACGGAAATCTAACCGGTTTAGTTACCGGTCCCATAATCGATAAACCGGCGAAAGCTCAGGCCCTTACTGAATGGGCTAAGGAATTAGGCCTGAGTTTACAAAGAACAATAGCGGTTGGTGACGGCGCTAACGATCTTGACATGATGCAAATTGCGGGCCTGAGCATAGGTTTTAATGCAAAACCTAGGGTTAGAAAAGCTGCTGATATTTTGATCTTTAGCAACGACCTAAGTGAAGCTATCGGACTGCTCGGCCTCTAGTGGCCTGTTGAATGCAAGCCACCATCAACGTGAATAATTTCTCCCGTTGTCTTTGGGAACCAGTCACTTAGTAGTGCAACAATTCCTCTTGCGGCAGGTTCGGTGTCGGCAAGTTCCCAGTGCAATGGAGCTCTGTCTACCCAGATGTCTTCCATACTAGAAAAACCAGGGATACTCTTACCCGCAGGAGTTCTAAGCGGTCCAGCAGAAATTAGATTAACTCTTATTCCATCTTTACCAAGATATCTAGCGAGATAGCGCGAAGTAGATTCGAAGGCAGCCTTAGCAACACCCATCCAGTCGTATACCGGCCATGAAACGCTAGCGTCAAAAGTTAGACCAGCGATGGATGCGCCTTCACGAAGAATTGGTTTAGCTGCCATAGTGATTGATTTCAATGAATAGGCCGATACCTGAATAGCAGTTGAGACATCTGGCCACTCGGTTTCAAGGAAGTTTCCTCCAAGAGCAGTGCCGGGAGCGAATGCGATTGCGTGAACTATGCCATCAAGGTAAGGAAGGTGTTCTAACACACGGGCAGGCAGTGCGGCGAGATCCTCATCATTGGTTGCATCCAGTTCGATTACCGCGCAAGGTTTAGGAAGACGCAAAGCGATCTTCTCTGTGATTGCCATCATTCTTCCGTAGGAAGAAAGGATGATGTCCGCGCCTTGTTCTTGGGCAAGACGTGCAACAGCAAAAGCGATAGACGCCTCGGTTAGTACACCGGTGATTAGAAGTTTCTTACCCTCGAGGATTCCCATTATTTAGTCTTTCCGTTATTTATTTAGTTTCCATGAAATATTCTGCCAGCCAGAGGGCGATTTTAGGCGTTAGTGACCCATGCCAAGTCCGCCGTCAACAGGAATAACAGCTCCTGAGATGTATGCAGCATCGTCACTGGCTAAGAATAAAACAACCTTGGCAACTTCATCTGGGGCCGCAAAACGTCCCGCAGGTATCTTTTTCTTGTATTCATCCTGCATTTCAGCACTTAGTTCTGCGGTCATGTCGGTATCAATAAAGCCAGGAGCAACCACGTTTGCAGTAATACCCCGGCCACCTAGTTCCCTAGTGAGTGATCTAGCCATACCGACCAAGCCGCTCTTTGCTGCTGAATAATTCACCTGACCGGCACTTCCAAGCAGGGCAACAACTGAGCCAATAAAGATAACTCGACCATATTTACCCTTGATCATCCCTTTGGTTGCTCGACGTAACACTCTGAAAGCACCAGTGAGATTGGTGTTAAGCACCTCTTCAAACTCTTCATCTGTCATACGCATCAGCAATGTGTCTCTGGTGATACCAGCGTTTGCTACCAGGATCTCAACAGGTCCAAGCTTCTCTTCTATTTCAGCAAAAGCCGCGTCAAGAGAAGACGGATCTGTTACATCAGCTTTCACACTGAGTGTTCCCTGTGGTCCTTCACCGCTTCGGACGGTAACTGCAACCTTGTGACCGGCAGCGACAAAAGCCTCCGCAATTGCCTTACCGATACCGCGGTTCCCACCAGTTACTAGGACTGTTCTCTGAGTTGTCATCGATAATTTCGCCTTACAGTTCGATAGAGCAGATAATGGACTAATAAACATAACAAGTCTATATCTAGGGATAGATAGGCATTGGAACCGAAGGGCACAACTTGGCTAAAACACAATCCGTCACCTCAATTCAGGTCTCTCCTGAAGAAGAGCGTAGATCGCGATTTATCAAATACATCGTTGCGATGGTTGTTCGCGTGATTTGCATTGTCTTAGCTGTTGTGATTCCTGTGGGTTGGCTTACCTTTGTTTTTGTTGCCGGTGCAGTATTTCTTCCGTACTTTGCTGTAGTTATTGCTAATGCTCAGGGGCCAGGAAGCATTTCTAGCAGAGTCAAATCAGCTGAAGCGCCAACCATTAGCATCACGGCGGACGCTTTTCGTAAGGCTGAAAGCTCAGATGAAAAGTAAGTTACAAGGTTTGTCTAGATGGCTAACCTGGCTAGCCATGGCGATAATTTTTAGCATTGCTTGCTGGTTCTTATCGCAATGGCAGTTTTCGAGGCAACAAGAAGTAAGCGACACAAACAGACTCATTGAACAGAACTACAATTCAAAGCCTGTTGCTCTAGAAGAACTCTTGTTACCAACAACTTCATGGAATAAAGATTACGAATACCGCAGGGCCATTGTCTCGGGCAAATATTTGACAGAAAACCAGTTCTTAGTTCGTAATAGACCAAATGAAGGCAACCCGGGCTTTTTACAACTCTCGGCATTCGAAACTGACGGTGGATCAGTAATCTGGGTGGAACGTGGTTGGCTACCAACAGGATCGAAAACAGATAGACCAGATCATGTTCCAGTTACTGACACAATTCATCGACAACTAGTTCTTCTACTTAGACCCGCTGAACCAAAACTAGATAGAACCGCTCCTCCAGGTCAATTACCAAGTATCGATTTACGAACAGCGAGTAGTTCTCTGACTTCAAATAAGGTTTACGACCTAGCTTATGGAAGATTGGTTTCTGAATCTCCAGTCGCAGATCGAGGGTTGATGATGCCTAAGCCAGAACTTAACGATGGCAACCATCTCAGTTATGCACTCCAATGGCTTTTGTTTGCCTTGATGGCATTCGGTGCTGTGTTCTGGAGTATCAATCAGGATCGCAGAAGACGTTCAGGTTTAGAGCCAAAAAAAGTTAACTTCCTCACAAAAGATTCAGACGCTGAGGCGGAAGACAAAATACTTGGATAAAAAAATATTGGCCAAACCTAAGGCTTGACCAATATCTTGTTTTCGAATTCTTACTTGACGGCTTTTAGTGCCACAATTCCAAAGCCAACTTTGTTCACAATATCTGCAATAACGTAAATTATTGCTGCAATACAGATAGAGAGTTCGATTGTCTTTGCATCGGTTCCGTTGAGTTCTAGGAACTCTTGAATAGCTGTGCCGATTGGGTAAATTGCCCAACCGAAGATAACAAACTTCTTCATGTTGTTTACTGCCTTCTTTACTTGCGCTGAACCTTTTGTGGCTTTTAGCTTCCAAATTGTGTAAGCGATGTAAACCCAAGCAAGTGATGAGATTACGAAGTTCACATAGTTTCCAACTGATCCAACTGAACCAATTTCACCGAAGTAGCCGGTAATAACCATGACGATATCGGCAAGTACTAGTCGGTAGGCAGTTCCCTTAGCGGCTCCAGCAAGAGTTGCGATAACTCCAAATTCAATTAGAAGCAGAGGCGTGGTGAGAACCCAGTCCAGATACCTAACTGGCATTGTCGCGCCAATGTGAGCGGCGTCCGTAACACCTGGGAAAGCAACGATGTCTTTCATCTGCCAATACATGATGGCCGCGATGAATGTAATCAAAGCCGCATACGTGGCTGTAGCGCGGTGCTCTGGCTTTAGCTCATTTCGCTCCAAAACAAAATAAAAGGTTCCAGCTGCCATAGCAACGAAACCCAACATGAAAAGTGCCTGTGTAATTGAAACTAGATCCATTGGTTAATCCTTTCAAGATACCTATAACAAGATTATTGCCACAGTGTCAAAAATGACCTTAGGACAAAACGATTAAGTCTCTATATCCTTCATTCCAAAGATCCTCTTGACCATCTGGCATAACCAGAACTCGTTCCGGATTTAGAGCGTCAACAGCCCCAACATCATGGGAGACAAGTACTACTGCACCGCTAAAAGAAGCTAGAGCTTTCAAGATCTCTTCACGGCTAGCAGGATCCAAGTTATTTGTTGGCTCGTCAAGGAGCAATACATTTGCTCTCGATACCACAAGGGAGGCAAGCGCCAGCCTAGTCTTTTCGCCACCGCTTAGTACGGATGCAGGCTTATCGACGTCATCACCTGAGAATAAGAAGGAGCCCAGAACTTTTCTTGAATCGGTGTCATTCAGTTCTGGAGCTGCTGATTGCATGTTCTGAAGCACTGTTTTATTCACATCTAGAGTTTCATGCTCTTGGGCATAGTAGCCAATTTTCAAACCATGACCTGGGTCTATTGTTCCGGTATCCGGATCCTCAATACCGCCGAGAATGCGCAAAAGCGTTGTCTTACCTGCACCGTTCAAGCCAATAATTACCACTCTTGAACCTCTATCAACCGCTAAATCAACTGCAGTAAATATTTCTAACGAACCATAACTCTTACTTAGGTTGTGTGCAAATAATGGAGTCTTACCACAGGACTGTGGATCAGGGAATCTAATATTCGCAACTCTATCTTTTTCACGAACATCATCCAACGAACTCAGAAGTTTTTCAGCTCGTCTAGCCATCTGATGAGCAGCTGATGCCTTAGATGCCTTAGCGCCGAATTTTGCAGCTTGCAACTGCAATACGCTAGCCTTCTTCTCGGCTGTTGCTCTTTCTCTTTTGCGACGTTCTTCATCCGATTCACGCTGTTTTAGATATGAGCGCCAGCCCATGTTATAAATGTCGATAACCCCGCGATTGGCATCAAGGTAGAAGACTCGATTCACTGTTTCTTCAACGATGTTGATATCGTGACTGATTACAATCAAGCCGCCGGGATAGTTCTTGAGAAACTCTCTTAGCCAAACTATGCTGTCGGCGTCTAGGTGGTTTGTTGGTTCGTCCAAAATCATCGTGGTTGCACTTGAAAAAAGAATTCGAGCGAGCTCAATTCTTCTCCTTTGCCCACCCGATAGAGTTCCAATAGGTTGGCTCAATACATTAGGTTTGAGCCCAAGGTTACTTGCAATGGAAGCCGCTTCGGCTTCAGCAGCATATCCTCCGTTTGCTTCAAATTGCGCCTCTAATTTCTCGTAACGAGCCATCGCGGCGTCATAAACCTTTTCATCGACTGAACCCATTTCTTCGCGAGTGGATTCCATCTTCTTGATGATGGTGCCTAATCCTCTGGCATTGAGAATACGATCACTAGCCAGCTCGTCAAGGTCACCAGTTCTTGGATCCTGGGGCAAATAGCCGATTTCACCGATGCGCTCTATCGAGCCGCTACTGGCTGCAAAATCCCCTGCGATTACCTTGGTGAGGGTTGTTTTACCTGCTCCGTTGCGGCCAACAAGCCCAACTTTGTCGCCTTTGGAGACCTGAAAGTTCACCCCTGCCATTAACACCCTGGCACCTATGGTGATTTCTAGGTCACGCACGCTAATCATGTTGCTCCAATTGGGGGGTGCGATTAATAAGAAAGATGTTGCTGGTTCGCTCTACTACCCTACAATTAAGAAAACACCAGAAGCACGAAAGGCAAATCTTGAGCATCGCCCAATCAAACAAAATCACCCTGGTAGATAGAGTCATCCCTCGTAGTTTCGTTGGAGACATAATTTTGGTTCTAGCTGGCGTCCTGCTGACTGCATTGTCAGCTCAAATTCAGATTCCAGCGAACCCAGTGCCTTTTACTTTCCAAACTTTTGCTGTCTTAGTTATCGGTGCAACTTACGGGGCGACCCGTGGGGCAATCACCATGAGCTCTTATGCAATTCTTGGGCTACTAGGTTTGCCAGTTTTTGCTGATTGGTCAGCAGGGCCGCAGATCATTTTCGGTGCGACAGGTGGATTCATTATTGGATTCATATTTGCTGCTGCTCTAACCGGACGCCTAGCTGAACTCAACTGGTCTTCTCACTTTGCAAAAATGTTCGCAAGCTTCGCACTTGGCTCGGTAGTTATCTACTCTTTAGGTATTCCGGTACTAGCTATGACGGCTTTTGGTTCAGATCTAGTTGGAGCGACAACATACATGTTGCCTTACTTACTTTGGGATGCGGTCAAGGCAGTGCTAGCTGCTGCTCTCATTCCAAGCGCCTGGTTGTTAGTCAAGAAAATCAAAGGCTAAATAGCAAAACCTATTGCGCGCATCTGTTCTTTACCGTCATCGGTAATTAGTTCAGGGCCCCACGGTGGCATCCAGACCCAGTTGATTCTAAATGCTTCAACTACGCCATCTAAAGCCATGCCCATTTGCTCTTCAATGACATCAGTTAGCGGACAGCCTGCTGAAGTTAGGGTCATGTGAATCAAAAGAGACTCATCTTCTGCCTTCTTCAAGTCATAGATCAAACCAAGGTCAACAATGTTGACACCAATCTCAGGGTCAATGACCTCCTTGATAGCTTCAAGAATCTGGTCGTATCGCTCCGGGCTTAGCTCTATTTCAGTCAACTATTAAGCCTTAACATATCGGTCGTAACCTTCAGCTTCAAGACGATCAGCAAGTTCTGCTCCACCTTGTTCAGCAACCTTACCGTCAACAAATACGTGAACGAAGTCAGGCTTGATGTATTTCAAAATTCGGGTGTAGTGAGTAATTAACAGAACACCCAAGTCGTTAGCGGTGTGTGCTCTATTTACACCTTCAGAAACAATCTTTAGGGCATCAACATCCAAACCAGAGTCCGTTTCATCTAGCACCGCAAAGCGAGGCTTTAGCAGTTCCATTTGAAGAATCTCGTGGCGTTTCTTTTCTCCTCCAGAGAAACCTTCATTTACATTTCTCTCAGAGAAGGTTGGATCCATCTTTAGGTTGTCCATTGACTCGCGAACTTCTTTTATCCAAGTGCGAAGCGCAGGCGCTTCACCAGTGATTGCTGTTTTAGCAGTTCTAAGGAAGTTAGACACTGAAACTCCAGGAATCTCTACCGGGTATTGCATCGCCAAGAACAGACCAGCCCTGGCTCTCTCATCAACGCTCATCTCAAGCACGTTTTCACCATCTAGCAGGATTTCACCATCAGTTACCTGATATTTCGGGTGGCCAGCAATTGAGTAAGCCAGCGTCGACTTACCTGAACCGTTAGGACCCATCACAGCGTGGATTTCACCACTACGAATAGTTAGGTCAACACCCTTAAGAATTCCTTTAGTTCCCTGGTCAGTGTCAACACTTACATGCAGGTTTTTGATTTGCAGAATTGCCATTATATTTTTCCTTTTGGCCTAAGCCTGATCGTATTCAATGAAAACTTCACCGTTATCTACCAGAACCTCATAAACGGCAACTGGCTCGTAGGCTGGAAGGCTAAGAGGTGCACCTGTTTCAAGCGAGAACTTAGCTCCGTGAGCCCAGCACTCTATAGTGTCGTTATCAACAAAACCTTCGCTCAAAGATATCTCTCCATGAGAACATTTGTCATCCATGGCATGAATTTCTCCATTAGGTGTGTGAACAATCGCTATAGCGTGGTCACCAATCTTCACTCTGATGGCGCGTCCTGGTTTGATGTCGCTGACATTACAAATTCTTAGGGACATATCAACTCCTGCCTAACTTATCTTCAAGGACTGACGTCATTCGTTCAATTACATCCTCCACGCCTGTCCGCTGCAGAATATCAACTAAGAACCCTAAAACCACTAAACGACGAGCTTCGTCGACTGTGATTCCTCTTGCTTGTAAATAGAACAGTTGTTCATCATCAAATCTTCCCGAAGCACTTGCGTGTCCAGCACCTTCGATTTCACCAGTTTCGATTTCTAGGTTCGGTACAGAATCTGCTCTAGCACCATCGGTTAGCAAGAGATTACGGTTCAGTTCATAAGTGTCAGTACCTTCAGCAACAACACGAATGAGGACATCACCAATCCATACGGTGTGTGCCTTGTTGCCCTGAAGAGCGCCTTTGTAGGTAACTCTAGATTTACAGTTCGGTGCAGCGTGGTCGACGAAAGGCCTGTTTTCAATGTGCTGTCCGGCATCTGCAAAATAGACACCGTTCATTTCAACCTCTGCACCAGAGCCAGTAAAAGTGCTGACTGGAGTAATCCTCACAAGATCTCCACCGAATGTTGCAACAGAGTGTTTCAGGTAAGAGCTACGACCAAGTCTTGAATAGTGGGCAGCAACATGCGACGAACCGCTCTCCCAATTCTGAACCGAGACAAAGTTCAACTTAGCTTCGTCTTGAACATCGATTTCGATGTTTTCACCCAGAACACCAAGGCCACTGTGTTCAAGCACAATAGTTGCGTCACTGAACTTGTTGGCCACAATTACTAAGTGCAGAGCACTCGCTGTGTTTGAAGATCCAACAATGTTGATTCTCAACGGCTCAACCAGAACAACATCCATAGCAATTTCAACAAGCAAAGTCTTGCTCGCATTTGTATAGGCTGCTGCGGCTACTCTGTCCTCAGGTAAACCGATTAGGCCAACCCTGCTATCTGTGCTTTCAATCCAAGTGAATGTGACACCAGCAGTCTCAGCAAACTGAACTTCATTCTTGTATTCAGCAAGAACATCAGCATCAAGACCTTTCAGCGCAGATGAATCCAGATATCTCCAAAGATCCTGCCTCTGATCGATAGCTGCGAAGTCTGACACTGACTTGGATCGTGGACGATCGCTTCTAATTTGCAGAGGAACACCAGCCCCGTGGCTATGTTCAATTAGACCGTGTTGCACGTTTGCAGAAGAATCAGTCATTAACCGACTGCCCCTTCCATTTGCATCTCGATCAACTTATTCAATTCAAGTGCATATTCCATAGGCAGTTCTTTGGCAATTGGTTCAATGAAGCCTCGGACAATCATGGCCATAGCTTCATCTTCAGCCATGCCTCTTGATTGCAAGTAGAAAAGTTGCTCATCGCTGACTCTTGAAACCGTTGCTTCGTGACCCATAGAGACATCGTCTTCACGAACATCGACAGCAGGGTAGGTATCGCTTCTGGAAATTGTGTCAATCAAAAGAGCATCACAGCGAACAGTGTTTGCAGAGTGATGAGCACCGGGGTTGACTCGGATTTCTCCTCGGTATGAGGTTCTTCCACCCCCACGGGCAATTGATTTAGAGATGATTGATGACGAAGTATATGGCGCTAGGTGAATCATCTTTGCACCAGCATCCTGGTGCTGACCCTCACCAGCGAAAGCAACTGAAAGAGTCTCTCCCCTAGCGTGCTCACCAGCAAGAATAACTGCTGGATATTTCATGGTTACCTTAGAGCCGATGTTGCCATCAATCCATTCCATAGTTGCACCCTCATGAGCAACGGCGCGCTTAGTAACTAGGTTGTAAACATTGTTTGACCAATTCTGAATTGTTGTGTAACGAACACGAGCATTCTTCTTCACGATGATTTCAACGACAGCAGAGTGCAAAGAGTCGCTCTTATAGATAGGAGCGGTACACCCTTCAATGTAGTGAACATAGGAACCTTCATCAGCAATAATCAGAGTTCTTTCAAACTGACCCATGTTCTCAGTATTGATACGGAAATATGCCTGTAAAGGAATCTCTACGTGAACACCCTTAGGAACGTAAACGAATGAACCACCAGACCAAACAGCTGTATTTAGAGCGGCAAACTTGTTATCTCCAGCTGGGATTACAGTGCCAAAGTACTCTTGGAAAAGTTCTGGGTGCTCTTTCAAAGCTGTGTCAGTGTCTAGGAAGATAACGCCTTGCTTTTCAAGCTCTTCGTTGATCTGGTGATAGACCACTTCTGATTCGTACTGAGCAGCAACACCAGATACTAATCTTTGACGTTCAGCCTCAGGAATACCTAACTTCTCATAAGTGTTCTTGATTTCATCAGGTAGCTCATCCCATGATCCAGCTTGTTTCTCAGTTGAACGAACAAAGTACTTGATGTTGTCAAAGTCGATACCACTTAGATCTGAACCCCAGGTTGGCATCGGCTTCTTCAAGAAGTATGAGAAACCCTTCAGACGCAGATCTAGCATCCATTGTGGCTCTGATTTCTTGCCCGAGATGTCTGTTACGACTTCTTCGTTGATGCCTCGACGAGCAGAAGCTCCGGCTGCATCGTTGTCAGACCAACCAAATTCGTAGACTCCAAGACCATCAAGCTCGGGGCGGGAAATCGCTGCGTCTGTCAATCTGAATCCTCTTTCTAGAAGGTCTATCTCGAAGCATGAAGGGTCCTAAATAAGACATTCATGAAAACTTGATTCGAAACTGAGTGGAACTGAAGATTCGTTCCTAGCTTCGCGAGTAGTCTAAGTTTATCGAACTGTTACCGAATGCGTAACCCCCGAAACGACCCGAAAGGTCCAATCTTGATTGATTTTCTGTTCGGAAGAGCACGGGTAAAGCTCTATTCTTGGGCTTCCCTTGTCAGCCAAATCTTGATTGTGGTTACCGGCGGTGCTGTTCGTTTGACTGGATCAGGACTTGGCTGTCCAACCTGGCCCGAATGTGAACCTGGTTCGATAACTAACGTTCCAGAACTGGGCATTCACGGAGTTATTGAGTTTGCGAACAGATTATTGACCTTCGTCCTTTTACTCATCGCACTTTTCACATTCGTAACCGTGCTGCGTTTGCCTAAGAACGAAAGACTTGGATATTTTTGGACCTCACTTGTGCTAGGTCTAGGTATTGTTGCCCAAGCTGTCATCGGAGGCATCACTGTTCTAACTGGTTTGAACTCTTGGATTGTTGGTGCACACTTCATCGTTTCTGGAGCTTTGATTGCGGTAGCGACTGTTTTGGTTTGGCATGCCAGAAATCGTCCATTTGAAGCTGTTACTAAATCTTTCAAAGCACATCTAAGCCTTACTTATGTTGTTGGCATCCTGACAGTAGTTATTGGTGTCATAGTTACTGGCTCCGGTCCTCATGCCGGTGATGCAGATACTCCTCGCAACGGTTTGAATTCTTATCTTCTAGTGCACGTTCACTCATACCCTGCTTACGCTCTGCTAGCTCTTGTTCTTTTGCAGATCATCTATTTGGTTCGTTTAAAACAAAAAGTATTCAGCACCCTGGTTCTCCTCGCTGCTATCGCAGCACAAGGTTTAATAGGACTTGTTCAGTCTTGGTATGGGCTTCCTATTGCTCTCGTAGCACTGCACATGCTTGGAGCTTCGGTGTTGTTGAGCTTACTAACCAACCAATTACTGGTCTATCGAGTTAGTAAATAATAATCATGAGCTCAATATTCTGGTTTCGCAAAGATCTCCGACTACAAGACAATGAAGCTCTCAGCGCTGCCGTTCGAGCTGCCAGCCAAAGTTCAGATAACACTGTTTATTGCGTCTATGGATTCAACTCAGCGACTTTTGAAAAACTTGAAGGAATAAGACAGCACAGCCTCAGTGTTGCAGTCAAGGAGTTGTCCAACACACTTGACGGCAAGCTAACTCTCTTGGCAGCAAATACTCATCAAGAGTTAGCTGAGAACCTAGTAAAAGCCTGCTCTGAAACGGGAAGCCTCGAAGTCTATGCAATGCAAAGCTTTGACCCGGAGGGAGTTGCTCAGCAACTAGCAGTTGCCAAAGCGCTTGAGGCTAACGGGCTTGGCCTTCGCCTTGTTGGCTCTGCATATGCTGTTCTACCTGGAGTTGTTAGAAAGCCAGATGGCCTCAATTACAGGGTTTACACCCCTTTCTATAAGGCATGGAACCAGTTAGCTCAAGTCACTCCAATTGAATTACCTGAGCTTGGAACTGCTTGGGGCTCACTGAAAGATCAAAGTGTTCGCATTGAACCCTCTAAACCAAGCCCTATCAAAGTTAGAGCTGGTGAGGGTTTTGCGCTTCGCACATTCTCAAGATTCCGTGAACGAGCCTTAGATGATTACGACGAGAAAAGAAATCGTGCTGACCTAGGCGGAACATCGCACCTTTCTCATGCTTTAGCTCATGGTGAAATACACCCAAGAACACTCTTGTCAGTTCTTGGAGACAGCAATGCTCATGAAGTTTTTAGAAAAGAAATTGCTTGGCGAGAGTTCTACGCGGATGTTCTTCACCACTACCCACACACAGTAAATGACTATTACGAACCTAGATTCAAAAGCTTGAGATATGACTCTGGTGCCCATGCTCAGCAGAAGTTTGAGAGTTGGTGCAAAGGTGAAACTGGCTATCCAATGGTTGATGCGGGCATGCGTCAATTACTTGCCGAAGGTTGGATGCATAATCGGGTTCGCATGATTGTTGCATCTTTTCTAGTGAAGGATTTGCATCTCGAATGGACCTGGGGTGCCGCTCATTTCGAAGCACACCTGAGCGATTTTGATCCGGCATCTAATTCACACGGTTGGCAGTGGACTGCTGGTTGTGGCACTGATGCCTCGCCTTACTACCGAATATTCAACCCAATTCTTCAAGGCCTAAAGTTTGATCCAAATGGAGATTACGTTCGTAAATACATTCCAGAACTTCGACACCTGACTGATTCATCAGCTCATGAACCATGGGAAGTTTTTGATGGCTATGCAAACGGGTATCCGTCTCAGATCGTTGATCACAACACCGAGCGAAATGAATCGTTAGCTCGACTAGAAGAGATTAAAACTAAATAAGTTTTATAAAGAACAACGGGTCAACACCAACAGCGATGAAAAGCGCTGTTAGGTACGTGATTGAAAAGTGAAAAAGCCTCATCGGATTATCAACCGCGTTACGCGCCGCTTTACCTTGAAGGATGTGTGCTTCAGTGATAAACCATGTTCCACCTAAAATAGCTGCCGCGCTATAAATCAATCCCATAGGGGCTACCGGGATTAACAGCAAAGTGCTGGCAACCATTAGGTAGCTATAGATAACTATTTGCCTAGCAACAACTTTGATGTCGCTCACAACAGGAAGCATCGGAACGCCTGCTGATGCGTAATCCTCTTTATATTTCATGGACAACGGCCAGTAATGTGGCGGTGTCCATAAGAAGATGATTAGGAACAATACTGCTGCGCTCCAATTGAGGCTGTTAGTTACCGCGCTAAAGCCAATCAACACCGGCATAGCTCCGGCTGCCCCACCCCAAACAATGTTTTGCGATGTTCTGCGCTTCAAAAGAAGCGTATAGATGAAGATGTAGAAGAGTTCTGCTGCAAGGGCTAGAGCTGCTGATAGCCAGTTCACTAAGAACCCAAGCCACAGAACTGATAAAAGGCCAATTGCTGTTGCGAAGACCTGTGCCTCTAAATTGGACAAATCCCCAGTAACCAGAGGTCTTTTCTGGGTTCTACCCATGATCTTGTCGATATCGGTATCAATAATGCAGTTGAAGGCGTTAGCTGAGCCTGCACTGAGTGCCCCACCGATCAAGGTTGCCAGGACTAGCCAAAGGTTTGGAATGCCCTGATGAGCCAAAATCATGACCGGAACGGTGGTAATTAACAGCAATTCAATGACTCTCGGCTTTGTAAGAGCAAGGTAGGCAGCCAGTTTTTGGCCCAGAGATAGGGGCTTTTTAGGCTGTTTTGCTTGGATTTGGGCTGTTTGGGTCATCTTTGCAAGTCTAAGCCAAATTGGCTACAACGTTACATATCCGTAATCAAATCGCCGTCGGGTATAGACTTCAAAGGAACCAAATCGCGCTCGGAAGAGCGAACTCCGTAGCAATAAATCTGCGATTTACCAGGCGAAGAAGCCTCAAACATAGACCATTCGCAACAACTATAAGGAGAGAGTCCTTTGTCACTTATCTGGGACAGCATCGATTCAAAGTCAGTAGACACCGCACGAGTACTAGCAGCTGATGCAGTGGAAAAGGTTGGCAATGGTCACCCTGGAACTGCAATCTCCCTGGCACCTGTTGCCTATCTCCTATTTCAGAAGGTTATGTGTCACGATCCTGCAGATGAACGCTGGTCTGGTCGCGACCGTTTCATCTTGAGTGTTGGACACTCGTCGCTAACTATTTACAACCAGCTGTATCTTGCAGGGTACGGACTAGAACTTGATGACATCAAAGCCCTTCGTACATGGGGTTCTGCAACTCCTGGGCACCCTGAATATGGTCACACCAAAGGTGTTGAAATCACAACAGGTCCATTGGGTCAAGGTTTAGCATCGGCCACTGGTTTTGCATACGCTGCCAGATTTGAAAGAGGCTTATTCGATCCTGAGACAGCTCAGGGTGAGAGCGCGTTTGACCACTTTGTTTATGTAATCGCTGGCGATGGAGACATGCAGGAAGGTGTAACCAGCGAAGCTGCCTCTCTTGCCGGACACCAGAAACTTGGCAACCTAGTTGTTATCTATGACAGCAATCAGATTTCGATAGAAGATGACACCAACATTGCTTTCACTGAAGATCTAACTGCTCGTTACAACGCATACGGCTGGCACACTCAGACAGTTGACTGGAAAAAGACCGGCAACTATCACGAAGACATCCAGGAACTCTATGCAGCTATCGAGAGAGCTAAGTCTGTTACAGATCAGCCTTCACTCATTACTCTTCGCACAATCATTGGCTGGCCTTCACCTAAGAAGCAGAACACTGGAAAGATTCACGGTTCAGCTCTAGGTGCAGAAGAACTTGCAGGTCTCAAGAATGCACTTGGTTTCGACCCAGAGAAGACATTCGATGTTTCCCCTGAAGTTATCAATCACACTCGCACCAACGCAGCAACTAGAGCTGCTGAAGCTAGAAGTGCATGGCAGATGAAATTTGATGCGTGGGCTAAAGCAAACCCAGAGAAGAAAGCTCTTTTTGATCGAGTCCAGTCTGGTGAAACTCCAGCAGAACTAGCAAGTGCTCTTCCTGTTTTCGATGGTGGCACTGAAGTTTCAACACGTGCAGCCAGCGGAAAAGTTATCAATGCTATCGCTAAGGTCATGCCTGAACTTTGGGGTGGTTCAGCAGATCTAGCTGAATCTAACAACACCACTATCGAAGACGCAAAGTCATTTGTTCCCAGTCAGTGGTCAACTCATGAGTGGACAGGTGACCCGTATGGTCGCGTCCTGCACTTCGGTATTCGTGAACATGCAATGGCTTCGATCCTCAATGGAATTGTTTTGCACGGTAACACCAGAGCATTCGGTGGAACATTCTTAATCTTCAGCGATTACATGAGACCAGCGGTTCGTCTTGCAGCCCTAATGAAGGTTCCGTCAATCTTTGTTTGGACACATGACAGCGTTGCACTCGGTGAAGATGGTCCAACACATCAGCCAATCGAACAGCTTTCAACACTAAGAGCTATTCCTGGTCTAGACATCGTTCGTCCTGGTGACGCTAATGAAGTTGCCTACGCATGGAAGGCCATGCTTGAGCGTCGTCAAGGCCCTGCAGGTATTGCCCTTACTCGCCAAAACATCCCTGTGTTCAAGCGTGGAGAAGCAGATGCTACTGGCACTGTTTTTGCTGGTGCTGAAAACACAGCTAAAGGTGCTTACACATTGATCGATGCAAGCAACAACTCCCCTGAACTGATCCTTATCGCTACTGGTTCTGAAGTTCAACTTGCGGTTGCTGCTCGTGAACAACTAGAAGGGCAAGGAATCAAGACCAGAGTTGTTTCGGCTCCTTGTGTTGAGTGGTTCGATGAGCAATCGGAGAGCTATCGTGAATCAGTGCTTCCAGCAAGTGTGAAGGCCCGTGTTTCAGTTGAAGCTGGTCTATCACTTGGTTGGAACAAGTATGTCGGTGGCTTTGGTGAGAGTGTTTCTATCGAACACTTTGGAGCATCGGCTGACTATAAAACTCTGTTTAGAGAATTCGGTATGACGACTGAAGCTGTTATTGAAGCAGCTCACAAGACACTTAAGAACAAGTAAGGAAAATAGAGATGACTAACCCATTAGCGCAACTAGCTGCCAACGGAGTGAGCATTTGGCTTGATGATCTATCAAGAACTCGAATTGAGTCAGGTCAACTTGCGGAACTGATTAGTTCAAGAAGTGTTTCAGGTGTTACCACCAATCCAACAATCTTTGCTGGTTCTATTGGTAAGGGAGAAGGCTACGGCTCGCAGGTAAGCGCTCTTGCTGCTGCCGGTGCAACCGCTGCTGAAGCGATTTTCGAGATCACAACTAAGGATGTTGCCGATGCTTGCGATATCTTCGCTGGTGTTTACGCTTCATCAAAAGGTTTCGATGGTCGAGTATCAATTGAAGTTGAGCCAGGATTGGCTAACGACACTGCTGCTACTGTCACCCAAGCTAAGGAGCTGTTCGCAAAGGTTAACCGCGAAAACGTAATGATCAAGATTCCAGCAACCAAAGCGGGTCTTGCCGCTATCACTGAAGTTATTGCTAGCGGAATCAGTGTGAACGTAACTCTTATTTTCTCCCTCCAGCGCTACCGCGAAGTAATCGCTGCATACAAAGCTGGTATTGCTCTTGCAAAAGCTGCCGGTCATGACCTGTCAATGATTCACTCCGTTGCATCTTTCTTTGTTTCTCGTGTTGATACTGAGATAGATAAGCGTCTAGTTGCAGTTGGAACTCAGGATGCTACCGCTATGAAGAGCAAAGCTGCCCTTGCCAACGCAAGATTGGCTTACGAAGTATTCGAGCAAGAATTTGACACAGCTGACTGGGCAGAACTTGCAAGTGCTGGCGCAAACAAACAGCGTCCATTGATGGCATCAACTGGTGTAAAGGATCCTGCGCTTAGCGACACTTTGTATGTAACAGAGCTGGTTGCCCCTGAGCTTGTGAACACTATGCCTGAGAAAACCATGGAAGCGGTTTTTGATCACGGGGTTGTTCCAGCCAACAGCATCACCAACAAGTATGAAGAAGCAAAACTTGTCTTACACACTATTGGTGCCATGGGTATCTCCTACGACGAAGTAACTACGCTACTTGAAGCTGAAGGTGTTGAGAAGTTCATCGTGTCTTGGAATGAACTGGTTGCATCAGTTGAAGCAGCTCTTCAGGCGGCCAAGTAATGAACATTAGCGTCAAGGCTTCAGGACCTGCGCTAGAGGCCGTTAATGAGACGATTGCTCTTCTGGTTGCGGACAAGGTTGCCAGTCGAATTGCAGCTAAGGATTTCACACTTTGGGGTAAGGAAGCCGAGTCGGAATCCGCTATTCGTTTGGGTTGGGTAACTTCTGCAACTGATTCACTTGAACTGGTTGACGGAATTCTTGCTCTGAGAGAAGAATTCCGCGCTAAAGGCATTACCCGTTTCGTACTTTGTGGCATGGGTGGATCATCTCTAGCACCGGAAGTTATTACCAATAAATACAAAGTCGATCTAGTAGTCCTAGACTCAACCGATCCAGATCAGGTTCGTGAGGTAGTTGGTGATTCTATCGAAAAAACTGCAATCATTGTTTCTTCTAAATCTGGTTCAACAGTTGAAACCGATTCACAGAAGCGCATCTTCGAACAAGCTTTCATCGCCGCAGGCATTAATAAATCCGAGCGAATTGTTATCGTGACAGACCCAGGGTCACCCATGGAAGATGCCGCCAAAGCAGATGGTTACAGAATATTCAATGCCGACTCAACTGTTGGTGGACGATATTCAGCTTTGACAGCTTTTGGCCTAGTTCCTGCTGGACTCGCCGGTGCTGATATCAAGGGTCTTTTGCTGGAAGCAACTGAAGTTGGTGCAGTACTAGCCTCTGATGTTGAATCAAATCCTGGACTAGTTTTGGGGGCTGCTATGGCACGAACCTCTAATGGTTCTTCTTACAAAGACAAACTCGGACTGATAGCTGACAGCGCTACTTTGCCAGGATTTGGTGACTGGGCTGAACAGCTAATTGCCGAATCAACTGGTAAACAGAGCAAAGGTGTATTACCGGTCGTGTTGGCTGAGACGAGCCACGAGACTGTAGCGAATCTTCCAGATGTGCTATTGGCATACGTGTTCGGAGGAACAGCAAATGTGAATATTGATGGGTTGAGCGTTAGCGCTCCCCTGGGAGCCCAGTTCTTGATTTGGGAATTCGCAACTGTTGTTGCAAGTCGCCTGCTTGGAATCAATCCCTTTGATCAGCCAGATGTTGAATCTGCAAAGATTGCAGCTCGTGGAATGTTGGAACAACGCGCAGCCAGTTTGCCTGCGTTGTATGTTGATGGCAGCATTGAAGTGCGCGCGGAGGAGTTAGATCTTGTTGGTGTGACCGACATTGAACTAGCAATCAAGAAGTTGTTTTCGGAGCTTGCAGCTGATGGGTATGTTGCAATTCATTCTTACATGAACAGAGATGCAGGATTTGATGTTGAGAAGTTGCGCGAATCGGTGGCTAAGAACACTAATCGTCCGACTACATTTGGTTGGGCTCCTAGATTCCTGCACTCAACCGGTCAGTATCACAAGGGTGGGCCTCGCCAAGGAGTCTTCCTTCAGCTGCTAGCCAAGGCCCAAGAAGACCTTGCTGTTCCTGGTAGAGAATTTACCTTTGGTGAGCTGATTGCTTCTCAAGCAGCGGGAGACGCTAAAGTGCTAGCTGATTTAGGTCGTCCAGTTTTGACATTAACCTTGAATAATCCTGCTGAGGATTTTGCAACAATTCTGAGAGCTATTGGCTAAGGAGCTATACAGATAATGACTGGTGTGAAACTAGGTCCAGGAAAGAATCCGCTCAGGGATCCAGAGGACCGCAGGTTAAGCAGAATTGCTGGACCTTCTGGTTTGATAATCTTTGGTGTTACCGGAGATCTAAGCCGTAAAAAGCTGATGCCCGCGGTGTATGACTTGGCTAACAGAGGGTTATTGCCACCGGGGTTTTCTTTGGTGGGTTTTGCAAGAAGAGACTGGGAAGATCAAGATTTCGGAAAAGTTGTTCACGATGCGGTAAAGCAATATGCCAGAACTCCTTGGAGTGAGGATGTCTGGGCCCAACTTTCTAAAGGTATCCGCTTTGTATCGGGTGAATTTGGCGATGACGCTGCTTTTGACAAGCTACGAGAAACTATTGAGCTTCTAGATGCTCAACGCGGAACAAACGGTAATCATGCTTTTTACCTAAGCATTCCACCAAAAGCATTCCCTTTAGTTACCCAGCAACTCTCCCGTTCAGGTTTAGCCGATCCGAAGCCAGATCAGTTCCGTAGAGTGGTAATCGAAAAGCCATTTGGACATGACCTGCAGTCCGCACGTGAATTGAATGAAGTTGTTGAATCGGTGTTTCCCGCTGATTCCATTTTTAGAATCGACCATTACCTCGGCAAGGAAACCGTTCAGAACATACTTGCTCTACGTTTTGCGAACCAGCTATACGAACCACTTTGGAACAACAATTACATCGATCACGTCCAAATCACAATGGCGGAAGACATCGGCGTTGGTGGCCGAGCTGGTTACTATGACGGAATCGGTGCAGCTAGAGATGTTATCCAGAACCATTTACTTCAATTACTTGCACTAACTGCAATGGAAGAACCTGTTTCCTTTGATGCTGCGGACTTACGCGCTGAAAAAGAAAAGGTGCTCTCTGCGGTTCGAATTCCAGAGGACCTTTCAAAACACACGGCACGCGGTCAATACACTGGTGGCTGGCAAGGCGGCGAGAAAGTTACGGGATTCTTGGACGAAGAGGGAATGAACTCTAAGTCTGTTACTGAAACTTTTGCCGCTATGCGGCTAGATATCAATACTCGTCGCTGGGCTGGTGTGCCATTTTATTTGCGGGCTGGTAAGCGGCTTGGTAGAAGAGTTACTGAAATCGCTGTTGTATTCAAGCGTGCTCCGCAGCAGATATTTGGAGCTGGGCAAACTTCAGCCTTAGGTCAAAATGCATTGGTCATCAGAGTCCAACCAGACGAAGGTGTGACTATCAGATTTGGTTCAAAGGTTCCTGGAGTTGGTATGCAGGTTAGAGATGTGACCATGGACTTCGGCTATGGTCATGCGTTCACTGAAGCTAGTCCAGAAGCATATGAACGACTCATATTGGATGTTTTGCTAGGCGATCCCCCACTGTTTCCCCGCCACGAAGAAGTTGAGCTATCGTGGAAGATTCTTGATCCAATTGAAGAGTTTTGGGCAAAAAATGGCAAACCAGAGCCTTACCGCCCTGGAACTTGGGGCCCGTCTTCAGCTGACAAAATGATGGCTGTCGATGGCAGAGTTTGGAGACGTCCATGATTAAGAACCTTCCAAATACCACTACTTCCAAAGTATCTAAAGAACTCGTGGTGATTCGAGAAGAGGGTGGAGCAGTTGCATTAGGTCGAGTTCTCACTCTAATTATTCAAACCAATTTCTCAGGTCTTGAAGAGGCGATTTTGGCTGCGAATGAGGCATCTAGAGCGCACCCATGTCGAATCATTGTCTTGGCAGATGAAGACAAGGTAACTAAGTCAGCACCGCGACTTGATGCTGAGATCAGAGTCGGAGGTGACGCAGGCGCTTCTGAAGTCATTGTTTTACGCGCTTATGGTGAGGCTGCTAGCGACCCAGAAAGTCTTATCACTGGTTTATTGCTCCCTGATGCTCCAGTGGTGGCCTGGTGGCCTGGCATTGCTCCGGAGAAACCTTCGGAATCAGCTATTGGAAGAATTGCCCAGCGTCGCATCACTGATGCTGCCAGCCAGAAAGATCCTCATGCTTGGTTGTCTTCACTTGCAAAAAATTATGCTCCAGGCGACAGCGATTTCGCGTGGACAAGGATTACCTTATGGCGAGCACAACTTGCAGCCATCTTGGATCAGCCTCCATATGATCCGGTAACCAAGGTGATTGTTACAGGTGCAGTTGATTCGCCGAGCACCGACCTGCTCGCCGCTTGGCTCGAACTTAAACTCAAAGTCGAAGTTGAACTAGTAAGAACCAACCGAGGGAAAGCAGTCACAGGAATTCGAGGCGTGAAGCTAGTTCGTAGTTCTGGAGACATTGAAATAGTCAGGAACATTCCAGATGTTGCTACACTATTTCAACCTTTGCAGCCAACTAGAGACATCAGTCTTCCTCGAAGGTCTTCGCGCGATTGTCTAATAGAAGATCTTCGCAGATTAGATAGTGATGATGCCTTCGGGAAACTCATTACTAAGGGATTTGGAACCAAACGTTCAACTCCTGTTGTTTCCGCCAAAGGTAAAAAGTAGTGCACTCCGTCGAGATTAGAAAAGCTGTCAACGCTCACGATGTTGCTCAACAGGCAGCGCTCGAAGTACTTCAATATTTGAGGGATTTCTTAGCCACCCAAGACTCTGTGCATCTAGCTCTAACCGGAGGCAGCGTCGGTATAAAAGCCCTGGAAGCCATGGCAGTAGAGCCAGGACTCATGGACATTGATTTTGCCAGACTTCACATTTGGTGGGGTGACGAGAGATACTTAGCTTCAGATTCTGTAGATCGAAATGCGAACCAGGCTAAGGATGCGCTGCTTAGAAAAATAGCGGTGCCATCACAAAACATCCATGAATTCCCAGCTACTGATAGCGGATTAACGGTAGCCCAATCTGCCGAAGCTTTTGAAGCCGAACTAATTGGAATCTTTAACGGTAAACAGCCTGCAATGGATCTAACTATTTTGGGCATGGGTCCTGATGGTCACATTGCCTCACTATTTCCAGGACACGTCCATTTGAACAACGAAATTGTGTTCGTTGAGAACTCACCAAAACCACCGAGTGAGAGATTGAGTTTCAACTATTCACTTTTGAACAGGTCAAAAAAGGTAGTTTTCGTTGTCTCAGGTATTGATAAAGCGGAAGCAATTGAACAGATTCACACTCAAGAAAACTGTGAGCTGCCGGCAGCAAAAATAACTTCTATCGATTCGACGACTTGGTTTATTGATGAGGCAGCTGGCTCCGCTTTCTGGAGCTGCTAGTTACTTTTTAGACTTAGCTGCTTTCTTGGCTTCTGCTTTTGCCTCCGCTAGCAAACGTTCTCTTCTTACCCGAACAGTTGCAACTGCCTCTTCAAGCAATGCTTTAGCTTCTGCTTCTGTTCTGCGTTCCTTCACATAAGCCAAGTGAGTCTTATAAGGTTCGTGCTTAGCAATCTGTGGCGGGTTGTCTTTGTCTTGACCGGCTGGGAGACCACAGTGCGGACAGTCAAGCTCGACTGGGATCTCTTCGAATACGACACTCGAGGCAAATGATGGGCTGAAATTGTGGTTGTTAAAGCAGTAATAAGTCAGAGTTACTCTCTCTGCTTGAAATCCGTTGTCCTGCTCGCCCATCGGTCCAGCCCCAACACGTGAACCTCTAATAGCTGCGCCATTGCTACTCATGATTTATCCCCAAGAATAAGTTGATGCTAGACCCAGGATGACAATAGTCACAACCCAGACCAGTCCAAGAATTACAGTGATGCGGTTGAGGTTTCGCTCAGCAACACCTGATGAACCCATTGTGTTGTTGATTCCTCCACCGAACATGTCGCTAAGGCCACCACCACGTCCCTTGTGAAGAAGGATCAAAAGGGTAAGCAGAAGGCTGGTGACACCGAGAAGAATTCTCAGGGCAATCAAAATACCGGTCATTTAGGTTTACTTTCGTTCGTCTTGAGGCTCGAAAGCCCCACTAATGAAATTATAAGGTCAGGTGCTTGAGGAAACGTGAAATGCCCGAGAACTCGTCAATATCTAGGCTAGCCCCGCCAACTAGCACTCCATCGACCTCAGGACTGCGCAGGAAGCCCGCAACATTGGCAGCTTTCACCGATCCGCCATACAAAATCCTCGTACTTTGCGCCACTTCAGGGCCAAATTTGCCCTCAATTGCTTCGCGGATTTTGCTTGCAACGCTTGCAGCTTGTTCTGGGGTGGCTACCTGACCGGTGCCAATAGCCCAAACCGGCTCATAAGCAACAATGAACTCTCCAATCTTGCTGTGACCCTCTAGAGCAGCCAGAATCTGTTTGACTGGGACAGCGCTTGGGCCTTCGGCTTCGAATTCTTCCAAAGTCTCGCCCACGCAAATAACTGGTATTAAGTTGTATTTGAATGCTGCCGCCACCTTGGCCTGAACCACCTGGTCGTCTTCGGCATGGTAACTTCTACGTTCGCTGTGTCCAATTAGGACATACTTCACATCTAGCTTCTTTAGGAATGCCCCGGATATTTCACCTGTGTATGCCCCAACATCATGTTTGCTGAGATCTTGAGCGCCCAATCGAATCTCGAATTTCTCTGCATCGATCAAAGTTTGAACACTTCTAAGATCCGTAAATGGTGGAAATACTGCCACCTCAGTCTTCGAATAATCGTGATTAGCATCGGTCAATGTCCACGAGAGTTTTTGCACCAACGCAATTGCTTGCTGGTGATCTAGGTTCATTTTCCAGTTACCTGCGATAAATGGAACTCTTTCGTTGCTCACTTCAGAACCTCTAATCCAGGCATTTCTTTGCCCTCTAAATATTCTAAGCTTGCGCCACCGCCAGTTGAAATGTGTGAGAACTGATCATCGGTGAAGCCAAGGATACGAACAGCTGCTGCTGAATCTCCTCCACCAACCACTGAAAGACCATCAACCTCTGATAAGGCTAAGGCAACCTGCTTGGTTCCGTTGGCAAACTTGTCGATTTCGAATACACCCATAGGACCATTCCAGAAAACTGTTCTTGCTTTTCGAATGACTTCAGCGAAGTGCAGTGCGCTGGCAGGTCCTATATCCAGTCCTAAGCCACTCGCACCAAAAGGTGTTCCTTCGATGAGGTCTGATCCAGTAACCAGAACCTCAGCGTCTGCGCCAAATTTGCTTGCCACAACTATGTCTGTCGGCAGAACAACTTCGATTCCTAAATCTTCAGCACGCTTCAAGTAACCTTTAACACGTTCTATTTGGTCGACTTCCAATAGCGATGAGCCAACTTTGTAGCCGAGGGCTGCCAAGAAAGTGAAAACCATTCCGCCACCGACTAAAAGTTGGTTAACGTGTGGAAGTAGATGATCTATTACCCCGAGTTTGTCTGAGACTTTAGAACCCCCAAGAACGACAACGTAAGGACGTTCAGGGTTTTTAGTTAAACGCTCTAGCACTTTAAGCTCAGCTTCAATTAGCAATCCAGCTACACTAGGTAAAATTCCTGGTAACTCGTAAACCGATGCCTGCTTGCGGTGCACCACACCAAAGCCATCGCTCACGAAGAAATCTCCGAAGGCGGCCAGCTTTCTGGCAAAAGCTTCGCGATCACTAGCTTCTTTAGCAGTTTCGCCCGGATTGAACCGAAGGTTCTCCAGCACCAGAACCTGGCCATCTTGAAGTTTTGCAACAGCACTCGCTGCTTCGGCATCTACTGTGTCACTGGCAAAGCCAACACTTAGATCCAATAACTCGCCAAGTCTGGCTGCTACCGGTTCAAGGGAATACTTCGCAACTACTTCCCCATCAGGTCTGCCTAGATGACTGATAACAATGACTCTTGCGCCTTGATTCAGCAGGTGCTTGAGTGTCGGAAGGGATGCAATAACTCTGCCGTCATCTGTGATTCTTGAACCGTCAAGAGGTACGTTCAGGTCACAACGAACTATTACGGTTTTTGATTTTAGATTTGGAAGATCGGCTAACGTGCGCATCAAACTCGTTTACAGTTTGCTTGCAACAAGTTCAGTGAGGTCAACCAAACGGTTTGAGTATCCCCACTCATTGTCGTACCAAGAAGAAAGCTTCACTGTTGTCCCACCAACAACGCGAACCAGCCCTGCATCATAGATTGATGAGTGTGGATCTGTAACGATGTCGCTTGAAACAATTTCGTCTTCGGTATACTTCAGAATTCCCTTCAGCGGACCTGATGCTGCTGCAGCCTTGTAAACAGCATTGATTTCTGCAACAGTCACCGCGGTCTTAGAAACCAAAGTTAGATCAACTATAGAACCAGTAGGAACTGGCACGCGAAGTGCGAACCCATCTAGTAGTCCCTTTAATTCAGGAAGTACTAGGCCGATTGCTTTAGCAGCACCGGTTGATGAGGGAACGATGTTGATTGCTGCTGCTCTGGCACGACGAAGGTCTGAGTGTGGGCCATCCTGAAGGTTCTGGTCAGCTGTGTAGGCGTGAACAGTAGTCATCAATCCGTTTACGATTCCGAATTTGTCGTTAAAGACTTTTGCTAGCGGGGCAAGACAGTTAGTCGTGCAAGAAGCGTTAGAGATGATGTGGTGGTTTGCTGGGTCGTAAAGATGCTCGTTCACACCAATAACGAAAGTTGCATCTTCGCCAGTTGCTGGAGCAGAGATGATTACCTTCTTAGCTCCAGCTTCGATGTGCTTGATCGCATCTTTAGCGTCGGTGAAGCGACCGGTTGACTCGATAACAATGTCAACACCGAGATCTCCCCAGCCAAGATTTGCAGGGTCACGCTCAGCTAGAACCTTGATAACAGTTCCGCCGACAATAATGTTTTGACCGTCAACAGTCACATCCATGTCTAGACGACCGGTTACCGAGTCATACTTCAACAAGTGGGCAAGACCCTTAGGGTCGCTTAGGTCGTTTACAGCAACAATTTCAAGGTCTGTGCCCTTGGCTAGTTCTGCACGGAGAAAGTTACGTCCGATTCTTCCAAAACCATTGATTCCAACGCGAGTGGTCATATTGACTCCATTTTTCAGGCACCAGAAATGGCGCTATTTTGAGGGGGTTTAGGGGATGTTTTTACCACTCAACGTCGGGTGGAAAACCTACTTTTAGGGTAGCAGAAGACTAGCTGTGTTTTGGCTAGCTGCAGCGAATCTTGCCTGCACATCAGCCCAGTTAACTATGTTCCAGAAGGCCTTTACATACTCTGGTTTG
>Ga0214921_10001090_pt1 | contig 47143 bp, 93 predicted proteins | sample LL1505_MetaG_FD_177992 | JGI IMG/M metagenome (GOLD analysis project Ga0214921, IMG submission 177992) | Freshwater microbial communities from Lake Lanier, Atlanta, Georgia, United States - LL-1505 | ecosystem: Environmental > Aquatic > Freshwater > Lake | place: USA: Georgia | collected... | reverse complement strand
GCCGAGCGCCGCGCTCAAGAGGGTGGCGCCGGCGGCGCGGCCAAGAGCCTTGTGGTAGTCGCCGCGCGGACTCTCATACACCCCTTGGAGCTCCGGGTTCAAGTTAGCCAGCAACTTGTGCTCCGAGATCACGCGCGGCAAAGTGGCGGCCAGCCCGCTCAGTCCGCCGAGAACGCCTCCGATAGTCCCGTGAGGGACGCGGCGCTTCTCTTCTTGCTCATCGGCCATCTTCGCCTGGTTCATCGGGGGGCTCGTTGTTGCGCCCGACGGAACCGGAGCCGGCATCGCTTTGACCGGTGAGACCTGGCTCATGACCGGTGCGTTGGGCTGTGCGGGCGTCTGGGGCGTGGTGGTGGAGTTCTTGCGCATGGCTCAGGGGAAAGGGTAACCGGCCGACTTGCGAACGTCGAATCGAACCACGCCCGTCAGAGCGGTCGATGTCGAAACTGTCAGCGCCTGAAGAGGGTGAAGGAGGATCCCCACGTCCGAGAACGAGATGTCCGGCCTGGTGGGCGTCAGCTGGTTCCAAACGAACACGGGGATCGACTCGCCGGCGATGGGATCCAGGTTCGGCGTGAGGTTGACACGCGCCACGGTCACCGTGTGAGGACCGCCGCTAAGAATGTCAAACTTCGACTCGAACTGGTGCACCAGCACCGGCTGCTCCTGCTCGAAGTAGAAGAAGCCACCGTTGGTGTTGATTGGAAGCGACCAGATGTACTGCTCGACGTTGGGGCCCCGCTGCGTCGAGTTCACCCCCGAGCGAACGTTGTTGATGACCGTGGCCCCTTGCGCGGCCACCACCCCGTTGCCAGTGCCCTCGTACCAAGCTCCGACGCCGAGGCGCGCGCGGTTGATGGCGTCTGCGACCTCCTGGGCCGTGGCCAAGAGCCCCCCGCCTGAAGAGCGCCGGAGGGTGACGACCACCCTGCTGCCCTGAATGACCGCCGTGGTGGAGGGGTTGTTCGTGCCGATGCCCGGGTCGACGAGCTGCAACTGGTAGTTGTTGCCCTCCAGGCCGTAGAGCCGCGCCGAGATACGAACGACGTTGTCGGAATTAGGCAATGCCGCGAACGGAAACCGACCCTGGGCCCGACCGTATTCGGAGCCGTTGAACACGCCGGTGCCCGTGACCGACTGCTGTACGAGGAAAGAGAGGCCGTTCTGAATCGGGTACATCGCCCGTAATCCTAGCGCGGTTTCGCGCGCTCAGGGGGCGAAGGCGGGGACATAGTCGGGGCTCCGACCGAGTGACCCGTGATCGCGTTGATGGCGCCCTTCAGCTGCCCCATCTCCTGAAGCATCTTCTGCTTGAACGCGGTGTCCTCGCGTTGAAGTTGGGCCATCTCTTCCAACTTCGAAATGACGCGAGACTCCATATTGTCCACCTGAGTCTTGATCTCGTTGTGAATCAAGCCGTCGGAGCGTTTGATCTCGTTGTCGATGACCAGCTTCACCGCCTGCGTAGTCTCCGCAACAACGGTGGGCGTACGCAGGACGTGCTGCATCTCCTTCTCGCGCTCGTCGACCTGCTCGCGCTTGTCGTACCACTCCCGATACGATGCGAGACGCTCCTTGGCCCGGGCCTCGGCCTGCTCGGGCGCCGAGTGCCACTTGCGAATCTCAGTCTCGATGAGCGGCGTCACGGTCTTGGCCCAGTAGCCGCGCGCGATCAGCACAGCGGCGCCGGAGATCAGGGTCGAACCCCCGAGAAGGCCGACGATGTCCCCGAGGGACAGGCTCACAGGTACGGTCTGCGCAAGCAGGGAAAGAGTCTGCATGGTCCTTCGAAGATTGTAGGGCGGTGCGATTTGACCGTACGCGGCTGATCGCAGAAGCTTCGCAAATGACCCGTGAGGAAATGGTCGAAGAGCTCGAAGGCTACGAGGGTGTGATGCTGGCCGACGGATTCGAAGACGCCTTTCTCGGCGTCGCAGTCCGATGCGCCAGCGCGCCCGTGGCGGTCTACGACTACCAGACGTGCGTCAAAACGTTGATAGCGCGTGACGGTATGTCGTACGAGGACGCCTGCGAGTGGATGGACTTCAACGTGGTGGGCGCTTACGTAGGTGAGCAGACCCCGTGGTTCCTGGAGTTCTCACTCGTCGAGGGCATCAAAAAGCTCAGCGGCGTCGACGTGCCGGTCTAGTCTTCGCGTCATCTCGCGAATCCGGTGGCAGGTAGCGCAAACGAGCTCGACTTTGCAGAGCTCGGCCAGAAGAGTATGGGCCGGCCCGCCGATCAAGTCTGAGATGTTCGCGATTTTCACGCCGCGAACATGATCAAAGTCCATCGCATCGGTCGGGAACGTGCCCCCGCAATCCATGCAGGGATTACGTTTGAGCGCGTCCACCTGGATCTTGTTGAGGACGCGCTGCGTGGTCACTTGACGCGGAACTCCATCGGCACGATCGCGGCCGGAAAGTTGGCGCGCAGAAACGCCAGGACGACTTGGCAGAGCTCGTGGGGCGGCACAGCACCGCGCGACATCGAGCGAAGGTCCGACATAAGGATGCCGCGCGCGAAGTCCAGGTCAGCGCGGTTCAGCAAGTAACCGTGGTTAAGCGGCGACACCATCTCGTCAGCGGTCTGCAGGTTGCCCGTAAGCAGATAGCGCGTAAAGGCTCCGCAGGCGTACGCGCGCGCCTCGCTGGCCGCGCGAAGCTCGGGGCTCATGTAGTCCACGATCACTTCGATGTCCGGGTGCGCCTTCAGCACCCGCGCGTGCTCGTGCTCGTGCACCGCCGTGACGCAGTACGACAGCCCGTCCGCAATCGCCGCCGACGAGTAGACGATGATCGCGCCATCACCCCCAGGTTTCGGAAGCGTGACCGAGCGGGTGGAGTGCGCGTCGTCGAGGACATCGATGATCGAGCGCAGCCAGGGAACAGCCACGGTCACGGCGTCGACGAGCAGCTTACCGACTTCGACCCACCAGGCGCCGTCGGTGACGATGGTGGTGTTGTACTTCTCCGAGAGGTGGGCGTTGAGCGCCGTCGCAACGGCTTTGTAGTCGGTCACAGGGCACCTTCCGGAGCGCAGACGGCGTAACCGTCCAACGTCATCTCACAGCCGCGCGAGCAGATCACGTCGCCGACAGGGTGCCAGCGGCGCGTGGACGAACACACCTCAGGGCGGCCGTCGCGACAACGCTGCGCTAGGGGCGCGCAGTTGGTCTGCGGGGGGAGATTGCACGGCGTACACGCCGTGAAAAACAGGGTCATCATGATGAGCTTGAGCAAGAGGCCTCCTACAAAAGGAAACAGGGAGCAACCCGAAGGTTACTCCCTGTTGAGAGGAGGGGAAGGGGCGGGATCAGGCGTTGCTGAGCGCGTTCGGGATGAGCTGCGTCGTCACGACCACGTTGTGGTTGATGATGAAGGTGTTGACGCCGGTGATGGTGATGTAGTCAGCGCCAGCGTCGCCAACCGTGCCCTCCACGGTCATGGCGGTGATGCCGCTCTCGTCACCTTCCTTGAAGATCGTGACGGTGTTCCCGATCAGGACGCTGGGGCCCGAACCGCCACGACGCAGGGCGAAACGCACCTCGGTCACGCAGTTCTTGAGGGTGACAGTGCTCAGAGAGTGAACCACGGCACGCACGAGCACGACAGTGTTGATTGCCGTGACCGGGAGCATGAAACTGTCGGGCGTGGTGTTCGTGGTCTGGGTCGCGGTGGCCGACTCCGCCGAGGCCGCGACGGTGCGCGTCAGGTTCTTGAACTGCGTCGAGGTGATGACGCCGGACTGCGACGCCGAGGCGGCGCGAACGGACACGCCCGAACCGCTGACGGTGACGGGGCCAGCGGCGTCGGCGGACACCGAGATCGCGTTGCCGCCGCTGATGCTGATGCCGTTGCCGGCGGTGTACGAGGTGCCAGCCGCCAGCAGCGTAAAGAGAGCCGAAACGTTGTTGAACGTACCGGCACTGAGGAAGAGCGCGCGTCCAATCAGGTCGCCGGCGTTGAGATAGATGAGCGCGCCGAGGTTGAAGTTCGTCGTGCTGTTGGCATCCGACGCCCGGGTGAAGGTGTAGAAGTAGGCCGCCACGCTGGTTCCCTTGCCCAGGCCGCGCGTGACGGTGTAGATACCCGTGCGCTTGCTGGCCGCCGGCTCTTCGCCCGAAACTACCGAGAACACGACCCGGTCGCCGTTGGTCAGGGCCCGGTTCTGGTTCTCCGCGATGGCGGTGTGGAGGTCGAGCGTCGTCTCGGCGATGAGGAAGCCGTACGCAGGAACGTCCGGAAGGTTCGCCGATGAATAGGCCGTGTCCGAATCGTTGTAGTAGGGGCTGCTGCCGCCGACGGTCTGGGCGTTCGTGACGAGTACGGCCGTGACAGCCGACTCCTTGAAGTCGTAGCCGCCAGCAGCCGCTGCGATCTGGCTGACCAGCGACGTCCCATTGAGCAGCGTGCCCACCGGGAGGTCGACGTCGGAAGCGAGCTTCGCGCCCGTGACCGCGTTGGCGGCGATCTTCGCAGTGGTGACCGCGAGGTCGTTGATCTTCGCAGTGGTGACCGCGAGGTCGTTGATCTTCGCAGTGGTGACCGCGAGGGCGTCGATCTTCGCAGTGGTGACCGCGCTGGAAGCGATCTTGTTGGCGGAGACCGCGTCCGAGGCGATCTTCCCTTCGGTGACCGCGCTGGAAGCGATCTTCCCTTCGGTGACCGCGAGCGCGCCGATCTTCCCTTCGGTGACCGCCCCGTCGGCGATCTTCGCAGCGATAACCGCGTCGGTGGCGATCTCCGCAGAGGTGACCGCGAGGGCGTCGATCTTCGCAGTGGTGACCGCGTTGGCGGCGATCTTCGCAGTGGTGACCGCGCTGGCGTTGATTTTCGCCGTGGTGATCGCATCGCTGGCGATCTTCGCAGTGGTGACCGCGTCGGAGGCGATCTCCGACGAGCCGATGGTGTTGTTCGCGTTCGGTGTGTTGAGAAGATACTTGATCGCCATGGTCTTACGCCTCTGTGAAGGAAACCCGGTACTCTACGCCGCCACCTGCCGCGAACCTCATGCTCATCAGCAGGCTTGTTCCGCTCTGACTGAATGTTAGTGCGTCCTCCGCCAGGATGTTGACGCCCTGCTTCTGGATCGATGCCACCCGGGTGTCGGGTCGTTCCTCCCCAGTGGAAGTGAGCAGGACGCGCAAATAGAAATCCTCGTGCGAAATCGCGCCACCGCTCGTCTGGGTGTACTTCAGTGCGGCGTTGACCTCGACAGTCTTGTAGCCCGTGAACGGAAAAAAATGGGGAACGGTCAAGACGACCGCCGGACCGCCGGCGGGACTCGTGTTCGCGAAGCGGTACTTGCCGCTGATTCCGGGCGCGATGGTGGTCCACTGCGGAACGTCCCCGTCCGTGCTGAGCACCTGACCAAACGTGCCAATCGGAATGCGAACCCACTCCGTCCCGTTGAAGTAGGCGAGGTCTCCTCTGGTCTGCCCCTCAACTACAAGGGCTACGGTACGGCTGATCAACATGCGCGAAAGAATAGCATCGGCGTCTAGAAATAGAAGCCGGTTCACGCCGTGAAACCGTGGCCGGCTCGATGCACTGTTGGATTCACGGCACCCCGACCGTGAACGCCGCCCCTCCCCTGACGCTGCTCGGCTTCGGGGAGGGGTGAGCGCGGAGAAGCAGCAGAAACCCGCGCGCGGCGTAAGGAAGACTAGCGGAGAAGGCCGTAATGGGCTAGCGTCTTGACCTTGTCGCGGAGACCGCGCCAGGTGTCACTGAAAGAAAAGGCGTCCTTCTCAAGGCCATAGACCTGAAGGACCGCGTTGAATGCAGCCGTTTTCACGGCAGGCCTATCCGGGTTGAAATACTTGTAAGCCCTATGGAGGCCGTACGCAGCGATAGGGAGCGCCACTGAGCCTGCGAATTGAGCGGGGCTTTCTCCCCAAAAGGGGCGCGGCTTAGGTGCAAAAATTTGCGGTAACGGAGTGTGCGCCCGCGCCTTCGCTTCCGCCGCCGAATGTAGTGCGTCCATCAGGCCTTGGTTAGAGACAGGGGCCCCCTGTCGGGCTTCCATAGCCTCCCTGAGTGCGTCCATAGCGAATCCAGGTCCGTTCGAAAGCTTGGGAAAGTCCCACGCAGCCTCCTTCTCCTTACCCGAGTACCGCTTGAGCATCGCCTGCCCCTTGGCGTAGAGACGCGCGCGGCCGGCGTCATCGCTCGGAACCGGCTCACCCCACGCCTTGGCGCTGAGCGCCCTACGCGAAGGCTCGCCGTTGTCCTTCTTCATCGCGCCGGGGGCGCCAGGGCCGAACATCCGCGAGAGGAAGCTGCCCTTGCGCTTCATCTTCTCGGGGGTGTCGGCCGGGCCTTTCACGCCGGGCTTGATGTCGTGGCCCTGGGCCTTGAGCGACGCGCGGCCCTTGGCGTTCAGTCCGCCCTCGGGGTTCTTGCCTTCGGAGCGCTGCCAGGCGCCAGAGTCGGAGGCCTCTTTTTGAGCCGCCATCTCGGCCGCACGAGCCTTGTCCTCCAGAGCCCGAAGATGTTCGCCGGCTGCGGCCCGAGTGCCGAAGTGATAACCGGTGTACCCAGGGATCACCAAACCCCCGAGGATGTTGTAGCTGCGCTCGACTTCTTTCTTCGCGAGCGCATCGGTCATGGGCTGCGAGCGCCCAAAGACATAGCCGGCCGCCGACGGCAATCCAAGCATGCCTATATCGGTGGCGAACCCAAATGCTTCCTTCTTCATAGCTGATTCTTTCCTAGCTTCGTCGGGGTTCTGCGACGAAAAATGATCGTGGAGCTTCTTGATGCCGTAGGCGGTGCCGAGAAGGGCGGAGGTGGCCGCTAGACCCTTGAGCAGGTTGTGGCGGGTAGGCGCGGCGGTCGCGACCGGGGCAGCTGCAGCAACCAGCGCCGGAGGCTTTACGGGCGCGGCCATGTCAAGCGGGGACGCCTTCACGTCCCTGGCGAAACGCTGAAAGACGCCCCGCACGAGCTCCTGCTCATTCTTGGCGTCGGGGCTTGAATCGATCGCGCTCGACAAAAGGGAAGCGGGAATCTTGAAGCTCAAAACGCTGGGGGTGGAGCCCGCGGCTCGGGCTGCCGCCTGCGCGTACTCGGGTGTGCGCGAGTGCCCAGCCGGAGCGGCCCAGAGACCTCGCGACGAATCAGACAACAGCGAGGCCGGGCCGTGCTGGAGGATGCTCGGAACGTGCGACGCGGCGAGGCCAGACTCCAAGCTGACCAGGTTGCCGTCGCGAATATCGCGCATCACCTGCTTCCACTCGGGAGACCCAAAAGCGAACTGGGGTTCGGAGCTTGCCGCCGCGCGATTCAGCTTTCGAATCGCCTTCCTGAATCCTTCCGCCGAAGAGGCGTGGCCTGAAGAAACATGTCCCGCCGACTGGTACACCGTCTTGAGCGCCGCCTGACGATCCTCGGGAGCCATGGCGAAGATGCGGTCCGCCGTACGCCGGCTGAGGGCCGTCTTGTCCGTCGCCTCTTTCCTCGCTTCGGCCGCAGCCTCAGTGTTCTTCACGAATTGCTCACCCTCGCGGCTACCCTCGCGCTTCTTGGCGTTGGTCGCCGATCTTTCACTGGGTGAAAGCTTGTCCCAAGCCTTCTCGGGCAGGTAGCGCGTGGTGCCGCCCTTGCGCTCGGCGGGCTTGCCGTCGCTGGTGGTCCACTTCTGGTCGGTCCACTTCGAGAGCGACTTCTGCCCCTCGGTCTTGGCGCCCGAGTACCCGCCGCCAGCGCTCTCGTACTTCTGCGCCACGAGCTGCGCCTTGCGCGCGGACCACTGGCCGGGCTTGCCACCGTCGCCGCTGGCCATCACGCGCGACTTGATGCGATCGCGGAGTTCGGGCTTGGTGTAGCCGGCGTTTTTTGCGAGCGCCATAGTGCGGTATACTAGCACAGAACGCGTTCTCACCGACAGGCGTTCACTACGCCGAAAAAGGTTTTGACGATGTACAAGCGGTCCAATGAAGCCCCTCGCACAATCCACCACATGCCCGACAACCATCCGGTGTGGTCACGCTTCAAAGATCATGTCGATCCGATGCTGAACACGCTGGTCATGAAATCCCCCGGCGGGGGTAATGTCGGCCCTCATCTTCAGGTGATCGTGCCGTCGAGCCTCTACACGGACCCCAATGTGACCGACGAAGATCGGAAGCAGGTGGCGATGGACGCAGCGTCGAGGACCAAACCCGTGGACATGGAGCACGTCATGCCCTACCTCATGGGTAAGCACGCGAGCGAAAACGCGCGACTGGCCGTGTTGGCCCACTACGGCCTGGTCAAGCGCGCGAACCTCACGGGGTTTATTCACGGCGCGAACCCGGCGCAGTACGCGCGGCGCGGCCTGGGCACGGTCGGAGGCGTGCTCGGCGGCGCGGCCGGCACTATCATCGGCGGCATTGGCGGCGCCTACAACGCCGAACCTGGAAGCCGGCTCTCGGGCGCGGTGAGGGGTGCCGGCAAGGGGCTTGTGGTCGGCACCGCGCTGGGGGCTGGTGCTGGGGCGGTGGCGGGGCATGGCATGCACGTCCTTGACCCTAGGGAGACTGAACTGGCCTACGAAAGGCATGCCGCCAGGCACGGTCTCTGAAGGAAAGGAGCAGTAACGAATGTCTACTCGAAAGCCTCCGGCTACCTACCGCCTCAAGACCGCAGACCTCGATCCCAAGATGCTGGCCGGCGCGCTTAGCTCCGCTCAGTTGGGAACGTCTCCCGGGACGGTCGAGTTCAAGACGCCCGCTGGCCACACGGTGACCTCGCCCTACACGGCTGAGACGGTGCAGCACCACTTGCGCCGTGCGGAAACCCCTCAGGCGTACTACCAGAGCCTGGGCCGGGCGCTCTCGGAACGTGGCGTTCGAGAGGACGAGCAGGTCGAGCACGAACGGGATCTGCGGGTCAGGCAGCTGCGATCTGGCAATGCCATCGGGGGCGGCACGCTCGGGGCGCTCGCCGGGACAGTCAGCGGTGCCGCGCTCGGCGCCCTGCTCAAAAGCCCGAGAGCGGGGGCTGCCCTCGGTGGAACGCTGGGGGCCATCGGTGGCGGGCTGTACGGACACAGTCGTCCGGTCACGCGGGCGAGCGGTCCGGAAGCGCGTCACGTGGACGACATTCCCGAGCTCTACAAGGAACCCGAGCATGTCACGGCGCTGAAGAACAACCTCAGTGACGTTAGCGATCAGCTTGCGGCGATCCGCCACCGTCAACGTCGCGCGGAGTATCGCGACCTGTATCGCGACCTGAGCCGGGATCCGTACGACCCGTACGACCCGTTCGACCCCTACGGCCGACGCCGGCGCGGCTACTATTCGTTCTGATCAGGCCCCTCAGACGTGAGGGAAGTTCGGCTCTTTGTGAGCCACAGCGCGCGCGACCCCGTAGGTCGCGGACGCGAACTTGAGCGCACGAAGCGGGCTCAGAACGAGGTTCAGGTTGGTGAGACACACGTTCGTGCCGGTCGCAGCCGCCACCTGAACAGTCTCAGCAGCGATCTCGCTGTAGCCCTCGTCGAGGTTGACGATGCTGAGCGTCCAAGCCGTGCTGGTGTTCAGAAGCGCTTCGAACTGGCGGACGAGGATGTTGCCCGTCTGACCAAAAAAGAAGAGGCCACCGGCCACCGCCGACGACTTGAACTGGGTGTTGCGGATGACGTTGAGGTCAACGCCGCCCGCGAGCACGAAGGCGTCCGGCACGACGACACCAGCGCCCGTGCTGCCGTAGGCGCACGTGATCGGTGCACGGGAAAACGCCTGAACCGCCGCCGCTACTGAAGCCGCTGTCGAGGTGATCGACCCGCCCGAGGACTTGAGAATCACGTCCAGGCGGTTGGCGTCCGGGGTGTACGACGTGAACTCGGCCGGGTTCGGAATGCCCGGATCGAACTTCACGACCTCCGCCGCGTTGTCCATGCCCGGGTCGATCAGGCGGACCTTGTAGCCGTTGTAGTCCGCACCGAGCCTCTTGGCTCGGAAGATCAGCTGCGAAGTACCGCTGCCCGAGATGTAAGCGGCACGGCTCTGCTCGACACCGGTGAAGGTGCCCGCCGAGGTGACAGTGTGCTGGAGGATGACCGAGGTGGAGGTGTCGAGCTCGACGCGCATGCGGTCAGTATAGCAAGACCCTACCGATTAGAAAAACACCATGTCGGACAGGCCGAAGTGGCTGAGAACGGCGAAGCGCGCCTGAGCGGCCGCGCGTTTAACCCTAAGCGACGCCGTCACGTCCATACCCAGGTCCGCCCGCATCTGAGCCGCGTCGGGAGAGAGAGGGCCAGTTCGCTGTTTAGGCAGCGGGGCTTCCGGCGTGGGCTGCTTGGCCGGCAAAGGAATATCTGTCGGCCGATGCGGCTCGGAACCGCGAGACTTCTGAGGAGCGTAAATGGGAACTCCGGAAGACGTGTATGCCGGGCGAACGGGGTCCGGCGTCCCCGCTCCGAAACGAGTGGCAAACGGAACAGGCACCGTACGCGTACGATGCGCGTGATAGGCGTGCCCGCCAAGACCGCCGAGCACACCGCCAGCGAGGCCTCCAAGCACCGTGTTGCGTGTGCGATTCTCGTCATCGGCGTCTGTGAGGTAACGGCCACCCGCAGCGCCGGCAACAGTGCCTGCGGCCGTGCCGGTCAAAATGCGAAGAGCCTGGGGAGACAGCGACCGTTTCTCAAAGGGCATGGCCTGGGAATAATAACGTCTTAGCCAAAAAAAGAGACATGTTTCACGGCGTGAACACCACTTACGCGCGCACAGCCAAAAGAAACCCGCCATTGGACGCCCCGAACGGGGCTGGCGGGTGTGACCCAGGACGGGTCAGAGGAGGGCGAGCTCCGCGAGGCGGAGCGCGGACGCCTTGGACTTGGCGCCGCAGATGAAGCGGCCGGGATGGCAGAAAACGCCATCCGGGAGGCCGACGGCGGCCGAGAAGGCCTCGTCGCGGAGGCCGGCCCAGGACTCCGGGAGGAGGCGGCGGGACTCGAAGGTGCCAGCCTTGGCGTTGACCGCCTGGACCATCCAGGTCCCGGTCTCGCTCGGGAAGACCACGAACAAGGCATGCGGCGCCTCGTCCCGCACCTGGTCTCCCCAGGGTACGAACTGGTCGAGAACGACGATCGGCCCGTTGGCCGACTCGCGGATGGCCGAGTCGACCTTGGCCCAGGCGAGGGCCTCGCCGTGCGTCCGCGCGACTTCGTTGCGCAGGATGGCCTGCGCGAACGCGACTGCGCAATTGAACTGGCCGCCGAAGTCCCTCTCGGGCTCGTGCCAGCTCGGGTTGAAACCCGAGAGGACTGAGGAGAGGGTCGGGGCCGATACCCCGAACACCGACCGGCCGCCTTCGTACAGGTTCTGCCCGTTGTCGACCGCGTCGACGGGTTGAACGAGGCGATAGTCTACCTGCTCGACCACGTGGTCGAGATGCTCCTCGGGGACCCCGAGGGACCGGCATACTTCGGCGCCGTAGTGGCGCCAGATGAGACCGAACGAGGAGAACTGCACCCCGTACGGCCGGGCGCCCGCGCGGCCTCGCTGGTGGTGGTCGAAGCGACCCGTTGCGGGGTCGTAGCTCCCGCCGACGTCGACGAGGATGTCGGCCGCCGAGAGCTCGACGGGGTCGCGGGTGCGGATGACCGTGGCGCCGGAATACACCAGCAGGAGTGCCGCCACGGCGAACACATCATCTGCGTGGAAGACGCCGTCGTGCGTTCCGATGACGCACGAGTTAGAGGTGGAAGCGACGGGCCCATTCGAGGCAAGAGCGGGGGTCATACTCCCTTATACCCGCCCAAACCCCCGGTTTTCCGGGGTTCACGGCGTGAAGAAGTCAGACCAGCACCGTGACGATGTCCGGCCCAAAGCTGCCCGCCTTCTCGAAGGTCAGCACGTACTGAAGGCCCGGCTCCAACCAAAAGGGCGACTGCCAGCGCCCGTCGTCCAGCGTCTCCGTGATGAAGAGCGCGACGTTCCGGCGACCGGCGTCCCAATCGGGCTTCTGGAACACGCGGATCAGCGCCTGAGGAATCCCGGAGCCGCCGGGGGCCACGTAGCGGTACTGGTCCGCGAGCTGAAAGTTGTGATCGACCTTCACGCGCGTGGCGATCTGGGCCGCCGTCGATACCTGCGGCTGAAACACGCCCGAGTCGAACACGAGGCCGCCGAGTAGAAAGCCCTGCACGCGGTACACGCTGGCGTCGGTGCCCGTGGGGTCGTCGTAGAAAAAACGCGAGCCGTTCCAGTTCGGGCCTGGGCGCTGATCGATGACGACGCCTGCGAGAAGGAACGCGGCGTCCGTCGATGCGGCGACGCGCACCTCGTAGAAGTCGGCCGGGGGAGCAATGGGGTCCCAAAAGATGCGAGTCGCCACGGGGGGAAAGGTTAGGACAGGTCGGCGACGACCGCGAGGGGCCTTTTCGAGTACGGAATCAATCAATACATTACATAAATAATCAAACACCCCGCGACGGCTGAATCTTTACTGAGGTGAACGGAGTTTCAGGCGATAAGGTATACAAGGAATCGAGTAGAGGTCAATATCATATTTAAGCATACGGATTTCGTTATATACGATATCTAATATAACACAACAAAAACCGCTGTGATTTCGCGCACTTACGATAGGAATATATTAGATATTTATATATATATTCTTCTGAACAACCTCTACACGCGACGTACACGCATGACGCACCCCGAGCAGGGGGAACACACCTACAAATGTTTACAGAAGAATACCAAAACTGTCCTTACGGGGCGGGTCACGCACACGTGGGGATTATTTATTATTATATATATAAATAAATAAATATATATTTATTCATTCATTCTTCTCCGGATCCGGCACGCGGCTTGCACCCGCACCGCGAGCTCTTCCAGCTCCCCGCCCGGCCCGCCGCAGGCCGCCGCTTGGCAACCACCCCCGCCGCGCCCCGGGGCGGCCCCGGCCGGGCCGGCAAACGCCCCGGCTGCCAGCCCCCTAGCCAAACGGCCCTCTCGCGCCCGCAAGGCCCCTCCAAACGCCAGGACGGAAACTGCCGCCGACCGCGTTGACACCCAGCGGGTTTCGATCTATAAGGAAACCCGCAGGCTCTTCCTGCCCTTGAGAGAGAGAGAGAACACCCCCAATGGCCCGCCCCCGCGTTTCCGACGACCTCCGCGCTTTGCCCGTGATGATCTCGCTGCCCAAGAAGCACCAGGACGCCCTCCGCGCCATGGTTCACGACGCAGCGGGTCGCGGCATCCAGACCTCCGTCTCCGGCTTGATCCGCGAGATGGTCGAGGCCCGAATGGCCGCCGAGACTTCCGCCACCGAAGCGGTCTCGCTCGCCGATGCCTGGCCCCCGGACCCTCTGCTTGCTCCCCTCAAGCCCGAGGTCAACGTGGTCGACCAGATGCGCCAGCTTCTGGCCGCCTCGCCCCCGAAGCCGCCGTCCCAGATGAGCCGTGAAGAGCGCGAGGAGCACATGCGCCGCATGGACCCCGAGGGCTACCGCAAGATGCGGGAGGCCTACGAGGTGTCGCTGTCCGCCACGGGCGACGACTGACCAAAAAAAGCGCCGAAGCGCTTTTCCCGGGCCGACGCCCACCCTCCATCGCACAGAGGGCGGGGCCCGTTCCTACCGCTCAACGGTGCGCTTCGATCCTCCTCACCAACGCGTTCACCAACCGCACGTACCTCACGGCGTACGGCTGCTGCGTCCGGCACATGCCCGAACGGAACCGCATGACCGCACCGTCCCAGGTGCCGCAGCGTTGCAGTCCCGTCAGCAGGGCCTGCGCGGCATCCATGTGAGTCCCTGCCGTGTGGCGGTGCAGCCGATCGATCGGCGCCCCCCAGTTCCCACCCTCATTCCTGTCGCATCCCAGGTGCGTCTCCATGAACGCCACGGACGCCATGAGCGGCGCCGGTACGCCGGCGGCCGTGGTCTCGGTCAGCTGCTGGACGATTCGATCACGACGCGCTTCGACACACGCGCGGTTGTTGCCGCTCATGTGCAGGAAGATCGTGAGAATCGCCGCGAGTACTTGTTCAGGTGTCATTCTTCTACAGGCTCCTGCGTCTTACTGTAGGTACTTTCGAAGTCGTCCCAGGCCCGCTTCTCTTCTTCCAGAAGCGTGGCTTCCTGCTCGTCGATCAGGGCCATGATCTCCATCAGCGAGCCCGCCTGCACCTCGAAGTCAAAGCCGACTCCGGGCTCGCCAGAGGGCGTACGCGGGACCGTCTCGAACAGTCCCTCCCAGGCTTCTACCGGAACACCCAACGTGTCCCCGAGGCCCTCGACGTCGTCCCAGTGAGATTCGAAGTACCCCCTCGCGACCCAGCCGACCTCCTGGCGTTCGATCTTCACGCTCCCGAACCGAATCTCCTTCCGAGGCGCCGTTCGAATCTCCAGCGCACTACCAGGGGTCAGCCCCTCCAGCGTGTCCCAGACTCCCGGCGCGTACGCCTCCCAGTGCTCCTTGTCGCGAGACCAGAGCGACCACTTGAGATCCACCTCGCGGGTCTCGACCTGTTCGACGGTCGCCCACACGCCTTCGGGGTCCACCTCTTCGTAACGGAGTTCGCCGAGCTCGCGCTCGATCTCCCCGCGCAGCACCTTCGCCTTGGCCTCCTGGTGCCCCTCCGCGTGCACGAGCACCTCTTGTGTCGCCTTGACCGGCACCGTCACGATGTACTTCTTCATCCTTCACCCTTTCTAGAACCGCTGGTTTTATCGAGCGTTTTGTGAATTCGACCGTAACCTGTGTTTTTTCTTTTGACCTTTTTTTGGGGCCGAATACAGTGCCCCTCGTCCAAGCGTTGAAGCGCTCCCGACGAGTCGTCCGGGGAGCGCAGAGCTGAAGACTGGGATCTGACCCCTGACGGCAGCAGTGACAGCCCAGAGAGATGGGAAGAGAGGTCGACCCGCCGGAAACGGCGAGCCGGCCTCTCGGCATTTTTGGCCCATGACGAAGTACTTCACGCCGTGAACTCCTTTGCCGCCGGCGTGAGTCAGTAAATCTCGTAGTCGTCTTCCAGTGGCGCGAAGAGCATCGCGACCGGCTTCGAGTCGATCACGTTCCCCTCGTCGTCCTCCAGCACCGCCGCGCCAACCGGCTCGACGATACCCCGCTCGTTGAAGCGCACTTCGAGGTACGCGCTATCCGGCCAGCTGGGGCGCCAGACGCACACACGCCGAGCACCCGTGACCATCGCCTGTTGCACCAGCTGGCCGATTCTCACTTCGACTGCTCGTCGAGGATCAGCTGAATGCGCGCCATCAGCTCCGCCGCGTCGGGGACATCCCCCAAGCTGAAGATGGCGTTCTTGGCCGCGATCTCCATCGCGGCATCGAGGCCGTTGCTGACGAACCAGTGCTCACCCGTGTAGCCTGACCGCTGGGCCTTGTAGGCGATGGGCTCGCCATCTACGTCGAAGATCGTGTCCCTGCCCCTGTTGATGTACATCACTCCTCCTCCTCCTCCTCGTGAAACCCGAGGCTCCTCAGCGCCTCGCGGACGCTCTCCTCGCTGGGGTAAGGACCGTTCCCGTCTCGGTCTTCGACCTCCCCGAGCCGATGCTGAGCGAGCCACTGATAGACCCGGTCTTCCCAGCCGTCCTCCACGCCCTCGCGCAGATGCCGTCGCCCCTCGAACCCGATGTTGTCGAGCGCGGCATCGTACTCGCGCTGCGACAGGTCCTCTTCGTCGGCGAGGGGGTAGTCCTCCAGGGCGTCGAACCACTCCTTCAGGAACTCGTACACAGCGGTCGGCTTGCTCTCCGCGTCGAGCACTCGGAACGACAGGTGCTCAACCCAGCCGACGGCCCAGTGATTGAACGTGTGCGTCTCCCAGTCCTCTTCCCACTCAGGGTGCTCGTGGAGCGACTTGTAAAGGGCGTCGGCGTTGGACTCCTCCATGAGGGAAGAGTCCCGCGTGCGGATCACGGGCCCGACGCACCAGTGCTCGGGGTCATCCATCGCCGGGTGACCGCCGTCGATGAAGCAGTTCTCCGGGTGCTTCAGAAGTTCTCGAATTTCGTCCATGGATCAGGCTCCTCGTAAAGGTCCGTCGTATTGTCGTCGTCGTCCCATCGCCGCAGCGGGGGCAACCGAGGCAGGTCGCGCGAGTCAACGACTTCTGCCGTCGGGTGAAGAATGTCGTTCGCGCGCCGGTACTCCTCGGCGTGCTCGTAGCCGTGTCGGCCGCCGTAACGCGGACCGACCTCTTTGCCGTCGCGGTCGAGGATCAGGTACAGGGGATACTTAACCGGGGGCACGCGTTACGCCGTTAACGTCAATCGACATCGACACGCTTCATGCTCCTGCGCACGCGGCGACGCGTGCGATTCTTGGTTTGACGGAGGCGCCGCGCCCCTCGACTCGATCCGGGATGCGGGCGGTCATAGGGGCAGTGAAGGCCCCCCGTGCAGCCTACGGACCCGTGAAGCTTCTTAAGAAATTCGTCTTTCACGTCGTCTCCTCCATCTCCAAGCCCAGCTGCCGGGCGAGTTCCGCGAACTCTTCCGCGAGCCCGACAGGCACCTTGACCTGGTACTGGCGGGGCTTACCCAGCCACTCCTCGATCGTGCGATCACTCTCATCACCCCAGGGAATGGCGTCGCGCGAGATTCCGCCCGGGAGGGCCCCTCCCGAGTACTCCACAGCTTGGGTGTGGAAGTTGTTACGCTCGACGCAGAGAGTATCCGTTTGGGTCGCCACGGACTCGGCTTTCACGGCGCTATGGGCCACCACCGGGATCTGTCCGGTGATCGTCACGATGTAGACCTTCTTCACGCGTCCTCCTCGGTCTCGAAGTTACCTCGTGCGATCAGGAAGAACTCCTTGCCGTCGGGCAGCGTCTTCTGAATGAGAGTCTTGATGGCTTCTTCTGCGGAAAACATGTGCCTCCTTGGGGGGTGAAAGAAAGGCCAGCACGCGCGTCGGCGTGCTGGCCTTTCTTCTACCCGTTACCTCACTACCCCATTGCCTCTACGATCCGATCGATCCGCGCCTTCAGCGCCTCCTTTTCGCGCTCCGCCTGTCGAAGCTTGGCCTCCACCCCACGGAGCCCGGCGAGCTCTTTCTGCAGCTGCGAGAAGTCTTTGCGGAGCTGGGCGATCTCCGCCGGCGGTTCCGCGACAGCGTCCACGGCCAGTCGTTCGAAGCTCTGTTCGCCCGTATCGTCCTCCAGGACACGGACCCGAGCGCCGAGCCAGCGCGCCGCGTACTCCATCGCCCCGTGAAACGGGACGACGGCCACGTGGTAGCAGTTCGGGCTGTCTCCGTCCGGGCACCACAGCACGGTCGCTCTTCCCTTGCGGAACTCCACGTGATCGAGCGTCCCCGTTCCGATCTCTTTCATAGCCATGTCAGCCCCCTCTCACTCTTCGATTTCGACTTCGTCGGCGTACGCCGTCCGGCAGTGGTACGAGTTCTCAACGAACCACAGGTAGTCTTCGTCGCTGAAATCCTCCCCGTCCGGCAGGCCGTCCGCGAGGTCGGACAGCCCTTCGAGCTCCTCCCGGAAGCCGTCTCCAGGCTCCTTGCGAAAGACCCGGTGGTAGAGCTCAGCCAGGTCTCCGCTGAAGCTGTCGAGGAACTGCCACATGCCCTCGCCGTACGACCACTCGCAGGTATTCCTGACGACCTCCCGCGCGTGGGTCACGTTGATCGCCAAGGCCCGGGCCTCGGCTTCCGCCTTTACGCGGTACACCTTCTTCTCGAAGTGGCAGGCGCCTTCGAACGACGAGTAGTACTCGTCGTTGTACTCGAAGGCCGTGTACGAAACGATGTATCCAGTCTTCATTCTTCAGCCTCCTCGGCCTTTGCCCGCTCCAGGATGTACGCCTCGTACTCTTCGCCGAGCTTCATCTTCTCGAAGATGAAGTCCATAGCGATGCTGTACTCGCTGTCGAGATCCCACCCCATGGCCTCGACCACGTCTTGCCAGGACTCTGCTTTGTCGAGCTTCACCTCAGCCACCCCTTCGTCCTCGGTATTCACCCTGGTAGTTTTCCAGCACCTGGCCGCCCTTCACCGCGAAGCGCCCCTTGTAGCCCATGCCCGCCTCGTAGTAGCGGAGCGAGAATTTGTTCTTGGGGTACTTCTCGCTGAGCGCTTCGATCACCGGCACGGGAGGGCTCCACGCCGTATCGAACTGCAGAAGGAATCGCGTGCGATGCTCCTCGCACGATCCGTCGTGGGCGTTCCACTTGGTGCCCCAGTTCTCGACGCACCAGTCGTACCAGTTCGTGTAGCCGGTCTCGGCCCGGGCTTGTTTCATCGTCTCGGCCGTAGCCAGAAGGGTGTTGTCCCTCTTCAAGAGGAGAGCTTTGAGCCCCTCAAGCGTCGTGACGCCCGCCTCCTTCACCCAGTCCCAGTCGAGCATATAGCTGCCCGTCTCCCATCCCAGGAGGACAGCAGCCATATTCTCCGTCGATCCCTTGACCGTCCCCGACAGGATCGTCGGCATCGGGATGATCTTGTCGAAGTCGATGACCGCGTGGTCCTTGCCAGCGATCGCCGTCACGATCTCATGGCGGCCCTTCCCGTAGATATACAGATCGTTGCTGCACCAGTTCGGCACGGTAGACCTCCTTATCGATCGTTGAGAACTTGAACCGAGTGAACTTCTTCTTCTTCGATCCCCTCGAACCCGCTGATCTGTACCCGGTACAGGTTCCTCATGACTCTCCCCCCAGCCACCACTGCTGAATCGTCTCCATCTCAGCGATCACGTCCTCGCTCACGGGGATGGCGTGAACCACCATCTCCTGCCGCCGATTGACCCACGCCTCGCCGACCTTCACTCTCCGATCGACGCTGCTGGTGAGCGAGGGGATCACCAGCTCCATGACGAACACGCCCTTGCGACTCGGAGAATTGGCTTCTTGAGCCTCGGTCTCCGGCTTCCCTGTCAGCATCTCCAGCACCTTTCCGTTCTTCATTTGACGATGACTTTCCTGAGGCTCGGCGCCTCCGCCCTCGTGATGGGCGTGTGCTTGAGGGCGTGGTCGAGGCTCGGGATGAACCCCATGTCCTCGATGACGTGCTCCTCGGCGACCTTCCTGACTGAGACCTTCTGGCCTTCGGAGTTCGTCAGGTAGAACCCGAACTTGTCCTCGCACAGCCCGACGCCGAACGAGTTGTGCAGCACGACGCGGTGCCTCAAGTCGGCCACGTGGAGCTTCGTCTGATCCATCCAGTGGTGGATGGGCAGGTAGTCATCCACGCAGCCGCCGTGACGCTTCACGCTGTTCTTCGCGTGAATGAGGGGGTTCACCGGAGGCTCCGGTAGTCGCAGAGGATCACGTCCCCCTTGATCACCTCGCCCATGTACCCGGTGTTGCGCCGGTACATCTCCGTAGCCGCGCGGTTGACCGGGATGTCCTTCCACCCGGCGTCCTCGTCGACCACCATCTGCATCTTGTCGCCGCGCAGCTTGATGACGCGGACGTACCCGCCGACGCCCTTCTGCATCTGCTCCAGCGTGAGACGCCCCTTGCGGTCTTCACCCTTCAGGGCGTGAAGGGTCCCGTCCGTCTTCAGGATTCTTGCCATCGTCGTGTCCCTCTTCGAGTTGTTCGTTGATCACATCAGCCGACTCGTGGTTGGCTTGGTTAAGGAGTACCTGCAACTTGATGTCGAAGAACTTGTCCCAGGCTTGATCCTCGTCGTCCGCCTCCACCTCGACGATGCCCGGAATGCGCACGTCATAACTGAACGTGTATTTCATTTCGTCGTCTCCTTGAGTGATTTCCCGCAGAACTCACAGACTCGACTGAGCACCCACGCCCCGCACGTGCCGCAATGCGGGTAGACGCGCGGCGGACTAGGAGGGAGTGGCGCTTTCGGGAACCGATGGCCGATGGGCTCGCTTGTTCGTCGTCGATCGAGCGGCCAGTGTGTTGCGGCGGTGATGAGCCGGGTCAGCACTTACTCCTCCACCACCCACTCGGAGACCTTGACGTAGTCCCACTTCATCGTTTCCTCCTCGGCCCGCTTCACCTCTTGCGCTCGCTCGATCGAGGCGTAGACCCCGATGATCTGACTCCCTTCGTAGTGCCAGCCTCCCCGTACGATCCACACGGTCATGACAGGATCTCCTCTTCGTCCTTCGCGATGTCGTCCTCGGTGAACTCCTCTCCGAAGCACCACGCCCGGAGCTCTTTCTTCACGTCGTAGTTGCACGCCCACTGGACAAACTCGTTCCAGTCCACGACCTGATACCCGAACTCGTTTCGAAGTTTTTGAAGCAGCCGCTCTCCGCCATGGGTCTTCATTCGGGCTCCCCTTTCACGCCGTGAAACATCTCAGTGCAGTCTGTCTCGTCGACCATCACAGACACGCTTTCGCCCATGATCGTGACGACCCTAAAGAACAGGCGAAATACATCCCCCGTCCACATTTCCTGATCGACGCCCAGGAACAGCACGCGCCCAAGATTCGGCCAATCCTCCCACTTGCCGAGGAACTGGTCCTGCTTGACCTCGACGACCTTGTTCGCCACCGCACGCCGGAGACGGTGAACTGCGAGCTCTCGGGCGACGCGGAGGTATTGGGTCTCCACTTCGACGCCTTGGAACCGAAGAGCTCTCTGTCTCTTCTGCTGGCCTATGCGCACGTGCTGATCGACCATCTCGGCCAGGCCGAGTCGGAGGAATTCATCCGCGATCAGCATCGAGCACCCCCCACGCTGCAAGCACCCTGGGATATGCCTCGACAGCGGCCGCTTTGGCCTCCGCACCTCCTTGTGCCGCCCCTCGGTCCGTGACGCTGTAGCCCACGAAAGGGCGACGGGCATCGACGTACCACTCCCATCCGGAGGACTCGGTCTTCAGGACGCGCAGGCGTACGTCTCCGACATCTGCCTTTGAGTCAGTGGGGCTGTAGTCGTCCCACGGGATGTTCACTTCGAGACCTGTCATTCGTCACGCCCCTTCCTTTTGTTACTCTTCGGCTTGATCTGGATTACCTCTGCCGTTGATGGTCGCGTACAGGTGCCTCATTCGAGCCCCCTGATCTCGTCGAGCACCGCGTCGTACACCGCGTCTCGCACCGCGTCGCGCACCGCGCCGTACACCGCGCCGTACACCGCGCCGCCCACCGCGTCGCACACCGCGACGCGCACCGCGCCGTTCACCGCGCCGTACACCGCGTAGTCCACCGCGTCTTCCACCGCGTCTTCCACCGCGTAGTCCACCGTGCCGTTCATCTCGCCCTTTACGTCCTTCATTCGAGCTCCCTGATCTCGTCGAGCACCGCGTCGAGCACCGCGTCGCTCACCGCGTCGAGCACCGCCACGTACACCGCCCCGTACACCGCCCCGTACACCGCGCCGTTCACCGCGCCGTTCACCGCGTCGTGCACCGCGTCGTCCACCGCGACGCGCACCGCGCCGTCCACCGCGCCGTTCATTCGAGCTCCCTGATCTCGTCGAGCACCGCGCCGTACACCGCGACGCGCACCGCGTCGCCAACCGCGCCGTTCACCGCGACGTACACCGCGCCGTTCACCGCGCCGTTCACCGCGACGTACACCGCGCCGCGCATCGCGTCGTCCACCGCGACGGCCACCGCGCCGCTCACCGCGTCGTACACCGCGTCCTTCATTCGAGCCCCTCGATCTCGTCGAGCACCGCGTCGCTCACCGCGTCGTCCACCGCGTCGCCCACCGCGTCTCCCACCGCGCCGTGCACCTCGACGGCCACCGCGCCGTACACCGCGCCGTACACCGCGACGCGCACCGCGTCGCACACCTCGCCGTTCACCGCCTCGTGCACCGCGCCGTTCACCGCGTCGCCCACCGCGTCGTCCACCGCGTCCTTCATTCGAGCCCCTCGATCTCGTCGCCCACCGCGTCGCTCACCGCGTTCCACACCGCGTCGCGCACCGCGTCCCACACCGCGTCGAGCACCGCGCCGTTCACCGCCTCGTGCACCGCGCCGTTCACCGCGACGTACACCGCGCAGTCCACCGCGCAGTCCACCGCGCCGCTCACCGCGCCGCTCACCGCGCCGTACACCGCGCCGCTCACCGCGCCTTTTACGTCGTTCATTCGAGCCCCTCGATCTCGTCGTTCACCGCGTCGTACACCGCGCCGTGCACCGCGACGCGCACCGCGTCGCTCACCGCGTCCCGCACCGCGCCATACACCGCGCCGTTCACCGCGTCCCACACCGCGCCGACCGCCGCGACGTTCACCGCGTCGCCCACCGCGTCGCTCACCGCGACGTTCACCGCGTCGCCCACCGCGTCGCTCACCGCGTCGTTCATTCGAGCCCCTCGATCTCGTCGCCCACCGCGCCGTACACCGCGCCGTTCACCGCGTCGTGCACCGCGACGTACACCGCGTCGCCCACCGCGTCGTACACCGCGCCGTACACCGCGACGCCCACCGCGTCGTACACCGCGTCGTACACCGCGCAGTCCACCGCCTCGTACACCGCGCCGCTCACGTCGTTCATTCGAGCCCCTCGATCTCGTCGAGCACCGCGTCCCACACCGCGCCGTCCACCGCGCCGTTCACCGCGCGGCCCACCGCGCGGCGCACCGCGCCGCCCACCGCGTCTTCCACCGCGTCGCGCACCGCGCCGCGCACCGCGACGTTCACCGCGCCGCGCACCGCGTCTTCCATTGCGCCGCTCACGTCGTTCATTCGAGCCCCTCGATCTCGTCGAGCACCGCGTCGTACACCGTGTCCCGCACCGCGTCGCGCACCGCGCCGTACACCGCGCCGTACACCGCGTCGCCCACCGCGCCGCCCACCGCGCCGCCCACCGCGCTGTCCACCGCGTCTTCCACCGCGCAGTCCACCGCGCCGTCCACCGCGCCGTACACCGCGCCGTTCAGCGCGCCTTTTATGTCCTTCATTCGAGCCCCTCGATCTCGTCGAGCACCGCGCCGCCCACCGCGTTCCACACCGCGTCGCCCACCGCGCCGCCCACCGCGTCGCTCACCGCGTCCCGCACCGCGCCGTACACCGCGTCGCTCACCGCGTCCCACACCGCGCCGTCCGCCGCGACGCCCACCGCGCCGTTCACCGCGCCGTTCAGCGCGCCTTTTATGTCCTTCATTCGAGCTCCCTGATCTCGTCGCGCACCGAGTCGCTCACCGCGACGCACACCGCGTCCCACACCGCGCCGCACACCGCGTCCCACACCGCGCCGTTCACCGCGACGTACACCGCGCCGCTCACCGCGTCGCTCACCGCGTCGTGCACCGCGTCGCTCACCGCGACGCGCACCGCGTCGCCCACCGCGCCGTCTATCGCCTTGAGCATCTTCACCCCTTGAAAAAAAGAGGAGATCGGGGCTTCACCGGCCCCGACCTCCTCGATTGAATTACGTGCGCACTTCGAGCGCCCGCAGGTCTCCGGCGTCGATGCCGAAGGTCCACGCGTTGGCTTCCAGCGCCGTCTTGACCGTCGGCGGCACGGGGAGCACGAACCTGCGGCCCGTGCCGCACTTGACCTTGAGGAAGCGCTCGCGGTTGCCTGCGAGCTCGACCTCCAGCAGCTGACCGATCTCCTCGTCAGCGTCGGTGTCCACGACCTTGGGCTGGAGGAGGTTCAGCACCTTCTCCCACCCCAGGATCTCCGCGACGCACCTGCGCTGTTCCACGTTCTCGTGGGTGAGCGCGAGTTGAGGATCGAGCCCTGCCGGGTTCTCGATCCACGCCTTGGGCACCCGCGTGCCGCGCCAGACGTGCAGCCCCCAGCCGTCACGCCAGGAGATGGCCGCCCCCGTGGGCGAGTGCAGCCGCCCATCGACATCCCGATGGATCTCGGCGGGGCGGTCGGACACCATGACGAACTCCTTGTGCGGCCACCACCAGCCGCAGGAGGAGTCGGTGTCCTCACGCGGCTCGACGGGGATGTCGCACCCCAGGACGTCCCGTACGAACGTGGCCCACGCCACGAACGAGACCCACCACGCGCCGCCGTTGTGGCGGCTCCAGTAGGATCGAATGGCCTCCCGCAGGGAGGGGGCGAGCCCCGCGCCATCGCCGCCATCGGGTCGCGTCGCGTTAGCGGCCAGAACGGCCGTCACGACGGCCGCGCGAATCTCCGGGCTCATCGCGCGGAGGGTGACGTCGATGAGCCCCGGCAGAGCCGAGGTCGAGACCGGACGCTCGTTCTCGATCAGCGACGCCGCGATAGGCGCCGCGACCGAGAGGACCAGCGGGCTGCTTACCCAGACGAAGGTCTGGGGGCAGGGGATCTTGGCGCACGCGTAGTGCGCGCGGATGCCCCGCTCTGCGCGGGGCTTGTCGGCGGGCTCGCAGGAGAGCCCGATCTGGGTGTACTTCGCCACCCACTCGGGGAAGCGTGCTCTCTGCTCGTCGGTGATGCTTTTGATCTTCGTCATCTTTATCTCCTGGCTGTCGTTGTCGTTGTTGGCTGTCAGTACCGCGCCGCCCAAGGCTATCTTGACGGCGCTTATTCGAGCTCCCCGATCTCGTCGTCCACCGCGTCGAGCACCGCGTCGTGCACCGCGCCGTACACCGCGCCGCGCACCGCGACGTGCACCGCGTCGCCCACCGCGTAGCTCACCGCGTCTTCCACCGCGTTGTACACCGCGTCGTTCACCGCGCCGTACACCGCGCCGTACACCGTGCCGTTAATCTCGCCCTTTACGTCCTTCATTCGAGCTCCCCGATCTCGTCGAGCACCGCGCCGTACACCGCCTCGTACACCGCGACGCGCACCGCGACGCGCACCGCGCCGCCCACCGCGCCGTTCACCGCGCCGTCCACCGCGACGTACACCGCGTCGCGCACCGCGTCGCGCACCGCGTCGCTCACCGCGTCCCACACCGCGCCGTACACCGCGCCGTACACCGCGCCGGTCACGTTGTCGCGTAACGAATCCATTCCGCATCTCCCTAAACGCCCGCAGGCCCCCGGCGGGTGCCGGGAGCCTGCGTTTGTTCCTTCGTTGTCAGCGCGCGCGGTCAGTCTTCGACGCGGCGCCAGCCCTCGGGCACGTACTCGCGCTGGCGTCGCACCTGCCAGTGGCCCGGCGCGAGGCGCAGGGTCTCATGCGTGTCGTGAGGACGCGCATGAATCACGTCCGCCTCCTCCCCCAGCGTGAGGTAGGCGATCGTCGAGTCCGCGCCCGTGTAGTGGCGCATCCCCGGCACCACTTCCAGGAAGTGGTGATGCCCGGTCTCCGAGTGCGCCACCACCAGGCGCCCCTGCAGCTTGGACTCCTTCGCGTCGGCGGGGACTGCCCCCACCTTCACGAAGAGCACGTCACCCTGAGCTGCCATCCGATTCACGATCTTCATCTTGACCTCTCCCCTATCGCCGCGCACACACAGATGGTGGCGGCAGCCCTTTTACCAGAAACTCTGCGAATTATCGCACGACCGAAGCCTTCTTTGCGGCCTCGGCGCCGAGCGCAACTTCCAGCATGTACGGGATCTCATCGAGCCCGTAGTAGCCCCAGCACGAATCCTCGCCGCACCGCCAGCCCAGAACGTCGCCGTTGGCATACGCTTCGTACGTCTTGATCTCCTGCTCCAGGGCTGCCGTGATCATCTCCTTCACCTTGGCCGTAGCGATCTTGGCGCCCCAGTTCTTGAGCTGGTCTCTCTTGGCGAAGATGAACCCGACCTGCCCCGAGTCCCAACGGCAGCCGAACGGGCGCGTCGAGAACGCGACCCCACCATGGTCGTACATGTACACGGGCAGGAGTACCACGGGCTTGACCTCCTTGCGGATGGCCGCTTCGAGCTCTTCCCACCCGCTGTAGCTAGACGGATCGAAGCTCTTCGCCCCCTGACGCTCCTGCTTGTTGCCGAAGCTGTAACGCGTATGCCAGCACCACAGGGTGCCGGCGCAGTCCATCTCTTCCCGAGGGTTCTCGGGGCACTCATCTACGCAGATCTCCACCACCTTGTCCTCGAACGCATAACGCTCCACTACCTGCATGCCGCTCTCCTCGTTAGCTTGGAAAGAAGAGAGGCCGAAGCCACTGACGCGGCTCCGGCCTCTCTTTCGGTTGTTTCGATTGCGGGCTTCTGTCAGTCGTTCCGCAGATCCAGCTCCTTGGCCTGCGCGATCAGCTGGTCGATCTCAGCCTGGCGGACCCGGCGTTCGATCTCCCGCTCATCGGCCTGCTCGATCAGGCGCCTGATCTCCATCAGCTCGATCTCATCGTCCGTCGGACCGTTGTCCTCGGGTTCGAACGCGTCGTCATCCATGTGTTTCCCTCGTGAAGTACTTACCACTGATCTCTACGATCCTTCGAGCTTCCTGCCCACGTTTCGTGGCTACGACCACCCGCGCGCCGGGCGTATCCAGCGCCACGCGCGCGCCCTTCTTCGTCACCCGACGCGCGCCCTTCGCGCTGCCCGTTTCGATCTCCTCCTCGTGGAGGACCTCGTCGTTCACACCGTAAACGGTGAGCGTCGCCATGATTACGGCTTCTCCTGCGGGGGCTGACGATAGTTCGTCAGGTCCGCCTTCTCGTTCAGTTGCCAGAGCGGAACGGTCCGCTCGTGAATGTTCCGTGCCTCGTCTGAGTACTTGAAGAAGTGGCCGGTCTTGACGAGCACGCCGGCGTCCTTGAGTTCGCGGAACACCGCGCCCAACCAGAACGCCTTGCCGTGAGTAGGGAGCACCCCATCCCGGTCCATCGCGTCCCAAACGTCACGGCTGTGCACCGTGAGCTTTCGCATGGCGATCTTGACGGCGTAATACATGCCCCATCGGATAGCGAGGCCCTTGGTCTCCTTGAGAACCCCCATGGCCTCCTGGGTGCCAGTGCCCGCAGGCGGCAGATCACTCATCGCTCTTCACCGCCGGGATCTCGAACTCCGGTCCGTCCTCGATGATCACTACGTCCATGCCCATGAAGCGCTCCGTCGTGCACATCAGGTCGCTGAAGTCGTAGTTGAAGGCCAGCCCGCTCCGGTGCAGGGCCTCGTCCACGTCCTTTCGAAGGCGGATCGCGGGCGGACCCTGAAAGTGCTTCTTGAGGTAGGCGTCTCGCGCCTCGGTGATTTGTTCCCCGATTTTCTTGATGTCCATTGGTTCCTCTTGTGTTGAAAAAGGAACGACCCCGGTAGCTCAGCGTTGCCTGGACGCTGAACCACCGAGGCCGTTGGGGTGGGCTCCCGTACTGCTGAGTGTGTTTCTATTAAGCTGATAGGTCAAGCTCAATTTTCACGACGTGAAGTCGTGGATCACGCGCGAGATCTCCTGACCGAGGCACGCAGCGCCATCACCCCGGCAAGAGAGCCCGTGGAAGTACGCCAGCGTATCCAGGGCCTCGATCGCCTGCTCTTTGAGGCCGGGGTCGACGAGCTGACCACGTTCACCGCACAGGGATGTGATGTCCATGACGTACTTGCGGATGTCCTCGTCCGAGAGAAGCGTGAGCAGCGCGCCTGCGGTCTCCGGGATTGGATAATCGTCGATCCGCATGGTGTAGAGCAGTGAGAACAGCCGAATGCGATCTTCGGTGTTACGGAAAGGAAAAGGAAGAAAGCTCGGTCTGCGGGGCATAGTCACTCTTTCCACGCTCCCAGGTAGAGGTAGCCGTGGGACGCCCTGGGGTTGGCTCGGATCACGTAGCCGCCCTCCTTGAACTCGACCTCCCGGTCCGCATCTCCGGGGAGGTACTCCTTCTTCAGGAGTGCTTTCATCCCCTTCAGCCCCGTCGTGTTGATCCACGTGCTCAGCGCCTTACGGTCTTCGCTGAGCCCGTCGATGGACTGCCGATCCCACAGGAGATCGATGCTCGTCGGAGCCTTGTAGATCGCCCGCGCGCCCCACGAAGCCTTGACGCCCGCCGGCGCCGGAAGTCCCCACGTACCCATCAGTTCTCGTCCTCCTCTTGCTCTTCGAGCCTCTTTTCGAACGCCCCGTAATGCACGTCGTTGGTCTCCACGACGAAGCCGTCGGAGTTGGTGTAGAGATACACCGCCTTCTTCCCCGCGAGCTCAGGGAAGACCATGACGTCCTCGGCGACGATTTCCCACACGCGAATGGACTCGCCGCACAGGTCGTCGCAGAGGACGTCGGCCTCCCAGTCTCTCTCGTTGAAGTAGACGACGTAGGGCTTCTCGCCCTGGTACTTGCCGGGTCTGGCGACATACTCCTTGTAGCGCTTCAGGACCCGCTGGATCGTCTCCAGCGCCTTGTCGATGTCTTCCTCGTTCATTCGCGCGCCTCTTCCTCGTCCTCCACCGGCAGGCACATGGCCCGCCGGCACGTGTGACACGTCACCAGATCATTCTCACCGGCCACCGGATGTGCTTCGACGCAGTCGTGGTAACGGCACCGGAGCAGGTCCTCCGTGTCGATCCCGAGCTCGACCCAGCTCAGGCCCCGCCACGTGTGAAACGGCCCTTCCTTGACCACCCCCGACCAGTGCAGGCCCTTGTCGTCCACGCCGAGGGTCAGCGACCCCCGGAGCTCGACCGTGCGATACGTCCCCGGGTCGAGGTCAGTGCCGAGCATGACCGCGCTGTTGTCGTAAAAGACCGCATCGGCGGTGTCATCGTCGAGGCCCGCGTCCTGGATCAGCTGAGCTGAGTTGGCCCCCCAGTCGTAGCGGATCTCCTCCAAGGGGAGATCGGACTCCTTCTTCATCCGCTCGAACGCTGCCAGTGCGCGCCTCGCCCAGTTGAGCCTCTCGGCGTTGATCTCGACCAGCAGCGCCCACCTGTACGACATGTCGTCGACGGGTACGAGAAACTTTCGCGTCGTCATGCTTCACACCTTGTCCTTTCACAGAAATGCGGGTGCACGCCTTCTACCCGAATCGCTCTTGATTTTTTACGCACATCGGAGTAATTTCACGCCGTGACGACCTTCACGCATCGCGACCTCTCACGCTGCCTGGACCGCGCGTACAAGGCCTACGCTTGCGACTCACGCATGCTCGAAGCGATCGTGGAGCTCCGCTTCATGCTCTCCTCCTACGAGCACGAGGTCTGCACAGTGCTGCCCGGCAACGCTCAATCCCGCTCGATCGCATACTGGAAGGAGCTCTACCGGATCACCAACACCCGGATGGGCAAGCCGACGCAGGAGCGAATGGCCTACGCCAAGCAGACCAAAGTGGACTTCACACCTTCCGCACTCGTCCTCGAACTCAAGGATTCGCTCGAATGAACATTGACAAGCTCATCAAGAAGCTCCCCACCGGATTCGCCGACGACGTCGCCGGCTTCAACGAGCAGCAGCTCAAGGACTCGGTGCTGCAGTCTGAAGCCAATATCCGCCGCGTGGAACAGGAGCGCGACGCGGACGAGAAGCTCGCGGGCGCCAAAGAGCTCCTCAAGGATCTGAACGGGCCCTACCGCGACGCCATCGGCGCGCAGCGCGCGAAGATCGCGTACCTCATGCACACCCTGGAAGAGCGGGGCAAGCTGCCCGACGAGGCATGAAGAAGTTCATCGTCGAGAGGCCGCTCACGGGCGAACAGCTCGGGGCGTTCGAGAGCGTTCTGGACGCCATGGAGCTCTGCCGGAGCGAGCTTGGGACTCGCGTCGTTCGAATGGACGGCAATACGAAGGTGCCGCTGACCGTGCCGCCGGCGCCCCTTCAGAAGAGCCGACGCTGATTCACGGCGTGAAAATCACTCTTTGACCGTGAGCGTCGTCCGCTGCTTGACGACCTTCGGCGGGACGAGCAGCGGGTGAACCTGCTTGGCTTCCATGTCTTTGATGTCGATGTCCTTGTGACGCCACTTGCCGATCTGCCGGCCCACCGTAGTACCGAGAACCCCGCCCAGCAAAGACGTCCCCGGAAGAGGGATGGGCATTCCCGCGAACGTGCCTACAAGCCCGCCGTAAAAGCCGTATTCCGCCGCGCGATTGTCCCGGCGCTGCTGGTTCTTTTTGGTGGCGTCCCCGATCGCCGCGTATCCAGAAGCCAGCATGTCGTCTTGGATCTGATGCGCGAACGCGTCTACGTCGCCGTCGAACTTCTCGTGAATCTGCTTGCGGATGAACTCGGGATCGTACTTGTTCTTGAGTACGACCCCGGTCGGATGGGCGATGTCGAGCGTGCTCGTCCGCCCTTTGCGCGATATCTCCGCATCCCCAATTCGGGCAGCGAGCGCGTGCATCAGCTCTGCATCATTCGTCGGCAATCCGTAAGCGGCTGCGGCTGTCTTGAGCGGCCCGAGATCGCTGGCTTCCTGCAACGCCGACGCGATCTGGTTGCTGAACCGCTCCTTTCTGTCAGACATGTCCCTCATGTACTGCTCAACGCTCTGCGGCGGCTTCTGCCCCGTGAGGTAGTTGAGCCCGGACTTCTGAGCGAAGGTTTTGGGAAGCGTCGACGAGTAGCGCATTACCTTCACCTTGCGCTCGTGGTCCGGAAGGTGGGCGTGGCTCTGGTATCGGATGCCACGCCCGATGACCTGGTTGATCCGCGACTCGTTCCAGTGCGGCTCCATGATCTGAATGGCCTTGGTGCCTTTCAGGTCAAGGCCTTCTGACCCGGCACCCGAGACGAGGAGCACCGGCACCTTGCCGGAGTTGTAGTCCTTGACCATCTGGTCGCGCTGCTTCTTGGACACCTCGCCCGTGAACACGTGATGCGGGATGCCGTGCTTCTGCAGCGAGCGGCTCATGGGTTCGAGCCCTGCGTTCAGGTAGTTCGAGTAGACCACGCCCCGGAAGTTGGGGTCTTTGCCGTGCATCTCCTTCAGGTGCTGCGCCATCAGCTGAATCTTCGGAGAGTTCTGAGCCTCCTCCTCGTGCGACATGTTCGCGACGTAGGGGCGAGGAGTATTCGACGCCTGACGAAGCGCGCCTTGGAAGGCGTTGAGCTCGCGCGACTCCTGCTTGTCCAGAGGCAGCCCCGCCCGGATTTTGGCCCGCAGGTACCACGGCATCTGGTCGGAGTGAAACTCGTACATCTTGTGCTGGCCGGGCGTCATCTCGACGTGATGTGTCTCGTCGACCCGGTCCGGAAAGCCTTCGCCTCCGCCCTTGTGCACGTCGACGAAGCCCTTGGCCGCGTTGATGAGGTGCTGCCGGTTGATCAGCTTCTGCTGCGTCACCGTATCGACCGGGTGGCCCAGGACTCGACCTTTGACGCGCTCCCACATCGGAGCCTCGACGGTCTCCTCGCCGACGAAGGTCTTCTTGAACAGCACCGGGTCATCCGGCAGCACCTTGCGCCCAGCTGCCGTGTTGAGCAGGGACGCGAGGTCGTAGGGCTGGTTGTAAACCGGCGTGCCTGTGAGCAGCAGGCGAGCTTTGGCTTTGGCCACCTGCCCCGCGACGTCCTTGGCGATGAGCGTGCCGGCATTTCGCGCCCGATGCGCCTCGTCCATGATGGCCAGGGCGTCGAGGTTGATGTCCTTGTCCCGGACAGCCTTCTCGTACGAACGAATGCGTGACGGAATGGGCTCGTCCAGATGCTTGACGAGCTCCTTCTCGTAGTTGGCAACGAGGGGCGCCGGCACCACGGCCTCGATGGGAAGCCCGAGGGCGTCAGCGGCCGCGATGGACGAGAGGGTCTTGCCCGAACCCACGCCGTGCGCGACCAGCAGGCCGCCCGACGCTCGGAGCTTGTCGATGACCCGCTGCTGATGGGGCTGCAGCGGGGTGCGCACGTCCGCGAGTTTCATGCGGAAAGCTTAGCCTGTGTGCGCGCCGTCAGCCACGCGACAACTTCTTGGCGTAGCTGTGAGCCTCCGGTGAGTTGGCCAGCTTGAGCATGGCCAGCAACAGTTTGTTGTCGACTTTTTCAGGAACGATCTTGTTGATTAAGTGTTCGAATTCGCTAGAGGTCATTTGAATCTCTCCAAGGCCTTAGCCGCCAGATTCAAGTGCTCCGGGGTTACGCCGTGCTGTCGCGCATGCAGGCCGATTTCTCGGGCATCGGTGATGGCGGGGGACACTATGTGTTGGAGAACAGCCTTCCGGCCTTTGCTGAGGGCCTGTCCGCTGAGCCCCTTATTGAGCTCCTGTTCCACGAATTTCTTGCCGAGTGCGGAATCTGCAACCAGCTGCCGTCCTACGTTGACCGCAAAGTGACCAGGGACACCCCCCGGGTCAGCGGCGAACAGAGCGGCGGCCGGCACGGCGCCCGCCAAGTTTTTCACCGCACGCTGTGCGCCGGTTTCAAAACCCGTCATGGTGGGGCGCGCCAGCCACTCCACGGCCTTGGCGTACGCCCCACCGATGCGGCTGCTGCTTTCCAACGAAGGAGCAGTCTCGTGAAGCTCGTGACCGATCGCTTTTGCGATGTCCCCAAGCACGGGGGTGCCGTGCAACGGCGCCGCCTTCGAGTGCGCCAGTTGAAGGGCCGTCCGCCGCATGTCGGGGTGAGGGGCGTTCTCGACGACCTTTGCCGCCAAGTTGCGCGCCTGTTCGTAAGAAACGACCGATTCAGGGCCAAAGATAGCTTTGAGCGTCTGAAGTCGGGTGGACGGCATCGCTTGATTTAGAAGTCCGTGTTGAAAGCCTCGATGCGCCAGAACCTCCCCGAGATTGGTGTAATGGTGCGCCTTTGTGCCCAAGGTGTTCACACCCAAGTGTCCGCCAAGCCCAAAAAGCGCCGCTCCCAGGAGGCCGGCGGCAGTCTTGTCGAGCCCATAGCTTCTCAGAACTGCGTCCGTGGCCTGTTTTTGAATGCTGCTGTGCGCGCTACGCATACGCGGAATATAGTCGATTTTAGCCAAAAGCAGCAGGACGCTGCTGGCCCCTCCATGAAGGAGGGGCCGGTGGGGAGAGAGCTGCTCAGATGCTCTGAATGATGGCAGCGGCCATCTTGACCGCTTCGGGGCTCACGCCCGCCCAGAGGCGCTCGCCTCGGACCGCCGCCCGAGCGGCTTTTTTGTAGAAGCTAATTTGCTCCGGGAGCAGGGTCACCTGCGCCATCATCAGCCCTCGATTGCGCACCTCGGCGGCGTGCGCACGCCCCATCTCGATCCTCTCCTCGTCGGAGAGGAACGCCCAGGCCTTGAAGGATTCGGCCATGTAGGCCTCATTTCCGAAGAGGGTCCTCGCGACCCCGACTCCGGTCTGAAAACCTTCGCACGCCGCCCGAACGCCTTCGATTACCTTCTTCATGGTGGTCTCCTTGAACTGGCACGCGTGAACCCGGGTGCCTCCGGTCCTGTCTGAACTTGTACTCCGCGCAGACAGACGCGGGCCTTCACACTTTTCGAGCGTGTGCGAAGGTCCTCCAGTTCACCGCTGTGGAGGATTAGCGGCCACGTTGTTTTATGAATCGCCACGTAGGTACGGCGGCCACGTTCTTTTATGAATCGCCACGTAGGTACGGCGATGCGCGGGGTTAGGCCCGCGCGGCCTGCCGCGCGGCCCAGCGGCGTTCGGCCCGTCGTTCGCGCCGTTGGGCCGCCCACCAGGCGGGGGTTCGGCGGCAGGGGCCGTAGCCCCCGCCGAGGCCGAGAAGCCCCCGGCAGGTGGGGCATTCGCAGATGAGAACGCGCTGAGCGGAGCGGATATCGGATGCCTTGTAGAGCTTCATATAGTCTTATACCCGGTATACCCCCTGTTTTTTGACTCCCTCTGGGCAAAAGAAAAGGGGCCATTTCTGACCCCTTTCCCCCTCACCATCCCGGGGCGTACGCGGCCATCACGAACATGATGGCCAGGACTACAGTCCCTAAAATGGCGTTCATGAGCTCCTTGCTGTCTTCCTGATCCATAGACACCTCCATGGGCTTATACCCGCGTAACCCCCTGCGTTACGGGCTTCACACCTTGTCCTTGTAGATCGCCGTGTACCAGCACGTGCAGCTCTCCGCGTAGACCCCCATGGCCCGAAGAGCCTTGTCCATCTGTTCGATCGCCTTGTAGTCCATGTAGTCGTGGTTGAAGAAGCGGGCCAGGTCCCCGCCATCGTGCACGACGACCAGCAGAGACTTTGTCCCGTACTCTTCGTCACGGTCTTTCCACTGCGCCGGCGAGTAGAACGCGCGGCAGCCCCCGGTGGAGATCTCCCCGCCGCAGGCTGCACGCGCGGTGTTGAGGATCATGTCGGCGGCTGCGCGGCCCAGGCCTTTGAGGCCTTCCGGAATCTTGAGGTCGTCCATCACTTCTCCTCCTTGATGCGCTTACGAATCTCCTCTTCCTTGTCGGTCGCCCACTGATGCGTATTGACCCACTCGATCCCGTACTTCGAGACCACGAGCGCGCCGCCCCCGAACTCCCCCGTCCGCAGCTTCGAGCACGTCTCTGCGAACGTCAGATGAAACACGAAGTCCGGCCTGAACTTCACGATGAACTCGTGAACCAGCGCGCCGACCGTGTCGACGTTGCCGTACTCCTCACCGTAGAAATCGAGCGTGCGGCCCTTGCGATCGAGGTCGTAGTCGAACCCCACCGACTCAGCGCCTTCGTCGTACCAGGCCGGCCACTCGAAGTCCTCGGGGAGCTCGTGATCCTCGTTGTACGGCGGCTCCCACTTGAAGCACGCGTCGAAGAACGCGATCTCTTCGTCCGTGAGCTCCTCGATGCACTCAGAAAACTGCAGGTAGTTATTGGCCATTGTGATTCTTCCTCGGACGTGGCTTCCAGGTTTTGAGTCGTTCTCGGATGATGCGGTCGAGCGTGGCGGGCATCAGGCGCATCGGTGACCCCGGACGCGGTGCCCGCAAGCCCGCCTCCTTTACCCAGCGTGCGACGAGCTGACCATTCAGCCCGCAGCGGCGCGCGGCTTGCCGTGGCGTCTCCATCTCGTGGTACTTCTCGACGGCCTCTATCAGCACGTCGAGCTCAACGACCCGATGCGCCCCGCGCGGCTTTCCTCGCGGCGCGCGGACCTGCGCATACACCCCCATCTGCGCCATGATCTTGTACATCGTGGTGGTCGAGTAGCCGATCTTCTCGGCGGCCTCTCGCATCGTGACGTACCCTTGCCAGCGCCCCTCGATCCTCAGCTTCTTCGCTCGGAGACGTACAGCGTTCCACGAGCGCCCGGGGAGATGCTGTAGAATGGTTGATGCTGAGCAGTCGGGCCAGCGCTGTCGAAGCTTCTCGTCTTCCTCCGGCGACCACGGCCGCTTAGCTACGACCCCTATACGGTTGGCGCGGACCTGACACGCGAACTTGGACCGACCTGGCAGGCGTGACAGGATCTGATCCCAGACGGCGGATGGGTTGGGATGTTTGTGCAGCTTCGGGTAGAGCTCCCGAATGACATCGAGCTCTTCCTCACTCCATTTGTCTGTGAGCATGTTTCACCTCCCTCTGGTGGAACGGAGCTGGTGATGGGAGTCGAACCCGCAACCGCCGGTTTACAAAACCGGTGCTCTGCCGTTGAGCTACACCAGCAAAAGTCCCGATGTCGGCCATCGCTCGGGACCACACGACTCTCTAGCAGTTCGGCGGGGATACCGCTGCAGGCCAGTAGGTCGTCGGGGGATCGAACCCCGGACCAGCGGATTAAAAGTCCGCTGCTCTACCGACTGAGCTAACGACCCAGGGGGTGCGGCTCACGCCACACCTCTTGTTATCAACCGATTTGCTTAATACGTCCAGCCGTGTACCACTCGGGTTCCGGCCGATTGCGACGCCACCGAGCGAAACGCGATTTGGCACCGATATAGAAGCGCCGGTAGGCCTGGACGGGATCCTCGTCGAAGAACTCGTCAGGCATGCACTTGGCGAAGGGCTGCAATTTCTTTTCAGGAAATTCAACACTAAGGCAAGCTTGATGCACCTCGCGGATCACCGTGGCGGCCGCGTGCACCTTGCCGTAGCGATAGGTGTACTCGCCGCAGAGGCCGAGGCCGTGTTCGACGAGCCAGCGGAAGTTCTCCTGCGTAGTGCCCGCCCACTTGGTGCACGGGTGATTGGCGTGACTCACCCTGTAGCCGACGTTCACGCCGTGAAGACGGCACACCGTGGACAGCATCTGCGCCGTCTCGGTGGCCATCTTCACGACGTGTTGGTCGCACGCCATCTCAGCCGCCCGAATGGGATCGGCGTCGAGGGCGAAGATGTTCACCGCGCCCGACGGATCGCGCTCAGCGACCTTGCCAGCCCCTCCATCGCGGCGTTCAGCCGGTCGCAGTCGCTGGCGACCTCCATCGCGGCGCTGCGCAGATCATCCACCCGGCCGCCCAGCTCCTCCTCGGCCTCTTCCAGCTGGGCGGTCCGCTCTCCGAGCATGTCGACGGTCGGCGTCGTCGACAGCTCTTCCCAGCGCTCGTACATCCCCCCGCTGTGCAGCCCGACGAGCTTGAACACGGTCATGGAGTCCTTGGCCATCTCCTTGACGTACTCCAGGAGATCAGTCTGCGACTTGAACGGCGTCTTGAGTTCGTGCTTGTGATTCACTTGGCCTCTGATCGGTTCTTTCGACTTCTTCACGCCGGTTCGATTACGGACTGCCACTTGAAATACTCCTCCGTCTCTTTCGAGACGTGAATCATGTAGACCTTGGAGAGACGCGCGAGCATCGCCAGCTGGCCGCCAGCGTGGGCGGCTTCCGCGATGTCCTTCGTGTCTCCATCCTCCCAGATGCACTTGGACGCTTCATCGAGCGTCGCCATCTCGGCGGCGCCGCAGGACTCCGCGATCTCGCGAATGTCTGCGACGAGCGTCTTGGCTTCGGTCTGGATGAACTCCTTCACCGTCAGCGCCTCCCGTAGAGAGCGCGCGCAATCGTGGCCTCGCAGACGCCGTAATCCCGTGCCATCTGCGTCTGGCTTGCCACGCGCGCGTCCCACTTCGCGCGAATGTCGTTCTTCTGCTTCTCCGTCAGTTTCTTGTACTGCCGTGGAACGCGGGGAAGAGTCTCCGCCGTCTCGGGCTTCTTCATTCCTGCTCGGTAGGACGTGAGCGCCTTGATCAGCACGTCCAGGATCGCTTCCTCACTCATACTCGCCTCCTCGCCACACGCAGGATCACCAGGTACCCCAAGAGGTCCCACTCCGCGTCCTCGCCCGCCGCCGACCCCCGCGCCAGCCGCGAGAGCTTGTCGTCGATGCGGACCAGGATCTGCTCGACGTTCGAGGCCTTCGAGAAGATCCGTACCGGGTCCAGGGCGGAGTTGCCGTAGGCCCGGTTCTTCTCGATCAGCATGTCGCCGATCTCCTGAAGAACGTTGCGCACTTCCGATTCGAAATCACTCACTTGAAACATCTCCTGCACGGATCGCACGCACCAACGTGATCCGTTTCGGGCAGCGACGCCGGGCAAACCCGAGCGTGCGCCCAGTCGTTGAAGTTCCCGCCTGTGTGTTTATTGAAGATCACCCACGCATCCCGGGGCGGGATGTCCTCCTCCGAAGTCCTCGTGTAAGCGAGTCGCGCCTTTCCCTGTTTGAACTTCTTGGTGAGCGCCCGAAGCTGCGCGGCAGTCTTCTCGGGCGTCGAGTGATCGAGAGACATCAGAAGCTTCAGGGTCTTTCGATCCTTGAGCTTCGCGATCATCTCGGGCTTGCGACTGATCACCCACAGGAGAACGTCGTCGTAGCGTTCCGTGAAGCAGTTGATCAGCCGGCACGCCCCGAGGGAGAGGTCGCCCGCGCCGTTCCAGCGCAGCCAGTCCAGCCCTCGGGGCAGATCGGAGTACAGCGCGTCCGTCACCCGGCGAACTTCTCGAATGGAAGCCGTGGCCAGATGGTCCGCGAGACGTTGATTCCGCGCGTGCATGCGAACCGCGTTCGGGAAGCTCATGAAGCCCCGAAGCGCGTAGCAGCCGGCGGACTCTTCGCCGACTCCACTGCAGACGGCTGTCGGACAGCACGTCTTGTGGACGGCGAAGTCGATGGAGATCCCGGTCTTCGAGTTGGCGGTCAGGTGGAGCTTGGAGGGAAGCTCCTCGGCGTCGACTTCCTGGATCAGCTGGAGGTGGCGCTGCCTACTCCGCTTCCAGAGAGAGGTCATTCGACTCCCGGCAGCTGGAGCTGCCTCCGGTTGAAGTCCTCTTGCTTGAGCCGCTCGGCCTCTTCCTCCGCTGCGATGACCAGCAGCCAGCTAGACGCCTTGCGGACGATCTTGTCCTTCACGCCGGCAGCGAAGAACGGGAAAATCTTGAGCTCTTCCCCGATAGCTTGCTCGGGTTTTGTGAGCCTCACAATGGACACCTCTTCGAGTTGCATGCCTTCGGCCTGGGCGTCGAAGTCCTCGACACCGAAATTTCTAGCCGTTTGCTCGTCGTAGGCGAGTACGAGCATTCGGCAAGGAATGGAGACGCGGTACAGACGCAGGGACATGAGTGATTGAACAGAAGGCGCGAGGGATTTGGAGTCCCTCGCGCCTTCCTCCACCTTCAGTCGACCATCTTCGCGCCGATGGTCACGGCTTGGCCCGCCAGCTTCTGCATGTCGTACGCCTTTTCCTTGTCGCAGGTGTTCGCGAACCAGGAGAGCGCGTTGGACGCGCGCCACCAGGTGTCACCCGCAGGCAGGTCGGTGATGTCCGTGGAGCGGTACTTCTCCTTGACGATCTCCACGTCCTGCTTGCTGAGGTGCTTCTTGAGGAAGCTCTCGAACTGACCGTGGTTGACCTTGGCCTCGTGAGCCTTGCGGATGCCGTCTTCCAGCTGAGCGATGTAGCTCGGCTCCAGCTGCGCCCGCATCGACTTGCGAATCTCGGCGCACATAGACTCGGTGGACAGCTGGTAGTTCTGGTCCGCCTCGTCGAGGTCGAACGCGGCTTTCGCGCCGAGGTGGACCTTGCGGAGCTCACTCGTCGCGATCGCCGTGTTGGTGCACCACATGCGCTGCATGAAGACCGACAGCTCGGTGGCGCCGTCGCCGTAGGCGGACTCCTTGAACACCACGCCGATCGAGATGGGCTCGTTCGGGATGGGCTCCAGGATCTTGTCGAACACGGCCTGCACCATGAACTTGGTGTCGCCGGCGTGGCCGCCGTAGGGGATCAGGCTCAGCGACTGGCAGCTCTTGGCGAAGGTCTCGATCAGCTTGCCCGGGTGAAGCCGCGCGTAGCTGTCGGACATGAAGCCCCGGGTCTGCTGCCCGACGCTGCGGATCATGCGGCGGTCGTGGCTCGGGGCCTGATGCTTGAAGTGCTTGTTCAGCATCTCCACGACCAGATCCGGGCCCCAGCGGTCGTCATCCTCCTGCCGCGCCATCAGCCGACCGATGAAGTCGCGGGGGATGCCCACGGTCTCGCAGACCTTGCCCATGGCGAAGGGGTGCAGGGTCTCGGGTTCGTCGCCCCTGTAGTTGGCGATGAGGGTGTTGCCGTCACCGAGGTCGAACTCGGTCGAGGTCATGAAGCGGTAGCGGTCTCGCGGGATCTCTCCGAGGATCTTCTCGATGGCGCCCTGCCCGGAGGTCTTGGCCTTGTCGATCTCCGCGTGGAGCTTCTCCCGCATCTTCTTGGCGGCTGCGGAGGCGGCGGAGGCGTAGTCGCGCGAATCGTGGTGATACATCATGGACGTGAATCTCCCTTGTCTTGCCCGCGAAATGCGGGTCAAAGACGATTGCTGTTACCAGTTCTTGCCCGAATATTTCGGACGGCCGTTGCCGCACAGAGGGCAGTAAGGAACGGGGATGGTAGACACCCCGAGGCGGACGTCGAAGTGGCAGAACTTCTGCTCGACGCCACAGTTGAGACAGGTGACCAGTTCGCGACTCTTAACGAGTTCGGACTTGTAGGTCTCGACGGTGTCAGTCGAAGGCCACGGCGACATCGTGAACGTTGACGTAACCGGCGGAGGCTCCTTCTTCTTGACCGGCTCTTTCTTCGAGGACTTGGCGGGTGCCTTGACCTCGATGAGCCTCTCAGGAAGCGGGAAGCTCTCGGCCTCCAGGTGGCCGTGCCGGGCGCAGGCGAAATATCGGACATCGAAGTCCAGATCGAGCAGCGCCTGATTCACGGGGTGAAAGTCGCCCCGCTTGCACTTGAAACACTTCTGCTCGCGATCGCAGTGGCAGATGGAGCGAACGTAGCCTTCGTCTGAGTTGCCCGCCTGTGTGTATTCAGTCCCGCAGTTGGAACAGGTCATGTCGCCCTCAAGTCCTCCTTCGCGAGGGTGTAGGTGCGCGGGAACTTCACGGCGACGATCTCTGCGATCGCGTTGGCGTACTGGCGGATCTCCCACTGAGCCGCAGGGTCGCAGCGCAGCTTGAGGAATCCGAGCCAGTTACGAAGGTTGGCGCTCGCGCGCATGACCGAGTAACGGCCGACAGGCAGGAGCACGCGTGCGATCTCCTTAGGAATGCCCGACTTGAGGCCCGCTTGATACGTAGCCTCGATCAGTGCGTAGAGGCTGTTCAGGCTGATCAGCCAGCGGTCTGCCCGCTCGGCGTCGAACTCGGTCGTACCCTGCGCCTGCTTGTTTGTGCCCCCCGAAGGCTTGAGCCGCTCAGCGGTGGGCAAGTAGTTCTCATCCGGCAGCGGCATGTAGCGCGACGACATCTCGTTGTAAGACTGCGTACGGTGCCGCTGCCACTCGCGGAACACGAAGATCGGGGCTTTCACCTCGATGGTGAAGCCCGCCATCTCGAAGGGCGTGGCATGGTTGTTGTCCCAGAGGTACGCGAGAAGCTTCTCGTCGCCGGGCTTGGAACGTCTCCCCGTCCCGCCGCAGTGGTGGCAGGCATGCTCCTTCTTCTCGATGTCACAGTTCCAGCACCGACCAGGCTTGGCCTCGCAGATGCCGCACGGGCCGTCATCGAACGGCCCCCACCCCTTGAACCCCTTCTGCGTGCTCATCCGAGCCGCCTCGATGATCCTCTCGTCCGAGCCCCAGTGCTCGACGAGCTCCACGTAGCCGTGGTCCAGCAGATCGAACTTCATTCGAACGTCTCCTTGCAGATGACGCACTTCGCCTCGTCATCCCCTACGGAATGCAGCGTGCGCCTGATAAGAACCGACGGATGCTTGTTGAAGCACTCGCCCGGATGGACGAGGTCGCGGTTGCCCATCTCGTACGCCATGGGCGCCGGATAGGACGTGCTGAAGAGCACCGCGCGAAGAATGCCGAGGTCGTGACGCACAGCGTCCGAGACCGGACGCAGAAGCCCCTGAGAAGTCATCTCGCCCACGGGCAGGACGCTCGCGCCCACCATCTTGTAGGCGACGACCCTTGTCGGGCTCAGGCGCTTCAGGTGGTAAGGCTTTCCGCCCTTGACACACCCTGCGCGTTCACTGACTTCGGCTTGAACGGGCCAAGAGCGGTGCTTGGCGAACCACTTCTGAAAACGCTTCGGAACCTCGACGTCGATCATGGAAGCCTCCCTGACGGAAGGCTTACCACATTCAGCTAACGAGTTGAAGGCTTTTCACGGGGTGAAGGAAGCTTTGCCGCTTTCTCCAGCTGCCCGGCGAGGCTGGGCTGAGACTTGCGGAGGGCGTTGACCGCTTCAGGAATGACGGTCACGAGGGACTTGAAGTTGGCGTCCCAGATTTCCGGCGCCTTGGACAGGCGCTCGGAAAGCCCATCAGGGAGGACGCCAGCGGCTCGATAGAGATCGCGTGTACCTGAAGGGTCCATGCGAAGCACTTTGGCGAATTGTGGAAGCCGCTCGGCAGTAGGCGGCCGCCGACCGAGTTCCACGTCGGAAATGTACGCCGCCGAAACCGGAGGGTCGAGACCCTCGCCGACTTCTTTCAGTGTCATCTCACGTGCCTGACGCGCGTCGCGCAGGAGCCCACCCGCGCTCGTCGTCTTCATGATCGCCCTCATATGTCCAGCCGTGTGGCTGTCTTGTAAACCGACTCCCAGTAGTCGTGATCGCAGAACTCCTCCTCTGGGGTCAGACGCCACCAGCCGCCGGCCTGCTGGCTCAGGAGTTCAAGCTTCGTGACCTCCTCGTCGGTGAGGCGCACCGGGACTTCGACTACCGCCTTCCAGAGTGCGATGTCGAGTCCCGGTGCAGCCCCATCGCCGAGATAACGACGCCCCAAGTCCCGCATCAGCTGCAGAAGCAGTTCCTGCGAGAGCCTGCGGACAACAGACGCGAGCTTCTGGACCCGAGGGTCATCGCAGAGCTCGTGATCTGTCATCTCCGAGTCATTGAGGTAGTCGTTGACGTTCACACGTCACTGAGTAGCAGCGTTAAGCTAACCGGTCAATTCACAGCTGCTCGTGCTTGAGAGAGTAGCTGTTGTCTCCGAGGGAGCGGCTCAAGGCGTCGACGCAGGCGAAGATCATATTCATCCCGCAGCCCGCAACCTTGAGTGCGCCCTCCTTGGTTCTAGGCATACCGAGGATCTTGCTCATGTACCCGGAGAGGTAGATGGGGCGGTCCTCGTGAATGACGTAGAAGTCGATCGTGCGGCTCATGCCCGACCGTGCCACGGACCGGACGATTCCGTAGATGGTGTCGGTCTTGAACAGGACGTTCTTGATCGCCGCGACTGCCTGATCACGCTCCTCCTTGGACACCTTCACGGCTGCTCCTCCTGATAGCTCCGCCGCGCCCTCTCCAGCACGTCGTCGAAGTCGATACCCTGCCCGTCGCACCAGTGCAGAAGATCGTTCAGGAGATCCTTGAACTGCGTCTCAGAGTCCTCGTAGCCCTGATCTCCCCAGTACGCCTCGATGGCATCGGCAGCGCGATCGGCGCGCCACCGATTGCACATCCCGCTGTCCTCGTCGTACATGGGGTCGATCGTCTCGAAGTTCTTCGGCGCGTGCTTGTACTGCTTCAGTTCGTTCATCAGTCCACCTGCCCTCCCGCGCCCCAGCTGCCTGCGGCGAGATTGCGAACCACCCGGTACCAGGTCTTGCCGTTACCCAGCTTGAGCGCCGTGTGCTCCTCGTCGCGGACCATTCCGCTGACGTAGACAGACCCGTTGATGTACATGCGCGTCGCGCGGTGACGCCGGGCACGCGCGCGCAGCTGAAGCCCGTCAGGCAGCACGAACCTCATCTCTTCCGCCCTGGCGCTGAGGATGGGTACGCCGGGTACGCTCTTGCCGTAGACCGCGACCGCCTTGACCAGCACGTTCTCCCCCTCGACCACGGGCTTGAGGCCCGGGGTCGGGACGAAGAACCACTCGCCCTGGCGCAGCCACCCCTCAGCCGGCAGCCCCTCAGGCTTGAGCGCCTCCAGCGCTTCGTCCACCGTCTTCGGGGTGACCCCCTCGGGCAGCTGCGCCAGATAGAAGTGCCGCTTGCTCGGGTCGTCGTTCCGGTCGAGCCCGGAGACGTAGTAGCGGCCCGGGCGATCCTCGCGGGTGAAGAGCGTCTCGCCCAGGAAGTGCCGGGTGATTTTCACGTCGTGAGAACCGTCGTCGTGAAACCGGAAGTGACTCGGTTCGTAGACGTTTTCCTTCTGGTGCCAGCTCTTCTCGCACCGGCACTTCTTCCAGATGTCGATCTCCTTGTCCGGCGTCGTGGCGACGATCACCACGTCACCAGGACGAATACTCGCCGCCCGCAGCGCGCTGAACGGCAACAGGCACGCCTTCGTCGTCCCGAGCGCCGAGCGAAACTCACGCTGCTGCTTGCGCGAGGTGACCGTCGGCGCGTTGTCGCCGTTGGCGATGATCTGCCCGTCAGACTTGCGAACGGCAAGGTCGAAGTGGCCGTACGAGACGAGGCGGTCGTAGCCGTCCTGGTCGTGAACCACGTTGAGCCGAACCGTACCCGGCTGCGAGTAGAGCGGGCCCTGGCCCGCCCAGCCGTACGTCCCGTACTTCGAGCCGCGCACTCGACCCAGCCAGCTCTTCTTGACCTCTTCGCCCTTTACGAACGCCTTGCTGATGCTCCAGTAGTAGCTCACTTTGACTCCTCCTTCAGACGCTTCTCAAACTCCTCGCAGATGATCCGCAGCTGGCCCTTTCCAGCTTTGCGCCCCATCGCGTAGAACGTTCCGCTGGCGCGACATGCCGCCAGGATCATGTTGGATTCGGAGTGACTGATCAGCTCGTTCAGCACGATCACCCCGCAGTACGCGTTGCTGCGAATTCGGGCAGACAGCTTCTGAACGGCGCTGGCTCCACGAACGCCGTTGTTGTTGGCAATCCACTCGGTGTTTACGCCGCTAGATGCCAGCCAACTCAACTTGTCTTCCAGTACGTAGCCCCCGAAGATGGCCATGGGGCGCTCGGCGGTGATCCGTTTGAGCGAAGGCCACTCGTACTCGGCCGCCGCCTCCCCTACGACCTGTGCTGCCAGTTCAGCGAACGTCTCCGGTTCGTCTTCCGGAACGTCAGGAACCTCCACGACTACCGGACGAAACTCCGGCAGGCCGTGAAGCGCTTCGTACAGCGCCAGAGCAGCGGTCTCGGTGCGGCGTTCGCCTGCAGGAATCCCGTTTCGTTCCAGAAACTCCGCCAGCAGGTCCGCCTTCGTTGCCTGACGGTACTCCTTGATCTTCTCCTCAAGCGCGTGAATGGGAACTTCGAGCGCCGAGGTCTGCTTGATATACGCCTCTTTGATTCGCTGAATGACTGGTTCCAAGCCTGCGTCCTTGTCCATCGTGTTGCTTTCGTCGAAAGAGAAAAGGCGGGTCGAAGCCCGCCCTTCCAGTTGATCAGGCCGTTTCTGCCCAGTTCTGGGCGATGGACCTCGGAGGTTTTTTGTCCCGCCGGGGAATCTGAACGAGGTACAGCGACTCGATCGCCCGAGTTGCCGCGACGTAGTAGAGGTTCTCGCCTTCGAGGCTGTTGACGTTGAACGTCGTCTCGAACATCCAGACCCTCTCGTATTCCAGGCCCTTCGCCTTGTGCACCGTGCTGAAGGTCACGGCGTTGGGGCTGCCGTTGTCGCCGAACAGCGCCTCGATACGCCGGCGAAGATCCGGCACGCTCTCCAGGCCTTCGCTGAGATCTTTGAGCGCGTCGATGCGATCACGAAGCTCCTCGACCTTGGCCTCCTTATCCGCTGCGATGAGCCGCTCGCTCTCCGCCTTTTCGTAGTTGGCGAGCTCCTTGAACAGTTCCGTCGTCGAGACGTGACCCCCCTTGTCCAAGAGCTTCATCAGCCCCTTGGACAGATCCTTCCCCAGCACGACGCAGCGAACCCCTTGCAGCATCAGGCGCATGGAGTAGCGAGCGATAGCGGCGTTGGTGCGCGAGATGACGATGTCGCCGGGAGTGACTCTTTCCAGGAACTGCTTCTCGGTAACGATCTGCACATCGCCTTCTTTGGCGTCGGGAGCCGCCTCCAAGTCCGGAACGATGTGATTCACCAGCCGGACGACTGCCTTAGGGCAGCGGTAGGTGATCGACAGCGGCAGGACGTCCGCGTCGAACTTAGTAGTGATGTCCGACATGACGTGGTGATCCGCGCCTCGCCACGCGTAGATCGCCTGACGGCGGTCGCCCACCGCGATGAGCTTGCCGCCGGGGGCAAGCGCGTTCTCCACCAGCCAGAGCTGCGCCGGGTTGCAGTCCTGCGCCTCGTCTACGAAGACGTAATCGAACTTCGCGCCCGACAGCTTCTCCTTGGCCGCGATGTAGATCTGGTCGTTGTACGAAATCTCCGCCGACGGCATGAGCGACCGACGAAGAACTTCTCGCGCCCAGGTGATGTAGCTGTCGGTGTACGACGCGACCGTCGGATAGCAGTCGTACTCCGACATGATGTAGTGAAAGTCCTCATCGGTCTCCGCGAGGCGCGCCATCGCCAGATCGACGATCTTCAGCACGTCTCCATAGGGCGCGGTGCCGATAAGCCTCCTGTCAGGCAGGACGTCACGAACGAGATCGCGCTGACGGTTGGCGTTGATGCCCACCCGGCCGCGAGCCCGCATTACCGCGTGGTGTCCGAGGGAGTTGAAGGTCCGGACGGTGATCCCCGGGCGGACCCGTGTTTCGAGCTGCTCCTGAATCTTCTTGTTGAAGGCGCACATCAGCACCCGCTTCGCCGGCGGGATGAGGTTGACGCCTTCGACGCTGGTGGTGGTTTTGCCGGATCCCGGCTTGGCCTCCACCACGAGGTGCCGGGAAGATTGCTGAATGTGCTCGAAGACTGCCGTTTGATACGCAGACCAGTTCTTTGCCATGGTTTCACCTCGTGAAAAAAAGAGAAGGGCGCGGACCCCGCCGTGGGGAATCCGCGCCCTTCTCTCACCTACGCCTCAGGCCTACTTGGCCTTCTTCTTGGGCGCTTCTTCCTCAGCCGGAGCGGGAGGCGCGAACTCCGCCGCGAGCTCCGGGGAGGACTTGAGGATGCGCTCGATCTTGCGCGCGGCGACCTTGATCTCCGCCTTCAGAAGGGCGATGTCGTCCTTCTTCGACTCGATCACTTCGTTGAGCTCGATCACCTGGTTGCGCGCGTCGTTGTCACTCATGGGAAATCCTTTCGATCTGTGGTTGTACTCGGGTCAGCCGACTTGTCAAGGCTTGACGTTGTTCTCGATCAAGTCGGCGAACGTCAGCTCCAGGTGCGTCAGCACACGCTGGATTTCGTCTGAAGGCGCTTGACGCTCGATGGCGTCATTGACTGCTTTCATGTCCCGACAGAGGACAAGAAGCGCGTCGCGGAGCCCATAGCCCCGCGTTACTTGGAGTTTGACTCTCATGTTGTACTGAAAGTTCACGGAGAGGGGGCTTAACAGGGCGGGCCTCGCCTGCCATTCCCTGCGCGGCGTGGTAACGCGCTCAGGAACGGACTGCAAAACCCCTGTAACCGTGAAGCTAACGTCAGCCCCGAAAGCGCTCGATCAGTCGACCGAGATCTCCAGCTGCACGCAGGAATGAAGTAGCCGTCGTGACCACCTCGGTCACGGTGGGCATGCCCGGGCCAGTTACCTTCTGAACCGTAGCGAGATCAGTATTTTCGAGTACCTTCTTCAGCACCTCTGCTTTCTCGTCGAGCTTCTGGCTGTCGCCTGTACTTGCGGCCACGGCGGTATCGACCATCGCACGCGTCAGACGCTCTTGAGCCAAATCAACAACGGACATGTTTCACTCCCACGCAAAAACGAACACGCCCACGTACCCCCGCAACATGCGGAGGTAGGTGGGCGTGCCGTACGACAGTCCTCAGACTGTCGACGCTCTCAGGCGGCTTTGGCCTCGGCCTTCGCCTCGGCCTCGGCCTTCGCCTCGGCCTCGGCCTTCGCCTTGGCCTCGGCCTTCGCCGCCGCCTCGGCCTTCGCCGCCGCCTCGGCCTTCGCCTTGGCCTCGGCCTTCGCCGCCGCCTCGGCCTTCGCCTTGGCCTCGGCCTTCGCCGCCGCCTCGGCCTTCGCCGCCGCCTCGGCCTTCGCCGCCGCCTCGGCCTTCGCCTTGGCCTCGGCCTTCGCCGCCGCCTCGGCCTTCGCCGCCGCCTCGGCCTTCGCCGCCGCCTCGGCCTTCGCCTTGGCCTCGGCCTTCGCCGCCG
>Ga0214921_10001089_pt1 | contig 47173 bp, 45 predicted proteins | sample LL1505_MetaG_FD_177992 | JGI IMG/M metagenome (GOLD analysis project Ga0214921, IMG submission 177992) | Freshwater microbial communities from Lake Lanier, Atlanta, Georgia, United States - LL-1505 | ecosystem: Environmental > Aquatic > Freshwater > Lake | place: USA: Georgia | collected... | reverse complement strand
TGGAACTTGCGAATGTAGGGCAAGGCTTGCGCCAAGATTTCCGCTTTGTCGCGAGGAGAAATGTGAGCCAAAGAATCGTTGTCAGTCATGATGGGCCGTCAAAGTGGAAACATGCAAGTCAGCGCTTGCTCATGGGATGAAAGGCATTCAGAGCCATATTGTGAACACTTTTGGCGCTTTGTGGCTCATACACACCCCAAGTTCACAAAATTTTTGTCAGCATGGCGTCTACGCCGTCTTGCCAGGGTGGCAACTTGAGTTGCAGGGCTTGTTCCAAGCGAGTGCAGTTGAGCCTGGAATTGAGGGGGCGCGTAGCAGGCGTAGAAAAATCAGACGTGGGCACTGCCACAAAATCCCTGACCGCATAGCTCAAGCTAGGCTTGATCTGCTTGGCTTTGGCCAACACGTATTTCGCGTAGGCACACCAAGTAGTCTCTCCGGCCGCAGCCAGGTGGTAAATACCTGTGAGTGGCTGCGACGCTTTCAGAGCAAGTGCCGTCACATCGGCCAACAAAGCGGCCCCAGTAGGCGCGCCAAACTGGTCATTGATCACGGTCATTTGTTCGCGCTCTTGGGCCAAGCGCAGCATGGTCTTGGCAAAATTACCGCCCTCGGTGCCATACACCCAACTGGTCCGGAAAATAAGATGCTGAGAACCTTGGTGAGCAATGCCTTTTTCTCCCGCCAGTTTGCTGTGACCGTAAACATTCACAGGGCCAGTGGCATCTGTTTCAAGCCAAGGCCTTTGTCCTGAGCCATCAAACACATAGTCGGTCGAGAAGTGAACCAAATAAGCACCGGTAGCGGCGCAAACGCTCGACAAAGCTTCAGGCGCAAGTTCATTCACCAAAAACGCTGTTTGTGAATCTGTTTCAGCTTTGTCGACGGCGGTATAGGCCGCGGCATTGACCACCACATCAGGCCGAAACTCGCGAACCGTCTGCGCCAGTCCATCCAAGTTGCTCAAATCACCACAATGCGAGGTGCTGCTTCGATCAAGCGCCAGCAATTCACCCAGGGGGGCCAAGCTGCGCTGCAACTCCCAACCCACTTGGCCGTTTTTGCCGAGCAATAAAATTTTCATGCGGTGCTAACGAGGTGGTTCAAGCTGTGTATTGTTTAGAAACCCAATCGCGATAAGCCCCGCTTTGCACGTTTGCCACCCATTCGGTATTTTCCAGATACCAAGCCACCGTTTTGCGAATGCCCGTCTCAAAAGTTTCTGATGGTTTCCATCCCAATTCTTTTTCTAACTTGCGTGCATCAATGGCATAACGTCTGTCATGACCCGGACGGTCTTTGACGTAAGAGATTTGAGTGGCGTAACTGGCCCCATCAGCGCGGTGGCGCAACTCATCAAGCAAGGCGCACACCGTTTTCACAATCTCAATGTTGGGCTTTTCGTTCCAGCCACCCACGTTGTAGGTTTCGCCCAAGCGGCCGCCTTCCAACACACGTCGAATGGCACTGCAGTGGTCTTTGACATACAGCCAATCGCGCACTTGCATACCATCGCCGTACACAGGCAAAGGCTTGCCTGCCAGCGCATTGACAATCATGAGCGGAATGAGCTTTTCAGGAAAGTGCAAAGGGCCATAGTTGTTGCTGCAATTGGTGGTGACCACCGGCAAGCCATAAGTGTGGTGCCATGCACGCACCAAATGATCGCTAGCGGCTTTGCTGGCACTGTAGGGGCTGTTGGGCTCGTACTGATGGTGTTCTGTGAACGCAGGGTCTTGCGGGGCAAGGCTGCCATACACCTCATCGGTTGACACATGCAAAAAGCGAAACTGACTTTGCGCTTTAGCACTCAAGCCATGCCAGTAGCCACGCACCGACTCCAACAAACGAAAGGTGCCCACAATATTGGTTTCAATGAATTCGCCGGGGCCATGAATGGAGCGGTCTACATGGCTTTCAGCGGCAAAGTTGAGCACAGCACGGGGTTGGTGTTCGGCCAACAATTTGGGCAACAGCGCAACATCACCAATGTCACCTTGCACAAACACATGCTGCGGATTGTTTTTTAAGGAAGCCAAGGACTCCAAATTACCGGCGTAGGTGAGCTTGTCGAGATTGACGATTTTTTCATCGCTGTTCGCCACCCAGTCCAAGACAAAATTGGCACCAATGAAGCCTGCGCCGCCGGTAATGAGAACGGACATGTTTTTTCTTTCCAAAACTGTATTTTAGAAGCCTTGGCAGGCATTGCCACAGCGGTTAAAGTGAGGCTTTACCGGTCAACCCTCAGAAGTTCGGAGTTTCCATGGCCCCTAGCACCCCCAAAAAGCCTACTAAAGGCGCATCCAATTCTAGCGAACCCCTGCACAGCGCCGCCTCTAAAGACATTTGGTTAGCGAGTCTGGGCGCAATGGCCCAAGCGCAAGCGGCAGCTCAAGAACAAATGCACGAGGCGGCAGCCCACTTCAACCAAATGACCCAAGGCCTCAGCGCTGGGCTTGTTCAGCCCATGGCCGTCAAGGTCGATCGGCTTGAACATTTGTTTGAAGACCGCGTGGCACGTGCCCTCAAAAGTTTGGGACTGCCCACAGCCCAGGAAGTGGCTGATTTGCAAGAACGTGTGGCTGCTTTGGAAGCGGCCTTGGGTCAAAAAGTGGCGCCAGCAACGGCGAAGGCGCCACCTAGAAAACGGCCTGCGGCCAAAAGCAACAAGACCACGAAGTCTTAGATGATGGTTAAAAAAGCCCCTCGACGCACCGCCGAGCGAATTGCAACAGTCTCTTTAGACTTGTTCAATCGCTATGGTGAACCCAACGTGTCGACCACGCTGATTTCGTCTGAGTTGAACATCAGCCCCGGCAATTTGTACTATCACTTTCCCGCCAAAGACCAATTGGTCAGCCACCTGTTTGACAACTACAAGGCAGACATTCTGAAGTTGCTAGATGCCAGCCAAGATGTGAAAGATGTGGAAGACGCTTGGTTCTTTTTACATTCCCTGTTCGAGCTCATTTGGGAGCACCGGTTTTTGTACCGCGACCTGAACGATCTGCTGTCTAAAAATCGCCATTTGGAAACCAACTTCAAACACATCTTAGAAGTCAAAACTTCATCCTTGCACCAGTTGCTACAAGCTTTGGCCAACCAGGGCCACATTCGAAACGAGCCCGAGACTTTCACCACCTTGTCGGCCAGCATGTCGGTGGTTGTGACTTACTGGCTCAGCTATGAATACGTGCGCAACCCCCGCCACGCCATGGAGCCCGAGAGTGCTGGTGATGCGCTAGCGCGCGGTGCGCGGCATGTGCTGTTGCTGCTGGCACCCTACTTGGAAAATGAAAAAGAGCGCTTGCATTTGATGCAACTGACAAAGGCTTACTCGCCAGATGCAGCTTGAAGCCCTTAAGTAAAACGCGTTTGCGCCAGCTTTAACAGCCCGTCAAAAATAAGACTGTCGACCAATTCAAATTGAATGGCCATGCTGGGCGCCATCTTCCAACCCGCACCACCCGTCATGACGCAATGTGGCTCAATGCCTGTGTGCGCCCTGAGGTGATGCACCATGCGCTCACAGGCCCCCGCAATGGCATAGGTGCCGCCACTGGTGAGGGCATCGCTGGTGTTGGTGGGAAAGGGCCTGACATCGCCCGTTGGCACGTGCAATCCGGCTGTACCCGACTCGAGGGCGCGCAACATAATGCCGTGCCCTGGCAAAATAAATCCGCCTAAAAATTTGCCATGCTGATCAAGTGCTTCCACCGTGACGGCCGTACCCACCATGACCACCACCAAAGGTTTTTCCAGCCCCTGCGCCAACATGCGATGGCGGGCTCCCACCATGGCCACCCAACGGTCTGAGCCTAAGCGGGTAGGATGGTCGTAGCCATTGCTGATACCGGCTTCTGCATTGGAAGACACCACCCATTGCGGCGACACGTCCCAAAGCTCCATTTGCTCTTGAACACGCCGCTTCACAGCGTCTCCGGCCACCACGCAGCCCAGCATGTACTGAGGCGCAGCCAAAGTGACCCAAGGCCCATCGGCGAGGGTTTCGATGTTCTCTAAAAATTCCGCGCCCTGTGCCAATACATTGGCTTGGGTATGCGGCCGGTCGTAAAGCGCCCACTTCAAACGAGTGTTACCGACGTCGATTGCCAAAAATGTCATATGCCGATGATAATGATTTTTATGTTCCCTTTAATCAAAATTTCAAAAAGTCTGTCCGCCTACGAGCGCGGCCTTGAATTTGGCAAGGCCAGCGCCCTTCAAGCCCAGCACAGCCGCATCACCTATGCACGATTGTTTGCCACCTGTGGCATCTCTTGGACACAGGCTTGTGAGCGAGCCAAACGTTACACGCAGGCCATTGAAGCCCTTGACCCTGCTTTGATCACAGAGATGCAGGGCATGGCCGATGGCGCTGCTTTGAAGCTCGAAGACATCTTGGCGCTCAATTGCAGAACAGAGATTTTGCCGCCCAACTTTTTAAGCGATGAGACTCAAGAAGCCGCCTTGGCATTGGTAGTCAACACCGCCATGGGCTTACCCGATTGGACTTTAGAGGCTGATGGCAAAAACGCTTTAAAAGACGTTTGGAAGGAAGGCGAATGCACGTCCTTGTGTGTCAATGCTTTGGGCAGTGCAGATGGCCACGCTTGGTTTTCGCAAAATTGGGACTGGGTGGGTCGGCAACGCCCAGCCTTGGTCATTCTGCAATCTTATGACGAACAAGGCCGTACTTTTACCACCCTCACCGAAGGCGGCATGTTGGCCAAGATTGGCATGAGCGAAGGCGGCTTGGCCATTGGCCTGAATATTTTGCGTTCGGTCACAGATGGCGCCACGCCAGGGGTGCCTGTGCATGTGGTGCTCAGGCATTTGTTGTCTTGTCAATCTGTGGCGCAAGCGCGTTTGGCACTGGCACGCATGCAAACTCTGAAATTTGGCGCGGCGTCCAATGTCCCAGTGGCTGATGCACTGGGTGAAGTGGCGTGTTTTGAAATTTCACCCGGCGGTTGGGATGAAGTCAAACCTGTCGATGGGTGCGTGGTGCACACCAACCATTTCTTGTGTGAATCATTGAGCGATCAACAGTCGCCCATGGGCCTGGCTTTGTCCAGCACACCTCGTTTGATCAGTGGTCTGCGTCACGCAGCGGCCGTGAAAAACGGCCAACGCATTGGTTTTGAAGAACTGCAAAATTTCCTGCGCGATGAATCAGATGGCCTCTGGTCTATTTGCCGAAGCCCCGACCCCGCCATACCGCCCGAAGCCCGCGTCGAAAGTGTGGCTGGCATCATCATGTTGCCGCACACACGCTCTATTTGGATTGCGCCCAACGTGCCCAAGTTGGTGGCGTTTGAAAAAATTGCTTAAATTTGTGGGCGTGGAATAGGGCACACAGATTCATAAGCTCGTGAAGCCCTGAGCACCATGGCGTCATCGAACATGCGACCTACAAATTGCAAACCAATGGGCAAGCCGTCTTTGGTGAGGCCACAAGGAATGGTGGAAGCGGGTTGCTGCGTGAGGTTGAAGGGATAGCTAAAAGGCGTCCAACCCAACATGGCTTCGGGCGTCATGGCTTGTTGACCAGCAGGACGCGCATCAAATGCTGGCACTGACACAGAAGGCGTGACCAACAGATCGTATTTCTGCATGAACTGGCGCATGTGCGAACCCAAAATTCCGCGCTTTGAATTCAATTGCTGCACATCCATGGCACTGAGCTTTTGACCCAGCACAGCTTCGGCTTTGAAATCAGGGTCGGCCAAAGCTTGTTGCTCAGCCGAGAGGCCGTTCCAAACCGAGAGCGCACCTAAGAACCACAAGCCTGTTGTAATTTCCAGCGGGTCTTCAAAGCCCGGATCGACTTGCTCTACGTGAGCACCCAAACTTTGCAAAACTTTGACAGCAGCCTCCACAGCGGCGGCCACATCTGGGTGAATATTTTTGGCATAGCCCAAGGTGGGTGAATAGGCAATGCGCAAACCGCGAATGCCATCTTCTAAACCTACACAATAATCTGTGGCATCGGGTGGCAGTGAAGTCCAATCACGCGCATCGGGCTGCTTCATCACATTCATCATGAGCGCAGCATCGCGCACGCTCATGGTGTGGGGGCCCAAATGCGCCACCGAACCAAAAGGCGAAAGTGGGTAAGCGGGCACCCGACCAAAGCTGGGCTTCAAACCAAAGTTGCCGCAGAAAGCCGCTGGTATGCGCACACTGCCCGCACCATCCGTTCCCACGCCAATCGGCCCCAAACCTGCAGCGACTGCAGCGGCGGTACCGCCCGAAGAACCGCCTGGCGTTTTATCGGTGTTCCAAGGGTTGCGCGTAATGCCTGTGGCAGGTGAATTGGTTTCACCTTTGCAACCAAATTCAGGGGTGGTGGTTTTGGCAAACAACACCGCGCCAGATTCGCGCAAGCGTGCTGTAACAGGTGCGTCGACTTCCCAAGCCTGGTTGGGATCGACGGTACGGCTGCCGCGCAATGTGGGCCAACCACGCGTCAGAATTAAATCTTTGATGGATGCGGGCACGCCTTCCAAAGCACCCACTTCTGCGCCCCCATGAAGTGCTGCTTTGCGATGCGCTTGCCACTTGGCCTCGCTGACCTTGGCGCAATTCATGGCCACTTTTTCGTCGACCAATGTGAAGGCATTGAGTTTGGGATTGAGTTTCTCAATGCGCGCCAGCAAGGCCTTGGTTGCATCCACAGGCGATGCTTGACCACTTCGATACAGATGCAGCAATTGCTCTGCGGTGCATTGCGTTAAATCTGTGGGTGTGTTGTGAGCGGTCATGGTCGTGTCCTGGTTTGAGGGCTGAGTTTTTTCCAAGGCAAATCGCCGGGGTCTGCCGCCATGGGGCCAGGCGCCTTGGCCACAATGACTTGAGAAGCAATGGGTGTGAAATCTGCGCGAAAGTGGTTGGAACTTTTGGCCACCACAAGCTTCATTTTTTCAGCATGAATGCCAACGGTGCGCAATAACTCACGATCTAGCAATTGCATTTTGCCGCTCACCACAGCCACCAAAATGCCTTCAATTTCCAAGCAAGCACTCAATCCCATTTGAACGGTTACACCCGTCATCATGGGACCTTTCAAAACACATCGGCCATCGCTAAGCGCCTTGACTGTGAATCTGCCTTGCACAGGCGGATCACTGAGCTGGCCCGTAAAAATGGGGACTGCTTTGCCCAGCGCGCAATCGATTTGCGCACCAATGCCTGCCTCGTGGGCCATCTTTGCGGTACCAGGATCAAACATCAAGCCGAGCGCCACCTGACCCGGAAAAACTTTGCCAGCGCCTTGCTGAAGCAAGGCATGCAGCATGCCGGTGGTGTTGCTGTCGCCGCCTGCGCCCGGGTTGTCTTGGGTGTCGGCGATGACCACCGGCAAAGATGAGGAGGCTGCTTTGGCCATGGCCTGCACCACCGCTTCGCGAGCAGGCAACCATTCGGGCTGCCAAAGCGAAGGCGGGCTGACCGCTTGGAAAAGTTGTTCAACCACTTTTTCTGCTTGCTCGCCATGTCCCCACACCACAGGTCCACATTCATCGAAATCTGAAGCAGGAAAACCCATGCAAAAACTCAACATCACACCCGAGTCGTGATCGAGTGCCAGCAATTGCTCATAGGCCGTTTTGGCAGGCTCCATCCAAGTGCTTTGCGCATTCAAAGAAATCAAATACGGGAAACGCCGTACATGCATGGGTTCTTTGCGGCCCAACTTTAAACGTCGTTGCATCAGTTGTGCGGCCAACTCACCCGTGTCAGCCATGTCAATGTGCGGATAAGTGCGGTATGACACCAAACCATCACTGAGCGCCAACATCCGCTTGGTCACATTGGCGTGCAAATCGAGGCTGGCAATGATGGGGACGGCAGGGCCTACCAACTGCCGAATGCGCGAGATCAATTCACCTTCGCTGTCATCCGCATTTTCTGCCACTGCCGCACCGTGCAAATCCAAATACACACCGTCCAAACCTTGAGGCAAAGCCCGCCGCACATCCTCCAAGATGGCTTGGCTGATTCGCTCAAACGCATCCTGGGTGACGTACGAAGAAGGTGTGGCACCCGCCCAAGCAGAAGGAACAAGCTCCCAGCGCAAACGCTTGGCCACATCGATGAAGCCAGCAATGGGAATATTGATGCCAGAGAGTTGCTCAATCACCGCCTGCCCGCGCATGAAAGCGGGAAAAGATTCACCGCGATTGAACGCCGTCCAATCGGCCAAGCTGGGCGCGAAGGTATTGGTCTCGTGCTGATAACCAGCGATCAAAATGCGTGTCATGGCAATTTTTGGGTTTTAAAAAACGATTAAAAAATAGCAGGGGGCGCTGCTTCAAATAATTTGCGTGTGTATGCGTGTTGTGGTGAAGCGTACAAATCAGCTGTGCGTCCTGCCTCCACAATTTCTCCTTGGTGCATCACGATCACATGATCGCAAAGCTGAGCGGCCACACGCAAATCGTGCGTGATGAACAGCATGCCCAAGCCCAAGCGCGATTGAATTTCTCGCAGCAAAGTGAGAATCTGCGCCTGAACACTGACGTCGAGTGCGCTCACTGCTTCATCGGCCACCAACACTTTAGGCTCACAAGCCAAGGCGCGTGCGATGGCCAATCGCTGTCGTTGCCCACCACTGAATTGCGTGGGGTATCGGCTAAGAGACTCCACTGGCAAGCGAACTTGTTGCATCAAGGTTTCAGACAGTTGGCGCGCTTTGTCTTCTGACATGCCAAAGTTGATAGCACCTTCCACAATGGACTGGCCCACTGTGCGGCGTGGATTCAATGACCGATTGGGATCTTGGAAAACCACCTGCACATGGCTGCGCAAAGGTCTCAATTGACTTTCGCTCAAGGTGGCAATTTCATGATCGGCCCAATGAATCTCGCCTGCCGTTGGATCAATCAATCTAATCAGGCAACGAGCCAAGGTCGATTTCCCCGAACCAGACTCACCCACAATGCCAATCGTTTCACCTGCTCGCACAGCCACGCTGGCCGCCTTCAAGGCATGCGTTTCATGACCACGGCCTAACCAATCTCGGCTGACATACGTTTTTGTAACGGCTGTGCCCTTCAAGATGGCAGCGCCTTGCTCCTCTGGCCTTGGCGGCGGCGGCGTCATGCTGGGCACGGCGGCCAGCAGGGTTTGCGTATACGTCTCACGCGCTTGCTTCAAGACCTGCTCGCAAGTGCCTGACTCGACTGCGCGGCCTTGGTTCATGACCAGCACATCGTCTGCAATTTCAGCCACCACGCCCATGTCATGCGTAATGAATAGCACCGCGCAACCTTGCTCGGCTTGCAGCTGAGAAATGAGTTTCAAAATTTCTTTTTGCGTGGTCACATCCAAAGCTGTGGTGGGCTCATCACAAATAAGCAAAGCCGGCTTCAAAATAACAGCCATGGCAATCACAATGCGCTGCCTTTGACCGCCACTTAATTGGTGCGGAAAACTGCTGTACATGCGCAACGGGTCTGGTAACTTCACGCTTTCAAACACACGCAAAACTTCCGCCTTGCGCTTCTCGGACGACCAGTCGGTGTGCGTGTCCAACAACTCATCCACTTGGTCACCACAGCGCATGACCGGGTTGAGCGCCGTCATGGGCTCTTGAAAAACCATGCCCATGGCCTGGCCTCGGAGTTCACGCAATCGGGTTTGAGGCGCTTTGAGAAGCGCTTCACCCAGTAACAAAATTTCGCCGCCATCAGCCTTCAATTCTTTGGCCAGCAGCCCCATGACGGCGGTCGCCATGACAGACTTGCCCGACCCCGACTCGCCCACCACACACAAAGTTTTGCCCCTTTGAATGCTGAGACTGATTTGCTCAATGGCGTGCGATCGATCGGCTCCCTTTGGCAGCGCCACCGATAAATTGTTAATTTGCAAAACAGTGTCTGACATCAAGCACCCCGTCTTGCAAATTTGGGATCAAGTACATCTCGCAAGCCATCGCCCAACAAATTCACAGCCAACACAGTGGGCACCAGAAACAAAGCGGGGTACAAAACATTGCCTGGGTATTGACTGAATTGCACGCGCCCTTCAGCCATGATGTTGCCCCAAGTTGGAATGTCGGGTGGCAGGCCCAAACCCAAGAAACTCAAAATGGCCTCGGTCAGCACAGCTGAAGCCGCAACGAAGGTGCCTTGCACAATGAGGGGCGCCAAGGCATTGGGCAAGATATGGCGAAACAAAATGATGTGCGTCGGCGTGGCCAATGCACGGGCCGCTTCAACAAAGGGCTCTTCTCGCAAACTGAGCACCAAGGAGCGAACCAGCCGCGTCACGCGGGGCACTTCCGGTATGGCAATGGCAACCACCACCGTTGAGATGGTGGCACCCAAAGCGGCCACCAAAGCAATGGCCAACAAAATGGCAGGAATGGCCATGAGGCCATCCATGAAGCGCATCAAGACCGCATCCACCGTTCGGAAATAGCCAGCCAACATGCCCATGCCACCGCCCAACACCAAAGCCAACACAGCGGTGCAAGCCCCCACCCCCAGGGACACGCGTGCACCATAAACCACACGGCTGTACAAGTCACGGCCAAAGCTGTCGGTACCCAACCAAAATGTTTGTTGCACCGTGCTGCCATCGAGCAATGCAAACTGCCCAGACACACCCACCGCTTTGTTGATGAAATTAGAGTCCATGGCACTGGGGTCCACCGTGCCTAAAAAGGGCGCTAAAAGTGCCACGAAAATCATGGTGCCTAAAACCACCACGCCAAATTTGACAGAGCCATTGGCCCACAAGCGTTGCAAGTTATTCATCAGTAACGAATCCTTGGGTCTAGCACCAAATAACTTAAATCGACCAGCAAGTTAATGAGCACATAGCTGACTGAGAACAAAAGCACCAAACCTTGAATGACTGGAAAGTCGCGGTTCAAAACAGCGTCCACAGTCAGTGAGCCCAAACCGGGAATGGCATACACGGTTTCTGTCACGACCACACCGCCAATCAGCAAGGCAATGCCAATGCCCACCACCGTCACAATGGGCACTGCCGCATTGGCCAAGGCATGGCGCAACAATACGGCAGTTTCAGAAATGCCTTTGGCCCGTGCGGTGCGAATGTAATCTTCTGTCAGTGCTTCTGACACACTGGCCCGAGTGACCCGCGCAATGAGCGCCACATAAATCATGGCCAAGGTCATCCACGGCAAGATCAGTTGTCGCATCCATGCCCAAGGCCCTGCAGCCGAAGGCCCCGAGAGTGATTTGTAACCTTGCACCGGCAACCATTCCAAGCGAATGGCGAACAAGTAAATGAGCAAATAGCCAATGACAAACACAGGGACCGAAAATCCTGCGACTGAAAACCCAGACAACAAACGATCAAGCCATCCGCCCATGCGCCATGCCGCCACAGTCCCCAGTGGCACAGCAATCAAAAGGGCCAAAATGACGGTGCCAAATGCCAAGGACAAAGTAGGCTCAACACGTTGCGCAATGAGCTCGGTGACAGGCTTGTTCAAATAATACGAAAAGCCCAGATCACCTCGAAACACATTGCCCATCCAGATACCGTACTGAACGGGAATAGAACGATCCAAACCCAATTGGACTTGGATCTTGGCAATGTCTTCGTTGGTCGCACTGTTGCCCGCAATCACCGCCGCAGGATCACCAGGGGCCAACCTCAAAATGAGGAAAACCACCAGTGACACCACGAACAGCACCGGCAGCACCGCAAGAATGCGGCGCAACAGGAATTGAAGCATGGCTTAGTTTTTCTTCATGTTCCAAAGCAAGGGGACGCCAGGTGTGATGAGCATGCCCGATACATTGGTTCGCACAGCAGCAGGGCTGATGTATTGACCCAAAGGTGCATGGGTTGCGGTTTCGAATGCCACACGCTGAATTTCAGAGGCAATTTTCTTTTTCTCAGCAATTTCTGTGGTGCGTGCAAAACGGCCCTTCAGGTACTCGAGGCGCGGTTCATCTTGCCAACCGAACCAACCATTTTGACCTTTGGCATTGAGCATGGCCATGGACAGAGGATTGGTAATGTCTCCGGCAGTCCAAGCAGTCAGGAAGATGTTCCATCCACCTTGTGCAGGCGCGTCTTTCTTGGCACGGCGGGCCAACAAGGTAGCCCAGTCCATTTGTTGGAAGTCAACCTTGAAGCCGGCCGCTTGCAATTGTTGCTGCGCGACCAATGGCAATTTGGCAATGGAAGCCAAATCGGTGGGGCGCATCAAAGTGACAGGCGTGCCGTCATAGCCGGCTTCTGCCAACATTTGTTTGGCCTTGGCAGGATTGGCAACGCCCGTGAAATAGCCTGTGTCTTCATCGGAATACGTTGTGCCGCAAGGGAACATGCTTCGGCACAGACGACCCAACTCTGGCACGCCCACTTGGGTATTGATATAAGCCTGCTGGCCCATGGCCACCATGGCAGCTTGCCTGATTTTGGGGTTGTTAAAGGGAGCATGCAAGTGGTTAAAGCGCATGATGAATTGCAAACCTGCTGGCGCGAAGTTTTCTACACGCACGCCTTCGGTTTTCTTCAAGGCGTCCATCTGCTCAAAACTAGGTTGCTCAATGATGTCGACTTCGCCAGCTTTGAGTGCATTGAACTGTGTTTGAGTGTCGCGAATAATGACCCACTCGACGCGGTCAAAATTTACGGGGCGGCCACCCGCCATGGCACTGGGCGCCTCAGGGCGTGATTTGTATTTGGCATTTTTGGTGTACACCACCAAAGCGCCAGGTTTGAACTCATCTGCTTTGAAAACAAACGGACCAGAACCAATGTGCTCTTTAATTTGCTCGGTGCCAGGCGTGGCAGCAATGCGCGCCGGCATGATGAAGGGCACGTTGGAAGAAGCTTTGCCGAACGCATCCAGCACAATGCCGCAGGGTTGATTCAAAATGAGTTTAAACGTATTGGCGTCGGGTGTTTCATAACCCGTGATGAAAGTAGCAAGGACGCCGCCCATGGCGTCACGACTGGCCCAACGTTTCAATGAAGCCACCACGTCTTCGCTGGTGACAGGCTTGCCATCGTGAAACTCTAGGCCAGAACGCAGCTTGAAAGTCCAAGTTTTTTCATCTTTGGAAACTTGATAAGACTCCACCATTTGCGGCTTGATCTGGCCCTTGGCATCTTCTGTGAACAAGGTGTCGTAAATCATGTACGCATGATTGCGCGTGACGTAGGCCGTGGTCCAAATGGGGTCTAGCACGGTGAGGTTGGCATGCGGCACAAAGCGCAATACCTTGCTGTTGGCGGTCTGCGCATGGGCATTGCCAACGGCCATCATGGCCAAACTGAGGGAAAGACTGGCTGCAAAAAGTGAACGGCGTTTCATCAGGGTTTACTCCAAAAGAAAATAAATTGAAATTACAAATAGCTTGGTAATTCCAAGTTCAAAATGGTAAGACTAGAAAACACCCCCACTATAGACCTCTGAAAGCAAAATAAACTCATGGTCATCCCCAATATGTCAGCGCTGGCTTTGTCAAAAGCCATCCACAGCAAGCAAGTGTCCTGCCGGGAAGTGATGCAGGCTTATTTGAATCAAATTGACACACACAATCCTGGCAGCAATGCCATCGTCAGCCTTGCACCCCAAGAAGCCATCTTGGCCCAAGCCGACGAACGCGATGCCCAACTGGCCCGTGGTCAGTCCATGGGGTGGATGCATGGCTTTCCGCATGCCGTGAAGGACTTGGCGGATGCGGCAGGCTTTCGCACCAGTTTGGGTTCACCCCTCACGCCTCACTCGCCTGTGGCCAAAGATGGCCTGATGGCAGCTCGCATGCGTGCCGCAGGTTGCATCATGATTGGCAAAACCAACACGCCAGAATTTGGTTTGGGCTCGCACACTTTCAATGAAGTTTTTGGTGCTACTCGAAATGCTTGGGACCCCACCAAAACGGCAGGCGGCAGCAGTGGCGGTGCCGCTGTAGCGCTGGCGCAGCGCATGTTGCCGGTGGCCGATGGCTCTGACTTTATGGGCAGCCTGCGCAATCCAGCAGGGTGGAACCATGTCTATGGCATGCGCCCTTCACAAGGTCGCGTGCCAAGGCCATCGGTACCCGATGTTTTCATTGCACAACTGGGCACTGAAGGGCCCATGGCTCGATCGGTGTCTGACTTGGCCATGTTGCTGTCAACGCAGGCTGGCTACGATGAGCGCGCGCCTTTGTCGATCAAGGAAAGTGGCGACGCATTTGCACAAAACCTAGAAACCAGCATGAAACGCCAGCGCGTAGGTTGGCTTGGCAACTTGAATGGCTACTTGCCCATGGAAGCTGGCGTTCTGGAGGTTTGTCAAAGTGCGCTTCAAGTTTTAGAAACTACAGGCTGCAAAGTGGACGCTGCGACATTGGCCATGAAGCCCGAAGAAGTTTGGGATGCTTGGTTGGTGTGGCGCGAAGCACTGGCAGGGCCCAGCGCCGGTGCTTTCGCTCACCTTCCCAATTGGCGCGAGAAAGTTAAACCCGAAGCGCAATGGGAATACGACCAGTCCTTAGACCTCACGGGCACCCAATTGATGAAGGCCAGTGCCACACGCACACGCTTTTACCAAAGCATGCTGTCCCTGTTTGAATCGTTTGATGTGCTGGCCATACCCACGGCGCAAGTTTGGCCATTCGATGTCAAAGAGCGTTGGCCGCAAAGCATTGCAGGGCGCACCATGGACACCTACCATCGCTGGATGGAAGTGGTTTTGTACCCAACATTTGCAGGTTTGCCCGCCATCAGTGTGCCTGCTGGCTTCAATGCGCAAGGTTTGCCCATGGGCTTGCAACTCATTGGCAAACCCAAAGGCGACTTTGAATTGTTGCAAGTGGCGCATGCCTACGAACAGGCGGCGCAAGATTTAATCCAAAAGCGGCCGCCCGGCATTTAAAACCAGCCTGCTTTTGAAGCCTTGGATTTTTATCGCATGGCGCCCGTCAAAGTGAGACTGGCCAAGGCCATCACTTTGGCCGAATCGACCAGTTCCTGAATGCCCACATACTCATTGGGCTGGTGCGCCAAATCCAAAATGCCCGGGCCATAAGCAATGCAGTCTTTCAGCTGGCCGGTTCGCACAATGTGCTTTTGATCGTAGGTGCCTGGGCTGGAAATGTAGGAAGGCTCGCGTCCCAGCACGCGCGCAATGGCGCGCGCTGTGGCATCGACCACAGGTGCATCGCGCGGCGTAGCGGTAGGCACAAAGCTCATGATGTCGCGAATACCAAAATCAAAACCTGGACGCGTGCGCTTCAACTCATCGAGCATGTCAATGATTTCTTGTTTCACAGCTTCCAAATTTTCTTCAGCAATGAAGCGCCGATCGAGTACGGTGCGGCAGCTGTGCGCCACCACAGGTGATGGCGAATCGGCGGTAGGCCAACCACGTGCATCGGTTGCATAGTGTTGCTCCACTTGACCGCCGTGAATGCTGTTGATGTTCAAGGTGCTGACGCGCGCGCCTGGCGGCTCGACAGGCTCTAAGGTATGTCGCTGCTTCAATCGCGGTTGTAATTGGGTTTCAAGCAAATGAATGAAGGCGCTCATGTGGTTAATGGCGCTGTCGCCCAAAAAGGGCATAGAGCCATGCGCAATGCGGCCTTTGGTTTCAACCTCACCCCACCAAACACCGCGATGGCCCAAACAAATTCGGTCAACGCCCAATGGCTCAGGAATGATGACGTGGTGCACACGCGGCTTGCTGAAATAACCGCGCTCTGCCAAATAACCCACACCGGCAAAGCCACCTGACTCTTCGTCAACGGTGCCGCTGATTTCAAGTGCGCCTGGAATGGGCATGCCCGATTCAATCAGTGCTTCAACCGCAATGATACTGGCAGCCAAACCGCCTTTCATGTCGCAGGTGCCACGGCCATAAATTTTGCCATCGCGAATTTCTGCACCAAAGGGGTCGGAGGTCCAGCCGCTGCCGGCTTCCACCACATCGATGTGGCTGTTGAAGTGCACGCAATCTCCTGCGCTGGCACCCTGCCAACGCGCCACCACATTGACCCGAGGTTTGGCATCTGAATCGCCAGGTGCACCATGCGCACGGACGTATTCCACCGCAAATCCGCGCGGCTTGAGTCGCTCACCAATGTAACGAGCGCAAGCTTCGTAGGCATCACCCGGCGGGTTGACGGTGGGAATGCGCACCAAGTCTTGAGTGAGAGCCACCACTTCATCGCGCTTGGCTTCAATGCGTGCCAAGACCGCTTTAACTTGCGGGCTCAAAGCTTCTGCAGTGGTTTTTGAGTTCATTAGTTTTGTCTCCAAGGCAGGCCGCGCATGCGCCAACCGCCCAGCTTGCCACGGTGTGCTTCAGCGTTGGGGTCGCCCTCAAAACCTTCCAAAATATTGAAAGCCTCAATGCCCAACTGACTGGCCCTTTGCGCAGCAGCCACCGACCTCACACCGCTTCGGCACAGCAACACAATTTTGAGCCCCTCAGCCGCAATGCGTTGAATGCCAGCATCAAATTCTGGGTTCACATCAACCACCGGCCACTGCTTCCAAGCCAGCGGCTTGGCTTCAGGCACAAACCCGACCCAAGCGCGCTCGGCATCAGATCGCACGTCGACCATCACAGCCTCGCCCGACTGCACCCAGTGCCAAGCCAATTCAGGCGATACATCGCCGGCATAACCGTCTGCAGGACGGATTGATAAAACATCATTTCGCACAGGCTCTCCTCCGGCATCTTGCCGTAAACCAGAATTTAAATTGGCGGGCACCGCTTCATCAATCCGACGCGGCTTAGGCAGGTTCAGATTGTTCATGGTTGCAACAAACTGCGCTTTGGTTTGACCCGCAACACGCACATTGTTTTTGATCTCATCACCAATGCTTGAATGCGTTCGGCCTTGATAATCATGGCCCGGCCACACCGTGGTGCCCTCAGGTAATTTGAACAAGATCTCGGTGAGGCTATGATAAAGCGCTTCAGCGCTGCCCGACTGAAAGTCTGTGCGGCCGCAACCCCGGATGAGCAAGGTATCGCCCGTGAAAACATGCCCACCCTCGTTGGCCGCTACATAAAAACTCATGCTGCCTGCGGTATGGCCGGGGGTGTGCAAAGCTTTGAGCGCAAACGCGCCAAATGAAATCATTTGACCATCGACCAGTTGCACCGAGGCTGTGCCAATGTGACAGCCCTCAGGCGCTGCCGTTTTCAAACCTAAATGTTCAGCCAGCAAACCTGCGCTGGTAATGTGATCTGCATGCGCATGGGTTTCTAAAGCCCAATTGACTTTGAGGCCTTTGTCTTGAATGAGTTTTTGATCGCGCTCAATTTGATTGTCCACGGGATCAATGATGACGGCATCCAGCGAGTCAGGGTCAAAGACCAAATAGGTGTAAGTGCTGGAATGGCTGTCAAACAGTTGAATGGCTTGCGCTTGCGATTTAGGCATGGCCGGCCTTAGGCAAATTTCGTGAGCATTTCGGCCACATGTTCTGCCGATTGATCACCTTGCTCAATCATGCAACCTACCATGGCGAAAAAGGATTTGTCCAAAGCTTTGCGAGAAGCAGCCATTTGCTGCGCAATTTTTTCGCAGTCAGCGTCGGTCTCAATGAGTTTTTGCAAACCCCTCAATTGACCTTCAATTCGGGCCAGACGGGCACAAAGGGCTTTCTTTTTTTCAGGATCGGCAAGACGGCTCATGGAAATCTTTCTGGAGGACAACAAATTATGATAACTTTTGCCAGCCTTTTTAAACATATTTTCGGGACCCTGCTTGATGCTTGCTAATTTGCACCCTTATTTCACCGCTGGACTTGGCGGCATTCTCATTGGATTGGCCAGTTGGCTGCTGTGGTGGGGCCTAGGCCGCATTGCGGGCGTTAGCGGCATTGCCTCTGAAGTCATTGCTTCCCCCGTGCAAGCTGACTCTTGGCGTTGGGCGTTTTTGGCAGGCTTGATTCTGGGGGGCTGCCTTTTGGGTCAAGGCCTCGAGATACCCACCTTACCCGCAAGGCCCTTGTATTTGCTCATTCCTGCAGGGCTTTTGGTGGGTTTTGGTACCGTCTGGGGCAGTGGTTGCACCAGTGGCCATGGCGTGTGTGGCTTGGGCAGGTTGTCGGCCAGATCCTTTGTGGCGGTGGGTGTTTTCATGGCCACAGGCATGCTTGTGGTCACCTTGATGCGAGGTGCAGCATGAGCGCCGCCCCCCACCCCGCCAGCCAGTTGGGTCTGGCTTTCTCTGCAGGCCTTTTGCTTTCGGCTGGCTTGGTTTTGTCTGGCATGACTCAGCCCCTCAAAGTGTTGGGCTTTCTGGACATCACAGCCATTCGCAAAGGTCCGTTTCCAGGTCTTTGGGACCCCACTTTGGCCTTTGTCATGGGCGGTGCGGTCTGCGTTACTTTATTGGCATTTGCTTGGACGCGGCGAATTTCTAAAACACCTTTGTTTGACGATCAATTCCATGAGCCTGCACGGATCCACATCGATTTGCCACTGATTGGGGGTGCTGTTTTGTTTGGCGCGGGTTGGGGTTTGGTGGGCTATTGCCCCGGCCCAGCCTTGGCCAGCGCGCTTTTAAGCACAGATGCCCTGATTTTTACAGCCGCCATGTTGACAGGCATGTTGATTTGTAAGACTTTTCTAAGTAAAACGGCTAAGATCGCAGATTGACGTTGACGTAAACGTCAATTAGACTGGACTGCTTTCTGATGCAGCCCTTTTCATCCATGACTGGAACCTTGACATGACCGACTTGTCTGCCGAATACAAAGCCCTCGCCGAATACCGCCCCACGCACAAAGTGCGCTTTGTCACGGCAGCCAGCTTGTTTGATGGCCACGATGCTGCCATCAACATCATGCGCCGCATTTTGCAAAGCATGGGCGCCGAAGTGGTTCACTTGGGTCACAACCGCTCGGTCGACGAAGTGGTGACTGCCGCTTTGCAAGAAGATGTGCAGGGCATTGCGATCAGCTCCTATCAGGGCGGACACGTTGAATATTTCAAATACATGGTTGACCTGCTGCGCCAGCGCGGTGGCGAACACATCCAAGTCTTTGGCGGTGGCGGCGGTGTCATTGTTCCCGCTGAAATTCGCGAGTTGCATGCCTACGGTGTGGGCCGCATTTACAGCCCCGAAGACGGCCAACGCATGGGCTTAGCCGGCATGATTGGCGAGATGGTCATGCGCTGCGACAAAGACATTAGCCCGTACGCCCCCAAAGATTTGAAAGCCATACAAGGCAACACCGAAGCCAATTGGCGCGCTTTGTCACAACTCATCACCGTGTTAGAAAACGGCAAGGCTTCTGCTGACATGGTGGCCGCATTGCGCACTGAAGCTGTTAAACACAAAGTACCCGTGCTGGGCATTACGGGCACTGGCGGCGCTGGTAAATCTTCTTTAACCGACGAACTCATTCGACGTTTGCGTTTGGACCAAGGCGATGACTTGCGCATTGCGGTGGTGTCCATCGATCCTTCTCGCCGCAAGAGCGGTGGCGCGCTGCTTGGCGACCGCATTCGCATGAATGCCATCAACCCTTGGCGCAATGGCCAGCGCGTGTTCATGCGCAGTTTGGCCACGCGCGATTTTGGCAGCGAAATTTCTGCCGCATTGCCCGACGTGGTGGCCGCTTGTAAGGTGGCTGGCTTTGATGTGGTGGTGGTTGAGACCTCGGGCATTGGCCAAGGAGACGCTGCCATCGTGCCGCATGTCGATGTGCCGATGTACGTCATGACGCCAGAGTTTGGCGCGGCCAGCCAATTAGAAAAAATCGACATGCTCGACTTTGCCCAATTTGTGGCCATCAACAAGTTTGACCGCAAAGGCGCCAGCGATGCGCTGCGCGATGTGGCCAAACAAGTTCAGCGAAACCAAGAAGCCTGGACAGTGCCCACTGAAAAGATGCCCGTGTTTGGCACCATGGCTGCGCGCTTCAACGACGATGGCGTCACGGCTTTGTACCAAGCACTCAAAGTCCGCTTGGGCGAATTGGGTTTGAAGTTGAAAGAGGGTTTGCTGCCCATCGTCGACGTTCGCCACAGCACCAACCAAACCCCCGTGGTCCCCAGCGCACGCACGCGTTACTTGGCCGAAATCAGCGACACCGTACGCGGCTACAAAAAACAAGCGCGCGCCCAAGCCCACTTGGCCCGTGAAATTCAACAACTGCGCGCTGCTGCTGTCATGTTGGAAGTGGACAAACCTGGTCGCGCCAAAGCCGCAGAGGCAGCCATCGACTTGGCCATTCGCCGTGAAGAGACACAAGAACCTGGCGCCAAAAAATTATTGGGGCACTGGCCTGAAATGCAAAAGGCCTACGCGGCAGGTGAGTATGTTGTGACAATCCGCGACAAAGAAATTCGCACCGCACTCACTTCCAAAAGCTTATCGGGCACCACCATTCGCAAAGTGTCTTTGCCCACGTACGAAGACCACGGCGAAATTTTGAAGTGGCTCATGCTGGACAACGTGCCAGGCAGTTTTCCCTACACCGCTGGCACCTTTGCTTTTAAACGCGAAGGCGAAGATCCCACGCGCATGTTTGCGGGCGAAGGCGATGCGTTTAGAACCAACACCCGCTTCAAACTGCTAAGCGCAGGCATGCCTGCCAAGCGTTTGTCCACAGCCTTTGACTCTGTCACGCTGTACGGCAACGACCCCGATCCTCGTCCAGACATTTACGGCAAAGTGGGCAACTCGGGCGTGAGCATTGCCACCTTGGACGACATGAAAGTGCTGTATGGCGGCTTTGACTTGTGCAACCCCAGCACCAGCGTGTCGATGACCATCAATGGCCCAGCGCCATCTATTTTGGCCATGTTCATGAACACCGCCATTGATCAGAATTTGGAAAAATTCAAAACCGACAACGGCCGCGAACCCACCGACACTGAAGCGGCCAAAATTCGCGCATGGGTGATGGCCAATGTGCGCGGTACCGTGCAAGCCGACATTTTGAAAGAAGACCAAGGCCAAAACACTTGTATCTTCAGCACCGAGTTCAGCTTGAAAGTCATGGGCGACGTTGCGCAATTTTTTGTCAACAACGATGTGCGCAATTTCTACTCGGTTTCCATCAGTGGCTATCACATTGCCGAAGCAGGTGCGAACCCCATCAGTCAATTGGCCTTCACGCTTTCCAATGGCTTCACATTTGTCGAAGCCTACTTGGCGCGCGGCATGCACATAGACGATTTTGCGCCCAACTTGAGCTTCTTCTTCAGCAATGGCATGGACCCCGAATACACCGTGATGGGCCGCGTGGCGCGCCGCATTTGGGCGGTGGCTATGAAGAACAAGTACGGCGCCAACGAACGCAGCCAAAAATTGAAGTACCACATTCAAACGTCTGGCCGTTCTTTGCACGCGCAAGAAATTCAGTTCAACGACATTCGCACTACGCTGCAAGCTTTGATTGCCATTTACGACAATTGCAACTCGCTGCACACCAACGCCTTTGACGAAGCCATCACCACGCCCACTGAAGACAGTGTGCGCCGCGCCATGGCCATTCAACTCATCATCAACCGCGAATGGGGCTTGGCCAAAAACGAAAACCCCAGCCAAGGTTCATTCATCATTGAAGAGCTCACCGAGTTGGTCGAAGAAGCCGTGCTGACAGAGTTTGAAAAAATTGCAGACCGCGGTGGCGTGCTGGGCGCCATGGAAACGGGCTATCAGCGCGGCAAGATTCAAGACGAGTCGATGCATTACGAAATGCTCAAGCACACCGGCGAGTACCCCATCATTGGCGTCAACACCTTCCGCAATCCCAAAGGCGATGAAGTCTTGGAAAAACTGGAGTTGGCGCGCTCTACCGAAGAAGAGAAAAAATTTCAACTCGATCGTTTGCATGCGTTCCATGCCAAGCATGCCAAAGAATCGCCCGCCATGTTGGCTCGGTTGCAGCAAGCCGTGATTCTCAACCACAACGTGTTTGAAGTACTGATGGACGCTGTGCGGGTCTGCTCATTGGGTCAAATTACCAATGCGCTGTTTGAGGTGGGTGGCCAATACCGTCGAAACATGTAAATTTCGTGATTTGCAAATCCAAAGCAGGGCGAAAGCCCTGCTGATTTACTTTGCTTTAACCTTTGTGCGACATTAAGCGCATGAACATTCTTTTCATTGTCGATCCCCTCCCCTCCTTCAAAATCAAGAAGGACACCAGTTTTGCCATGATGCGCGAGGCGCAAAAGCGGGGCTACCAAGTCACGGCTTGCGAAGTACCGCACATTCAATGGCAGCGCGGTGAGTGCGTTAAAGCACAAGTTGAAGACTTGCACTTAACAGGTGATGCAACAAATTGGTACGAAGTAACTGCTTCACGCCAAGCATGGCTGAAAGACTTTGACGCCATCATCATGCGCAAAGACCCGCCCTTTGACAGCGAGTATTTTTACGCCACCCATTTGCTCAGCCAAGCTGAGCGCGAAGGCGCCAAGGTGTTCAACAAGGCATCAGCCCTTCGTGATCATCCTGAAAAATTGGCCATCATGGAGTTCCCCCAATTCATTGGGCCTACTTTGGTGACACGTTCTGCAAAAGCCATCAAGGCATTTCATGCCGAGCACAAAGACATCATCTTGAAGCCACTCGACGGCATGGGTGGCATAGGTATTTTTCGAGTGGGTGCAGATGGCATGAATTTAGGCTCCATCATTGAGACGCTCAACCTAGACGGCGCGCAATCGGTCATGGTGCAAAAGTTTTTGCCCGAGATTGCACAAGGCGATAAGCGCGTGCTCATCATTGGCGGCAAGCCCGTGCCATTCTGTTTGGCACGGATTCCGCAAGGCGGCGAAGTGCGCGGCAACTTGGCGGCGGGCGGAAAAGGTGTGGCTCAACCCATTACCGACAACGATCGCTCTATTGCAGAAGCCATTGGCCCCATTTTGGCAGCACGTGGTTTGTTGTTGATTGGCTTAGACATCATCGGCACCAGCGTGACCGAAATCAACGTCACCAGCCCCACGTGTTTCCAAGAAATTTTTGATCAAACGGGTTGCGATGTGGCGTCGATTTTCATGGATGCACTAGAAGCGGCTGTTCAAACCGCTTAAAGCAACACCACAACATCAGGCAAAGCCTAGCTGGCTTTGACCTTCAAACGCCAAGCGTGCAACAAAGGCTCGGTATAACCACTGGGTTGCTCTTTGCCTTTGAAGACCAAGTCGCAAGCAGCTTGATACGCTTTGGAAGTTTTAAAGTTGCCCGCCATCTTTTGATAGGACGCATCACCTGCGTTTTGCTGATCCACCACCGCGGCCATGCGCTCCATGGTGGCTTTCACTTGTGCATGTGTCACCACGCCATGCGCCATCCAGTTGGCAATGTGTTGGCTGCTGATGCGCAAAGTAGCGCGGTCTTCCATCAGGCCCACGCCATGAATGTCAGGCACCTTAGAGCAACCGACACCTTGATCAACCCATCGCACCACATAACCCAAAATGCCTTGGGCGTTGTTGTCGAGTTCGTCTTGTTTGTCTTTCGCAGTCCACTCTGCAGCCTGTCCGGGAGTGACCACTGGAAACTGCAACAACTTGCTGAGCGTTTCTTCGCGCATGGCTTTGGCACTGTTTTTGCCAATGGTTTTTTCCATTTGCTTTTGCAATGCGGACACATTCACTTGGTGATAGTGCATGGCGTGCAAAGTAGCGGCCGTGGGGCTTGGCACCCAAGCCGTGTTAGCACCGGCATTGGGGTGAGCGATTTTTTGCTTCAACATGTCGGCCATCAAATCGGGCATGGCCCACATACCCTTGCCAATTTGTGCGCGGCCACGCAAGCCAGCTTGCAAGCCCACAGCCACGTTGCTTCTCTCGTAGGCACCCAGCCAAGTACTGCCCTTGATATCGCCCTTGCGCATGACGGGACCTGCCAACATGCAAGTGTGCATTTCGTCACCTGTGCGGTCTAAGAAGCCAGTGTTGATGAAAGCCACACGCGATTTAGCAGCTGCAATGCACGCGGCCAAATTGGCGCTGGTGCGGCGCTCTTCGTCCATGATGCCCAGCTTCACAGTGGAGGGCTTCAAGCCCAAAACTTTTTCGACGCGGCCAAACAAGGTGTCTGCAAAGCCCACTTCTTTGGGGCCATGCATTTTGGGCTTCACGATGTAGACGCTGCCAGTGCGGCTGTTGCGGAAATCAGCACCCTTCTTTTTCTGCAAGTCGGCCATGGCACACGTGGTGGTGATCATGGCGTCCAGAATGCCTTCTGGAATTTCTTTTTGTGTGCCGTCAGCTGCGTTGTACAAAATAGCAGGATTGGTCATGAGATGACCTACATTGCGCACGAACAACAAAGAGCGGCCATGCAAGACTTCGTGGCCTTTGCCGCTAGGCTTGGTGTACACGCGGTCTGGGTTCAAAGTGCGCTTGAAGGTTTTGCCGCCCTTTTGCACGTCTTCTGACAAAGTGCCCTGCAAAATGCCAAGCCAGTTGCTGTATGCCAAAACTTTGTCTTCGGCATCGACAGCGGCCACTGAGTCTTCCAAATCTAAGATGGTAGAAAGTGCAGCTTCAGCCACCAAATCAGACACACCCGCAGGGTCTGTTTTGCCAATGGGGTGTGATTTGTTAATTTCCAAATCAAGGTGCAAACCGTTGTGCTTGAACAGCAAGGAAGTGGGCGCCATGGCATCGCCTTGGAAGCCGACAAATTGTTTGGCATCGGCCAAAGTGGTGGTGCCTGTTTTCAAACTGACCACCAACTTGCCGCCCTTCACACTGTAGCCCGTGCTGTCAATGTGCGAACCCTTCTTCAAAGGTGCGCAGCGGTCAAGCACATAGCGGCAGTACTCAATCACTTTGGCGCCGCGCTTGGGGTTGTAGCCCGTGCCTTTTTCACAACCGTTGGCTTCACTCAATGCATCGGTGCCGTACAGCGCGTCATACAAAGAACCCCAACGTGCGTTGGCAGCGTTCAGGGCATAGCGTGCGTTCAAAATAGGCACCACCAACTGGGGACCTGCCAATACCGCCAACTCGGCATCAACATTTTGGGTGTTGGCTTTGGGGCTTTTGGGCTCGGGCACCAAGTAGCCAATCGACGACAAATGTTGGCGATAAGCCTTCATGGCTTTGGCATCAGACAGCGGGCCGGGGTGGGCGGTGTGCCACTTGTCCATGTCCAATTGAATGCGGTCCCGCTCGGCCAACAAGGCCAAGTTCACAGGCGCCAAGTCTTTCACGATGCCATCAAAGCCTGACCAAAAGGCCTTGCTTTTCACGCCCACAGCAGGCAAGACTTGGTCCTCAATAAAGCGATAAAGCGGTGTGGCCACGTGAAGTCCGTGAATGGCAATGCGATCGGTCATAAAAAGCCTCAAATAAAAAAACAAAACAGGTCTCAGCTGAATTCAACAGCTTGCAGGCAGCAAGAAAACACTCACGCCTTGGATTAGCCCCACTTTATTCGATGTTTCAGGATTCACAAATTAGGGAAATATCCTTTGACTTGTGACTTTTATGCAAAGATGGAGGTCAAATGCGACAAAATTGGTCAAAATATTGTTCAACCTTGAAACCCCCGCATTGCCACACCTCCAACACAACATGCCATCAGACCGTGTATTGATAAGTGAAGTCGGCCCGCGCGATGGCCTCCAGTCGGTCAAGCAAACCATGGCCACTGCCCACAAATTACGGTGGATAGATGCTTTGGTCGCATCGGGACTGCAAGAAATCGAAGTCGCCTCCTTTGTGCCGGCTCACTTGCTTCCCCAAATGGCCGATGCTGCCCTGGTGGTTCAGCATGCACGCCAGTACCCGCATCTGACCGTGATGGCATTGGTCCCCAACCGCAAAGGCGCTGAGGCGGCCCTCAAGGCTGGGGCACAAAAACTCACGATACCTGTTTCTGCCTCAGAAGCACACTCCATGGCCAATGTGCGCAAAACACGCGAAGCCATGGTGGAGGAAGTGCGCGCAATCGTTCAAATTCGCAATGAATTGGCACCGCATGTCAAAGTTGAAGCCGGTATTTCCACAGCATTTGGCTGCACCCTTCAGGGCCTTGTGGCCGAAGACGATGTCGTGAAACTGGCCGCTGCCGTCATTGAAGCGGGCGCTGATGAATCAGGCTTGTCCGACACCACAGGCATGGCCAACCCTGCGCAGGTCCGCCGTTTGTTCAAGCGCGTGTTTGCAGAGATTGGCAACAAAACGGGTGCGGCCCACATGCACAACACACGCGGCTTGGGTCTTGCCAATTGTTTGGCGGCTTACGATGTGGGCGTGCGCACCTTTGACAGTTCGATGGCCGGTTTAGGAGGCTGCCCCTATGCACCTGGCGCATCTGGCAATGTGGTCACAGAAGATTTGGTTTTCATGTTGGAAGCCATGGGCATTCAAACTGGGGTGAGCATTCCCAAATTGATTTTGGCCAGACAAGCTTTAAGCGATGGCTTGCCAGGTGAGCCGCTTTACGGCATGACTCCCGAAGCGGGCCTGCCCAAAGGATGGGTGCATGTCTGAATCGAAACACCTGCCCTATGAGGGCATTCGCGTGGTCGAATTTACCCATATGGTGATGGGCCCAACATGCGGCATGGTGCTGGCAGACTTGGGCGCAGAAGTGATCAAAGTTGAACCTATTGGTCATGGTCAAGAGGGCGACAACACCCGCAAACTGTTGGGCTCAGGCGCTGGTTTTTTCCCACTCTTCAATCGCAACAAAAAAAGCCTTGCGCTCGATTTGAAAACCCCAGAAGGCAAAGAAGCTGTCTTGCGTTTGATTGCTACCGCAGACATCGTCAGTGAAAACTTCAAACCAGGCACCATGCAAAAACTGGGCTTGGATTACGAGAGCTTGAAGAAGCTCAATCTGCGGCTCATTTACGTTTCACTCAAGGGTTTTTTGCCCGGCCCTTACGAGCACCGCACAGCCCTTGACGAGGTGGTGCAAATGATGGGCGGCTTGGCCTACATGACAGGCCGACGGGGCGACCCGTTGCGTGCGGGTACCAGTGTGAACGACATCATGGGCGGCATGTTTGGCGCGATTGGCGCCATGGCAGCCTTGGCGCAACGCGCTCAAACGGGCGAAGGTCAAGAAGTGCAAAGCGCCCTGTTTGAAAACAACGTGTTTTTGGTGGCGCAGCACATGATGCAATACCAAGTCACAGGTAAAGCTGCGGCGCCCATGCCTGAACGAATTTCTGCGTGGGCCATCTACGATGTGTTTGTGGTGAAAGGGGGCGAGCAAATATTTTTGGCGGTTGTGAGCGACACCGCATGGAAAATATTTTGCGAGGCCTTTGGCTACTCAGATTTGTTCAATGACCCTAAACTGACCAGCAACAATGATCGCGTGCTAGCGCGTGAATGGCTGCTGCCCATTTTGCGAGAACGTCTTCAAAATTTCTCTGCACAAGAACTGAGTGAAGTTTTTGAAAATAATTCACTGCCCTATGCGCCCATCACAGCGCCTCACGAATTGTTAGACGACCCTCATTTGCATGCCACAGGCGGCCTCGCGCCGATGACCTTGAACGATGGTCGAAGCATTCATACCGTCTTGTTGCCGTTGAGCATGGGCCAAGAGCGCTTGAAGGTTCGGCAACCTCCGCCCCATTTGGGTGAGCACAACGAGAGTTTGTTAAAGAGCTTGGGCTACACACCTGAAGAAATTCAAAAGCTCAGCCCACCCACTTGATATGGGAGAAAAATGAATGACGCCCTCTAATTTTGAATTGACCCAGCTCTTTGTGAAGCAGCGACGCGGCGTATTACAAAACTTCTCTGTCGTCATACTGGGAGGCTTGTTGACAGTCATGGCTGTTGCTACGCAAGCTCAAACCCAATGGCCCGAAAAGCCAATTCGGTTCATCGTTCCTTTCACGCCCGGCGGCGGCACCGACACGGTCACACGACATCTTGCTGAGAAGATCACACAAGACACACAATGGTCTTTTTTAATAGACAACAAACCAGGGGCTGGGGGCAACATTGGCATGGACTTGGTGGCCAAAGCCAAGCCCGATGGACTCACGCTCGGGATGGGTCAAACCTCCAACCTAGCCATCAATCCTTCGGCCATGGCTAAGATGCCTTTCGATGCTCAAAAAGATTTTGTCCCGGTGGCCCTTGTGGCAGAAATTCCCATGGTCTTGGTGGTGCGCAATGATTCAGCTTGGAAAAATTTAGACGACTTGATCAGGTCTGCAAGGGCCAAGCCTGAGTCCGTCAAACAAGCCTTGGCCGGCACGGGCACAGTGGGCCATTTGGCAGGTGAAATGCTTTCTAAGAAAGCCAATTTCAAAGTCCTCAGCGTGCCCTACAAAGGCGCTGCACCGGCCATCACCGACTTACTGGGCGGACAGACCGACTACATGTTTTCAACGCCTCAATCTGTACTGGGCATGTTGCAAGGCGGCAAGTTGCGCGCATTAGCGGTCACCTCCACACAAAGACTCAAAGTTTTGCCGCAAGTTCCCACCGTGGCCGAGCAAGGTTACAAAGGTTTTGAAGCGGTTGATTGGAAGATGGTCGTGGCCCCCGCCAACACGCCAACACCCGTTTTAAGACGCCTCAATGCAGCGGCCGAGAAAGTTTTAAACAGCGCCAGCTTCATGGCTCAAATGGCCGCTGAAGGCAGCACACCCATCGGTGGCAATTTAGAAAAAATTGCGGCGTATCTAAAAGCAGAGCAATCTGAGTGGGGTGACTTGATTCGGGAAGCCGGAATCAAGTTTGACTGATGGACAAGCTCAAAGTTTTTGAATCATTTGTATCGGTTGCCACCCGTGGCAGCTTGAGTGCAGCGGCGCGTGCAGAAGGCGTGGCCCCCGCCATCATTGGCAGACGGCTCGATGCTTTGGAATCACACTTGGGTGTGAAGCTCTTGTTGCGAACCACCAGACGCATCAGCTTGACGCATGAAGGCAGTGCGTTTTTAGAGAATTGCCAACGCCTTTTAAGCGATGTGGCGAATGCTGAAGACAGCGTTTCAGCGGGCGGCCTCAAAGCCAGCGGCCATTTGCGAATTACCGCACCCGCAGGTTTTGGGCGAAGGCATGTGGCGCCGCTTGCACCTTTGTTTCATGCGCAAAATCCAGACGTCAAAATTTCGCTCAACCTAAGCGACCGAGTGATTGACTTGGCCGGCGAAGGCTTCGACTTTGCGGTGCGCGTGGGCGACCTGCCAGACTCATCCTTGGTCAGCGTGCGCTTGGCCGACAATCGGCGCATGTGTGTGGCCACGCCAGCCTATTTGGCAAAACATGGCACCCCCAAAATCCCTTCCGATTTACTCCAGCACAACTGCCTTACGTTGTCTAGCGATGCCTCCCAAACACGCGGATGGGCCTTCAAGGTGCCACCCTCAGACCCTGCTGAAGGCCCCGAAGTCACCTACCTGCGACCGCACGGCCCTCTAGATTGCTCTGACGGCCAAGTTTTGCACGGCTGGTGTCTGGCGAGCATGGGCATCGCTTGGCGAAGCACTTGGGAGGTAGAAAATGACATCCGATCGGGTCAACTGGTCGAGGTGTTGGCCGAGTTTGCGGCCCCGCCCAACGGCATTTACGGTGTTTTTCCTCAAAGAAAGCACTTACCCCTGCGTTTGCGCCTTTGGATCGACTTTTTAAAGCATCACTACAGCTTGCCCGCAACTTGGCAAAGCGCCCCGTAAAATCGGGGCATGCTCTTAGCCAAACAAGAATTACTGTCGGCCCTTGCCGCCGAACTCGAACGCCTGCATTCTGGTGCCGGTGCCAAAGCCATTTTTGAATCGCCCAAGGTAGCCGCCCATGGCGATCTGGCCTGCACGGCTGCCATGCACTTGGCCAAGCCCTTGGGTCAAAACCCCAGACAAGTGGGCGAAGCGCTGCGCACCGCACTCATGGCCACGCCTACTTTCACCCAATGGGTAGAGAGCATTGACATTGCTGGGCCTGGCTTTTTAAACCTCAAGCTCAAACCCAGTGCCAAACAAGCGGTCATCCCAGAAGTTCTGCATGCTGCTTCCTGCTTTGGCAAGCAAGCTGAGCGCAAAGAAAAAGTGTTGGTGGAATTTGTGTCCGCCAATCCAACGGGGCCACTGCATGTGGGCCATGGCAGACAAGCCGCATTGGGCGATGCCATTTGCAATTTGTTTGCGACGCAAGGTTGGTCCGTGTACCGCGAGTTTTATTACAACGACGCGGGCGTGCAGATCAACACCTTGGCCACTTCAACCCAATTGCGCGCGCAAGGCTTCAAGCCGGGCGATGCAGAGTGGCCCAGTGGCGAAAACGCAGCGGCCTACAACGGCGAATACATCCTAGACATTGCGCAAGATTTCTTGGCAAAGAAAACCGTCACGTCTGACGACCGTGAATTCACGGGCAGTGGCGACCTGAACGATTTGAATGGCATTCGCGAATTTGCCGTAGCCTATTTGCGCCACGAGCAAGACCTCGACTTGAAAGCCTTCGAAGTCAAGTTTGACAACTACTATCTTGAGTCAAGCCTCTACACCAATGGCCGCGTTGACGCTGCTGTGAAGAAGCTTCAAGAAGCAGGCAAGACCTACGAGCAAGATGGCGCGCTCTGGCTCAAGTCCACCGACTATGGTGACGACAAAGACCGCGTCATGCGCAAAGGCGATGGCACCTACACCTACTTTGTGCCCGATGTGGCGTACCACATTGCCAAATGGGAACGGGGCTTTACCAAGGTTGTCAACATTCAGGGCACCGACCACCACGGCACCATTGCACGCGTGCGCGCTGGCTTGCAAGCCGCTGGCGCTGGCATTCCAGAGGGCTACCCCGACTACGTGTTGCACACCATGGTGCGCGTGATGCGCGGCGGCGTGGAAGTGAAAATTTCTAAGCGCGCTGGCAGCTATGTGACGCTGCGCGATCTCATTGAGTGGACCAGCAAAGATGCCGTGCGCTTCTTTTTGCTCAGCCGCAAGCCCGACACCGAATACGTGTTCGACATTGATTTGGCTTTGGCCAAAAACAACGACAACCCGGTGTATTACGTGCAATATGCGCACGCTCGCATTTGCTCTATTTTGCGAACTTGGGGTGGCGATGTGGCCAGCTTGGCCAAAGTCGATTTGTCTAATTTAGACAACCCCAAAGCTCAGGCCCTCATGTTGCTGTTGGCCAAATACCCTGCCATGCTGACCGATGCTGCGCAAGACTTTGCGCCGCACGACGTGACGTTTTACTTGCGCGACTTGGCCGCTAGCTACCACAGCTACTACGATGCAGAGCGCATTTTGGTGGAAGAAGAACCCCTCAAATTGGCGCGCTTGGCCTTGGTTGCAGCCTGCGCACAAGTCTTGCAAAATGGCTTGAAAATATTGGGTGTGTCCGCACCTGAGCAGATGTAATTCAGACGGCTTTTTTTTCGATATGACTTTCAGAGCACTTCACAACATGTCCCACTTCAACATCCAAAGCCAACGCGGTGGCACCTTGCTGGGCTTTGTTCTAGGCTTGGTCATTGGCCTCATCATTGCACTCGGTGTCGCCATGTACGTCACCAAAGTGCCCATGCCATTTAGCAACAAGAACTTGTCACGTTCAGCTGATCAAGATGCGGTTGAAGCAGAAAAAAACAAAGACTGGAATCCAAACGGGGCGATACAAAGCAAACCCGTCACACCAGAAGTACCGGCAGACACTGCGACTGCCAATCCTGCTGCGGCCGTCCCAGGCGTACCCAATCCTGGTGCCGGCGCACCCGCACCTGCAGTGACGGCCGATCCCTTGGCAGATTTGGCCAAGAAACAAAATCCGAACGCAGCGCCAGCAGCATCCGCTCCTGCAGCGCCTGCGCCTGCCGCGTCTGCACCACCCCCTGCGGCCACACCCCAGCCCGCAAACAAAGCGCCAGCCACCAACGATCCTTTCACCTATTTTGTTCAAGCAGGTGCCTTTAAATCTGCAGCTGACGCAGACGCCCAAAAAGCCAAACTGTCCATGATGGGCATTGAAGCCAAGGTCAGCGAACGTGAGCAAGCCGGACGCGCCATCTTTAGGGTGAGAAGCGGCCCATTTGATGACAAAGATCAAGCAGAAAAAATCAAAGCACGTTTAGATGCCAATGGCATGGATGCCGCCTTGGTTCGTGTCCAACGCTAAACTTAAGCAAACCCTTTTTAATCAGGAGCACGATATGAAACGCCGTGAATTTTCTTTAGCCAGCTTAAGCACCGCTGCAGCCCTTGGCGGCTTAAGTTTGAACAACACAGCTTTCGCGCAAGGCCCCGCCAAGTTTGTCGCAGGCAAGGATTACACCAAGTTGGACCGCGCCGTGCCCACCGAAACTGAAGCCGGCAAAATTGAAGTGATTGAATTCTTTTGGTACAGCTGCTCTCACTGCAACGGCTTCGAACCCGCTTTTGCACAATGGGTGAAAAATGCACCCAAAGATGTGGTGGTGCGCCGAGTACCCGTCGCTTTCAGAGAAGACTTCGCACCCCAGCAACGCTTGTATTTCTCCTTAGAAGCCATGGGCTTGTTAGAAAAAATACATGGCAAAGTGTTCCAAGCCATTCATGTCGAACGTTTGACATTGAACACCGATGCCAGTATTTTGGCGTGGGTCGAAAAGCAAGGTGTTGATAAAAATAAATTTGCCGACACAGCCAAATCATTTGGCGTGGCCAGCAAACTCAAGCGCGCCGTTCAATTGCAAAATGATTTCAAGATTGAAGGTGTTCCTTCATTGGGAGTCGCAGGTAAGTACTACATCGATGGCACATTGGCCGGCAACATGGACCGTGCACTTCAAGTCACAGACTCTTTGTTGGCCCTAGTTCGACAAGGCCGCGCCTGATTCAAAGCGGGTGTTGCGCATCAGCCCACTTCGGTGGGCTTTTTTTTGCGATTTTTCTTCCAAACAGGTGTGCATCCCCTCTGAACACCTACAATCAAGCAAGATTCGCGCCTTTATGAAACTCAAGTTCATCACATTGCTCTTCACCCTAGCCGCCATTGCGGCTCAGAGTGCTTTCGCCGAAAAAGCAGACAAAGACAAACCCATGAACGTTGAGGCCGATTCACTCAGGCACGACGACCCAAAACAACTCACCACCTTCACCGGCAAAGTGATCATGACCAAGGGCACCCTGGTTCTGAAAGCAGCACGCATGGAGGTCAAACAAGACAGCCAAGGCAACCAAGTGGCCACTTTGTCGGCCGAGCCGGGCGAGCGTGTTTTCTTTCGCCAAAAACGCGAAGGTTTCGACGAGTTCACAGAGGGAGAAGCAGAAGCGGTTGTTTACAACAGCCAGGCCGATACCCTGACACTCACCCAACGCGCTGAACTGCGCTTGCTGCGCGGCCAAGTGGTGGCTGACCGCATTCAAGGCCAACAAATTTTGGTCAACAACACCACCGAAGTTTTCTCGGTCGATGGCAAAACCGGCCTGCCAGGCAACACTTCTGGTAGCCAACGCGTCAAGGCCACCATCACACCACGTCCTAAAACCAATGAATTAACCCCGCCCGTTGCTGGGCCTGTTTTGAAACCGAGCACACGCACCGGTGCAGACAAGCCATGAGCGCCCACACCGCCATCAGCCACCTTGAAGCGCGCCATTTGCAAAAGTCTTACGGTAGCCGCCAAGTGGTCTTTGACGTATCGGTCAAAGTTGAAAAAGGTGAAGTCGTAGGTTTGTTAGGGCCCAATGGTGCCGGCAAAACCACCTCCTTCTACATGATTGTCGGTTTGGTGCGCACCGATGGCGGGCAAATTCTGATGGATGGTGAAGACGTTACGCGCATGCCTATTCACCGCCGCGCTCGCATGGGGCTCTCCTATTTGCCACAAGAAGCTTCCATTTTCAGAAAACTCACCGTGGCAGAAAATGTGCGCGCTGTGTTGGAGTTGCAACTGAACGAAGATGGCAAGCCTTTAAACAATGCAGAAATCAGCGCTCGCTTGCAAGCGCTCCTCAAAGATTTGCGTGTTGACCATTTGCACGACTCGCCTTCATTGGCGCTGTCGGGCGGCGAACGCAGGCGTGTCGAAATTGCACGCGCCTTGGCCACAGACCCTCGCTTTATTTTGCTAGACGAGCCTTTTGCAGGTATTGATCCCATTGCCGTCATTGAAATTCAGCGCATCATTGCCTTCTTGAAAGAGCGCGGCATTGGCGTACTGATCACCGATCACAACGTGCGCGAAACATTGGGCATTTGCGATCACGCCTACATCATCAGTGAGGGGCGCGTGTTGGCGCAAGGCACCCCGCAAGACATCGTCAACAACGCCGACGTACGCCGTGTGTACCTCGGCGAACACTTCCGAATGTGATGGAGGGACCATGAAGCAAAGCCTTTCACTTCGGATGTCCCAGCACTTGGCGCTCACGCCACAGTTGCAACAATCCATTCGGCTGCTTCAACTCTCTACCCTAGAGCTCAGCCAAGAAGTTGAGCAAATGCTCGACGAAAATCCTTTCCTTGAACGCAACACCGACGAAGCACCGCAAGAAGATTACGGATTGCCCGAAGCCGATGCCCGCGTGAGCTTGGGCGACCGTGTGTCAGAAGCCGCCAGCGACGCAGGCTCCGACTCGCGCGATGCCGCAGGCGAATCCACCGCATCGGTCACCAGCGACGAAGCTGTGACCGATGTGGCCGACAGCTGGGATGGCGACGGCAGCGTCGACATGGCGCCCGACGACAGCGAGTGGGGCACAGATGCCGGCGCTCGCAAAAACAACACCAACAATGACTCTGAGGGTGCTGACGCCATTGAGTTGGCTCGCGGTTTAGGCTCTCTCACAGACTATTTGCACCGACAAGCTTTGTCGATGCGCTTGTCTGAAATTGACCGTGCAGCCCTTCGCTTTTTAATTGAGTCATTGAACGATGACGGCTATTTAGAAGACAGCCTAGAGTCCTTGGCGCAAGGCTTGGCCGGCACCGACGACATCGAACAACTTGAAGAACTGGTGCACCGCTTCACAATGGCATTGAGTTTGTTGCAATCGCTCGAGCCTGTGGGCATAGGTGCTCGCGATTTGGGTGAGTGCATGCGCATACAACTCAAAGCCATCATGAAGGACGAGCCCGACAATGAAGTAGCGCCAGTTGCTTTGAAAATTTGCGCACTGCCTTTGGAGTTATTGGCCAAACGTGACTACAAACGATTGGCAGTTCAGTGCGGCGAAGACGAAGCCCTTGTCAAACTGGCACTCACCTTCATCACGCGCTTAGAACCCAAACCAGGCCGACCCTTTGCCAATGCAGAACAACATGTCATCGTGCCCGATGTGTTGGTCATTGGCACACGCAAAGGCGGTGAGCCGCACTTTAGAGTGCAACTCAATCCTGATGTGATGCCCAAATTGCGCGTTCACGATATTTATGCCAACGCATTGCGCGGTGGCAAAGGCGAAGGCCATTTGGGCTTGCAACAGCGTCTGCAAGAAGCGCGTTGGTTCATTAAAAACATTCAGCAGCGCTTTGACACCATTTTGCGCGTGTCTACGGCCATTGTGGAGCGCCAGCGCAACTTCTTCATTCATGGCGAACTGGCCATGCGGCCCTTGGTGCTGCGCGAAATTGCAGATGAGTTGGGCCTGCACGAGTCCACCATCAGTCGAGTCACCACGGCCAAGTACATGACCACGCCCATGGGCACCTTCGAGCTGAAGTTTTTCTTTGGTTCAGGCTTGGGCACCGACAGCGGCAGCGCAGCTTCAAGCACCGCGGTGCGCGCCCTCATCAAACAATTGGTGGCGGCCGAAAACCCCAACAAACCCCTGTCAGACAACCAACTGTCTGAAATGCTCAAAGAACAAGGCATCGATTGCGCTCGGCGCACCGTGGCCAAATACCGCGAGGCGCTCAAAATTGCGCCCGCTAACTTGCGTAAAACTCTGTGAATTCGCTTCAACTCTTTATGCCTTGCGCCGCCGGCGTTGAAGGCTTGCTGGCCGACGAGATCCATCAACTCACAGGGCTCACAGGCAACGATTTGCTCACGGGTCGCGGTGGCGTGATGGCCAACGCCTCATGGCGCGATGCATTGCGCCTCAACTTGCACAGCCGACTCACGCAGCGTGTGCTCATTCAGCTGTCGCAAACTTTTTACCGCAATGAAAAAGATTTGTACGACGCTGCCTTTGCTGTGGCGTGGGAAATTTGGTTCACCACCAAGCAAACCTTCAAAATTGAAATCACAGCGCAGCACAGCCCGCTCACCAGCCTGAATTTTGCAGCCCTCAAAATCAAAGACGCCGTGGCCGACCGCTTTCGCGACAAACGCGGCGAACGTCCCGACGTCAACACGCAGTGGCCTGACGTGCGAATTTATGTGCACCTCACCACCGACAGCTGCACGCTTTACATGGACACCTCGGGCGAGCCCTTGTTCAAGCGCGGTTGGCGCGAAGACAAAGGCGATGCGCCTCTCAAAGAAACCTTGGCCGCCGCCATGCTGGCCGCCAGCGGCTGGGATGCGCACACGCCTTTGTACGATCCTTGCTGCGGCAGTGGCACCATCGCCATTGAAGCTGCACAAATTGCGTGCGGCATTGCGCCCGGAATTTTGCGACGTTTTGGGTTTGAAAAATTATTGCCCTTCCAACCACACGTTTGGCAGGCGCTTCAAGAAGATGCTCGCGCACAAGAGCACGAGCCCACTGCAGAAATTCATGCGTCTGATGTTGCCTTCCGGATGGTTGACTTCACACAACGCAACGCTGAACGCGCGGGCGTTGGTCAAGTGGTGCAGGCGCGGGGCGGCGATGCACTTCAGCGCATGCCACCTTGCGAAACACCCGGCCTCATGTTGCTCAACCCGCCTTATGGCGAACGCATTGCAGCAGCGGGTGTGGCGGGGGTGTCTAGCAGAGACAGAAATCGTGAAGACCCTGGCCTTGGCCGGACGCGTGATAGCGTTGACTTAAGCCGAGCACGCGAAGTGGCCGAAGGCGACGACGGCGGTGAGTTCTTCTCGCAACTGGCCTCGCATTGGAAAAAGAATTACAACGGCTGGACCGCTTGGATGCTCACACCTGATCTCAAGCTGCCTACCAAAATGCGTCTTAAAGAATCGCGCCGTGTGCCCATGTGGAATGGCCCCATTGAATGCCGCATGTTTCGCTTCGACCTCATGAAGGGTTCGGTGCGTGACAAGCTCTGAGGTTCAAGCTAAGCCCAGTACGCAAGCTTGGGTCATTGACACTAACATCGTGCTTGATCTTTGGCTGTTTGAAGATCCCGCCACCATCCCCTTGCGCGCTGCGCTGCAAAGCGGCGCTATTTCTCATTTGGCAACCGCCAGCATGCGCGACGAGTTAGAGCGGGTGTTGGCGTATCCCCACCTTGTTAAGCGCATGGCCAAGTCCAACATTCAAGCGCAAGATATATTGAACCGCTTTGACGAATACTTATTGGCAGCAGAGCCTGCGGCCAAAGCGGCCTGCACTTGCAAAGACCCTGACGATCAAAAATTTATTGACTTGGCGGTAGCCCATGCGGCGCCCTTGCTCAGCAAAGACAAGGCCATTCTTTGTATGAAAAAACGTTTGTTTCAATCGGGCGTGGTGTTGAACCCTTCCGAGATACCTGCCCTTTAAAAACTGGAACACATCATGACCAGCCTGCAACCCGAAGACTTTGACGCCCTAGACGACATCTTGGATGACCTGCGCACACGCTACGAAGAAACACCACAGTGGGAGTTTTGCGAAGGCTTCATGGTGGCGCTCATTTGTTGCCGCCGTGCTATGCCACAAGCAGAATGGTTACCCGTCTTGTTGGGGCTTGAAGACGATGAAGGCGGCGCAGGCTTTTCTGATGAAGCTCAGAAAGTTAAATTCTTAAGTTTGTGGCAACAGCGTTTCGATGAAGTCAAACAATCTTTAGACACCGAAATCAAAGCCCTCGACGAAGACAGCGCCTACGCGCCTGAGGTGATGGACGTGCGCGGCGCCATTGCCAGCCTGTCACCTGAAGAGCGTGCAGAAATTGCAAACGAAGAAATTCCAGCCTTTGCGCAGGTCTGGGCCTTGGGCTTCATGTTCGTTGTTGAGAACTGGCCCGATGAATGGACTGCACCGAAAGACAAAGAATCTGCACAGTGGCACGACACCGCACTAGAGGCCATCGTGGCACTGACGGAAGATGACACAGACGAACCGACTCTGTCTGCCCTGAGTGAAGACGGCCCCTTAAGTGTCAGTGGGTCTCGCCTCAACGTGTATGGCGAAGCCCTGTGGGCGGTCTATGATTTGCGAGAAATTTGGCGCAGCATAGGACCCCGCGTAGCACAGGTGATCAAAGAGGCGACGCCAGGGCGCAACGATGTTTGCAGCTGCGGTAGCGGCAAGAAATACAAAAAGTGTTGTGGTGCCAACTAAGGCACATGGTTTAAACCATGAAAGTGCGCAGGCTTTGGGCGGTGAGGTCTGGCAGCTCTTCTGGAATGAAGTGACCTGAAGGCACAACATGGCCTGAGACAAGGCCTGCGCATTGCGCTTGCCAAAGCTCCAGGGGTTTGAACATTTTGTGGACGACACCCCGGTCACCCCACAGCACCATTGAATCGCACTTAATCTTGTCACCCTTCGCACGACTTTCCTTGTCGTGATCCAAATCAATGCCCGCACTGGCTCGGTAATCTTCACAAGCGGTATGCACTGCAGGCATCAAATCACCGGGCTGATCTGGCTGCAAATTCATGCTGCGCTCGTACTCGGCCATGGCTTCGGGCTCAATGAAAGAAGTGCCGTGCGAGCCCCAACCACCTAGCTTGGCATGCAAGTAGTGCAACACATTGCCAGCAATCATTTTTTCGGGCAAAGGGCTGGGTTGAATGAGATGAAACCAGTGATAGTAGGCCCGTGCAAAATCCATGTCAGTTCGGTTGTACATGTCGAGTGTGGGTGCTATGTCAAGCACGCACAACTTCAACACGCGCAATGGAAAATCAAGCGCTAGGCGGTGCGCAACACGCCCACCCCTGTCGTGGCCACACAAAAAGAAAGTGTCCACATTGAGCTGGTCAAGCAAGCCCACGACATCTTGCGTCATGGCGCGTTTGCTGTAGTTGCTGTGGTCGGGCAAGCCAGGCGCATGAGACGAGTCGCCATAGCCACGCAAATCGGGCAATACCAATCTGTAGTCATCTTTGAGGGCTTGCGCCACGCGGTGCCACATGACATGTGTTTGCGGAAAACCATGCAACAAGACCAATACGGGCTTGTCCATTTGATTCAACCAATTGGCAGATAGGCGCGAGCACACCACCACACCGTTCACATTGAACTGTCTTTTCTCAAAACCATCAAACCAAGAGCCAGATGATTCTGAAGGAGGTGCGTCGATGGTGCTCATGCTGGTATTTTGAAGCTTTGCATGCAAATTGACAATCTCTGGCTTAAGCCAAGGGTGCAACACCCACTACTTTGGCGTGCAATACAAACGTGATGACAGCCCACAAAGCCATGCCACCAAACAAGGTGATGAGGGTTGCAAGCAAATTGGGCTTGGCGGGTGCGTCTTTAGGCAGCAAAGTCGAGCTCTCACCCGCGTTCAATTCTAAATTCGAATCAGAGCTTTGAACTTGCACCCGATCACGTGCCCGGGCGGACTTGAAATTCAAAACTGCCCAAATTAAAAAAGTACCAAACAGAAGCATATCGGCCAAATTGCCGTTGGCCAACAAATGTGACAAGGCCCACACCTTAACGGACAACACCATCGGATGCCCCATTCGAATTTTGAGATGATTGCGAGGAATGTAGGCCGCTACCATCAAAATGCTAGAGAACAACATCAAGAGCAAACTAATGTGCCGAGTGGCTGTAGGCGGATTCCACACCACCACCGTTTGCAAACGAGCTTCGCCGTAGCCCACGACCAAAAGGTAGAGCCCAAGCAAGGAGATCAGTGCGTGAACACCTTTGAATGCTTTCTCACCCAAGGCTTCCATTTTTTGAGTTCGCCAGTCATCGGCCACGATGCGGACAGAGTGCGCACCCAAAAACAAAATCAAGCCCAAAATCAATTCAGTCATATAAAGTCCTTTGTGCCGTTTGATTTAGCATTGTCTAAGAATCCAAAGCCATCAGTTGCTGCTGGAGAATTGGCTTTTGTACCTTGCCCAAAGCACTTTTGGGCAATTCCTCTCTGAAAACAACTCGCCGTGGCAATTTAAAGCGTGCAATCTTGGCTTCTAAATGCGCCTTGACTGCCGTTTCTGATAGCTGACGGCCCTCAGCGTTAAGCGCACGCACCAATGCCAAGACGGGCACTTCTCCCCAACGCTCGTCCGGCAATCCAACCACTGCGCATTCTAAAAGCCCCGGGAAAGTTGCCAAAGCATTTTCAATTTCTGCGGGGTAAATATTTTCGCCACCAGAGATGATCATGTCCTTGTTGCGACCCACAATTTGCAGACACCCATTGGCATCTAAATACCCCATATCTCCGGTATGGAACCACCCGTCTTTCAAACTCTCGCCTGCAGCCTGGCTTGCTGCCAGCCAATAACCGCGCATGACATTGGCGCCGCGCACGCACACTTCACCTGTCACGCCTGACTTGACGGCTTGTTCTTCAGAATCTCTTATTTGAAGTTCCAAATTGGCATGCGGCCACCCTGCAAAACCAATTCTTTGAACTGCATCCTGAAACTTCAAGATCACACTCACTGGGCCTGTTTCGGTGGTGCCGTAAATTTGGCCAACTGGCACACCGCGCTGATGAAATTTTTCTAAATACGCTTCAGGCAATGTCGACGAACCCGCCATGATGCCGCGCAAACTTTGCAAATCAACACTTGGCCATTCTGCATGATCCAATACGGCACGCATCGTAGCCGGCACCAAAAGAGACAGCGTAGGACGCTGTACAAGCTCACCTTGCGAAACACTTTTTAGCCACGCCGACGCATCAAACCGTGGCTGCAAATGAACGGACACGCCAGCTAGCAAAGCTGGAAGGGTTTGGATACAAAGTCCACCCACATGAAACATGGGCAAGGTGGATAACACAATGTCTATCGGTTTGAATGCGTGGGCCTCATCACTGGCTTTGGCATTGGCGAGCAAACCTGCTTGTGTGTGAACTGCGCCCTTTGGCAGACCCGTGGTGCCAGAGGTGTAAACCAACAACACATCAGCGCAATCATCTACGGCAGGCAATGCCAGGTTTTTTGCCGAGGCGGTTGCAATCAAGCTTTCCAAATGACAGCTTTGTGGGACGTCAATCGCCAAACTCACAACAGCATTGGCATGCAATTCATCGTGAATCAGGATACTTGGCTTGGCATCTTGAAGCACCATTTTCAGCTCCGCCACCGCCAGCCTAAAATTAAGCGGCATGAAGATCAAGCCCAAACGTGCGCAGGCTACCAAAGTGACTAACTGCAATTCGTGATTTAAACCGAGCCACGCCACACGCTGGCCCGACTTCAAGTCATGTGTCACTTGAAGGTGTCCTGTCACGCGCTCTACGCGGCGCCAAAATTTGGCGAAATCAAAGTCTTCCGTTTGACCTGGCATACCAAATCGAATGGCTAACTTTTTAGGCTGAATCTGAGCCAGCTCCCAAAATCGTTGTGCTAATTTGGAGCTCTCGCTCATTCGTCTTTCTCACCTGCTTCATACAGCGTTTCACGGCCTAAGCGGTCAAGACACAACTCAGCCGTCCAAGGCAACATGAGCGAGCCACAACGGGCATCGCGGTACAAGCGCTCTAGCGGCAATGACTTGAGCATCGACTGCCCACCACAGGTTCGAATGGCCAAGCGGGCAATGTCTTGGGCATTTTCCATGATGGTGTACTGCGCTGCATAGGCACGCAGACGAGACGATTTGGGAGGGTCAATTTTGGCGTCCTCTATGGCACGCAAAAACAAATTGCGAGTCTGCTCCAACTTGACAAACATCTCGGCCACGGCAATTTGTTTGGTGGCAAACTGGCGGCGCTTTACAGGACCCGTGCCAGGAATTTCGCCGCGCAAATAAGCCACAGTGAAGTCATAAGCCGCTTGTGCAATGCCCATGTAGGTGGGCGACAGCGTCATGAACATGTGCGGCCAACGGCTGGCTGCTTGAAAATAAATACCTTGTGGCATGAGCGCTGAATCATCAGATACAAACACATCTTTGAAAATCAAATTGCGTGACACTGTGGCGCGCATGCCCAAAGGATCCCAATCGCCTTCAATCGTTAAACCCGGCGCATTACGGGGCACTGCCAAATACAGTGTGTCGCGTCGCGACAAATCGGCGTCTGGTTTTTTCTCTGTGCACAGCACACCAAAGAAGTCTGCAGCATCTGACAAAGATGCAAAAATCTTTTTGCCGTTGATGCACCAACCACCCTCCACCTTGACAGCTTGCGTGCCAAAAGGTTGCGCGCCTGCTGCCGATGCACCGCCTTCAGAAAATGGCTGTGCATAAATAGCGCCATTGTTAACCACACGCGCAAAGTGCGCCTTTTGATGGACTCGGTGCAAAGCACGTTGCTCGGGGGTCATGTCTAAATTGTCAGACAGCAAACCACTCCACATCATGGTGCACACGTGCATATTAAAAGTGAGCGCTGTAGCCCCACACCAACGGCCAATTTCTGCCGACACCATGGCATAGGTGGCGTAGTCTGCGCCTTTCCCGCCATGCGCCTCGGGCACACAAAGCGCAAGCAAGCCGGCTTCCTTCATGTCCTTGTAGTTCTCAAAAGGAAACTGCGCGTCTCGATCTAACTGTGCAGCACGAGGGGCAAATTTGTTTTTCCCCAAATCATGTGCCAAGGACATGAGGCGTTTTTGTTTGTCGGTGAGCGGATAGTCATCGCCGCAGATCGGCATATAAGGCTTTTCAGCCACAGGGGTCGTCATAGAAACATCCTCAACTCAAAAATGGCGGCGTACATAATTCAAAATAGCTTCATGAAAAGGTGCTTCTTGCTCAAAACCCATCAGATGCCCCACACCAGAAATACATTCATACTCAGCAGCCACAATTTTTTGGGCCATGCGTCGCAACACTTCGGGGGGCGCCGTTTTGTCATGCTCCCCAGCCACGCACAAAGTGGGCACTGTGATGGTGGACAGGGCTGCACGTTGCTCAAACTTCACCAAGGCTCGTATGGCTGCGCGGTATGTGTTGGGTGGCACAGCCGACATGCAGGCATGTGCCAAAGCCAAGCTTGGCGGATACTGCTCAAGCCCAGCACCTTCAGGCAATGCTTGCGGGCCAATCATGCTGGGAATTAATCGATCGGCCACTTGCACCATCGATTGACCTGCATCCAAAAGCGCCAATCGCTGCGCCACAAATTGCTTCTGAAAATCACCGTCTTGATGCCCAAATGCAGGACTGCTGGCGGCAATGACCATGCCCGCTATGCGCGACGGGCAATGGGTCCAAGCTTGCAACGCCACCATTCCGCCCATGCTGTGCCCAACCAACACGGCTTGCTTCACTTTCGCGGCATCTAACAGGGCTTCTAGCGATGCTGCCAAGCTTTCAAAACTCAGGGTGCCGTCTAAATGGCTATCGCCATAACCCGGCATGTCCCAAGCCAAGGCTCTGAAACCTTGCTCAGAAAAATAATTGACAGACGATTGAAACCCTTTTTTGCCACCGCCAATGCCATGCAAAAACACCAAAGTAGTTTTGGCGCTGTGTGGCCCTGCTTCAATGTAAGCTGGTGTTGATACACTCATGAAGCGGCGCTTTCAAACACACCCTTGACCAACTCACCTTCTTGAACCACAAACTGTCCATCCAAAGCGATGCTGCAATTGCGCATAGGCAAATCAAAGTGACCTAGGGTGTGACGGCCTGCCACTTCATTGGCGCCTGTGGAGTACAAGAAATTGCCTGCAAAGGCTCGCAGCTCTGTGCCATTGCAATCGCGCTTGTCATAAAAAGTCATGGCATCCCACCTTGCTGCAGGGTTAAGGCCAAAACCCACGTGCGACACGGCACACGCATCGCGATGACCTTCTTTGTCAATCCAGGCTTGGTAGTAAGAGCGCATCATGTCGACATCCACGCCCTCGCCCTGAATGCGCGTGATGGTGTCGTTTTCGATGGTGAGGTGAATGGTGTCACGCACATAACGCTTGAAGGTCAAATTGACATCGCCGGGCGCCATCACCAAGGTGCCGTTCACGCTACCTGCAGCGGGAAACGCCAATGCCAAACCTCCAGGCCAGTGCGACACCATGCCAGGCTTGCTGCAAAAACCCCAAACGCCACCCACCACAGCCGATTTCAACTGAATGTTCAAATCTGTACCCGCCTTTGAAGTGACATGCATGTGTTGCGCGCTACGCAGTTTTTTCATAGCATTGCGCACCACACCTTCAAGCGCAGGATCGGGCACGGTGCGTTCCAAAATTTCTGGGTGCTCGTTGGAAATCATGAACAGGCGAGGCACGACACCATCTGCGCCTCTCAAGATGGCTGGCAATTCTGGCGCGTGCAACATACCCTCTACCGTGCAATCGATGACAACGTTGACACGTTGCAAAGCCGCGATCACTGGCGCCAATTGTTGAATCACATTAGTAGCACCCGTAGAGCGCACAGGCGCAGGTGCCGACAGAGCAGGCGTTGGTAAACACACCTCAAAAATTTTGGCGCCTATGCGCTGCAAGCTTAAGCGAGCCAATTCGACATTCACACGGCGAGACTGGCTCTCGGTAAGCAAGGCCACCACATCACCTTCTTGAATTTTGCACAGCGCAAAGGTGTGTTCAAATGCTTTCAGCCAACGGTGCTCAATTTGCTCAATCAACATGACAGCTCCTAGTTACAAGCCTTCAGGACTGCTTGTCTTTTTAATGTTTCAGCAAGTTTATATGAAATTTCATACAATTAACTCATGAATTCCCCTACCTCCCCTTTTGACATCCAGCACTTCAAGCAAGCACTCTCGCGCTTTCCAACCGGTGTCTCCATCATCACCACCCATCAAATGGGCGAAGCCAACCCCGCAGAATGGGGACATCAATTTGTAGGTTTGACTGCCAGCTCGTTCAACAGCGTTTCACTCACACCGCCTTTGGTGGTTTGGAGTTTGGGGCTGAAGTCTCGCACTCTGCCTTCGTTCCAAAAGGCTTCGCACTATGTCATCAATATTCTGAGCGATCAGCAGTTAGGCCTGTGCAATCAGTTTGCATTCGGGAAAGACAATCGATTTGAAGGCGTTCATTACGATTTAGGCGCATCTGGCTTGCCCACTCTGCAAGGTGCTTTGGCTTGGTTTGAATGTCGAAATCGCAGCCAGTATCTAGAAGGAGATCACATCATTTTTGTGGGTGAGGTTGAAGTGTGTGGCTTTGCAGAAGGCACTCCCTTGGTTCACCAACAAGGTGGATTTTTTGAAGTTGGTCCAGTCAAGGTATAAGTACCATGGCAGAGAAAGAGTTTGTCGACAGTTACTTGCCCTATCTATTGGCAAGAGCCAGCTTTAGCATCTCCAGTGAATTTCACGCGCAAGTAGAAGCTGCTGGATTCACGGTTTCTGAGTGGCGCATTTTGGCTTCTTTGTCTGGCGTGAAGCAACGCACAGTGGGCGAGTTAGCCGACATCGTTTTGGCAAAGCAACCTACCGTCACGAAAATGGTTTTGCGAATGGCCTCTGAAGACTTGGTCATGCGTGCACCCTGCACACTAGACAAACGTCAAGCTTGGGTCAGTATCACACCCAAGGGGCAAAAACTCGTTAAACCTCTTTTAAGGAAAGCCGCACTTCACGAAAAAAATGTACTGAGTTCATTAGGGGAGCCTCAAAGTCAGGCACTGAAATCAATATTGCAGAAATTGTTCAAGCAGTCAAATTGAATTTCAAAAGTAAGCCAATGAAAGCTTGACTTTTGAATTTACAGAGTGTATCGTTGCATGATACACTCATGATTAAAAGCTTTCGCCATAAAGGCATCAAGCAATTCTTTGAGACTGGCAATCAAAGTGGCATTGTCACAACGCATGCATCTAAATTGCGGCGCCAATTGGCCCAATTGAATTTTGCATCCGAGGCATTGCACATGAAAATTCCCGGTTGGGATTTGCATCCGCTTTCAGGAAACCTTAAAGACCATTGGTCGGTTTCAGTCAACGGCAACTGGCGACTTACATTTACTTTCGAAAACAAGGATGCTGTGCTTGTTGACTACCAAGACTATCACTGACCACCATGACTCAAATGCATAATCCGCCACATCCTGGCGAAAGTCTCTTAGAAGATGTGCTACCAGCACTAGGCCTCACTGTGACCAGCGCGGCAGATCAACTTGGTGTATCGCGTGTTCAACTGTCGCGCGTTCTTCATGGCCACTCGCCTATTACGCCTCAATTGGCTTTAAGGTTAGAGAAATGGTTACAAGGTACCAGTGCGGAAGTTTGGCTTAATTTGCAGTTAGCGCATGACATTTGGCACGCTAGAAAAAATAAGCCCATCAAGTTCGTCAAGCCTGCAAAAATTCCCAGCCACTTGAAGCAGCAAATTCAAGGTTTGACAGCCGTCACCTCAATTTCCACCAAAGCACGGTCTTCTACTAAGTCGGCCACTTGAACCAAAGTCATGGCGGGGTAGTTTTTGCCCATCACCTCCTGATAGACCTTGCCCAGCTCTCTGCCGCGCGACACATATTCTTTTTTGTCTTTCACGTACCAAGTCATACGAGCCATATGTTCAGGGCCAGCACCAGCGCAGGCTAATGTGGCTACGATGTTCTGCAGCGCTTGCTTGCACTGCGCCACAAAGTCATCGGTCTCAAACTGACACTGCCCATTCCAGCCAATCATGCCTGCAACAAACACCATCTCGCCGCGGGCGGCAATGCCATTGGCATAGCCTTTGGCAGGCGCCCATCCTTCAGGCTGAAGAACTTTCAAAATTCCTTGTGACATTTAAGGTCCTTATTTTTCTGAATTGAAAGCAGGCGCTTGCTGCCGTAATTTGAAGCGCTGTAATTTACCCGTTTCGGTGCGCGGCAAGCTTTCACAAAACACCACACGCCGTGGATACTTGAAGGGTGCAATGCTTTGCTTCACAAACTCTTGAATTTCTTTTCCTAAGGCGGGTGTGCCTGCGTGACCCGTTTTTAAAACCACAAAGGCCATCACCACTTGGCCACGCTCTGGATCAGCAGCGCCAACCACCCCGCACTCTGCCACCGTAGGGTGCTGCATCAATGCACCCTCTACTTCTGGCCCAGCAATGTTGTAACCTGCAGAAATAATCATGTCGTCATTTCGCGCTTGGTAGCTGAAGTAGCCATCGGCATCCATGACAAATGTGTCGCCCG
>Ga0214921_10001088_pt1 | contig 47259 bp, 42 predicted proteins | sample LL1505_MetaG_FD_177992 | JGI IMG/M metagenome (GOLD analysis project Ga0214921, IMG submission 177992) | Freshwater microbial communities from Lake Lanier, Atlanta, Georgia, United States - LL-1505 | ecosystem: Environmental > Aquatic > Freshwater > Lake | place: USA: Georgia | collected... | reverse complement strand
ACAATGTTTGATTTCAATACGTGGTTCAAACAGTATCTGGACCGATTCAAAATGCATAAACCCGTCGCCAATCTTCTAAAGATTCTTTAAACCCCCCTCTCCTCCTCAAACACCACCACTCCCCCCGCAGCTTACGTTTTCATATATTTCATATATTATTTGAAAACGTAAAAAATCTCAAAGTGTTTATTCATAATTGCGTGGAATGCCGACGTCAAAATACGGACGGCATTGTTCAATGCGCGACCAGGTTAAGCGAAATAGGCCTTCCACAGATGCAAAGGACCGCCACCACTCACGGCCCGCCGAAGACATAAGTGCCCATTTTAACGGCGACGTTGTTTCAACAATGCGTTTTACATCGGCCGGCGATTCCGCAACAAAGTAATGCACACCAATACGTGGCGGCACCAAATAATTTGTCATATCCACGCCTTTTGTAACAATAGGAACCGTTCCGCACGCAAAGTATTCAATTTCACGATTACATTTGGGCCCAAATCCAGGCAAACAAAGACCGAAGCGGGTATTGCACAGTTTTTCCAAATATGCATCTTGACTGTATGGATACGGGCGACCTGTTGAATCAATGGGCATTGAAAACAGCTCAACTGCGGTACTCCAATCAACGCCTGTGCGATTTGCGTGTTGCACACCATTTTCAACCTTTCCTAAAAACAAGGATTTGATTGAACGCGCTGCATACCCTCGCAAGTTATGACCCATTACGGCAATTGTTTCCACTGCACACGGCGAGCGTGGCCAAAATCCCCACACAGACTGGCGCAGTGCAAGTTTGCCTGGCCCAGGCGGCGCAGGATTACCAAATAGCGCCATTTGATATGACGGTTCGTCGGCCAACCAGCGCGGCGTGGGGCGGTCATAGAGTAGCACTTCGCCAATTCCACCCCACCAACAGTGATTTGTATGCGAACTATGCTCGATATCTACATAACCACGTTTTCCCCATAGTTCAGCCATTTCACGAAAGGTATCGCCCGCGTGTGCCCAAATACCCGTTTGTTCAGTTGGAATTATTATACGTGGCTTTTCCACGCCCTTTTTACGTTTAATTTCTACAATCTCTTTGAATCCGAATTTTTTCACTGCGCGTCCAACGTCCATCAAGGCATTTTGACGCTGGTTGACTACGGGCTCGCGATGTTTACACAAGCCAACAACGTGGCGCTGACCACACGCCGCGGCCAAGTGCACAATGTCACCACGAGGCTCCGCTTCATTCATAAATTCCATTACGGTTGCGCCCGCAGGTGCCATCCAAATCCATTCCAGTGCGTCCCCACTGCCAATAATCCAGGAAGCATCTGCTAGCGCGCGGCGACGCACAGACGGCAAATCGCTGTTGGAAACATAGCGAATATTCCAGCCTTCAGGGAATATATGTTCCGCCGTTTCCTCTGCCCACCCACGTGTACATACAGCATCCGTTGCGTCATCTACGAAAAATACAGCTACAGGACCTTCTGCGGGTTGAGAAGTGGGCAAAAGTTTACGAAGGCGCTCCACATCCTCCATTGTGACGTGTGTCTCCGTCGCCGTAGGTGGCACAACCCACGCATTTTCGGTGTAATAATTCATACCGTCGACAATCGGTACTACTGTAATATTTTTTTCCGGCCACACACAATCGTTCAAAAAGGAACCCACATCGCCCAATGAAGGAACCAAAAAATCAGGCGCACCGTCCACAATACCTCGAATAGTCAACGCGCGTGGTAAATAATGCAATACCCACGATGAAAGACGTGTGCACGCTGACGGATTCAAGGGAACTGCAATCATTGCGGGCACGTGAATACTTGCCGAAAGCGATGATTGTTGTGAACGTTCCCATCCATGTATCCAGTTGGAGTGATTCCCAACATAAATACGCTGAAAATCGGATACAAGACCTTCCGCTGTTACAAATACACCCCCACGGAAATTGTACAACGTTTGCTCCATGTTTGCAGGCGCCCACATATTTTGTTCATTTGGAAAGTATACGTACGGACCGCCGTGGTGACGCAGCATTGAACACATTGTTTTCACATCCTCTTCTTGCACTGCGCACAATGGACGCACAAATGATTTATATGTTGTTTGCGATGCCCATGCGGATACTACATCTTTGGGCGGGCGTGCCACGTCCTGTAAATTTTTCACGACCGCACACGGTTGAATGGCCGTCGGGTCAACATATAGATAAAAAGGTCTATATAACACATCTTTTGGGTCATAATTACGAATGTTAGAAGCGTGCATATGCATTGTTTTAATGGAATATGCCGGATTTACCACAAGAAACTTTTTGCGCAACATTAGCAGTGTAATTGCATTATCACAGCCTGGTTTGCCAAATGGAAATCCAAATTCGTCCATTGAAATATCAAAATCCAAACAATCGCGCGCGCAAATCCACGAATCCTGTGAATCTGAACGTGGTCCAAACAGTGTTGGCTCGGCCCCATCTTCCCATCGCAACAGCGCCAAAAACAGGCGACGTTCCGCAAGGCGCACACGCCACAGATGTACAAGTGAATCGTGGAACCACATATCACTGTTTGCAAATACTACATAATCGCCGGCAGGTACAAGTTCACGAGCATTTATCAATACATCGGCAAATGTTAACCGATGTCCAAGGATTTTTGTTTGAAGCTTTGGGTGTGTAGGAAGGTCGTTGTATGTTTCTTCGTTGAGAAGGACAATATGATCAATATAGTTCGATGCAAGATTTTTTTCAAGACACGACTGAATTTCGCGTTGACGACGACGCGTTGGGTGTTTGAAGTATTGTTGAAATAGCCACGTTCGAGGCACGCACGTATCATCGGCTCCGTTAATTTGAAATAGGCGACCGTCACACGTACGCGACCAGGCGTCGTATTGAACGCCAACCCCAAATGGCATTACTGTGCGGTCCACGGGCGCAGTCCATGCAACACGATTCATATGCAAAATATGCGCCACGCACAATATGATTTTCTCATCCGCGTCCGAGTCGGAAACCGGTTCGCCCAAATAGGGATACGAATCATACAAATCTTCAAACAACAGTATGCGCTCACACTGAACTCCATCCAGTTCTTGAATTGCATCACTTGATGCAGAATTGCACAACACAAGGGTTTCGCATGTATTTTCGTGAGGAAAAAGTGCGCGTAGCGTCGTGGTCCACGCACCAACGTCACGCACAATAATGGCGGCCGGCATGCCGCCACACAGTGCGGTTAATGCACCAGGTTCTGTGCATACAGGAAACCAGCGATTCCAACGTACACTGGCATTAAATCCGTCGCGAATCCATACAAGAGTTTTATTATCGGTCGAAATCTGCGTTTCAGACCGCAATATTTTGATTGGCTGTCCTGTTGTTGGATGATGCGCAAGCATTGTTGTATTTAGTAAATACATCAATGATTTAGGCCCTTGGGTCACGGGCCCTTGGGTCACAGGCCCTTGGGTCACGGGCCCTTGGGTCACAGGCCCTTGGGTCACGGGCCCTTGGGTCACAGGCCCTTGGGTCACAGGCCCTTGGGTCACGGGCCCTTGGGGGTCAGCGGGTCAACGATTAGATATAAAAATATTGCGCATTTGTAATTGAGCTCAGTGTAAACGTACTTGAATACGTATCGCCACCGTAGGATACAATGCCTTTCACATAATTGTTGTGGGCATTGGAGGCCGCAATGGGTACAGGATTGATTAAGTTATAAAACACAAGTGTGCTAACAGGGTCGGCAAGTGATGTAAGATTTAAGTTTGTCATTTGGGCAAATGCAAATGGATCAGGATTACCTGCAGATATAGGGCCGGCAAACACGGTTTCAAAGGGTGCACCGGCAAATGATGACAATAACGACATTGTGTAGGAAACAAAACATGATTCACCTGCGGTTGTGAACGTGTTTGTTGCTTTGGACATTGTTGTATTTGCAAACACCCATCGTGTTCCGCCATCATACGTAATTGTATTGGCCGTAAAACTATAATTGCGTGTATTGGATGCGTTACGGAATGTAAATGTAAACACGGCACCGCGGGACGAAAGAATATTAATCGCATCACCATAATTCACAAGTGCAACTTTAAAATAGGGGTATCCAAATGTTGCTGACAATTCACTAAACTGGTTGATGGGCGGGAATGTCAATAGGGACGCAATGGTGGTAGAAGGCACCGACCCTGTGTATCCAACACTATTTACATAGCCATTGATTAGATTCTGCACACGATAAATTGAGTTACCATTGAGTGATGTGGATACAGTGGATGCATATACAGTTGCATTTGCGGTGTATAACGGCCAACGGCGTGCATCTGTGACCGCTACCAATTCTTGGCCGACCAAAAATTGTGTTGCCGTAGGATAATTGCGCGGGTACATTTCAATTGTGTCAAATGTAGGCAATATTGTATTGAACGACACTTCTGCAGCTTCCATTGGTTTGCCATTAATATAGGCACGCACCCTTGTTGGAACCACAGGCACAGATTGATTCATTAAATAGGGTGCACGAATCGTTGCTGTGGATTGCGAAAGCGGGTATGGCCCATACATATTTATGCTTGACCCGTTCACATTTACATCCAGCATAACTTCAGGCATATAGGGCGGTGTACCGGCCGTGCCATAGGGGAAATAACTATAATTGGACCAACTGACTTGAATGGGTGTACCACGCCAGAAATCCGACGACGAGAATCCACCAAGACTTCCTTTGTATACTTGAAGTGCGCCCACGGAAGACACCGACGGGTTTTTGACAGCCAAGCGTGGAAACACATTCAATAAATTAGTATATAACATACTATTCAAAATGGTATATTCATACTGAAGTGTGTAATCTGCATTACTGATGTATGGATACATATTGCCCCACACAGTTGTTGGAATACCCCAACGGTATGCATCAAATCGCAATAGTCTGTTGTTATTACTATACGAGGCACCAATAGTGCTAATGTCAATTGTGATTACACCTCGTCTAAAATCCAAGTTACTTAATGAGTTTGATAAATATGTAAGTGCGTAATTGGACCCACCATTTAAGACGTTATACACATTGACATTGAAGTTTCGGTATGTGGCTAAATCCATATTTCCAACAAAATTACCACCTGTTAAGTTTATTGTTTGAACTGTATAAAGAGATGAAAGTGCAACTGTGGACGCCTGTGCATTTAGTGAAGCAACAAATTGGTTGTATGTTGTTATTGTAGAGTTTTGGATTGTTGTGAGAGTAGATGTTGCCGCCACGGTGGTTTGTGCATATATAGCTGAATTTGTAGACGTAAGTGTGCTATTCAAAATATTTGGGTATGTAAATATTGTTGAATTAAAGAGGCCGTTTTGTGTACTTAATTGGCGACCAAATGTTGTAGACATAGAAGACATATTTACCGCAAATTGCACGGCTTGTGTGCTTGTTTGAGTAGAAAGTGTATTAAATAAATTCACTGATGAAATATACAACCCAGTCTGCGTATTTATTGTGGACGCAAAAACAGTGGATTGCGCAGTTAATAATGCAGTTCCTGAACTTGCAAATGTACTCAAAGAACGGAAAGCCAATGAAGAAAATGTGGAAAGTTGCTCGCCTGCGGGCGACGACAGGTATGTAAGGACGCTGGATTGAAATTGTGTACCCGTAGATAATATGATTGCCTGTGTAATGGACGATGTTGTGGAATAGAATCCATCCGTCAAATTATAGATGGTCGAATTCAGGGATGAAAATATGTACACAGACCCTGTGCTATACAGTGACGAAATCATTGACGACGTGAATGCAATGGTACTTGGAATCAGCGTGCTCAACGTTGAAGCATACATTGTACTATTGTAGAAATTAAAGTACGATTGTGCAATAGAACGATTTTCAATTGTTGTGGAAATGTACAGCGACGACTGAAACGCATAGTTACTTAAAATAGTACTTCCAATCAGTGTGGACGTATATGCCTCCAATTGCATAAATGAATCGTAAATGTTTGCCAAAATAGAACTTGTTGTAATGACTGAAAACTCATACTGAAGACCACGAAGTGTGGAATTGAAGGATGTGTTTGTGGATTGTTGTGCTAACGCGGCATTATATGCAATGGTTGAAAATGTAGAAAAGTTATTATACAAGACCTGCGTTGATAGTGTCAAATAGCCCACATTGGATGAGATGGTGCTTATTGTTTGAAATGTGCGAGTATCTTGAAGACCCTGACTCGTGCTTACAAAGGTGCTAATCCAATTGTTGGAAATGGACGATAAGTTTGTGCTCAATTGATTCAAACCGGCAACATTGAGTACAAGTCCATCCAATGTACTATTTTTCACAGTCATTGTGGATTGCAATGTACTTGCAATTGTACTAAGACCGACGTACGCATTTGTTTGAATTGTACTTGCATACGAAAATAGGCCACTGGATGTACTTAGCAGTTGCTGTGTAATAACAGAGCTAAATGTATTCAAATCACTATTTGTTGCCAAGATTGTGGAAAGTGATGAAATCTGCGTTATCAAGTTGGCGGTTGTTGAAACTAAACTTGTTTTTAGGTTTTGATTTGCAGCATTTGCTAATCCTGTGGAAGAGCTTAGCAACGCCTGTGAAAAGGACGTACTCAAGGACGATAATCCAAATACGGTTGTACTTAACACGGCACTTGTTTCATTATAAAATGTGGACATACTACTGAGTCCCAACACCGTCGTATTCACATAATTAATCAAATAATTGCTTGTTGTATTGATTTTATTGTTCAGTATATTGCTGGTAATGTTGAGTTGATTGGACAACAAGTTGATGGAATTTGAAAGCGCTGCATCATTTCGTGTAAGTGAACTTATGCTGCTATAAATCCATTGCTGTGTACTTCCAATATAGGTTGATTGAAAATTCAATGTGCTAAATGCGGTACTAAACATTGCACCAACATTGCTGCCAAGTCGCTCTATACCAGTGCTCAGCGTAGACAAATTGGCCGGATTTACGGAATTACTCCAATAGGTTTGACCTTGACCATTTGCGTACAAGCTGTATGTTGTTGAAATGGGTGCATTTGCGGGGGTTCGGAAGTTCAGTCCTCGTAAAAGGACTGTGTCCAGTGTTTGCGTCGTAGTAAACGCCATCTAGATTCTGTTGGGAAAATAGGGCTTTGTGCTCCTCCGCAAAGCGGTCTAAATATATATCAAAAGACATAACAAGAATAGATTATGTCTCAATCAGGAGGATTATTACAGTTGGTGGCCACAGGCCGGCAAGACATTTATCTTTCCGGTAATCCACAGACCACATTTTTCAAACAAGTATATCGTCGCCACACAAATTTCAGCATTGAAACCCAGCGCATTCCATTTGATACATCGGCGGAATTCAATCGATTGATAACACTAACAGTGCCACGAAGCGGTGATTTATTACATCAACTATTTTTGGAAATTAAGCTTCCCGAAATTAGTCCAAATGGCCCAGTACCAGAATCTCAATCGGGAAAAACGGGATGTGGCACATCGACCGAACCGCCCACAGATTATAGCACGGTCCAAAATGCCGTAAGTTGGGTTAATGGTATAGGTTATGCAATGATTGATTACATAAGCATTCAGATTGGTCAACAAGAGATTGACCGCCAATATGGTGAATTCTTGTATTTATGGGCACAGCTTACAACACCGGGGTCTAAACAAGCAGGTTTGAAATATATGGTTGGGCAACAAGACGTGTATAGTGACAGCACACAAACAGGTCCATTGCGTCTGTTTGTTCCTTTGCAATTCTGGTTTTGTCGTAATCCAGGGCTTGCACTCCCATTAATTGCACTGCAGGCAACACCGATTCGCATTTATATTAAATTACGTAATGGTTACGATATGGTTTTTAGCAATAGTTTGGAAAACGCAGCGCTTCAGGAAAACACGTGTCCAGAAGACGTAATTGCGAAGCCTCCGACAATCACGGAAATGACGCTTTGGGGCGATTTCATTTATTTAGATGTGGAGGAGCGTCGTCGATTTGCCAGTAGCAAACACGAATATCTGATTGAACAGGTGCAACAACAAAAACGCTACAGTATTCCCAAAAATACCACGATTGCAAATGTACCGCTTACATTCAATCACCCAATGAAAGAAATGATATGGGTCGTAAACCAAGACCGTATGTTGCAGGCGCACGAATGGTTTAATTATGGCAGCCGTATGTTAAACGAATATGGTATTCCAAACCTTGATTTAATCAGCACATCGCTGATTCAGTTTGACGGATACGACCGGTTTGAAGAACAGGGCGCCGAATATTTCCGGCTTATGCAACCTTGGCAGTATCATACCGCCATTCCAAACGATTTCATTTATGTGTACAGTTTTAGTCTAAACCCCGAAGCCGCACAGCCGCAGGGAAGCTGTAACGCAAGTCGTATTGATAGCATCGTCTTACAGGCGCGCATGAATCCACGTGTACAATCTCGTGCTGCAGGCATAACTGTATATGCAATCAATTACAACGTGTTACGCATTGCTGCAGGACTTGGTGGGCTATTGTTTACCGTGTAAATGGATGCGCCCAAAGAGCGCATCTTATTTATCATACAAGACGGTAGAGGATGACGCACGTGAGTGAAGTCAGTGTTTGGGGGAACCCAGACAGAAGTTTCATGACATTTATGATTCTGTCTGTGCTGCTGGGATTTTTAGGGTTTGACCATTTTTACCTACGTAGCTATATGTCAGGATTTCAAAAGATGTTTACAAATGTATTTTTCCTTGGCATATGGTATTTCTGGGATTTAATACAAATCTTTCACGATGGGAAAAAGGTGCGTACAGACGGGCTAAGTAGCCCATTGGATTGGATAAAAGGAATTGGACGCGGCGTGTTTCCCACACTAGAACAGGAAGGTAAATTTGAGGCCCCCAAATCGTATTTGATTTATACATTTTTGGCCGTCTGTTTTGGGTGGCTTGGTGCCGACAAGTTTTACATTGGGAATGGCTGGCAAGGCGTGCTCAAGTTGTTTTCCACGCTAAACATATTCCTTTTCTTAATAGGATTTGTGTGGGTATTGTGGGATGCCTTCCATGCACTGTTTATGACCAAATCCGTTGTAAATAGTAATATCACTGCGCCGTTGCCGTTCAGCATATTTACAGGTCCCGTGGACGGACGGGAATTGTTTATGGTAAAGGAAAAGAAGGGCGGTGACGGCGGTTTCTGCTTTATGGATTGGTTGGAAAAGACGTTTAGTTTTGGGACCAGCAAGCCCTCCAGTTTTGATTGGCGCAAGACATATCGTGATATTGCAGTGCCACTTATGACACCGCCAATTGTGGGTGCTGTTCACAAAGCATCGGATACAATCAATAAAGTTGTGGATGCGGCCGCCAGTGGTGTGAACTTACCGTCTATGTCCGAATTGACAAATATGGTGATGCCCAGTGCGCCACCAGCAAACAACGACCCCAGTGCACCCCCCAACAATGCCTCTGCGCCGGCAAATAATGATCCAAAAGCACAAACAGGCGGCGGCGTTCAAGTGTCAGGCCCAGGCGCGGTTATTGGCGGTACGTTAACAGCGCTTGTACTAGCCGGAGGTCTAAAGGGCTTTTATGATTTCATTAGCAAACAACGCGGATGAAATTGTTAGAAACACAAGAACAATTTGAAAGTCTTTGGTTTGGCGACCCCGAAACCACACGACCATGGATTGTGTATTTCACAGCGGCATGGTGCGGCCCTTGTCAAAAATTAGACTTGGATGCATTGGATGCCGCTGCTGCACAGGCAAATATACCCTTTTGGAAATGTGAATATACAGTGAATGATTACACTGCAGGTTACTGCAGTGTACGCAAATTCCCTACATTTGTGTACTTCGATCCCGGCAAAATTAGGGCAACGCACTCATCAAACGTTACTTCAGCAGTTATTGATTGGATTCAATCACTTTCATCAATATAATACAAACGTAGGGTTCAAAATCATATGTTTGTATTCAAAATGCATTACAGCATTTTACTAATAAATGTACTGAACATCATTCGAAGTTCATCATTACTTTTTTCAAGCCGTTCAATGCGATTGGCTTGATCTCGCACTATGGGCAATAACAATACACCCAATCGGTCATACTGTACTGCTTTAAAACCGTTGTGTTCTTTTACAATATCAGGCACTATAGCTTCTACATCTTGTGCAATCAATCCAATTTCAGTTTCTCCCGGAGTGGCAATATAATTATATGTACATGGAGTAAGACTGAGCAATTTGCTTGGACTTAGGTATCCATTTATGTTTTCTTTCAAACGACGATCGGAATAGGTATCCATAGAACGTGTAATGATTCTATCAAAAAATGCAACACCGCTTACATCCAATGTGACATTTGGCTGCGACGATGACGCTTTTCCAATAAGGACTTGTCCGCCATTGTAATAAATATTGTCAGTACGTGTAATCCAGCTGTTGTTTACAAATCGTCCAAAATTACCTCTGTATACATAACAAGTTACAGCAGGTGGTGATAAACGACATACTTGATTAATTGATACACTATCCGATTGATAACACGTGAAAAAACCAGAATCGGGGTCAAATACAAAACCCAATTGATAATTTTTTATTATATCCTTGCCGTTTTGTGAAAGCTCACCCGACTGCTGAGTACGAAAAAAGTCACCTCGCCATGCACCATTTGGATTGAAACTAAACGGAATAGTATTTTCAAACATATTGACATTTGTAGTCTTTGTTACGCCTGAAAATGCAAAGTCAGGATTGGATTCGATTGGAGCAAGACGGCATTTGTTAATACGATATAAGTATGGAATAGATTGCGAACGTTCAATGCTAAATACATTTACGCCGTTGATTGTTGTTGCAACGGCCGCTATTTCATCGTCGTTGATGCCAAATTGATCTTTGATTTGTTCATTTGTAAGTGCAATAAAATCATCGGGTGGCGTGGATGGAAGCGGGTCACTCACAATTTGCTCTGGGAAAATTGTTGGTGCAAATGCTTTTTCACTGTAAAAATTTATATTTGGATCAGTGCTTGCACGCCATAAAAATTTTTTCAACAATAACGTTGAAGAATCATCTGTGTTTATCAACGGTCCTTTGTCCGTACTCATCCTTGATTTGGATCAACATTTCCCGGTAAGTTCACTATCCGCAAGTGTTTTTCAAAAGTCAATGTAAGGGAGGATGTCAAGTCCATATGATGCAACCATAGTGAATCTTTCTTCGGGACAGATTCATTTTGCCGACCCGTCCAAACCATGGGGGCCAGACGATTTTCCAAATTTGCCATCCACATCACTGGCATTCACTGCACGTGGTCGCATTGAAGATGGAAATGTGAGCACAATTACATTTACAAATGCAATCACATACGAGAACTATGAACCTACAGCAATACAGGCCAATCTTTTGAAGTCGCTGCAAATCCAACAAGATGGCGTTGTCGTGTATGCCGAACCTCGGGTAGGTTTTGTATCTTCCTTTAGTGCTGCATTTTCACAGCCTATTACTGGATTCGGTCCGTCAAGTATTGGAGGCGCAAGCATATTTGATGTGACTACGCTATCACCAGATACAATTACAAATGCAATCGGCAAATTGGATGCCTGGATTGCAAATGCATTTCTGTATCAACCTCCATCTGTATCCTATGTTGCAAATGAAACAAATGCATTTTATGGCGGTGTGCAGTGGCTGAATCCAAATGTTTACAATCTACTTGATAAATCAGTTCCGTATGTGAACTCTATACTGTTTATTGTTGGAGACCCGTCAACTCCTAATTTTCTTTCGTTTGAAATCAACGATTGCAATTATTTTCCATACAAAACTTATCGCGATGGCATATCACCGGCGTTTTATCCAGTTGTAAAGCTGCGCATATTTACGGATTGTTTTGTGCCATCCGCGGACGTTTTGTATACAAAGCAGGTGATGCAAAATAGATGTGTGCGCATTATTTCGGAATCAGGAAATGCAACGTTCCCAAACAATGGCAAGGTGTTTGCAATCAATCATACAAATGGTGTTGATAGTTACACAACGGTTTCCATTTATTTACCTAATTTGGCTGCGTCATATCCCAAAGATAGTCCGGTCCCAGTGCGTGTTGTGTATTTGAATAAGACGGATGGCGTTGTAAATGTTGCACAGTTTTCAACAATACAGGCAAGTTTTGGTGGACCTGGTCCATTGGCTGCCATTGTGGGCAACAATGCAACTGTGGCTGCCGTTTCGATGGATTGTGTGCGACCAATTTATTCGGATGCCGTGCACAGCATAACAGACCCGTATTTCAGTTCATATCAAACAATGTACACATATAAACAAATGACGACCGCTCATAATGCCGGATTCGGATTCCGTTACGGAATGTCAACTGTAACAGATAACATAAATCTTGTATCGTCAATTAAAGACATACCGTTCATAAAATCTTCACCGTATGTTGCATCCACACAAACGGTGACGCTAAGTGGATTGTTAGCAGGTGCACAATACAGCACGTCGACGGCTGCAACAAATCTTGCAAAGCTTCAGGGGGATTATACAGCGGGTCCAACACTTTCCACGCTTTTTCCATCCACTATAACGCCTCGCATTGATGTTATGTCCATCATTCAAACAACACCAAATTCGTTTTCAGCAAATGGTTCAACGCTTACATATGCATTGTATGGAGGTGCAGGTGCCGGTTGGGCAAACGGAGTAAATGTAAGTACAGATGTTATATTTTTATCGTCAAATACAACAATTCAGTTTCAATTAAATGCGCCAGTGCAGTGGAATGATGCAAGTTTTCCAGGAGATAGAAGCAGTATTACAGTTCAAACAATTTATACAGATATTAACAACCTGACGCATCCAGGCTTGCCTTTAACAGTAAGCACAGTTCAAGAAGATTTTTCACTTGGAACTCCATACAGTGCAATTGATAGCATAAACAGTATAATTGCAACAGTAACTGATTCACAAAGCGACCCAGCAAAGCAAAAGTATTTTTACAATGTTATGTTGGAAGGAACACGCACGATAAGTTCTATCAGTGAAACATTTCAAAAAGTTACATTGGTACTCACAAATCGCACTATTGTTGGAGGTCCAAGTGGTGTTGTACAACTTCAAACGTTTTCCACGCCAACACAACTGTTTCAAACAGATGCATCGAATCCATTTTCTATTCAAGATATTACTGTTGCAAACAAAATAGAGAACGTGACTGCAATATCTGGACTGTATACACCGAGCCCATCCTCCATCATAAAGTTCAATGTTAATACACAAAATATGGCAAATAATTATTTTGGGGGTCACAAGATTGTGGAAACGCAATTGTATCAGGAGAATGTACCAATGGCAGACCCTGTTACAATTTCATCCGGTGTTTTTATTTATCAAAATGCGAGTGAAATCACTGCACTGCCTTTTCCACAAAATAGCACATTGACCCTTAGTTCATTGCAGCTCGTATTTGGAGACAATATATATCAGGACCCATTTTATCCAAATGAATATAACATACATGCCACAGTGTATCCAGGAAATACGACCGCTGCGCCCCTAACAGCAATTTCCTCGCTGCAATCAACGATTTATATTGATACCGTATCACATCCAAACAATTTTGTATCGCCGTTTGCGTCGACCGGCAAACGCATTGTGTCATTATTGCCACGCCTTGAAAATCCAGGTTCGCAAAACAATATGAATGATGGCGTAAATCCAAGCACAATGTGTGTTGGTGCTGGATTAAATGTGGCATTGAGCTCATTTATCAACCTAGTGCTTCCAGGCACGGTGAATTATTCAACCATCCTTAATTACAATCATTATTCGTCCATTAGTAGTATTTATACAGACGTGTACAGTCGTGAATTAATTTATGCAAATGGGCGTTATAGTCATCCCGTTGGACACGACTTTAGTGTATTCAATGGCACAAAACTTGGCGTGCCAAGTGCATTGTATCCAGATTTTACGTACGATTTGATAAACGATGTGAACTTTGGTTGCCGTTATGCATCATTTGCATACGAAACACCGGTGTATTCACCACCTATGATGTTGCAGTATATTAACGTGTTTGTAAACAACCCTAATCTTGTAAGCTCCATTAATGCATCACGTGCACAGAATACAAACAACTGGTTTCCTGATGCTCCTGCAATTGATTTGTATGACTCTAAGATAAAGTTGCACGCAAAGCTATTTGCTGCATACGACGACCAAACAGCACAAACAGTGGAAACATCCTGGGTCAATGTCATTAAATCCCTGGATGAATATACATTTAATGATAACACATTTGATATTGGAGGATGTATGTTTGTTTCAACGTTGGGAACTTCACGAGTAATGTACAAGTCTCAAATCAATCGTCGCGCCTATACGAAGATTTGTGCTGTTGTGCGAATAGGCATTGCATCCGATGGCGGCATCTACAGCGGAGAGCCCATTTCGTTCAGTGACATAAATGTAACATTTTCGGATGCTTAATCAAATGGCGGAACAGCTGGACACAGTAATTGTTGGCGGTGGTATTGCCGGTTTGTCTGTTGCAATTGGACTTGCGCGCCGCGGGTCGCGCGTGACTGTTTTGGAACGGTATCCGGCCTATGGTGGGCGCATTGTGACCCATCGTTCCAACAAAACCGCCGATTTGCCGGCATTGCAGTATGAAATCGGCGCAGGTCGTATACATCAAGACCATACGCGTGCGAATGCACTTGTGCAACGCTATGGTCTTACAAAATATCCAATTTCCACGGATTCAAAGTACAATGACCAGCCAAACCGATTCTTGGATATGATGGATGCATTGCGCGGATTGTATGAAACACAGTCGCGTCGTGCACTTGGTACAACAACAATAGGCGAATTAGTTCCCGACGATTTGCACGCATTGTTTATACAGTATCCATATTGGGCGGAAATATTTATGATGCGTGCGGATTTGGCGTTTGATTTGTTTAAGCCCAGCGGCCCGATGGGTTCTAGGGAGCCAGATTTTTACGGACTCAAAGAAGGCCTGGATGCATTGATATATGGGCGTGTCAAGGACGCACACGAAGCAGGCGTAGATTTACGGAATCGTCATCGTGTGCACGATGTACAGCGATTGGGCAAGGATTTGTTTGAAATTACGGGCGATTATGGAAAAAAAGCAGAAGCAAAACCGTTCAAAATACATGCACGTCGTGTGATAATTGCCACTTGCAGGTGCAGTTTGAGTGGATTCTCGGTTTTGAAAGGCACGCATATGCTCAAACAAACAGGCACAAGTCCGCTTACACGCATATATGCAGTATATCCTAAACCTGTATGGTTCAAAGGGATGGGAAAGATTGTTACGGATTCGCCGCTACGTTATGTGATTCCAATTGATGAATCGAAAGGATTAATAATGATTTCATATACGGATGGAGACGACACAAAGTATTGGAAAGATATGGATGATGCTAAACTTAAAAAAGCTATTGCGGCTACTGTGCGCCGCACATTTCCTGACAAAGACGTACCTGAACCGTTGTATTTACAAAAGCACGAATGGCCGTCTGGATGTACATATTGGTTGCCTGGTACGTATGATGTCAAAGATGCGATGCAAGAGGCAATGAATCCAGGACCCAATTTGTATGTTGTGGGCGAATCCATTAGTCTTCAACAAACATGGATTGAGGGAGCATTGGAATCGGCTGAACAGTTACTTCGTAAATTAACCAAATAAATCATTGTAATTTATAAAAATGACTTATGACATTTTTATATATCTTATTATAGAGAATGGCGGATGCATCTTCCACGACTCGTCGTCGCAAGCAGCGTACACTGTTTGCCGATAAAGTTATTCAGCAAACCAACTTTGAGAAAGGTTGGAAAAACTATATAAAATTGGAGGGCGGGTATCCTGGGTTGGGTGCAATATCGGCCCCGCCATACCTTGACATGATTGATGGTGCTACGGAAACAACAAATGCACAACGGTTAGCATATGTTGATAGTGTGCCTGATAAAGTGCGGGTCCCCGATGCACCATCCAATGTTGTAGCCACCACTGGAAATGCACAGGCATCTGTTTCGTTTACTGCGCCATCCAATGGAGGGTCGCCAATAACTGGATACAAAGTTACGTCAAGTCCAGCAACAACAACGCAAACTGGAACAACTTCGCCTATACTATTTACTGGTCTTACAAATGGCACGTCCTACACCTTTGGTGTTATTGCTACAAACGCCATAGGTGATTCGCCTGCATCAGCACCTTCTAATGCAGTAACACCTGTCACAACTCCAGCAGCGCCTACAAGTTTGTCGGCGACAGCTGGTGACGGCGAAGCATCCATTTCATTTACTGCAGGGAACGACGGTGGTTCTGAAATCACAAACTACGAGTATTCAACTGATGGAAGCTCGTGGACCGCCCTAAGCCCAACAGACGTCACATCGCCGGTTACAATCACCGGACTTACAAATGGTGTTGCATATACAATATATTTGCGGGCCGTGAATGCTGTTGGAAGTGGAGCATCATCATCTGAGGTTTCAGTGACACCTGTTGCAACAACAATTAGTTTTACGACTGTGGGTTCAACATCATGGACGGCGCCTACTGGCGTAACCAGTATTGACTACGTTGTAATTGGTGGCGGTGGTGGTGGCGGCGGCGCGTACGATGTAGGTGGCGGTGGCGGTGGTGGTGGTGGCCTTATACTCAATGGCACAAAGTCTGTCACACCTGGAACAACCTATACTATTACAGTCGGAGGCGGTGGTGCTGGAGGAACTGGTATCGGAGGCGGAGGCGGAGACACAGATGGAGCAAGTGGCAACAGCTCGTCGTTTGACAATGTTATTGCCACGGGTGGTGGTAGTGGCGGCGGCAGTCTAAATAACCGCACAGGCACAGGAGGTGCACAAGGAAATGCTGGAACAGCTACCGCTCCTACCGGAGGTAGAGGAGGACGAAGCAACGGACCTGTCAGTGCTGGAGGTGGTGGTGGCGGTGGTATGGGCAGCGCAGGCACGTCAGCTTCAAGCAATGCAGGAGCCGCCGGCGGTTCTGGTATTACAGTAACTATTGGAAGTACAAGTGTGTCAGGAGGTGCAGGCGGCAACGGCGGCGACAGAGGCTCGAATTATAATGGTGCCAACGGCACGGCAAATACTGGTAATGGCGGTGGTGGTGGAGCCGCAGTGTCCAACGATGGGTCTAGTGGTGGCGCAGGCGGTTCAGGTCGCGTGGTTATCAAATATTAAAATTACACAGTGAAAATAATATTTTCATAGTGTAAGAAATGCAAGATACATACTTGTTCACAATCACATTATGCATAATAATTGCGTTTTATGTATACGTGGGATGGCCCCGTGCACCGTACATTTCAGACATATACTTTATCAATTTGGACAAGGATGTTGAACGCCGCAAGCATATGGAATTGCAGGTCCCAAATGCAAGTCGGTGGCCCGCAGTAAACGGTGCAGATTTGACACCAGATGACATGGCTCGTTACAACGTTTCGGAATCTGTTTATAGTCATCGCAAAAACTGGGACGGCAAAATGCGCAATGCAGGCGTTGTTGGATGCTGGTTGAGCCATGTGACTCTTTTGCGCTATTTGGCAACTACGCGCACCCCCGACCACGCGGCGCATTTGATTTTGGAAGACGATGTTACTGTTACTCCAGCGGCCCTGGGCCCACAATTGTTACAGGATCTTCCAAGCGACTGGGACATTGTGTATTTCGGCATTACAAAACCAAACATTGCCAAAAAGATCACCGAATCGGTATACAAATTGAAATCGCAATCATTATACGGCAAGGGAAACTTTGGCACATTTGCCTACGCCGTACGCCACGGCAGTCTGCAAACAAAAATCCTGCCCTTCTTTACACATTTCCTAAATGCATTTGATGTACAAATCAACCAGGCGTTTGATAACTGGAATGTGTATGCAATTCAGCCAAATGTGATTGTTGCAGATTCTGAACATCAGCCCAAATCCAGCATTGATGAAAATGTTTAGTATACATAAAGAATGAAACTCACACAGAACGTCGTGTTTATAATTATTGTCGTAATTATAACCACGTGTCTATTTGTATATGGTGCACACGATTATGTATTGAATCGTCGTCCTCACGTAAAAGACATTTGGGTCATCAACCTTGACAAGGATACGGAACGTATGGCCGCCATAACAGCGCGCACACAACATATAAGCGACATTGTACATCGTTGGCCCGCCACAAACGGCAAAGTCCTAACGCGTGAAGAGATTCACAAAGAAGGCGTGGGATACGCAATGACACGCACAGGCGACCAAGAAAAGGACAAGGCCGGTGAAATGCGCAATCGCGGCGTTGCTGGATGCTGGCTCAGCCACAAACGATTATTACAACATTTGGCAATACTGGATGTTCCAGAATATTACGGACACCTGATTGTGGAAGATGATGTGGAGTTTCCTGCAGATTTCTTGAAACCCGGCGATGAGTGGCACGCTGTATACAAAACCATTCCTACTGACTGGGATATGGTATACTTTGGACTTACCGAACCATTGGGAAAACCCATAGCGCCACGTGTTTTGCGTGCACGCACCGCCCACGGTGATGGAAATTGGGGGACACACGCCTACATGGTTCGTCACGGTTCTATCAAAACAAAAATCCTGCCTTGGTTATCCTATATGAACGATGCGATTGATGAACAATACAATTTGAAACTGGGGGATTGGAATGTGTATGTTGTAGAACCCGCAATCATTACATTAAATGAAATAATGAGCAAGAATTCGTCATTACTGAAAGTAAATGTAGGAGCCGCAGATACTATGCAAATGACATACTAACCATCCTCTAAGAAAATTGAAACATTCGTCCACCTTTTTTTGCACCAGCAAGTAATAACAGTATGGAAAATCCACAGAAGTGTATGGTATGCGGCGAACAGGGTCATCCTTCCAGTCATTGTCCTGAACTCAACCCGCCCATTAAAGATACTGGAATGCACGGCGAGTCATCTAATGAGGGGCACACGCACCGCGCGTCACCTCACGGCGGGCTAGGTCATCAACACGAGCATTCCCACGTGAAATGGCATCGGAACGACCTGTGTGTGCCATCACATGCTGCAGTGCAATGCCCCCACCCATGTACAGTTCTAGCATAGGTTCAATCAAGTCAACGTGAAGTGCCGGTTTCTTATCCGATTTTTTCCATCCTGCTGCACGCCACGCCGGTCCCCATGTTGTTACACATTGAATCGCATACTTTGAATCTGTATAGACCGTTCCGGTGCATGCAGATTCACGCAAATATTGTAAGGCATACAGAAGTGCACGAAGTTCCGCGCGTTGATTTGTTTGCGCTTCCACCGCTGGCACACTTTCTGCATACGCATGCACTTCTGTTTCATCATTCATTACAACCACAGCATATCCTGCACGTGCACCCGGTCGGCCATTATTTATGCACGAACCGTCACAAAAGACAATTGTATTCATTGCAATTCCCAATAAAAAATATGCAAAATCATTTTTTCGTACTCCTAACCAGAATGGACGCACATACAGCAATTCACATTGGCCATCTTGCCGTGATTGGCCCCCTTTTGACATACGTAGGTCTTGCGCGCGATAACACTCCGGCCGTTATTCTTAACAGTCTTGGTGTCACCGCCGTTGCCATTTTTTTCTACCACTGTTATCGTGCCTATGGTAAGCTCAAGGAAAACAAAAGTGCCTGGGTAAACTGGATTCACATACTGTTTGTCGCCCCACTTCTTTTCTTAGTGGCCTACCTGAAAAAAGACGCAAGTCGTCGGTATTACGAGATGATACTGCTCCTTGGTGTTGCCGCAATTGGCTACCACGGAATCTATCTAGCTCGCGATTACTTACAAATGTAAATAACCCTTACTTTTGTCCTACAGAAACCATATGAATCTTTTCATATGTTTCCTGTGGAACTATGCCCTTAAAGCATGTAATTGAATGGTACAGGTATGCAGAAGAGGATGCAAATGACTTCTGGCAACACTTGCACGATTCGGTTTTACTAAATGCAGGAATCCAAGACTTGAAATGTACACGTGCTACGTGAATGAGCGTATTGGCTTTTGTATGCGTCGAATGGTCACAAAACGGACAATCGTAACTTACACCGGCATATGGATTTGCTTCATTTCCAACAGTGGGCTTGTCGGGATGAATCGTGGCAAGATGATGCAGGAATGATGTGCGCTGTAGGAATTTTTGGTTACAGTCGGTGCACTCAAAGGGAAGGTCTTGCTCGTGATTCTTCTTGATATGGTAATACATCGTGTTCTGCTTTTCACAGACCTTTGGGCAATGAGGGCATACATATGCACCGGAATCGTTCTTGATATATTTTTGGATAACTTCGCACATTTTAAGAATTTCTTGTGGATAGGTGATGGTCACAACGCCTTGTCAATTTTTTCATCGCATCACCAATCTAAACTTGTCACACCCAAAGTAACCAGATGGCCGAACCGCGCATTGCAATTCTTACATTTTGTGTGGGGGCGGATTACACGCGCGCAATGGAACCTGGGCTTGCGTCCAAGCGCGCATACGCAGCCAAACACGGTTACGCATTACATATTGGAGGCGCAGAAGTCTGGGACCGTACACGCCCCGCGCCTTGGAGCAAATTGAACTTCATACAAAAGTATGCAGATTCATACGATTATTTATTTTGGTCGGACGCCGATGTTATTATAATGAATCAGGAGTTGCGCATTGAAGACCACCTGTTTCCTCTGCTGCCCGCGTCGAAAGACTTGCTTTGGTGTACTGATGTATGCGGAAACATTAATAATGGAAATATGCTGCTACGCGGTCGCAGCGCCTGGCTCAAAGATTTCTTGCATCGTGCATATGCTCAATCTGACCTCATAAACCATATTTGGTGGGATAATGCGGGTATGCTACGTTTGTATCACGAAAATGCAGCAGACCGCGAAAAAATAGAAACTACTGCAGACCATTGGAAGTTCAATTCGTATTTGCTGAATGATACGACGGCGGATGGGGGACGATTGTATGAACATGGGGATTTTTTGATTCATTTTGCAGGCGTTTACGACCCGTGGAACATATACCGATATATGACTTACTTACAAAAAGTAACACATATTGACAAAGCATTGATGCAACGTTGGCGTCGTGCCCCACCCAAATCCAAAGCTGAAGCAGACGACGAGCTTAAGCTTGCTGGCGCTTAAGCTTGCTGGCGCTTAAGCTTGCTGGCGCTTAAGCTTGCTGGCGCTTAAGCTTGCTGGCGCTTAAGCTTGCTGGCGCTTAAAAATCTATTCAAAATGTAAGGGATGCAGAAAACGTGGATACTTGTGGCAATAGCATGCATCGTCATGCTATTGTTGTTATACGGGGATACCCGAGGCCGTCACGAACGGTACTTAACACCCGAAAAAGCCGCTGTACTTTCCTACAGCAAATGGCCAACATGGACTACCATTGAACCCCCAGACGATCGCATTCGTATGTTGTGGATTGTACACGACTATGTGCCGTTTGTAAATGCCGGCAGTGAAGTGTGTGCCCATACGCTCAATGAACATTTTATGGCCAAACCGTACAAATATGATATTTGGGTCGCGTGCCCAGGATTTCCAAAGCGCACATACAAAAACATACGGTGTTTTGACCTGTATGACACATCAACATTTTTTGACGTTATGAAAACAACGCACGTCATCCATAGTCATTCGTATTTGTATCGCAAACAGTTGCTATGGTTGTGTCGGCGCACGGGTATACCCTTTGTGGAATGGGTGCATACAGACAATTATGTGCGGGCTGTTGGACCCAAATGGTATGACCCACGCCTTACAGGTCGTCAGTGGACGGTGTTTAACTCCAAGAGTTTGTTGGAATCACGCCCCGATTTGAGCAAAGACCAAACACACGTGTTTATTCCTATTGTGGATTACCGTGCCTATAACATTGAAGACGAAAAGCGAACACCCAAATACGTAACACTCAGTAACGTAAATGAAAATAAGGGCGGGTCGTTACTTATACAATTAGCAAAAGCACTCCCGGATATGGAATTTGTAGGTGTGATTGGTGGATATCGAAGTCAACTTACAGGTGCCGGCATACCGAATTTGAAGTATGTCCAACATACAACCGAAATCAAGGATGTGTATGCACAGACGTGGGTACAGATAATGCCCAGTAAAGAGGAAACGTGGGGGCGCACGGCCGTAGAGGCCATGTCTTCCGGTATTCCTGTGATTGTAGCGCCCACGCCTGGTCTTCGTGAATGTTGTGGGGAAGCTGCGATTTATTGCGATCGCAGCGATTTGGAGTCGTGGGTAACAACGCTTCGAAAACTCAAGGATGACAAGGAATTTTACAATTCCCAGTCCCGCAAAAGTCTTGAACGCGCCCGTGCGTTAGACCCGCTTCCCGAGCTTGAACGCATTGAAAAATGGTTAGAGACCGCGGTGATTCCTTCCAAAACATCGGATTATGTGGAACCGACTTGGTTTGAAAAAAATATGCTCTTTCGTTAGAAAAAGATGCCCGCTACACGCAAGAACATGCGCCGCAACAGCCGCAAGAACACACGCCGTAATAATGCCGCTGCCCCTATGGCCGGCGGTATGGCCACAACGGGCACACGCGCCCAGGTCTTCCACGGCACAGCCAAGCACACCAGCGGTGGCTTGACAAAGTCCGACTTGTTCATGAACAAGCGCGGTCGCATTGTGAGCCGCAAGGCCAGCGCCGCTGGCAAGAAGGCTTTGAAGCACCTCACAAAGGCCGGTTACAAGGCCAAGAAGGGTACATTCAAGCTCTTCAAGAAGCATTAAATATATGGCTAATTTAAATTTGATTATATAGTATATGTTAAATATAATATATAATACTACATTGTAACGTTTATTTGGCAAACGTTGTTCCAAATGTTAATGGGGCCACGCCATAATTTGTTTCGAATTCTTGTAAAAACCTGAGCCAACCAACACAATATTCGTACTTAAGATGCAAAGGTGGTATATCTTCATCTTTGTGTGAACTAATCTGAATCGGCGTTCTTGCAAGTTGTGCAATCCGTTTATCCATTACAAAACCGTCCGGTAACGCTTCATTTTTCATTATTTGATACAACAGACATTGCACTTTATTCATAGCATCTTCGATTTTATACATAGTTTGCGTAATGGTGTTTAAATCACGTCTTCCTTGCAACATATCAGAAAACATTTCTTTGATATCATTTCGATAAACGGATTTGGATTCCTCTCGGGCTAAGATGGCATCAAACTTGTCTATGGCTCGTTTAGTCGCTATTGGAGATAAGGGTAGTCCAGATGGAGTAAAAAACAATTTACCTAATTTCATACATTTTAACATTTTTAATAATTTTTCAAGTACAATTTTAAAACGATGAAAAAAGACTCCCAATATTTTAACTTCTTCCATGTTTGTTACACGTTCCCATACTTCTTCCTTTTTTTCAAGTTGCTTTGAATACCACTCCATAATACCATATTTTGAAAATTCATCTAGAGTTTCAAACTCCTGACGTTCACCGGTGCTGTGTAATTGACCACTTTGTTTTCCACGGGCATGAAGTTTATAGTATTCGCGACCATAGGTTGCAGCCATTAACTTGTCATTACTTAAAAAGTCTTTGCAATCCAATGCGCCGCCACGATGACGACGTGTGCGGTGACGACGTCGATGTCTTTTATAACGGGTGGTGGCCATCTATTATTCAAACACAAATTTCGGTAACCCAGCGAAGTTTCGGGTCCACCGCCAACGCAAACTGAATTTCAAAGCATCGTTCCACAATCTTGGCATCTTTGTTTACCCCTCCAGCTGCTAATAGCAATTCATAATCGCGCAATAGGGTTGCGTTTTTCTTTTTGACGGCATCCACAAACCACGCGGTGGTTTTATGCGCCAATACGTCCGCGTGTGCCAACAGTGCTTCGCGCAGCCGTTCTACATGCATAAACGGTCGATGTGTGGCCGCAGTACGTACAATTCGATGCCGACTGGGCCACATATCCGAAAACGCCGCAATGTAGCGATTTGCAATCATTGCCGGGTCTTCCTTAAATTGTATTGGTTTTGCGTGGTTTATTTTATTAAAGTACGCAATCGCATCGGCCTCATCACGAACGTTGATTTCAGTGTAGGTAACATTGAAATCAGCGGCGCATAGCGTGCCCGCAAAATGGTCTTTGAGTACCGAAACGCGATGCTGTCCATCTACAATATAACGCTGTGTAACAATTATACCAGATGCATCCGGTTCCTGGTAACAGACAAGTTTATAGCCTGAATCCAGTAGATGCGGGTTGGTTACGGACGTCTTAATAGATTCCATATGTGTTTTGTCCAGGATACGGTTTCCTTTCCAAATTGGGATACTAATCAGGGTACGAGCACTCATAAGCCCCAGCACGGAACCATCTGCATATGTATGAAGTGTAGTTGACATTTGCGTCTTGGCGGCGAATGATTACCAGAAATCAAATTTTGTTATTTTCAACATAATTCCAGATTGCGTAACCTGCCGCAGCGCCGATTGCAGAAACAACGGTCCCCCAAGCAATATCTGTGAAAAACATATGCCACGTCCAACGGCTAAGAGTCGCCATATTGGTAGCATCATAAAAAGCGTATAGGAAGAAACCAATCACAGCGCCACACATTGCAGCGCCCCCAATAGATTTTGCAGATTCTACCGCTCCATGGAAAATGGCGACTGCAAGTAATATGTAAACAATGGTTGCCGCTGCAAAGTTCGCCGTCAACGGCGATTTTTGGATTGAGTAAAATAGCGTTTCGTGATACTGCTTTCTCAACGTAAGCCATCCGGCGTCTAACGCAAGCACAGCAATTAACGTGCCGACTGTCGGGAATATAGTTTTGAATTGGATATTCATCCCTCTAACGTACGGTTTATTTTTTATCCACAATCACCGATTGTCCGTGGTCGTTATGGGGACAGATTTCTGGCCAAACCACGTACATTTTCCATGTGCGCCATTTATTGCGTAACATAACATCCATTGGGTCCGACATATACTCCACATACTTACAAATCTTGGGCAGCGACCCGTGGCGCACCACGTATGCAAATCCACCCACATTGCCCTTATCGTTCAAATGACGGTGCAGGCGACCAGATACTGGCCGTAAATTGGGAAACGTCACACCGAGCTGGACAATGTCCCAATCATCTGGTAGCTCGGCGGCTACGGCATTCCATTGGGTCCAAAAATCCGGTGGCACATAGGCATCATCCTCCAAAATCAAATGCGCATCCCCACTACGCGCTGATTGTGCAGCCAAGTGGTTCAACAGCGACCGATGTGAAACATAACACCCCAACAATCCTGGTTGTTTATGTTCCTGACCATACTTGTAAATGTATTTACTTAATTTCATCGTCGTCAAATCGGCTTCACGAATGGTACGACCATTAAACGCCGGCCAGCGCACCACATCCAGGCGCGCCGCACGTGCCGCCGTCATAAATTCTCCAAGGCGTTCCACGGACGAATCCATATTAATGACGTGTGCTGACACTAAACGTCTTGGACCAGATTGTAAGTACCGCAGCGCAAATAACAGCCCAACTGCAACGCATAATAGTAAGACGTACGACGTCTTCATCCCTACCCTATTGTACTACTTTTTTCCAACAACAGTGTTCCCGTTTTTACATACGCAAGCCCCGTTTTTGCCATACTGTTAGGCAATGAATCCAACGGCTTATGCCAAAACAACTTCCACGTTGTTTCGCCGACTCCAGTTGCTACAATTCCAACATCCGATTCAAGTGTTGCACGCACCAATTCGGACCAATCGCCTGCAGGTGGTGTTGGAAACAAGTGCTGTGGCATATGTTCCAGGACTTTATAAGCGTTTGTCTGTAATTCTGATGTGCGCAATACAGGGAAAAAGATTGCCTCGGGAATGGTTGCGTGCAAATGACCGACCCAAATACGCGTGAGCACAATGCGGGATGAATGTACCAGCGAATCCATAAAACTATGAAATGACGGCGGCGGCGCAGGACATCCCGTATCAAACACCACCAAGATTGTGCCGCCCATACCCTGAATCATTGTAGCCAACAATGACCACTCTTTGGGACTCTGTGGGCGAATCACCATATTCCATGCGCATTCGGCTTCTATTAGGCGCACGTTTGATGTGCCGCCACACACAAGAATTTTGCACGTGTATTGTGTGCCAGATATATATTCCCATGGAATCCAAACTTGATCCGGTTCTGCGATTAAAAATACATTGCGGCCGACAAGCGATGCCCCGAATCCTTCAAGCTCCATCCTTATCTTTTTTGAGAGTCTTAACTAAAGAAATGGACGCAACAAAGCCGCTGATTGCAACAATTGCTGCTCTGGGTGTTATGGATGCAATTTATCTATACTTGCGCCGCAACTACCACAATAATCTGTTTCACAGTGTTCAAGGCTCCCCGTTAAATTTGCGACTTTTCCCTGTGCCGTTCATTTATTTGCTGCTTGGATTTGCAATTTACTATGTTGCACTCAAAGGTACAAAACGTCTTAGCGTCGCACTTGCCCGAGGCGCCGCCGTGGGCTTTTTCATGTACGCATTTTACGATTTGACAAACTACGCAACACTTACAAATTGGACAGCCGAAATGATGACAATGGATACATTGTGGGGAACATTGTTATCCGCGGCTGCTGCTGGCATCGCTTGGTACGCGATGAAAAAATAAAGCAGGTGATAAAGTAAGATGGCGTCATTGGATTTACGTCCGTATGGAATAACCCACAAATTAAAACCGGCCGATGGCGTGTCGGCGATTTTGCCGTCCGATTTACAGGCGGTATACACATCTGCAACAAAAATACGGATTGGGCCATATTCATACGAAACGATTCGAGAACTGGGGCGTGGTACAAACGGTATAACATTTTTGTGCAGGGATGCAGCGGGTACTTATGTGGCTATAAAACGTGTTTTAAATGTTCGAACACATCTGATGATGCGCAATTTTATCACAGAATCTGTAATGCAAATTATACTTCAGCGGGAAAGTGCTGGTCAACCAAATGGACCCTATGTGCCTGAAATTTATACTATTGGATTTGATTCTGGGGCAAAAGAAGGGTATATATGTTCACAATTAATGAATAATACACTTAAGGCTCTAACAGATGCAAATGTTCCGGAAATAAATGATAGTATAATTCCCAATGCAATCAAACAAGTTGCGTCCATATTAAAGTTTTTTGGTTCACGGCTTGAATTCAATCATCGTGATTTGAAAGGTGACAATGTTATGTATATTCGCGACAACGATGCACAACCCATTTTCAAATTAATTGATATGGGCCATTCGTGTTTGACGTGGAACGGACTAAAATTAACGGGGTCGGCGTATTACGGTGCTTCTGCGTGTTTCAAAAAAGACCGTGATTTAGCACAACTTCTTTTGTATTTACACAATTTTACACAGAATGTGAGTCCGCGTCTTCGTGGACATATACGCGCGCTGCTGCAGGCCAATGTGGCAGGCGATCACACGTGCAATGTTACAGCAGGATGCCCTGCAAACGGTTTGACAAATTGGTCAACATCATACAAATTTATTGATCGTGCAAATGTACGATTTGAACGCACGTCGCCAAATGAAGCCGCGGCGGCAATGAATACATTTTTACATCCGCCTGTATTACCTGTGCAAAGCGTGGTCCCTGTGCCTACAGGCCCAGTCGCAAAACGTATATGCCCGGCTGATAAAGTATACAATCCGGCAACGGGTCGTTGTGTGAAACGCACGGGTGCTATTGGACGCCGCTTACCAGTGGACAGCGATGCAACGGAACCGGATATAATGCCACCTGTCCGCGTGTGTCCCGCCGATAAAATCATCAATCCAGCAACGGGTCGATGTGTGAATCGCTCAGGACCTCTTGGTCGTCGATTATTGAAAACACAGGGCGACCTTTGAACGTTGATGCCGCAAAGCGACATCTCCAACTGGTCTAAATCGATTATTGACTACTAATGTAGAAACACCATGGGATGTATGATGAGCAAAAAGATGGTTGATACGATGGAAAAGATGGGCGATGCCGTGGGCGATGTACTTCAAGCCCAGGCGGAAAAGGTTGCAGAAAAAGTGGCGGCAGAAGTTGTAGAAGTTGCCACAGAAGTTGCTGAAAAGGCTGCAGATGCGGCTGTAGCGGCGGTTGACCAGGCTTCCGATGCAGCCAAAGATGCCGCCGAAGAAAGCATTCAGGCGGCATCCGTTGCGGCTGCAGAAGTTATTGCCGATGTCAAGGCGGACGTTGTGGACGTTGTAAAGGATGCAGTCGAAGATGTAAAAGAAGCGATTGAAGAGAAAGTGGACGATGTGAAGGACGCAATTGAAGAGAAACTGGACACGATTGTCCCAGTGCCCAAAAAAATCCAGCCACGGTTTAATGTATAAAAAATGAACTTTATTTGAAACTTGGAATCATAGCAAGATGCCTCCAAATTTTAAAGTATTTCACCAAAAACGCCGGTATGGCAATCCGACGCCACCCCCGCCTGGTTTGGATTGGACGACCGCAAAAATATCCTTTGATGCGCGCCCTCGTACTTTACAACGCAGCGCAGACTTGGAATTCACACATCCTATTCTTGAGGATGTGTGTAATGCACGTGAATTTTGGGCGGCCTGGTTAACCCATCTACCATTGTCCGAATTCAAACTCACAATTGTGCCAACCTACACATCTCTGGGGCTGCATCCGTCATTTATGACATTCTTTGATGGCTTTTGGCAAGTGATGAAAGAAGCAGTAAGTGGCACATTTACGCTTTCTCCCGTTCTGAAAACACTGGTAATCCGTTTTACGCCCCACGCCCATTTTGTGACCAGCGCAGGACGCGTGGAAAAACGCAATTATGGCCCATTGGATTTATACAGGCCAACAAGCATCGGTGATATGATTGCGCACGATTTGTTTGATTCGCAGGGAATGTATTGGCCGACAATCGAAACGGTGGAATTGCCGTCACAACTTGTGCAAGCGGCGCGTCACGCATATCCTGAACACCCAACGCAGGATTATGCACTGGGTGCAGCGTGTGGAATTTCGCTACGTCGTATGTTTCCATTTGCAACTATTATTGTAAATGGAATCAATGTGCCGGACATTACGGTTGTGGATTCGTTATTGAAGGTTATGTCGGTGCGCGGCGTGTTTGATACGTTTTAAGTGTTGTTACTCGTTAACCTTAAAATATTTCTGCAATTTCTTAGCACCACGCGTTGTTCTATCGGGAAGAGTGTCAACTTCAGCAGCTGCATGAATTATTTGGATTATATCTGATTTTAGTTCCTTCTCCATAAATTTTGATTTTGTAAAATCCTCATTATCTATCAAGAAATCTACACTTTCAATATATGTATTTAGAACTGCTTCTCTTGAAGTAAACATGGCCTCTACCAAACGTTCTCCAATACCAACAAATATTGCCTTTTTTGCCAAGTAAGCTTCTTCCGTGTTCTTAGATTTAAAGAATAAAAATCCGCCTTCTTTTTCTCTGTAAATGGCTTGATTGCTAACGCGTTGACGTTGGGTGCGACGGCGATTTTGACTGCGTCGCGTGCCTTTCTTGCAAGGCCTCCAACGACGTTTTGTAAGGCAAAGCATCGGGGTTGTTTGCTTCCATCCTTTTATGTATTTTTTGTATTCCTGTGCCTTTTTCGGGTCGTATTCCACAATGTAGAAACCATGCGAATCTTTGTAGACCGACGACGAACCGTCTTTGTATGTTCCGTAATCTTTGGTGCCAACAAGCATTTCTAATCGTGTCTTCGATTTTATGGACAAATTTGATTCCTACATGACGATAAAAGAAAAGGCAGCATGCCGCCTAAAAAAGTCACTGTTGCACCTACAAATTCCATCGCATCTGTCTTTGCGACAGCTGTAAAGCAAAAAAGTGTGGTGGCACACCAAAAAGCGCAAGTAGTCGCCGAATCCAAACAAGATAACACATTATCTTCTTTGGATGCAACTGTGCAGGCATTTTACGATTCACTGAAACCCAATGAACGAATTGCGCACGAAATTGCAGTTGAAAAACTGGGAACAAGTTATGACGTTACGCGGACACACGGGTTTGTGAAGTGGCGTGCAGCACAACCAAAAAATTAGGCCGGTGCTGATACGGAAACTGTTGGTGGCTCGCGTGTTCCTATGATTTCACGCAGCATATGTACGTGTTTTTTGGATGCATTTGATTGAATGTCCGTAATCCATGAACGCAAGTATTTGTTGCCGTCCATCACATTGGTTGCTTGAAGTAAATCGGCAATAGGAACCCAACGAATATCGCGAATTTCATAAGCAGGCCCAGGGCGCAAACGCACGCCATCTTTTGCAACAGCGTAGCGAAATAAGTACGATTGCGAACCTTTGGATACACGGAATGGTTTGTTGATGACCACATAATCATCCGGGACAAGACCCGTTTCTTCACGACATTCGCGGACTGCGGTTTCAATGTCATTGGCATCTATTTGTTCACGATGGCCCTTGGGAAACCCCCATTTGCCGGAGCGTGCATCATTGATAAGAAGTGTGGAAGCATAATCGGAGGAAAGAAGAATAAAGCCGGCGCCGGAATAAGACATTGGGATCGCGAGTCCTAGTTATGTCCACGATAATGTCTTTTAGATTGACGCCCGCGTTTCAAATTTTTTCGCGTTTTGCGACGGGTACCACCTTTGATTCCTGCAGCAGCTTTTGCATTTGCTTTGGCTTTTCGTTCTGCAATTGCATTTGCAAGGAATCTGCTAAACGTACCTTCCAGTGAAGCTTCTTCACCTTCTTTAATTTTCTTTGACAAATGTGTGGTCCAACAAATCATTTGAATATAAAGAACCATCGTTTCCTGTGTATCTTTCAAATCTTGAATGATTTTTGCTTTTGCTTTTTGTTCTGGTGAGTTTTTTGCCATTGACCGCATTTCTTGTTCGCTTTGCTGAATTTTTGCATTTAATGAACTTATGTATGCAGCATTAAATACTCCTGTATACCCTGTTTCGCTATCAGCCAAAAACATGTGCATATTTTCAAACCAAACTTCGGCACGGTGATTCAAAAAATCAACATACAATTGACGATTCTCATCAATAAATTCGTGTTCGGCTTCAATCGCCGCCGCCCTTTTTTGCTCATTTAATTTATCATTTAATGCACTTAATTCTAAAGGCGTCATCATATTTTTAAACAGATTTATTTCAAAATCTTGCGGATCAAACATATATTTTGATTCATAGTTTTCCCTTTGAGGAAAGTAGATTGTTCGATAAACTTGCCCTGCTGCAGCATTTCTATTAAATTTATTTTTTGTGACCCAGTTGAGAGGCAATCCAACTTCTGTAAGCAGTCTTGCGTTTTCAGGGTTTACAACAGCTGGCGCAGAATCGTTGCCCTTTTCCAACATAAAATCAAGAAATAATTCAGGTAAATAGTCGCAGCGTAATGGTTTTCGAAACAAAAATTGCTTATATCCAGCATCATATGAATTATAAATTGCTTCACGCTGCAATTGAATTGCGCGCATAGCAGTGGTACGTGTTTTCTCATTTGAGGAATCACCATATTCGCCGCATGATGAAAAGATTAAAATACGCGGCGATGCGTCTGTGACAATTTTGTTTACAACAATCTCATTTGTTTGACTTTTTGTTTTTAGTAATTTATCAAATAAATTTGACGTATCAAAGTAGGATTTAATATTTGTTAAAGGAAGGTTGGGATTTTGATTTTTTACAACATTTGCCGCTTTTGGAAAGGGTGCGCCTGCAATGGGTTCGACAGCCGCAGCGCTTGCCGCTGCTTCGTCCGATTCTTCATCGGATTCTTCATCCGCTTTTGGAAAACGATACACGCCAAACCCTCGATACGTTAATTTATAATGCATTTCTTTTGCTGTTTGTGGTTTTTTGCCTTTTCCTTTTGCAGCTGCTGCAACGGGAACGTCTTCGTAAAAAATATCACTCCCAAAAAGCAATGTACGTTTTGGAACAATCATCCCAGGTAAATAAATAATAAAGTTTTGTAAGACAGCAATATATTCTTCCGGTTCAATAACTCGATTTGAAAAATTTACTATATCTTTGAGTTCATCGCTTTCAGAATGTAATACCTTTGTTGTTTTTAACAATTCAATAAACTTGGTTTTATTTATCGGTTGTAATAGATTCCACAACGGTTTATCAATTGTTGTGGTGCACAGACGACCAACATCAAGTGTTTCAATTATAAATGTATTTGCAGGAACTTCATAACTATACGTAGATTCTTGCGGTTCTTTTGATGGAGAGAAGTCGTATCGTCCGTGAGAAGAGATTAGAATAACATCACAATCATTGTCGGGAACAAGCTTCCAAAATTTATTAAACATCTTTTTGGCAGCAGTTTGATTTTTCGCCGGTGCAACGTATTCGATTCCCGTTGGAATTGTTGGTTCAGCCATCTCTACTATAGGGTTAAAGATTTAACATATGAACCATACAAATGCAAGCAACAACTATGATAGGTGGGGGCGGTATGGGTAATATTATGGAATTGTTCAAAATGCAGGTGTTGATGAAATATATGGGCGAGGCCAGTACACCAGCAATGTCCTTTATGTTTATGATTCTTATGTCATTTTACGATACATTAACAAAACAGCTTCCGTATATTACTTCGTTCATTGCACTCTGGGTTGCAGCAAAATACCGGGCTCGTTATGCACCATCAACACAGGCAAAAAATGCCATTGAACCTCCAAAACAAAAGCAAGTCCGTAGTTTCATACAATTTGAGCGCATTGCGGGGTCCACGATTGTGGATCCGCGTATTGATGCGGTGATACACTTTGTTTGTAATTTACCGGACGCCCAAAGTCTGCGCTTCAATGGTATGGAATTTATGCCTAATTTCTCAGGACCGCTGTTGATTGATACGGACATATGGTTCGAAACACTGCCGCTGTCGGCATCTGCCGCAGTTTCACTTACAAACAATCAAACGGGCAGTGCAAACGGGAAACAAGGCATTGAAGGTATTGTGTATAAACTCAGTTCCTATGACCACGACATACGATATATTCACAAGTTTGTAGAAACTACGATTTACAATTACGAACAGGAAAAGAAAAACAAACTGGGGAATGAAATGTATTACTTTGACCACGTGACATCTGTAGGAAAGGGTGCGGGTCGTGCGCCCGTGCCAAACGGATTCTGTGCATTTCGTAAAAGTAAGTTTCAATCAAATCGTATGTTGGATAATGTATATTTCAAGGAATGCGATGATTTGAAAGAGCGCGTAGACTTTTTTATGCGCCGCAAGGATTGGTATGATGCCAAAGGTGTGCCACATACGCTTGGAATTGTAATGTGGGGACATCCAGGCTGTGGGAAAACCAGCACAATTAAGGCAATTGCTAATGAAACCAAACGTCATATTTTCAACATTTCACTTAGCCAAATTACAACTCGTGAGGCCCTGAAAGATTTGTTTTACAACGATGTTGTGAACATATACACGGGCGATAAGATTGAGCAACTCACAATACCGATTAAGCAGCGATTGTATGTAATTGAGGATATTGATGCAATGGATTCGGTTGTTATTAAACGTACGCCTGAAGATTTGGCACGCATTGAAGAGGAGCGTCGCAAAAAACGTGAGGAAAAGGAAAAACTAATGAATCAACTTGGTCGCAGTGGGTTTAATGATAAAGAAGAGGACGAGTTGGATCTGGCTACACTGTTAAATGTGTTGGACGGTGTGCGTGAAACACCTGGGCGCGTGATTATATTGAGTACTAATTATCCTGAACGGCTGGATGAAGCGTTGATGCGTCCTGGGCGATTTGATATTATTATTGAGTTTGCCAAACATAGTTGCGATGTATTGCGGTCGCATATTGAAAAGTTTTATGAACGGACGCTAGTGGAGGCTCAGTGGGCCGCGCTAAACGTGGCGGCCCTGGATAAAAAGTGGACGCCAGCCGAAGTAAGCCAAATCTTGTTTAAGCATATTCACAATATGGATGCTGCTGTGACTGAACTGGTGGAAAAAGAACCCAAGGAGTTGTTCAGGTTTAGTCAACTTGCACCAACAACGGAGTCGTCGCCGGCAGTTACACCACCTGCCACATCACATTCGCCTTCGGTAGAAATTCAGGACATATTGAAACAAATGAAAGAATCCGCGGAATTGACCCATGAAAAACTACAACAGGCTGTTATGACAAAACATAATGACATGGATATGTCTTCTGTATCCCAGCGCATTGCAAAGGGAACTGCTTCAACCACAGATAAAGAAGTCGCGTCAGAATTTGAAACGTATACAAAAGCGGGCAATGATGGTTTGCGTCATCGGGGTGCCAAAGTATCAAGTCAGGAATTTGAAACGTATACAAAAATTCGCAATGCAGGGTTGGGGCAATTGAAAACTGTCGGTGATAAAGAACAGGTGGAAGGTTGGAAAACCCTTACAGGATTCAGTGGGTCGGTGTTAGTAGAAGAGACTGATGGTGAACTTGGTGGCCTTGCAAATGATTCCTATGGCACACTGAGTTTTAATGAGAATGCCGATACACACGCGTCATATCAAAACTTTATTGAGACTCAACGGAAGGCGCATGAAAGTCGACGCAAAGAGTTTGATGAGTTATTACGGTTCAATCCAAATTCGAAACATTGTGTACTTGAACCCATTGAAAGTTGAAGTTTTTCTGGCGCCCGCGCCACAAAATTGAAGCAGCCTTTTGGTCTAAAGCCAGCCTGTGTGGAGAACCTTGTGGAGGTGGCTCCAATTAGCAGGGGTGGCCGAGTGGTTAAGGCGTGCGACTCAAGTTCGCATAGAGCAATCTGCAGGGGTTCGATCCCCCTTCCCTGCAACCCACCCGTTTAGCTCAGCCGGTAGAGCGTTCGGCTTTTAACCGAAATGTCAGGGGTTCGAGCCCCCTAATGGGTACAAACGAGCAGAGATGACCGAGTGGTTAAGGTGCTTGCTTAAGGCGCAAGTGGAGCAATCCGCAGGGGTTCAAGTCCCCTTCTCTGCAGCCTACACCTCCGTCTGGGGTCAATCAGACAACTAAGCAGGGATGACCGAGTGGTTAAGGTGGAAGGCTTAAGATCTTCTGGAGAACATCCGCACGGGTTCGATCCCCGTTCCCTGCACTATACCGCCGTCTGAGGTTAATCAGACAACTAAGCAGGGGTGGCCGAGTGGTTAAGGCGTGCGACTCAAGTTCGCATAGAGCAATCTGCAGGGGTTCGATCCCCCTTCCCTGCACTTTACCTCCGTCTGGGGTTAATCAGACACAGTGCTCCTGTAGCGTAGTGGTAGCGCATGGTCCTTATAACGTTATAGTTATGTATGGGAGGCCGAGGTCGCGGGTTCGACCCCCGCCAGGAGCAAATTCCAACCATTTTTTTATTGCTTTTAAGGCTATAAAAAAATGAATAATTTTTGTTGCATCCAATAAAACCTGTATAAAACCATGGGATATATTTATCAGATCCGAAACACCGTTAATAACAAAAAGTATATAGGTGAAACAATTCAAGATCCTGAAAAACGGTGGAAAGAACACATGTATACAATAAAACAAGGTAAGAATTGTTGCCCAATGTTGGCAAAAGCAGTTAATAAATATGGCCTGGACAAGTTTGAATTCAAAGTATTGATTATATGTTTTGATGAAGACAGACTACATTATGAGAAACAATATATTGAAAAATTAAATACAATTGTGCCGAATGGTTATAATGTTGCAAAAGGAGGTTATGGAGGCGGTGCATTCATTGGAAAGAAACACACTGAAGAAACAAAACAACGTTTACGAGAAATAAACAGAGTGCGATATGCAGAATTGTCCGACGAAACGAAGCAAAAGATTATTAATAGTACAAGGACTCCAGAAGCACTTGAAAAACAACGTGAAGCAATGAAAAGAGTTTATGCAAAGCCATCACAAAAACGCAATAGAAATAAATTGAGTGAAGAAACAAAACAAAAAATATCAAAATCCATAAAAGGCAAACAACATACAGATAAAACAAAACAAAAGATTCGTGAAGCTGCACTTAAAAGAACATATGAAGCACATACATCTGAATACAAAAAACACCATTCAGAAGTCATGACAAAAATCAGAGGCAAAAAAGTATATCATAATCAACCTTGGTTAACTTTACCCATGTATCTAAATTCAAATCGGTATGTTTTTTTGGCTAGGCACGATGGGTACTTTAATCCACCACAACCTGCCAATGCGGCTGCAGGGTCGCAGCCCCCAACGAAACGGTTGATATATACAACATTGGATGGCGTACAGCATACAGAAGATGCCACAGAGTTTAACATATATGCATATATTCCTCCAGAACTTGATCAAATTACTTCTAGGTCGCCTTTGGCGGGTCAGTATTTGGAGCCATATCTTGTATTAGGTGGCGTTGAGGGGGTGCGTGATAGAATAGCAAAAATAACGAAAAAAATGGCGAAGGATAGACGAGGTCCTCTTGTCACCTTTTTTAGCAAAGAGGCTGCCGCGGCCGCAGGCAGTGGCTCAACAGGTGGTCGTAGAAAGACACGTCGCAGACGTAGAACATATAAGGGAAAAAGGGCATATTAAATTTTATAGTCATAAATGATATTTGGCATAAAGTCATACAACAATTAAAATACAATGAAGTCTGTTTGGCTCTTACTTTTTTTGACGACGACAGCAGCACAAGAACAATATGACCGTAAATTATTGCCATATTGTGATAACATTTATGCTTGTCGGCGTAGGCGTGTTGCCGAGGTAAAACTATATGGTCACGGGCGCCGTTTGTCAACAGGGTACGATTTTATACAACCGGCAGAAAACGTACAAAATGCCACACATACAACATTGCAATTGCATGCCTTAATCAACGACGTCTGTGATGCACCGACCGCAATGTCCCATGTGACCCATAGCACAATCCTTCATCCACACAAGCTTTCTACAGGTGATGCGCGCCGCGTAATGATTGCCCCCTCCTTACACAACCCTGCATTGTTTGATCAATCTCATATATGCGGTCGTGTTGGCACAGGGTTTGGCAGTGGTTTCTTTTTACTACGGGCCATGGGCGAAGCGGCGCACGCCGGCGCAGCACATGTACAACTCTCCAATGCATCAATTGTTAGTCACACACTGCAGTTTTTAGGGCAGCGTTTATTATCGCACGGACCCATAACACTTGAAAATACCCATAAAATACATCGTACTCATAAACACAAAAATGGAACACTGATTCATAGTCGTACAAATGAGCCGACATATGCGTGGCCCTGGATGAATGAGCAGAACCCAACAGAAACACTGAAACACGCTGGATTTTTTGTGTATGCGTGGTGCTCCAAAACAGCCGGCGTAACATTAGCATATGCAAATTATGGCGGTCCCATTCACCTGGAACTGTCGTCGTTGCCTACACTTCCTCGTCACGAATACATACTTACAGCCGGTCCATATCAATATCGCGCATTTCGCAGTCAAAAACAACAGCTACCGCAACCTGCGCCACGACCGCAACCACCAAACATTGGAGCTCCAAGACTTATGTTTGAAATGCAGACTATTGCACTAAACGGTATGCCTATAATCATACCCAATGACAAGGGTGTCTATGTAACAGAAGCGCCAACATTGTTAGAAGGCGAAAGTCCACAAGAGGCGACACAACGTATTCCGATTCCAAGTTATAGTTATGGATTTATTGTCCTTGAAAATGCACGTGTGTCTGCGTGTAGCAGTTATATGCGTGGTAGCTTAAGCACAAAATCTCCACAATACATATGAGGTATGGATGATGTTATTGGCCGGCTTATTTTGGAAAAACGCCTGCTTGGTGACGTGTATCAAATGAATGACTTGCGCTACGCAATGTATGCACGCGACAGCCATATTTTTCTGAAAGCGGTGGAACATCATACGGGAAATTATAACACCGTGTATGTACACATTGAACCCAATTCGCAGGCAAATGACACATATTACAGATTCAAGATAACAATGTATGATGCCACCAAATCGCCCATGAGTTTTTTCACAGTTGCAGGCAGTCGTTAATACAAATTTGAAACCTCCTTCAAAAGATATTTATATAAGATATAAATGTCTGTTGAATTAGCAAAGAAATGGCAAGATGCATGGAACACAGTGTTAGATTCTCAGGAAAGTGATGAGATAGCACAACTAGATGCATACATTGATGAATTCAACGTGCCTTCACAAGCAATCAAACGTCTTTTAATTGCGACGCAATCCATCATTAGCGGTTCGCTGCCTTTGCAAGCAATGTTAAAAGAGCGTTGGGCAGGCAGTGATATGGATATATATGTCCCAGCCCAAATAGGTCATAAAATTTCCTATTGGACTGGGCTGTTTACCGCATTTGACTACAAATTGCAAAGCGTCGAAAGGCCGGATTTAAATACGTCAATGGTTTTTTTCTTTACTTTGACGAAAATTTGAAACCACATGAATCCACAACACATCCAACAATCAAAATGTCAACCACACTTGTTATTGTAGAATCGCCTGCAAAATGCAGTAAAATCCAGAGCTACCTTGGCGATGGATACAAAGTCCAGGCAACCATGGGGCACATTCGTGCACTGGATGAAACACTGGATTCTGTTGGAATTGAGCGTGGATGGGAGCCGACCTACGTGGACCTTGCGAAAAAGAAGGACGCAATCAGTAAACTCAAGTCTGCAGCCAAAGGATGTCGTGTTATCCTGGCCACAGACGACGATCGAGAGGGTGAAGGCATTGCATGGCACGTGTGTGCGCTGCTGAAACTCAATCCGGCCACTACGCCTCGCATTGTATTTCACGAAATCACACGACCCGCAATTCAGGCCGCCATGGCTGCACCGCGACTTCTGGATATGAATAAGGTCAACGCACAGCAGGCACGCGCAATGTTGGATTTGCTGGTCGGCTTTTCAATTAGTAAAGTTCTTTGGAATCGCGTTGCACCTCGTCTTAGCGCCGGTCGATGCCAGACACCTGCACTGCGTCTTGTTGTGGAACGTGATGCGGAAGTGGACGCGCACGTTGCGTCGGGATACTGGAAACTGTCTGGAACGCTGAACCATCCTACAAATCCACCACTCGGCTTTCAGGCCGCAGACGACCTTCCAACGGCAAAGGAAGCCAAAGCGGTGTTGCAAACGGTACATAAAAACACGGCAGTCACAGTCAAGGCGGTGAAGGAATCTGTAAGTGTTTCCAATCCCCCTAAGCCGTTTATTACATCCACGCTGCAGCAGGAGGCTTCGGCCGCACACGGTCTTGCACCCAAAGTGACAATGCACGCAGCACAGAAACTGTATGAAGCGGGTCATATTACCTATATGCGTACGGATAACCCACAGCTTTCCGAGGAGGCCGCAACCGCCATTAGGGAACTTGTGACGGAGCGGTTTGGTGCGGACCACGTGGGCCCCCTTGGACAACATACGATTGCCGCTGTAGGCGCTGCCGAAACGCCAAAGAAACCGTCCAAGGCGAAAAAGGTCCCTGAGGGACCAAAAGTCCCAGAAGCCCAGGCAGCACACGAAGCCATTCGTCCCACGCATCCTGAACACGACGCCGTGGATGTGGATGACCCAGCCCAAAAGACAGTGTACCGACTGATTTGGCGTCGTGCAATGCAGTGTCAAATGGCCGCGGCCCAAACGGACGTGCGCAAAGCCGCGCTTGCCCTGGATGCCGAATCAGACCGTGTATGGAATGCTGAACAGACCAAACAAAAGTTTGCGGGCTGGCGTGCGCTAGAAAAGGCACCGCCTGCCGAAGAAGCGGCCGCTTGGACTGCATGGGGACCTACGCTGCAGGCAGGTGCAAAACTGTCATGGAAAACCCTACAGGCCGATGAGGCATTTACAAAACCAAAGGGTCGTTACACAGAAGCCAGTCTAATTGCGGAGCTGGAAAAGCGTGGCATTGGTCGTCCTTCTACATTTGCAACCCTTGTGTCCACTATTGTGGATCGCGAATACGTGGAAAAGACCAATACCGAAGGCAAATCACAGGATACGCATCACCTGACACTGTCACCCAATGTATGGCCGCCCAAGGAAACAAAGGAACAGCATAAAGTTGGTGCCGAGAAAAACAAGTTGCGTGCAACGGCACTTGGTCGCAGTGTTTCGGATTTCCTGGCACGCGAGTACAATGACCTGTTCAATTACGAATTCACGGCCGGTATGGAACAGAAGTTGGACGATGTAAGTAACGGGCGACGTGTGTGGAAATCCGTACTACAGGAATGCTGGGATACCTATAAAGAACGATACACGGAACAGTCAAAGGGCGGCGGCAAGGCTGCGCGTGAACGTGTACTGGAACCCAATCTGAAGGTTATATTGTCCAAAAAGGGTCCACTGTTTGTTCGCGAAGCCGAAACGGCCGATGGAAAAGCCAAGTTTGCTGCGCTGCCGGCAGGTGTATCATTTGAATCCGCAACTGTTGCGGATGCTGAGCTGGCATTTCAGACCGCGACCGTGAAAGCAACCGGCGAAGAACTTGGCGCACACGATGGCCATCCTATCTATAAAAAGGTAGGACCCTATGGACCCTATGCAGAATGGAATGGCACACGCATTCCACTCAAAGGACTGGACGGCCTGCAGGCAATCATTGAAAAACTGGAAATGAAGGCAAATGCGTCAGCAAATGCGTACGAACGCAAAGTCGGCGAGTTTACAATTCGCCGTGGCCCCTATGGACTGTATTTCTTCAAACACGATCTTAAACGCGTTTCGTTCAAGAAGTTTCCAGCAACCCTTGACCCTGAAAAAGTAAATATTGCGGACCTGAAGGGTCTTTACAGTTTGCCCGTCAAACCCAAGTTTGTGAAAAAAGACGGAAATAAAGAGGATTCAAATTAAACTTAGATATCATCATCGCGCATGTTTTCCAGAATCATTGCGGTGTTTAGGACGTCTGGGTCGTGTGCAGCACCATCGCTGAGCGCAAGAAGTGCATCTACGGCATCAAGTTCGTCCGCACGTTGCTTCAGCACATCATATTCATCACGCAGGTTATAGTATGTTTCGTGTGTATTGTCGTACATCATTCTTGCGGCTTCGGCGGCCGCAGCCGTGAACTCGTTTACCACACTGAAAGTGTGGGAAATGCGGACAATCTGGTCATTTGCGGCTTCCAGATTCTGCAGTGCTGACTCAAGTAGCGGAATGTAAAGGGCATCAAGCGCTTGACGCGCAGTCAGGTCGTCGGACATAGTGGAAATTGTAAGAAATGGAAGGTGTGCAAAGTGGGTTGTTGGTAGACACCTGCTTCAATTTTTTATGTGTCCAACACAGAATGTCATCGTCTCTCCGGTTTTTCAAGGAACCCACAAATGTCCGTCGTCAATTCACAGTCCACCCCTACATTGGATTTATTAGTGATACAAACAATGCCTACTATTTTACTGTTCGTGATAATAAATTGTATCGCATTGAATATGATTTGAGTGGTGTTCAGTGGGTGACTGCACGTGATATGGGCAAGCAGGTTGTTGTTTCCGAAATTGACCCCGAAATCATTGAATATTGGGAAACCAACAACGACTGGGAAAACATTCGTGTTGCACGCCCGGGCATTGCCCGTAAATTTCAAGTAGTGAATATGGACCGCGGTAATTACTATGTAAGCTGGAACAACAATAATGGCCCTGCATGGAATGCGGGTGCATACTTGCCTGACCAAAAAACAACGGCGATTTACAATTGCGAAACCGATGCGCCCAACGATATGCTTGTCCTTGGTCGTGCGGCCTCCACAGTTTCCACAGATTATTTTGAGAACTTGCCCTTTGGTACATTTTACGCAATGAATGATCCTGTTGTGATTCAGTATGAATTTTCAGATGTTACATATACACGTGCCATCAAGAACCGCATTGATGAAACCACATTGTTTTAAACCACGGGCACATAGAAACCCCAGCAATGCCCTCCCTAAAAACATTTGCATTTGTAAATACTGTACTTTTTGCCCTTGGTACACTCAATTACAGTATTTACAATCTGAGTCCACTGCTATGCATTCCATTGTATGCATTAAAAACAATAGCACTTCCTGTTTTTCTTACACGCATTCATAAAAACGAACCATACATATCAAAACCGTCGTCAGACAATTTACGTACACGTTATGTACTTCAAAGTACGCTTATGGATGCACTGACTGTGCATCTACTGCACAATCTTGTGCGGACTCACGAATCGCCCTTGCTAACCTTTTTGTATTTCATACCGTTATCATTTGTGTACGAATTAGTGTTTGACTTTTTTCATTATGTAACTCATCGATTTATACATCAAAACCCACGTTTGTACCGTTGGATTCATAAAACGCATCATCAATCGCGACACATAAATGCGTATACGACATTGATACAAAACCCGGCGGATTTATTGCTTACAAATGTACTTCCACTCTGTTTAGCTTCCCTACTAATTCCAACAAGCAGTTTGTTTATTCATATTTACATGTATTACAAATCTGTCGTGGAAGTTGGCGGCCATATTGGACGGCGCAGTAATACCCCGTGTTTCCCACAGTGTGTTTGGATTCCACTTTGGACCGGTATAACGTTGTATGCAAACGACCATGCATGTCACCACGCGTTTCCACATACAAATTACAGCAAACGGTTTGCATTATGGGATAAACTGTTTGGAACGTATCGCGTCACTGCGTTGCCAAAATAACCTCCGACCGCACTTAAGATGCAGCGACTCCTCAAAGACTTAAATCTGTATCCCGTAAGCCTGGGATTTAGTTGTCATACAAAAGTATACATTGAAGAATTGCTGGCAACGCGTATGATTCGCCAGCCGTTTGATTGGATTGGATGCCCCATGTGGTCTATCTGTGAGTTGCTGAAGAATGATTTCAAGGATTTTACGGTACCTGAAAAACTGAAACCATTAAAGCGATTTATTGGTGACCATAAAGATTATTTGACGCATATAGACTACAATATTGTATTTGTACACGATTATGGGAAACAGTTTCATCATATATCAGACGAAACACACAAAAAAGTATCTGAAGATTATGTGCGTCGTGTAGAACGATGGAATGAATTGTTAAATAGCAGAAATCATATTTTATTTATTCGTTTGGAAACAGATGGTCGCAAACGTATTCAGCGGCCACAATTTGACCGCCCTGGGGCTGAATATGATTACTTGAAAGAGTTTTCGCAAATCTTACAGGCAAAGGACGTAAAATTTAGCATTGTTTATTTGTCCACAACAACGCCCCGTGGTTATGACGCGGAAAATCACATTGTAACAGTGCAATATGCAACAGTGTCGCCAGACTATATTGTTGGAGGTGATGAAATAAAGTCAATTATTCAAAATAATATTGGATTTATTGCAAAATATTTGTTTGATGAGGCAAAAGCGTATGGATCAACCCCCATGGTTAATGCTTAATGTTTCACGTTTTTTAGAGGCATATTTTAAGAAAGCATGCCTCCAACACCGTTTGAAACACTCATTCAGGCATGTAAAGATGGAGATTTAGCAAAGGTAACTCAGGCAGTTGATAATGGTGCAGATGTAAATACAAAATCCCCGGATGACTTTACGCCATTGTTCATTGCAGTTCAAAATAAACATAAACCTATTGTGGAATATTTACTATCTAAAGGTGCACGCATTGATGAAAAATCGGGTCCAAAAGGGTGCACTGCCTTATATCAAGCGTGCTTTGACGGTTCATTAGATATTGTAACTGTGTTAGTAGATGCAGGAGCCGATGTTAATTTGAAATCTTCACATGGATATGCACCACTTTTTGTTGCAGTTCAAGAAAAACATAAACCCATAGTTGAATATTTTTTATCCAAAGGTGCGCACATTGATGAAAAAAATGGTCCAAATGGACAAACAGCATTACTCAAAGTCTGTTTTGGTGGTTCACTAGATATTGCAACGGTGTTAGTAGATGCAGGAGCTGATGTGAATTTAAAATCAACACAAGGATTTGCACCCCTTTTTGCTGCAGTTCAAAACAAACATAAACCGGTTGTGGAATATTTGCTAACCAAAGGTGCACACATCAATGAAAAAAATGGTCAAACTGGACTAACGGCATTATATAAAGCGTGCGTTGACGGTTCATTAGATATTGCAACGGTGTTACTAGATGCAGGGGCAGATGTGAATCTAAAATCAACACAAGGATATACACCCCTTTATGCTGCAGTTCAAAGCAAACATAAACCGGTTGTGGAATATTTACTATCCAAAGGTGCAAGCATTGATGAAAAATTAGGTCCACTTGGATTGACCGCATTTTATAAAGCAAGCATTGATGGTTCATTAGATATTGCAAAAGTATTAGTGGATGCAGGCGCAGATATTAATATGAAATCGACGGAAGGATATACACCACTTTTTGTTGCAGTTCAAAACAAACATAAACCGGTTGTGGAATATTTAATATCCAAAGGTGCGCGCATTGATGAAAAAAATGGACAAAATAACGACACTGCATTACATAAGGCGTGTGTAACTGGTTCATTAGAAGTTGTTAAAATTCTAGTCGATGCCGGTGCAGACATTAATGCTGTAAATAAACAAGGCGAAACCCCAAATGATTTTGCAGTTGAAAACAATCATCAATCAATTGTAGACTATTTGGAATCCTTACAACCACCTTGGACCGGTTTTACACAATCTGATATTTCTAAGTTTGACACAATTTTTGAAACGGAAGGAGAAGCCCCTCCTGCAGCAAATTATGCATGCTGCCCAGTATGTTTGAAGTTTGTGGAACGTAGTGAAGCCTGTATGTATATGAGCCACAAATGCAGTGGTTATTATCATAAAGAATTATATGCTGTATATGCAAGTGAAGAAGGCAAAATATATTGGTGTACAATCTGCGGTCGCATATGTTCTGGACATCGCCACTATCCACAAGCAGCATGGAATACACCAAAACCTAAACTTCTTCCATCTGGCGATCCATTTGAGAATGATTGTAAGAAAACCAATGGCGGCGGAGGATTAGAGGAAAAACTTGCGCGATTCCGTGCATTGCGCAACACGGCTTATGATTTACAAGCTGCAATGGACGCAGGAGAAACGCTTACAGTTAAAGAAGCAATGAATGAACTTGTTCAACAATGCTGGTCAGCATTACCAGGAGTTGTAACAAAACGCATAATGACTAAAAAAGCATGGAATCGCCCCACAACAAATTTCCGTCCAAATGCACCACCCGCAGCAGCACCAGCATTTGAGTATCCTAAAAACGATCCAGGAGCGTATGAAGCCCCTCGTATTTTAGCGCCAGGCAATGCCGACTTTGGTGAAAATGCGTATACGGGTGACGATTCGGAACCTGTTATACAATTCAGACATAAAAAGGCAGATGGGACTATGTACGCACATCCACTCTTGAATAAAGAAACATTGCTGTCATTTTTGAGTGGTTCTGGACCTGATTGGCCCTGCTTTGACCCAGCGTGTGGTGGACATTTATGGCCCGCCGAGGTCATACAAGCGTTAGAAAATCCAGCGTTGGCTGCCACAGAGGAAGAAAAGGCGAGCGCCCAAGCCTACAAAGAACGCGTTCATGGACCACCACAGGCTGTTGGTGGTCGTCGCAAACGAAAGACTCGGCGTTGTCGACACAATTGATGTATTGTTAAAAAACGGCAAAAAAAATGTTTTTTGCCGTTTTTTTTGTATTTTTACTTTTTTGTTAGTGCTTATGCAAACTTGCTTATGCAACAGGTGCGTCGGTAGGCTCAGCAGCATTGGGCTTGTTGCGAGCGCCCTTGGGGCGGCCGCGGCCGCGCTTCTCTACCGTTGCGGTGACAACAGCAGGGGGCACAGGCTGCGCCTGCTCGGATGTGCAAGACTCATTGTCCTCGACCTTGACCTTCAGCTTGTTGGGGCTGCCCTTGGGGCGACCACGGCCACGCTTCTCGGTCTGCGCAACAGGCGTGGCTGGGGCATCCGCATTGGGCGAAGCCTTGGGCTTGTTGTGGCTGCCCTTGGGGCGCCCGCGGCCACGCTTACCCTCTGCGCCAGACTCTGCGCCAGACTCTGCGCCAGAAGGAGAGGCGACCGCCAGGTCAAGATTGGGCTGCGCAGGAACAGTTGTAGTCTTCTTGGGGCGACCACACTGCTTCTGGGGAGCGGCAGGAGGAGAAGAAGGGGCAGGGGCAGTGGGAGGAGAAATAGGAACAGCAGGAGGCATAATTGCAAGAGCAAAGCGCTGATGAAGAGCCTGCGCCTGCACTTGCAGTGCCTGGAAGTCGCTGAAGATGGACTGAATCTCGGAAACGTTGATGGACATCTTGGGAAAGGAAAGCTGGAAGGCTGGAAGGAAGGAAGATGGGGCTGCTCTGTGAATATTCACACCATTATCCTTAAATGAAAAATGAATAATCAATTTTTTTCAATTTTTTCTCTAAATGCAATGAGACAAAAAGAGAAAAATTACGCCTTTCCTTCGGCAACATCACGTTCAAGATTTGCATAGGCTTGTTCTAATGCAATTTTTTCGGCTTGCGACATGGGTTTGAGCGGACGCGATGTAAGTTCATTCATTTGTTCTGAGTATTTGTATGCATTTTGTAAGTTGCGTTCTAATTGCCGCACATTATTAGGATTTATTTGAGATTGCAACTGACGAAGAACATTATGGCCCATTGCCATCGCCTTGTTGTAACCGTTGTTGCTATTGAAATTCACATTTGCATTGAAATTCGCATTCGCATTTGCATTCTTTGGTTTGTTTTTCTTAGTATTTTTCTTGTTTTTCTTTGTGTTTGCTTTTTTGGACTTGCTGGAACCTACGCCGGAGCCACGTTGCTTTCTTGATGCCATTTCTACAATGTACATTGAAAAAGGTTTACACCTTTTTCGTGTTTTTTGTTTTTTTTTATTTAGAGAGAGAGGGGAGAGGAGTTTACGCGGCCTTGAGTGCGGCGCGTGCGGCCATCAGCGCGCGGCCCAGCTGGTTTGCACCAGCGCCGTCGGCGCCAATGCCCATCACGGCGTCCGTGGGGTTCTCGAACTCGATGGTAGCGTCGCCAGTGCTCAGGAGCAGCTCCT